>Ga0157373_10002086_pt1 | contig 15140 bp, 13 predicted proteins | sample C65metaG_FD_113460 | JGI IMG/M metagenome (GOLD analysis project Ga0157373, IMG submission 113460) | Corn rhizosphere microbial communities from Kellogg Biological Station, Michigan, USA - C6-5 metaG | ecosystem: Host-associated > Plants > Roots > Rhizosphere > Soil | place: USA: Michigan... | reverse complement strand
CAAGTCGTTTTCAAAAACGATGGAGATGCTGTACCGCTACGTAGACCCTAAAACTGACAAATCTGCTTCGCTGATTGCAGATGATGTATGGGCCGTGATCGAAGCCAATGCAGAAATCCTGGACAGTACGATTATCTATGACAGGGACTTCGGATTTGACTATTTCGGATTCAAAACCCTGGAAAAGTCATACCTGCTGAAAATCAATGGCGTGATCGTTGAGCGTCCGCAACACTTATATATGCGTGTGGCGGTGGGTATCCACAAAGGTGATATCGACAGTGTGATCGCTAGTTATAACCTGATGAGCGAGCGCTGGTTTACACATGGTACACCTACCTTGTTCAATGCCGGAACACCAAAACCACAGATGTCTTCATGCTTCCTGTTAACGATGCAGGATGACAGTATCGAAGGGATCTATGATACGCTTAAACAAACTGCCAAAATTTCACAAAGTGCCGGCGGTATCGGATTAAGCATCCACAACGTCAGGGCTACAGGTGCTTATATCAGCGGAACCAATGGTACCAGTAACGGTATCGTTCCAATGTTAAAAGTATTTAATGATACTGCACGTTATGTAGATCAGGGCGGTGGTAAACGTAAAGGTGCCTTCGCGATCTATTTAGAGCCATGGCATGCGGATGTGTTCTCCTTCCTCGATCTGCGTAAAAACCACGGTAAGGAAGAGATGCGTGCACGTGATTTATTCTATGCCCTTTGGATCTGCGACCTGTTTATGCAGCGCGTGGAGGAAAATGGCGAATGGAGCCTGTTTAGTCCGGATGAAGCACCGGGACTGGCCGACTGCTTTGGCAAGGAGTTCGAAGACTTATACACACGTTACGAAAAAGAAGGACGTGCCCGTAAAACGATCAAAGCACAGGAATTGTGGTTTGCCATCCTCGATTCACAAATCGAAACCGGAACACCATATCTTTTATATAAGGATGCTGCAAACAGCAAATCCAACCAGCAGAACTTAGGAACGATCAAAAGTTCCAACCTCTGTACAGAGATCATGGAGTACAGCTCTAAAGATGAGGTTGCCGTATGTAACCTGGCTTCGCTGGCACTGCCAAGGTTTGTGGTTAACGGAGAGTTTGATCACCAGAAGTTATATGAGGTGACATACCAGGCTACCGTAAACCTGAACAAGGTGATCGATCACAACTATTACCCGATCGAGGAAGCAAGGTATTCCAACATGCGTCACCGTCCCGTAGGTTTGGGTGTACAGGGATTGGCAGATGCCTTTATTCTGATGCGTCTTCCTTTTGAAAGTGATGGTGCCAAAGAACTGAACAAAGAGATCTTCGAAACGATTTACTTCGCGGCCATGACGGCTTCGCACGATCTTGCGCTGAAGGAAGGTGCTTACGAAACATTCAAAGGTTCTCCTTTGTCTGAAGGTAAGTTCCAGTTTGACCTCTGGAATGTAACACCGGCCAGCAACCGCTGGAACTGGGAAGACCTGCGTAAGAAGGTGGTAAAAGATGGTGTGCGTAACTCGCTGCTGGTAGCACCGATGCCTACGGCCTCTACTTCACAGATCCTTGGTAACAACGAATGTTTTGAGCCTTATACTTCAAACATCTACACCAGACGTGTACTGAGTGGTGAGTTTGTTGTCGTAAACAAACACTTGCTGAAAGACCTGGTTTCTCTGGGGTTATGGACACCAGCGATGAAAGACAGGATTATCCTGGCTAACGGATCTGTACAGGACATTGCAGAAATCCCTGATTATATCAAGGAACTGTATAAAACAGTATGGGAAATTAAAATGCGCAGCATCATTGATATGGCGGCCGATCGTGGTGCCTATATCTGCCAGTCGCAATCTCTCAACCTGTTTATCAATGCACCTAATACTTCCAAACTGACTTCAATGCACTTCTACGCATGGAAGAAAGGTCTGAAAACTGGTATGTACTACCTGCGTACGCAGGCAGCTGCACAGGCTGTTAAGTTCACGGTGGAGAACCAGGCCGGTAAAGCGATGGAGCCTGTGATCCCTGAGGTGATCGAGCAGGTTGTGGAAGAAATCACTGACGGCCCTGTTTGCTCTATGGAAGAAGGATGCATCAGCTGCTCAGGATAATCTAAATCTCATAAAGTTAAAGAGATAAAGTACGGTAATTCATTTTACCGTACTTTTGTTTTTTAAAACGGAGTCAATGGCTAAACACGAAATCATACCATGCGAGCGCTGCGGTTCGGCAATAGAGTGTAAGGCTAACTCCTATACCAAATGCCAGTGCAGTGTGGTACATCTCGATCTCAATGAGGTGCAGTATATCAGTGAGCACTATGACAGCTGTCTCTGTGCCAAATGCCTGTTTGAATTGCAGGATGAGTACAAGGATAGCCTTGTTTTACAGGTCCCTCCCGTATCCCCATAATCAGGGAAAAGATATCTGATAAGATCGGTTTCGATATTTTCTTTAACTTTGCACCACAAAATTTCATAGAATGGCTAAAGTACAAGTTGGATTGGTGCAGATGAGCTGTACCAGTAACAAACAAGAAAATTTAGATAAGGCAATTGTAAAGATCCGCGAGATTGCAGCGCAGGGTGCCCAGGTGGTGTGCCTGCAGGAATTGTTTACATCGCTGTATTTCTGCGATGAAGAAGATTATGAAAACTTCAAGCTTGCAGAAACTATTCCTGGTCCTTCAACCGATGCTTTGTCGGCCGTAGCTGCTGAACTGAACGTCGTGATCATAGCCTCTCTCTTTGAAAAAAGAGCTGAAGGGTTATACCACAATACTACTGCTGTATTGGATGCTGACGGTGCTTACCTGGGTAAATACCGCAAGATGCATATCCCTGATGATCCGGGCTTTTATGAGAAATTCTACTTTACTCCCGGCGATCTGGGATATAAGGTATTCAAAACGAAATATGCAAAAATTGGGGTGCTGATCTGCTGGGATCAGTGGTATCCTGAAGCTGCCCGTTTAACGGCGCTGATGGGTGCAGACTTCCTGGTTTACCCTACCGCAATCGGATGGGCAACCACACAGGATGAAGCCACCAATACTGAGCAATACAATGCATGGCAAACCATACAGCGTTCACATGCGATCGCCAACGGGGTACCTGTAGTGAGCATCAACCGTGTAGGTGAAGAAGCAGGCGTATCTTTCTGGGGCGGATCTTTTGTATCCAATCCATTCGGCTCGCTGCTGTACAAGGCTTCACATGATCAGGAAGAACTGAAAGTGGTAGAGCTGGATCTGACGCAGTCGAACAACTACAGAACACACTGGCCTTTCCTGCGTGACAGAAGAATTGACAGCTATTCGCAAATTACTAAAAGATATATTGATGACGAGTCTATTTGATCACTCGCCAAGGAGAGCCGGGTACCGCTTTCCGGCAGAATGGGAAAAACATGAAGCTACATGGCTGACATGGCCGCATAAAGAAGCCTCATGGCCCGGCAAACTGGATACGATCTATGCGCCGTACTGCGAATTTATCAAGATCGTGGCTACCGGAGAAAAAGTGCGTATCAATGTCAATGATGAGGCTACCAAAGCTTTTGCTATTGGCAAGCTGGAAGAAGCCGGTGCAGACCTGACGCAGATAGAGTTTTACTTTAACCCCAGCAATGATGCCTGGTGCCGTGATCACGGACCTGCTTTTCTGATCAACCCTGCGGCTGATGATAAAAAGGTGGTAGTAGATTGGGGCTACAATGCCTGGGGTAACAAATATCCGCCCTACGAGCTGGATGATGTGATCCCTACCAGGATTGCCGACCATTTCAGCCTGCCGGTATTTAACCCGGGTATCGTCATGGAAGGCGGATCTGTTGAATTTAACGGTGCCGGTACGATCTTAACCTCCAGGGCATGTCTGTTAAACGAAAACAGAAACCCTCATCTTAACCAGGAGCAGATAGAAGAGTACCTTAAAGAATGCTACGGTGCGCTGCAGGTGCTGTGGGTAGGCGATGGTATTGTTGGTGACGATACTGACGGGCATATTGATGACATCACCCGATTTGTAAACCCAAATACGGTATTAACGGTAATTGAGTCTAATCCCCTGGATGAAAACTATATCCTGCTGAAAGAAAACCTGGAAGAGCTGAAAGCAATGCGCCTGATCAACGGGATGCCCCTGAATATCGTGCAGCTGCCGATGCCTTCGCCCGTTATTCATGAAGACACCAGGCTGCCGGCTTCCTATGCCAACTTTTATATTGCCAATGCTGCCGTGATCGTACCTACTTTCAGGGATGTAAATGATGAGATCGCACTGGAAATTATCCGTGGTGTGTTCCCTGACAGAAAAGTGGTAGGTATAGATTCTACAGATATCATCTGGGGACTGGGTAGTTTTCACTGCCTGAGTCAGCAGGAACCCGCTATTTAATTATAAAAATATTATATATGAAATTATTAGAAGGAAAGACAGCACTGGTTACCGGTGCTTCGAAAGGCATAGGCCGCAAGATTGCAGAGAAATTTGCTGAGCAGGGCGCTAACGTAGCTTTCACCTATTTGTCTTCAGTAGAAAAAGGGGAAGCCCTGGAGCAGGAACTGCAATCTTTTGGAACAAAAATCAAAGGATACCGCTCTGATGCCTCAAAATTTGATGAAGCTGAAAAGCTGATCAATGATATTGTTGCTGAATTTGGAGCATTGGATATCGTAGTAAACAATGCCGGTATCACTAAAGACGGCCTGTTGATGCGTATGAGCGAAGAGCAGTGGGATGATGTCATCAATGTGAATCTGAAATCAGTGTTCAATGTAACTAAAGCAGCATCGAAGATCATGATGAAAGCCCGTAAAGGGTCATTCATCAACCTGAGCTCTGTAGTAGGTGTTCAGGGAAATGCCGGACAGGCGAACTATGCAGCTTCAAAATCAGGTATCATCGGCTTCTCTAAATCGGTAGCCAAAGAACTCGGTTCAAGAAATATCCGCACCAACGTTGTCGCTCCCGGATTTATCCGCACAGAGATGACAGAAGTGCTGGATCCGAAAGTAGTTAAGGGATGGGAAGAAGGTATTCCTTTGAAAAGAGCAGGAGAGCCTGAAGACGTGGCTAACGTTTGTGTGTTCCTGGCTTCAGACATGAGTGCTTACGTAACCGGACAGGTGCTGTCGGTTTGCGGCGGTATGTTATAGTCTGCAAACTGCAACAGATACTGGCGTCAGGGGTTCTCCCTGACGCTTTTTTTTTGCATCTTTACTTTCAGGCAATGGGCAATTCATTTACTTTCTATTCATTTTTAGCGGTACTGGGCTGCATACTGTCGGGGCTTTTCTTTGCGTGGCTGCTCTATGGTCGTGCTGAGGCAATGGCAAAGCGGATGCGGATTACGCTGGCTGCCCTCCGTGGGCTGGCCCTAGCATTGATCCTCTGGCTGTTATTTTCGCCGCTGATCAGGCAGATCAGCTACACGCTGGAGAAACCCATCATCGTGATCGCTCAGGACAATTCCCAGTCCATCACTGCAGTGATGCCTGCGGGTTTTGACAGTCTCCGTTACAGAAAATCTATTCAGGAGCTCAGAGATCAGTTATCGTCCAAATATGAGGTAAGAACATATAGCTTTGCTAATCAGGTAAGCCAGGGGCTTAATTTTAGCTATTCCGGCAAGCTGAGCAATGCATCGCTGCTGGTCAGTCAGCTGAAGGATGAACTGCTGAACAGAAACGTAGGGGCAGTAGTGCTTGCCACTGATGGCATATTCAACAGGGGAGGCAGTCCTGTCAATGACATTGCCGAACTAAAAGCACCCGTATATACCATCGCCCTTGGTGATACCACAGCACAGAAAGATGTGCTGATAGCAAATGTCAGCAGTAACGACCTCGTTTATCTGGATAATGATTTCAGGATTGAGGTGCAGGCAGAAGCCTATCAGTGCACTGGGATGGAGACAAGGCTGACCGTTTCCGAAAACGGAAAGAAACTCCATGAGCAACTCCTCAAAGTCAATTCGGCACAATTCATCAAAAACATACCTGTATCGCTCAAGGCGAATAGCCTCGGTACACACCAGTATACCATCAGCCTTTCTGCAGTATCAGGAGAGGTATCCCTGAAAAACAATACCCAAAAGCTGATCGTAGAGGTGATAGACGACCGGCAGAAGGTGCTGATTGCTGCTGCGGCGCCACATCCTGATCTGGCAGCGCTGAAAGGGGCCATAGCTCTGAACAAACACTATGAGGTATCCCTGCACACGGGAGAGGAGCTGGCGCGTGTTGATCCAAAAGTGTACGGACTGGTTATTCTTTACCAGTTGCCCGGCACTGCTGCTGATGCGGGCGCTTTCATGGAAAAGATCCGTTCTGCAAAGGTACCCCTGTGGTTTATTGTAGGCGCCCAGAGCAATATCAGTCAGTTTAACCAGCTGCAAAATGGTGTGAATATCGCTGCCAATGGCCGCGGAATAACCTATGCTTACAGTGATATCAACACAGGTACTTCGCTCTTCGACCTGGATGCGGCTTCGAGGAAAGTGGTAGAGAATTTTGATGCTTTGCAGGCGCCGGCAGGAGAGTTGAAAACCCTGGGCGACTTCCAGTCGATCCTGAACCAGCGCCGGGGCAAGCAACCTACGCAGCTGCCGCAATTGTTTTTTATGAACCTCAATGGCCGTAAAACCGGCTACCTCATCGGTGAAGGATTATGGAAATGGAAGTTCTCTGAAGCCAAAGAAAACCAGCAGGTGCCCGTATTCTCCTCCCTTATGGCTAAGGTGGTACAATACCTGTCTGTGCAGGATGATAAACGAAAGTTTGTGGTACGCCCGGCGAAACCGATCTTTGATGAAAATGAGCATATCCTCATCAATGCCAGCCTCTATAACGACAGCTATCTCCCCGTAAATACTGCCGATGTGTCTATCAGGCTGAAAAATGAAAGTGGTAAATCCTACAATTTCAGCTTCTCCAGATTTGAATCTGCCTACCAGCTGGATGCAGGCATATTGCCGCCGGGAAATTATAGTTATGTCGCCAGTACGGAAATCGGCAAACAGCAATACACAGCGAAGGGATCCTTTTTTATCAATGCGCTGGTGGCAGAGTTTCAGCAGACGGTAGCCAATCACCAGCTGCTGTTCCAGCTTTCAGAGCAGACAAATGGGAAACTGTATGGGGCTAACCAGGTACAGGATCTGCAGCGTGATTATTGAAGAGCGGGCAGATGAAGACCCTGAGTTATGAAGACCGCAGGTATGATGAGCTGATCAACTTCAGGTGGCCGTTCGCCCTGTTGCTGCTGCTGCTCAGTACGGAGTGGTTTATCAGGAAAAGAAATGGCGCTGTTTAGTCTTTCGGCGTTTCCCGGATGATGATAAACACGTCTTCATTGTCCTTTTTCATGAAGTATTTCTCCCTGGCAAATTTTTCAGCAGTGTTCAGGTTGGTATTCAGTTCGTTGAGGTCTTTCTTTACTTTGGCAGTTTCCTTCTCATAGAAATCTTTCTCGTCCTGCAACTTGTTCACTTCTGCACGGTATTCGTATTGAGAGAGCATGTCATTTTTATCAAAGAATAACATCCATACCACAAAGGCTGCGGCCGACAGAAAGTATTTGTTCCTAAAGATATCCAGCACTCTGTTCATAAGACAAATGTATATAAAAAAAAACATCCGAAGTTTAAAACTCCGGATGTTTTTAAAATGCTCATATTCACGGATGTTAACAATCCATGTCAGCGAATAAGGAAAACCTTATTTTTTGATGAATCTGAAGTCTTTACCGATGAAACGTGCTGCAGAACCTAATTCTTCTTCAATACGTAACAACTGGTTGTATTTTGCGATCCTGTCTGAACGTGAAGCAGAACCGGTTTTGATCTGACCACAGTTTAATGCTACTGCCAAGTCAGCAATAGTAGTATCTTCAGTTTCGCCTGAACGGTGACTCATTACAGAAGTATAACCGCTGTTTTGTGCAAGTGTTACCGCGTTGATAGTTTCAGTTAATGAACCAATCTGGTTTACTTTAACCAGGATCGAGTTAGCGATGCTCTTATCGATACCTTGTTGTAAACGTTTTACGTTAGTTACGAACAAGTCGTCACCTACTAACTGTACTTTGTTACCGATAGCTAAAGTTAAAGCTTCCCATGCAGCCCAGTCATCCTCATCAAGACCATCCTCAATAGAAACGATAGGGTATTTGTTAGCCCAGTCTACCCAGTATTTCACCATCTCATCAGATGATAATTTCTCACCTGAAGATTTGTGGAAGTTATAAGTTTTGGTTTTTGAATCGTACATCTCAGATGCAGCAGCATCCATAGCGATCCAGATATCTTTTCCAGGAGTAAAACCGGCAGTTTCGATAGCAGTCAATACTGTTTCGATAGCCTCAACGTTTGAACCGATGTTTGGTGCAAAACCACCTTCGTCACCTACGTTTGTAGAATATCCTTTTTTCTTTAATACGTCTTTCAGGTGGTGAAATACCTGAGTTCCCATTTGAAGGGCCTCAGAGAAACTGCCTGCACCCAATGGCATAATCATAAACTCCTGGAAGTCAATTTTGTTATCCGCGTGAGCACCACCATTCAGGATGTTCATCATTGGTACAGGTAAAGTGTTTGCATTTACGCCGCCAATATAACGGTACAGTGGTTGTCTGCTCTCAGCAGCAGCAGCTTTGGCAACTGCCAAAGAAACGCCTAAGATCGCGTTAGCACCTAAATTACCTTTGTTTTCTGATCCGTCAAGGTCGATCATCGCTTTGTCAATCAGATTTTGCTCGAAAACATCAATTCCCTGAAGTTCTTTAGCAATTTTCTTGTTTACATTGTCAACAGCCTTTAAAACACCTTTGCCCATGTAGACTTTTTTATCACCGTCTCTTAATTCAACAGCTTCGTGTTTACCAGTACTTGCACCAGAAGGTACAGCCGCACGGCCCATCTGACCATTTTCAGTGATTACTTCTACTTCAACAGTAGGGTTACCTCTTGAATCGAGGATTTGCCTTGCATGAACATCAATAATTAAACTCATTTTATTTGTTTTAAGTGTTATATATCCTTAGTGTAAATATTACAATTACCCAGTTGATAATCAAAGTTAAAATAAAATTTAAACTATAGGGACGGATTGCCCTATAAAAATTACTCCCACTTGAAAACCTTGACTGCCAGTGCGTAGATTCCAACACCCCAGACCAGCATAATCAAAATCTGTAATTTCACATCCCATAGTCCTGCGCCCTCAAATGCAACCTTGCGCATCGCGTCGTTCAGATAGGTCAGGGGCAGGGCGCGGCTGATCGGCTGCAGCCATACCGGGAAATGGTCTATCGAGAAAAAAGTGCCCGACAATAGAAACTGGGGCAGGGTAATAATATTGGCGATCGGTGGAATAGTACTTTCACTCTTGGCAATGCCCGATACCACAAAGCCGAAGCCCATAAAGACCACCAGCCCGATAATAGAAAGGATAAGCATATTGAGCACCGTCAGCGCCCCGTGTATCAGCGTAAAATGAAAAAAGAAATGGCCGATGAGGATGATAAATATCGCTCCCAGCAGGGCAAAGCCGATTCTTGCCAGTCCCTCACCCAGAATGATGCTCGCCCGTTTTACCGGTGTCGCAAAAAAACGTTTGATCACCAGGGTTTGCCTCAGGCTGAAAAAAACGAAGGCCGTACCAAAAACACCCGTACTCAGCAGCGAGAAACCCAGCTGCCCCGGTAAAATAAAGTCGATCGTTCTGTATGTCCTGCCATGCACGGTGCTCTCCCTGAACTCCGCTACCGAAGGTTTCAGGTCTCTGCTGTTCAGGCTGTACATCAGGTTGTTCAATACCGATTTAAGGATATTCCCCTTATCCGGCGCAGCCGAGGTATACCTCACATCCGCCAGGTAGGCTGGCTGCGGCGCTGTATTTTTATGCACATCGATTACTCCGGCAATATTACCTTTTTCCAGTTCCTGGTCGATCTCTGCCGCAGTTTTATCTTTCAGCAGCTTCACTACAGATGTTGATTCCAGGGTCTTGATCACAGGGTTCTCCAGGTCCGATCCCGGAGCAATAGCCAGGTCTACCTTAATGCCACCGCCACCCAGAAATCCGAAAACAAGGATAAATATCAGCGGGAAAGCTAAAGTGAAGACTACGGCCGAAGGGCTGCGCATGATCGAGCGGAAACTTGCTTTGGCAAGCGCAAGGGTAGCCTTGGTATGGTTATAGGGTTTGTTCATTGTAGGTATCTTTTAGCCTTCGCGCCATTCTCTGCCCGTCAGGCTGATGAAAACATCCTCCAGGTTGGCCTTTTTTACTTCCTTTTTCCGTTCAAAACCACGGCTCAGCAACTGATCGATGAGGTTATCCGGGGTATCCAGAGCGATGATTTCGCCATGCTCCACAAAGGCAACACGGTCGCACAGCTGCTCGGCTTCGTCCATATAATGTGTAGTGATCACTACGGTAGTTCCATTTTTCCTGATCTCAGTGATCAGGTCCCAGAGGTTTCTCCTGGCCTGCGGATCAAGTCCGGTAGTAGGTTCATCCAGAAAGATGATCTTCGGAGAATTGAGCAGGGTGGTAGCAATAGAAAAACGCTGCTTCTGCCCGCCCGAAAGGGCTTTGTATTTTGCTTTTGCCTTATCCTGCAGGTTTACCTTCTCCAGCATCTCCATCGGTTTGATGTTTACGCCATACAGACCTGCAAAAAGTTCCATCAGCTCTACCAGGTTCAGGTTTGGATAGTATCCTGCCGCCTGCAGCTGCACCCCGATGATACGTTTGATCGCATTGGCATCCTGATCTACAGAAAGGCCATCCACGAAGATCTCACCGGAAGTTTTCTCCCGCAGGGTCTCAATGATTTCCAGCGTCGTCGTTTTACCTGCGCCATTGGGACCCAGCAGCCCGAAAATCTCGTTTTCATAGACATCAAAGCTCAGGCCCTTCACCGCTTTGAAGTCGGCATAACTTTTTACAAGATTACGGACACTGATAATGGCATTGTTGCTATCCATAGGATAAATGTAATTAGGTTTCATGCAAAAAGGATTGTTTTTACACAATCCTTTTCAAATATGGCTGTCAAATGATGATTAAACGCGGGTAGGGATTACCAGGTTTTCTCAGCACCGATCATGTTCACAAAATCATCAAACAGGTAACGTGAATCATGCGGACCCGGAGAAGATTCAGGGTGGTACTGTACCGAGAATGCTCTCTTGCCTTTTACACGGATACCTTCGATCGACTGATCGTTGAGGTTGATGTGGGTAATTTCTACTTTATCTGAGTTTCTCACTTCGTCAGGGATCACACCAAAACCGTGGTTCTGGGAAGTTACCTCGCAGTGATTTTTAATGATATTTTTAACCGGGTGGTTTAAGCCCCTGTGGCCGTTGAACATCTTCATCGTACCGATACCGTTTGCCTGTGCCAGTAACTGGTGACCTAAACAGATACCGAACAATGGTTTGTCTGCCTCAAGGATCTCTTTTACGGTTTCAATGGCATATGGCATCGCTGCCGGATCACCAGGGCCGTTAGAGATGAAATAAGCATCAGCACCCCATTTTTCCATTTCTGCAAATGAAGTCTTAGCCGGGAACACTTGTACATATAAATCCCTGTTATCAAAGTTACGCAGGGTGTTTTTCTTGATCCCGAAATCTACTGCCGCTACTTTATATTTAGCTTCAGGAGAACCATAGAAATAAGGTTCTTTGGTAGATACCTGTGAAGACAGCTCAAGACCGTCCATTGATGGTACGCTTGCCAGTTTTGCTTTCAGTTCATCAATGTCAGTAATTTCTGAAGAGATGATCGCATTCATTGCCCCCTGGTCCCTGATCTTTCTTACCAGTGAACGGGTGTCGATGTCTGAAATACCCACTATGTTCTCATTCTGGAAATAATCCTGGATCGATTCACTTGCTTCTTTACGGCTGTAACCTATGTTGTAATTCTTACAAACCAAACCTGCAATTTTGATCGAATCTGATTCGATTTCCTCTTTATGGATTCCGTAATTACCGATATGGGCATTGGTAGTGACCATGATCTGACCAAAGTAAGAAGGATCAGTAAAAATTTCCTGATACCCTGTCATTCCGGTATTGAAACAAATCTCTCCTGTTGTTGTACCAATTTTTCCGGCAGCTTTACCGTGGTAAACGGTACCGTCAGCCAATAACAAGATCGCAGGTAACTTGGTGTAGTTAGTCATTGTAATTAAAATGAGAAAATAATTTGAAAAAAGGGGTTAATGAACCGGAGATTAACGGATTGATACCGTTGTAAGAGCTTAAAAATATAGTGTTGAATACTCCGTTCATTTCGGGATACAAAGATACGTTTTTGCGGAGTTAAATCAAGATTTTTTTTGAAAGGATTAAAATGTTACGTTCCATGCCGGAGATAATAAGTGTGAAGACACCGGTTTCTCAAATGAATACCCTAATTTTGTCCGCTTAAAGCATAAATTTATGTCTGTAAATAAAGAAGTAAAACGTATCACGACCCACATACTGCAGGAAATGAAGCATCGTGGCGAAAAAATATCGATGTTAACAGCCTATGATTATTCCATGGCTACCGTTCTCGATGATGCAGGTCTGGATGTTTTATTGGTAGGTGATTCAGCATCGAATGTAATGGCTGGTCACGAAACTACATTGCCTATCACGCTGGATCAGATGATCTATCATGCACAGGGTGTAGTAAGGGGAGCTACCCGCGCTTTTGTAGTGGTAGACCTTCCATTTGGCTCATACCAGGGTAACTCCAAGGAAGCACTGAGCTCAGCCATCAGGATCATGAAAGAATCCGGAGCCCATGGGGTAAAACTTGAAGGGGGAACGGAGATAGTGGATTCTATCGAAAGGATCATCACTGCAGGGATCCCGGTGATGGGACACCTGGGCTTAACGCCACAGTCGATTTATAAATTCGGTACCTATACGGTGAGAGCCAAAGATGAAGCCGAAGCAGAGAAACTTAAAACCGATGCAAAGGCGCTGCAGGACGCAGGATGTTTTGCCGTGGTACTCGAAAAGATCCCGGCAGCACTGGCTAAAGAAGTAGCTGAAAGCCTGCACATCCCTGTCATCGGTATCGGTGCGGGTCAGCACTGCGACGGACAAGTGTTGGTGGTAAACGATATGATCGGTTTAACCAAAGGCTTTAAGCCGCGTTTCCTTCGCCAGTATGTGAACCTGTACGAAGAAATCCTGGGTGCAGCAAAATCATATATCAGAGACGTGAAAGCGAACGACTTTCCAAATGAAAAGGAGCAATACTAAATGCCGGTAACAGACAAAGACATACTCTTCGAAGATAATCACCTGATCGCCATCAACAAGCGGGCAGGTGATATCGTACAGGTAGACGAAACCAAAGATGAGCCTTTGGATGAGATGGTAAAAAAGTACATTGCCGTAAAATATAACAAATCCGGAAGTGCTTTTCTGGGCGTTGTGCACCGGCTGGACCGCCCCGTGAGTGGGGTTATCCTTTTTGCCAAAACCAGTAAGGCACTGGAGCGCATGAATGCAGTTTTTAAAAACCGTGAGGTAAAGAAAACCTATTGGGCAATTGTGCGCAACAAACCTGCCGTACCTTCAGCAACGCTGGTACACTGGCTGGTGAAGAATCCGAAGACCAATGTGGTTACCCCGCATCTGAAAGAAGTGGAGGGCAGCCAGCGCGCAGAGCTGAGCTACAGGCTGCTGGGTGAACTTGGTGGCTACTACCTCATTGAAGTGGACCCCCTTACAGGACGCTCACACCAGATCAGGGTGCAGCTGTCAACCATGGGATGCCCGATTGTGGGCGATAACAAATACGGCTACCCAAGGGGCAGCCGTAAAGGTAGTATCTGTTTACATGCACGCAGGCTGCAGTTTTTACATCCCGTAAAAAAGGAGCCTGTAAATATATTTGCCAAACTGCCGGTCGATGGCTTTTGGGAGCGTTTCGAAGGATTTTAAATTCGGAACGCTTACTTGCAATCTACTGCCGTCAGCCCCACAGCACTGATGAACTTCAGGCTGCTGATCTGCTTAAAGACCATCTTGCCATCTTTCTCTTCCGTATCACCATAGCCCTCCAGCAACTGGTCGCCTTTTTTCAGAAACACCACTTGTCTTACTGAGGTTACCCCTTCGCCTTTGGCCGTGTAATCTGCAATAATGGTATCTCCCTTGATAATTCCATTGATCTGACCAGAGTTTTTGTCCTTCTCAAACAGGTTATTGCTAAACTCCCCAGCGATGGTGTTTCCCGCCTTCGTATAGGACAGCGTAACTGTATCCCTGTTTTTCATTGAAGCATAACATGCTTTGGAGGATGACACTGCAGTATCCGGCGCTGTCGCCAGGCTGTCAATTTTCTCTTCGGTAGTTTTGCTCTGGCAGGCAGCCATACAGACCGCCAGCCCGCCAAATAGTACAATCAGTTTTTTCATATGTGTGCTTTTTAATTTTTCAGCAATAGCCTTGCCAAAGCAAATGTTTTACCACACAAATGTTCCTACGGCACCACCAGCAAGCACAGCGGTTACGGCCTTGCCTTTGCTGCGGATATTAAAGGTCTGCTCTTCACTGTTCACATTCGCAACGATCAGCACTGTTTTTCCTTCTGGTGTCTCAAATGCTACATTTTGCAAATCACCAGTAATGTCAGATGCAATCCTTTTCGATCCCGGGCTCACAAATTTTGAAGCATGGCCGATCACATAGTAGGCAACATTTTTGCTTACCTCAGGACTGATCGTAAGGGCGCCCAGACAAGTGACACATCCGCCTTTTGTATGCGGACCATAGGAAGGATCTGCGGCCAGGTTCCACTCCAGCACATTGCGGCTCCAGTTGCGGGTAGCACCAATGATCAGCGTAGATACATGCCATTTCAGGTCTTCATCAAATTTACCCGGGCCACCCACCCATTGCTCGGTGAAGTACAGGTTTTTATCAGGATGTACATTGTGCACAGCACTTAAGGCAGAAATCTTTCCGGCATATAAATGAAAGGCAGAACCATTTACAAAAGCATTAGCTGTGGCATCATTCAAAACGGTAATGGGATAATCGGGCCGGTCACAGTTATGGTCGTAAGCAATAATCTTTGTTGTAATATTTGCGGTTTGGAATGCAGGCCCAAGGCTGTTT
>Ga0157373_10002084_pt1 | contig 15144 bp, 14 predicted proteins | sample C65metaG_FD_113460 | JGI IMG/M metagenome (GOLD analysis project Ga0157373, IMG submission 113460) | Corn rhizosphere microbial communities from Kellogg Biological Station, Michigan, USA - C6-5 metaG | ecosystem: Host-associated > Plants > Roots > Rhizosphere > Soil | place: USA: Michigan... | reverse complement strand
TGACCGAACTGACCCTGATGGCCGAGGCCGGTGGTTTCAGCACCGTGTGGATCGGCGAACACCACGCGATGGAATACACCATCTCGCCAAGCCCGATGCCGCTGCTGGCCTACCTCGCCGCCAAAACCACTACCATTCACCTCGGCGCCGGCACCATCATCGCGCCGTTCTGGCACCCGCTGCGGGTGGCCGGTGAATGCGCGCTGCTCGACGTCATCAGCAACGGTCGTATGGAAGTCGGCCTGGCGCGTGGCGCCTACCAGGTCGAATTCGATCGCATGGCCGGCGGCATGCCCGCTTCCAGCGGCGGCCAGGCCCTGCGCGAAATGGTCCCGGTGGTCCGCGCCCTGTGGCAAGGCGACTACGCCCACGACGGCGACATCTGGAAATTCCCGACCTCCACCAGCGTGCCGAAACCGATTCAGAAGCCCAACCCGCCAATGTGGATCGCCGCTCGCGACCCGGATTCGCACAACTTCGCCGTGGCCAACGGCTGCAACGTGATGGTCACGCCACTGATGAAAGGCGACGAAGAAGTCGTCGACCTGAAGAACAAATTCCAGACCGCCCTGGATAACAATCCAGATGTACCGCGTCCGCAATTGATGGTGCTGCGTCACACCCACGTGCACTCGGCTGACGACCCAGAAGGCTGGAAAGTCGGCGCCAAAGCGATCTCACGTTTCTATCGCACCTTCGATGCGTGGTTCGGCAACAAGGAAGTACCGGTCAACGGCTTCCTCGCTCCGAGCCCGGAAGAGAAGTTTGCCGGGCGTCCGGAGTTTGAACTGGAGAGCCTGCACAAGACGGCGATGATCGGTACGCCGGAAGAAATTATCCCGCGCATCAAGTATTACCAGGAACTGGGGGTGGATGAGTTCAGTTTCTGGTGTGACAACAGCTTGCCGCATGCGGAGAAGAAGAAGTCGTTGGAGTTGTTTATCAAGCATGTGGTGCCGGCGTTTCGTTAAGTCATTGCCGACCGCCAGCGTAAATAAAAAGCCCCTAGCAATTCGGGGCTTTTTATTTTAAATGGGGAAAATGCATATTCCTGCCTGCGAACGCAACCACTTTTAAAGCAACATCACACTCGCGCCAATAAACGGCGTGCACGCTCGGACATTTCAGCGTTATCAACCTTGGCCAGCAATTGCAATTTTTCTCTAGCCTTATCGGTACCAATCTCGTGTAAAGCATAAATGCATTTCACACCCAGAGCATGCTCGGAAGCGATATACGGATAGCAGGTCAGCGCCGTCTTGAATAAATAGTCGACCGCCCCAGGGTATCTGAAAACCTTCAATTCCCTTGCAATATTCTCGTGACTGATATGCCAGTCTTCAACGAGTAAGCGGCATAACACATCCGCACAATCCTGAGTGAAACCGAACACCGCACCGAATATCAGCAAGCATTCCACACTGTCAGCGTCTTTCATCTCAAGCGCGGTTTCCAGTTCAGCACGCAGGTAATCTTCGGGAATATCCCCACCCTTAAATAGAGACTCAAGAAAACAGTCTTTTGAGATCCGATGCGACACCAGATCAATCATCAAGTCCTGCTGTTGTTGATTCATAGCCCGCCTCCGAAAAAACTGCTCTGATCGCCAGATTTCTATTCATATTCAGGAAAATCAGGGGTGATTTCACAAACAACACCCGCTGACACAAGAATACTTCTAGCCTGTAAGACCTCCTGCGCCTGACCGCAAAACGTTGCACACGTCGCTTTTTCTATCAAGACGCCCACTGGGTTTTTTCAGGAAACTCGCCACTCACGAAAAAACGAGCCAATTTCATGCCGACTCTATCTGACCATTGACCTTTCGCGTCCAATGGACACTCCTTTAGAACAGCAATAGCTCCCTTTATTTTATCCAGCCTTATCAAACCCACCTCCACCCCCCGGCCAAACGTATACTCAACATACTCCTCAGTCTCTGCAGCTCTATCCATCTCTATATAAAATGCCATATCGATTACTCGCCTCAACAACTGAACAATAAATAGGCCCAAAACAAAATTAACACCCCCACATAACTCTATCCCAAACAAGCTTTATATTTCAGCAAAACCGAACGACAGGAAAGAACAGAGTCGTCTACGTCATGTAAAACACAAGGCCAAGCTTTGGCAAATCTCAAAAAAACCTTCAAGTACATTAATTTGGCATGCTCAGTATGATCAAGATTAATCTCCACCATTACCTGCGGCACGTCCCCCAAGACATCCTGCCATTCTTGACGATCGTCGGCATCAGAAAATTCTTCAATAACATCCTTTGAATGCAGAGCCAACCAAATATCTGAATCACCCTCACTGATGCTACCCCGATGAGGTATGCCGGAACTTACATACCCACCACTGGACAATATGACTTGTTTAAAGTCTTCTACGGTCAATTGCGCTGATGAAAAAATCGTTGCCGACAAGGACATGATTACTCCCCCCCAAAAAACAAATCAGTCCCACTTTCTATCCTTCTTGCTAAAAATGCCTGATCCATCCCAACTCCTGACTGTGTTATCCACGATTTGCGTCTGCATCAAGACAGATTGTGTGGGGTAAGAAAAAATACGCGGTCAACCAGCAAGTCGTCATGGCGGCAGCAAAAAGCACGATCAGCCCCAAGGCATAATCGGGGTAACTGGCTCCTTCGATATCTCGCACGACAGCAGCAATAAACGGCGCCACCCAAAGCGTGGCAATGCCTGCACCTGCGAGAGAAATCATCGTGCAGTTGCGCCGTGTTCTTTCGATTTTCATCCATGCAATCAGCGATGCAAAAAGTAGAAACGGCAGGAGATACACCAATAGCGCCAAAAATGGAGCGAGGAGCGGCATCACCATCAACTCTGGCCCGACCTCGCCGATCAGCCGTGGATTCATGGCCAGATGCGCAATCGCTGCAATCGTCTTGACGATCCCGGCGATAAAGCCTGGGACCATTGGGCACAAAAGAAACGCCCAGAACACTTTCACGCGCGGATAACGCGATTTATTCACAGGAAAAACCTCCTTCCATGGACACGCGGGGCGCGGATCACTTGATCATGCCTACCTTTCGCTTTTCCTGATAGATGAGCAGAACAGCGCCCAAGCATTCAAACCTGCCGAAAACAGAACCCCGCCGACAGCGCAGCACCTGCATACAAGTGGCCGCGTTCAATTGCGCGGATAGTGAATCCTGCTTTCAAAGTCCCTCCCGAACGCCCACTCAAGCAAGGAGTTTCCATGAGCACATTCACTACCGATGACGGCACCGCGATCTATTTCAAGGACTGGGGCAGCGGCAAGCCCGTGCTGTTCAGCCATGGCTGGCCGCTGGATGCCGACATGTGGGAATACCAGATGGAGTATCTGAGCAGTCGCGGCTACCGCACGATTGCCTTTGACCGCCGTGGTTTCGGCCGCTCCGATCAACCGTGGAACGGTTACGACTACGACACCTTCGCCGATGACATCGCGCAACTGATCCAGCACCTCGACCTGCGCGACGTGACGCTGGTGGGCTTCTCCATGGGCGGCGGCGACGTCAGCCGCTACATCGCGCGTCATGGCACCGAACGCGTTGCCGGTCTGGTGCTGCTGGGCGCAGTGACACCGCTATTCGGCAAGAAGGCCGACTACCCGCAAGGCGTCGACACCTCAGTGTTCGACGGGATCAAGGCCGGCCTGCTCAAGGATCGTGCGCAGTTCATCGCTGATTTCGCCGCGCCGTTCTACGGCACCAATCAGGGCCAGAAAGTCTCCGACGGCGTGCTCACGCAAACCCTTAACGTCGCCCTGCTGGCTTCGCTGAAAGGCACCGTGGATTGCGTCACCGCGTTCTCCGAAACCGACTTCCGCCCGGACATGGCAAAGATCGATGTGCCGACCCTGGTGATCCACGGCGACGGCGATCAGATCGTGCCGTTCGAAACCACCGGCAAGCAGGCCGCCGCGCTGATCAAGGGCGCCGAGCTGAAAGTCTATGCCGGCGCACCGCATGGTTTTGCGGTGACGCACACCGAGGCGCTGAATGAAGACCTGCTGGCCTTCCTCAACCGCTGAAAACGCTGCGCTGACCGGGCGCAATCCCGGTCAGCGCACGTTGCGATACAGCATCAGCCGCGCACTCTCGTGCAGCCCCCGGGTCAGCTCGACCAGACGCTGGAACTCCTGCGGATTTTGCTCGGCGACGTTATCCAGTGGCGTATTCGACGCCAGGTCATGCAGCGTCGGTGAACTGCCGTCATGCTGCATCTGCAGCAGGAAATCCTGCGTCACCCCGCCAATCAACGGGAACGTCCCTTCGCGCAACACCAGCGGCACCACACGCTCACCTTCCGGCGCCGGTTGCTGGACATCGCGGCCCATCGCACCGTTACGGAACGGCACGCCGGCCATCCCCGCCACCGTCGGCAACAGGTCCGCCAGCCCCACCGCTTCGTCGATGACCTTGGGCGCGAGCAGCCCCGGCGCGTAAATCAGCATCGGCACGTGATTGCTTTCCAGGCCCAATTGCTCGAACGCCGGCGGCATGTGCGGGATCTGGCTGATGCGCGTGTTGTGGTCGCCGAAGAACACAAAAATCGTGTTGTCGTAATAGCCGCCGGCCTTGGCCAGTTCCATCAACTTGCCGATATTGAAATCCAGCAGGCGCACCGCGTTGTACTGCTCGACGCTGCGCGAACCGGCGGCCTGCACCTGTTCCAATGACAGGTTGCTGACCTGAAAGCCGTCATTGTCCTTGGGAATGGTGAACGGTCGATGGTTGCCCGAGGTTTGCACGTAGGCAAAGAATGGTCGGTCCTTCGGCAAGTCGCGCAGGATGCGGTCGCTCTCCTTGAACAGATCCAGATCGGAAATCCCCCATACGTCCACCAGCGGCGAACGCCAGTCACTTTCCTGATACAGGCGCACGCCGTCGATGCTCTGCTGGATCAGCGCATTGATATTGGCCCAGCCGGCATTGCCGCCAATCATGTAGAGCTTCTGGTAATCGGTGAAGGCATTGATCAACGTGTGCTGACGGGTGATCAGCGGATGACGGGTGGCGGTCTCGCGGCGCGTCACGTCGGGAACGCCGGTGATGCTCGCCCACACGGTTTTCGCGGTACCGGTGACCGGCACATAGAAGTGCTTGAAGAACCAGCTGCGGGCCGCCAGTTGGTCGAGGTTCGGCGTCGGGTTCAGCGGATTGCCGTAGGCGCCGACGGCGCTGGTGCCCAGTGATTCGAGCATGACGAACATCACGTTCGGCGTGCCCTTCACCTGATACGGCTGCACGCCTTGCTGGCGTTCGAACGTCAGGCTTTGCGCATTCGGCTGGTCCACGCCCAGATACCGCGCCACCACCGGGTAATGCTCGCGCACCTGCGCCTCGTCGAACTGCGCCTGCCCGGCCTTGAGCGTGTCATAGAGGAACAGCACCGGGTTCAGGCCCACGGCGGCGATCTGCCCGTTGCCGGAAAAAAACGCATCGCTCCAGCGCAGCGGCACCGGGTTTTCCAGGTTGAGACTTTCCACCCGGCCGAGCAACGCCAGCAGCACCGCGACCACGCAGAAACCTGTACCCAGTGCCAGCGACGAACGACGGATGACCTTGGGTTCGCGGGCCAGGGTCAGACGTTCCAGTGTTACAAATCCGTAGAACCACAGGCCCAGCGTCGCCAGCCAACCGAGAGCAATCCACAGCACCGGATAGGTTTCCCAAACCATCTGCTGCGAGATCTGCGCATCCTCCAGATAACGCAGCACCGTGGCGTTGATCCGTACACCGAGGTAGGCGTAGTGGCCAAAATCGATGATGTACAGCAGGCCCACTGCACCGAGCGCCAGCAGCCAGTAAACCCGCACCAGCACGCGCAACCCGGGCAGCCGCGTGAGGTTCCAGCGCGGCAGCCAGGCCAGCAGCGCCAGCGGCAATATCAGCAACACCGCGAGGCGCAGATCGAAGCGCAAGCCGATGCTCAGGGTTTCACGCAGCGCCGGGTTATCGATGAACTCGCTGGGCGCGATCCCGGAAAACCCCAGCACAAACACCAGCCTGAGCACGGCAAACAACAAGAACGCCAAACCTGCCGCACCCACGCCGTAGCGCAGGCGTCGCGATTGCAACCAGCCCATCATTGACCTCTGTGTCGTTGGTTCAGATAGAAGATGTCGGGATCGCCGGGGCCGGTCGCAGCAGACGCCAGACCTCGCGCAGGCACAGCGTCGCCCCCGCCACCAGGCAGTAACCCACCAGCAGCGGGTCGATCAGGTAATCCCAGTAGTTTTCCGAGGCCTTGAGCCGCAGCGCAAAGGCCAGCGTACCCAGCGCGAGCATCGACACCGCCAGCGTGTTGCGCAGCCACAGCAACCCCAGGGTCAGCAGCCCCATACAGAGGATCAGCGGCCGGGGGTTGAAGCCCCAACGGTAGGGATCGACATACGTCAGGCCCATCGTCGCCGGGTACAACAGCGCGGCCAGCGCGATGAACAGCACCAGCACTTGAACCCGCGCCGACAGCGTTTGCTTCCTGACCACGCCGAGCCGGATCAGGCTGGCCCAGCCGAGCAACACCAGCGTGGTGATCGCCAGATCGTCGGTGAAACTGCGCACGTAGGCCGCCAAAGGCAAATCGTTCAGCGGAATGAAACTGACCGCCGCCAGCACCGGCAGCAGCCATGGGCGCCAGCGTTGCGTGCAGTGCAGCGAACCCAGCAGGACAAAACCGAGCAGGATGAAGGTCAAATGGGCTTGCCAGAGAAACAGCATCAGAGGCGCTCCGCCAGCCACGCTTCATTGAAGCTGACATGTTTGATGAAGGTGTTATTCCACGAATACACCAGGTGATAGAGGCCGTCGCTGCCGCGACTGAAGTACGGGTATTCGTACTCGAAATCACAGCCCTGCGGCTTGCACACCCGGTAGTCCAGATTGCTCAGGAAGCGCTGCTCCAGCGGCAGGCGCCGGGCACCGCTGGAGGCGCGAAAGCCTTCGCCGATGATCGCCTTGTAGGCTTCGGGAGCGAACGGCTGGCCGAGCGGATCGGGCGACTGATCGAGTTCGATCACGTTGCGCCAGTTGTTCAGGTTGGCATCGGTACCATACAGGCTGAGCTTGAAGCGCCCGTCCTGCAGATCGTTCAGTGCCACCAGCAAGCCGTTGTCGTCGGTGCCGACTGCCGCCAGCGACGAATTGGGGTTGGCCGGTTCCAGCGGATACGGCTCGCTCCAGGTCTGCCCGGCGTCCTCGGTGCGGCTGGCCAGCACCCGATGATGGGTCTCGCCGGCATAACGCAGCATGGCCACGGCACGTCGCCCGTCCAGCGGCACAATGGTCGGCTGCAATGAATGCTTGCCACGGCTGATGCGGAATTTGTCGATCACCGCCCCGTCCGCGCTCAGGTACAGATACTCGGCGAATTTGCCCATGAACTCGTGGTACACCGGCAGGCCGATCGAGCCATCGGCATGGAACACCGGCGCCGCACGCACCAGCGTGCTGATGTTGAAAAACGGCGAAGTGACCAACTGCCGTGGCGCCGTCCAGTTGCGTCCGAAATCATCCGAGACCATCACATTGATCGCGCTGGTGGCCCAGCCGCCCACGGACACCGAGACATAGAACATCCACAGGCGCTGATCCGGCGCGAGGGCGATCACCGGGTTGCCCAGTTTGCGGATGTAGCGGCGGGTGCCGTCGCGGGTCGATTCGCGGGTGGCGAGCACCTGCTCGGCGCCCCACTCCGCGGTGTCGGCGTCGTAGCGTGCGGTGCGAATCTGCACGTCGGCCGCACCCTCTCGGGAACCGGCAAACCACACCGCCATCAGGTCGCCGCCCGGCAGCGCGGTGACCGACGACGAGTGCACAAAATCATTCAGTTTTGATGAGACGAAGCGGCTGCTGTACACCGGTTCCGGTGCCTGCAACGACGCATCAACCGGCGGCGTCGCCACGGCAAACGGCGCCAGCACATGGGCCGGATGACTGCGCCAGGCGCTCCAGAAAATCAGGCACACGGCCAGTCCGCCAAGGGTCAGTTTCAAGCGATAGGACAACGCACGCATAGCGGACTCACGGCAAGAACAGGAGGGAGGGCAATCGGCAACACATCCCTGTCAGCGCGTCGGGTCGTCCGGCAAGCGGCGACGGCGTCCGGTGAGCATCGACAACGGCAAGTTGTCGCGAACCAGAAAACTCTCGAACACCGCAGCGGCGATGTGCAGACCCACCAGCACCAACAAGACGTCGGTAGCCGTTTCGTGCACCTGCAACGGCCAGTCGGCACCCCACAAGGCGTCGACCTCTTCCATGGCCCAGCCGCTCAAGCCGGCAATCAACATCGCTAGCAACATCAGAAGCATCACTAGCGCGCCAATCGGCGAATGCCCGAGGCGATGCTCGGGCCGTCCGGCAATCAGTGATCGCCCATGGGCGATCAGCCGCGTCGGTGTCGGCCAGAAATCCGCCCAGCGCGCACTGCGCGGCCCGACGAATCCCCACACCACGCGCACCAGCAGCCAGGCCATGGCGTAATAGCCGAGCCAGACATGCCAGTCGTCACCGGCTTCATTGAAGAAGTAGTTGGCGACGAAGACGCCCGCGATGGACAGATGAAACAGCCGCACCACGGGGTCCCACAGGCGCAGGGACGCGCTCGGCATCAGCCCTTGATCTCGGTTTTCACCGCTTTGCCGCTGACCGGGTCGTGGTAGATCTCGACCTTGCGCTTGTCTTTGTCGAAGCCGTAGATCTCGTAGCAGTTGCCGTCGGTAACCTTGAACTTGCTGATCTCGTAGCCCTGGGCCTTGAGCTGCTCCTGAAAGGCTTTCTGGTCTTGCCATTGCGAACGTTCGGCGGTGGTGCATTGCGGGCCGGCGACGGCCAACGGGCTGGCAACGATCAGGGACAACAGCAGAAGTTTGCGCATGGAAAACACTCTCGCTCGATGAGGAAGGCCTCACTGTGCAAAAGCAACCTTAGTGAAAGCTTAGTTGGCAACGAGTCGTTACATCTTTCCCGTCGGGTGAACTGCCACAGCCCCTCGCACAGCGGCATGATGCCGCCGGTTACCCGCCCTGTTTCCTCAAGAGACTCCGTTATGCGCCTATTGCTGGTCGAAGATGATCGTGCCCTCGGTCAAGGCATTCGCGTTGCCCTCGGCAGCGAAGGCTACACCCTCGACTGGTTGCAGGACGGGGTCAGCGCCTTGCATGCCCTGCGCAGCGAAAGCTTCGATCTGCTGCTGCTCGACCTCGGCCTGCCGCGCCTTGATGGCCTGGCCCTGCTGCAACGCCTGCGCGGCGAACAACAGGATCTGCCGGTGCTGATCCTCACCGCCCGCGACGGCACCGCCGAACGCATCGCCGGGCTGGACGCGGGGGCCGACGACTACCTGATCAAACCGTTCGACGTCGATGAATTGAAAGCCCGCATCCGCGCCTTGCTGCGCCGCAGCCAGGGCCGTGCGCAACCGGTGCTGGAGCATGCCGGGGTGTGTCTCGACCCGGTCACGCAACAAGTCAGCTGGCACGGCAACGACGTGGTGGTCACCCCCATGGAATATCAACTGCTGCACCAACTGCTGGCCCGTCCCGGCAAGGTCGTCACCCGCGAGCGCCTGTCCCGGGCGCTGTATGGCTGGCAGGAACGGGTCGAGAGCAACACCCTCGAAGTGCTGATCCACAACCTGCGCAAAAAGCTTTCGACCGAGTTGATCCGCACCGTGCGCGGTGTCGGTTATGTGCTGGAGCTCAAGCCATGATTTCCATTCGTGCGCGAATTCTGGTGCCGGTGCTGATCCTGGTATTGATCGGCGACGTCCTGATCAGTTGGCTGGTGCTGCGCGACAGCCACCACGAAATCGAAGAAGTCTACGATGCCCAACTGGCGCAAAGTGCCCGTCTGCTGCAAGGCGTGCTGGCCCAGCGCGCGCCGGGCGACAACGACTGGACCCGGCTCTATCAGGCGTTCGATGCAGCCATGAGCCGGGTCGGTGATGGCGAGGCCGCGCACCCTTACGAAACCCGCCTGACCTTTCAGGTCTGGCGCAGCGACGGCCAGTTGCTGGTGCGCTCGGCCGAAGCACCGGAGCTCGCCGCACCGCCAACCACTCTCGGCTCGCATGACCTGATGGAAAATGGCCGCGACTGGTGTGCGTTCCTGCTCAAGGACCCGCAACAGGGGCTGTTGATCTGGGTCGGCGAGCGCGACGATATCCGCCAGGACCTGATCGAGCGCATCGTCGGCCACACCCTGTGGCCGAGCCTGATCGGCGTACCGCTGCTGGCCGCGCTGATCTGGCTGACCATCGGCTGGGGCCTGCAGCCGTTGCGCGCGATGGCGCGGAGCATTCGCGGACGTGACACCGAAACCCTGAAACCGCTGCACCTCAGCCCACTGCCGCATGATCTGGAGCCGATGCAAACCGCGCTCAATCGTCTGTTGCAGCAGATCGACAACCTGCTGGCCCGGGAACGCCGCTTCATCGCCGATGCGGCCCATGAGCTGCGCACGCCGCTGGCGATCCTGCGGATCCACGCGCAAAACGCACAACTGGCCGCGACCCCGCAACAGCGCGAAGAAGCCCTGGAGTTTCTGGTCAGCGCAGTGGATCGGGCGACGCGCATCGCCAGTCAGTTGCTGACCATGGCGCGTATTGAACCGCGCCTGGCGCATCCCGAAACCAGCGCCGTGGACCTGACCGAACTGGTCCGCGAAGAACTCGCCGAACTGGCGCCGCTGGCCCTGGAAAAAGACGTCGAACTGATCCTCGACAGCGACCACCACTGCCCGGTCGAAACCGATCCGGTGGCCCTCGCCATCGCCCTGCAGAACCTGGTGACCAATGCGCTGAATTTCGCCCCGCCCGGCAGCGAGGTGCGGGTTCAGGTGCAACCGCAGGCCGGCGGCGCGGTGTACATCAGCGTCGAGGACGCCGGGCCCGGGATCAACGAATTGGAGTACGCGCGGTTGTTCGAGCGTTTCTACAGCCACGGCCACGGCAATGGCGCCGGGCTGGGGCTGGCGATCGTGCAGATGATCGTCAGCAAGATCGGCAGCACACTGCAGCTGTACAACCGGCCGCAGGGTGGATTGTGCGCGCAGTTGCGGATCAATGAGGCCCCCTTGGCTTAGCGCTGCTCTCTCAGGTCAGATTCGCTGTGGCGAGGGAGCTTGCTCCCGCTGGACTGCGCAGCAGGCCCTCTGCTGTTCGGCAAAAAAAGGGCCGCTGCGCGACCCGGCGGGAGCAAGCTCCCTCGCCACAGAGATCTGCTCTTTTTCGATGGCCTCGGTGCTTTTGACAAAATTTTCATGTTGGCCCCAATAAGATCCGCAGCCTCGTTGGGGAGTAGCCTGCTTCCGAGTTGCTCGGAAGCGTTCGTATCAACATTCTCGGCAACATGCCGTGGTGCGAACACCTTTTGGTTGGTGAGACCGACGACACATCCATGCCTAAAGTCGGGCGTGTGGTTGTGTCGTTGACTCATAGCCCGACTGGAAGTGTGCCCCCGTGAATCCTGTTTCCCTCATATTCCTCGCCCTGGCCATGTCCACGGACGCGTTCGCCGCGGCCATCGGCAAAGGCTCCAGCCTGCACAAACCGCGTCTGACCGAAGCCCTGCGCACCGGTCTGATTTTCGGCGTGATCGAAGCCATCACCCCGATCATCGGCTGGCTGATCGGCCAGGCCGCCACCCGCTGGGTCGCCGAATGGGACCACTGGATCGCCTTCACCCTGCTGGTCATCCTCGGCCTGCACATGATCTACAACGGCCTCAAACACGAAGACGAGGAAGAGGAAAAACCCGGTCAACATTCGTTCCTGATTCTCGCGGTCACCGCGTTTGCCACCAGCATCGACGCACTCGCGGTCGGCGTTGGCCTGGCGTTTGTCGACGTCAATATCTGGGTGGCGGCAGCGGCCATCGGCCTGGCGACCATGACCATGGTGACCCTCGGCGTGATGCTCGGCCGGGTGCTCGGCGCGGTCGTCGGCAAGCGCGCGGAAATTGTCGGTGGCGTGGTGTTGATGATCGTCGGCGCGACCATCCTCTACGAGCACTTGTCAGTCTGATTCAACCTGCAATCAACGCTGTCAGTGCCAACGCGTTCCCCAGCGCGGCACCACTGGCGGTGTTGTCGAAGATGCACCAGGTCGCGGCGCCTTGTGCTGCCGCGACTTTCAGCTGCTGTGCCAGCGCTTGCAGATAACGCTCATCGTAGGCGCTGTGGTAGATCCGCGGCGAACCGTGCAGTCGCCAATAACCCAGCCCCGCCCAGCCCTGCACCGAGCCATCGGTGCTGATCCGCGACGGATCGACCACCGCCTGGGCAACCCGATACGCCTGCAACAGGGGCTGCGCGGTAACCCACGATGCATGCCGTGGCTCAATCACCACGTCACCGTCGAATCGCTGGCGCAACGCGACGAAAAATGCTTCAGCGCTTGCCGGCTCGAATGCCAGCGACGGCGCAAGTTGCACCAGCAAACACCCCAGTCGATCACCCAGGCCGCCGCACTGCCCCAGAAACTCTTCGAGCGCCTGATCACAGTTTTGCAGACGCAATTCATGGGTAATCCGCTTCGGCACCTTCACCGAAAAACGAAAGCCCGGCGGCACCGATTCCGCCCAGCGTGCATAAGTCTGACGACGATGCGGGCGATAGAACGAGCTGTTGATTTCCACACCATTGAATTGCGCCGCATAACGCTGCAGATGCGTGCCTTCGGCCGGAAACTGCGGCCAATACTCACGCCCCAGACTCCAGCCTGCGCAACCAATGAACATCAAAAAAGCACCTTCGCCGCTTCACGCATGAAAATCTCCACGGTCTTCGGACCAATCCCTTCGAAAGCCTTCAGGCGCTGTTCGAACTCGCCACGATCGGCGCTGGCCTTGACGATGTTGCCGACCTTGCCGGCGTATTCGTCATTGAGCCGCGCCGCCAGCGCCAACAGACGCGTGGCCGTGGTTTCGTCGTAACGCACGTAATGCGCCTCGCCGAGCATGCCGACCAATTGCCGATGCGTGCAGTTCTCGAGTTTGCGCGGTGTGTCGCGCTGATGCCGCTCGGCAATCACTCGATAGGCCTCGGCGGCAATGCCGGCCTGAATGCGCTTGCCCATCAGAAAACTGGCGAGCAGCCATTTGAACAACCCCTCCTCGCTTAACGGATCAAGGCTGATGTGCAGGTCGTGGGCGCTGACGGTTTTGCTCATCGGGTGATCGCTCGCGGCTTGAGGGGGCGTTTGCTTGAGGCCCATGGAGAGCGCCAGGCGTTCCTTTTTTTGCGTGGCAACTACTCAATGGCGGCAGGCTGCGATCCTTTTAAAAGATCGCAGCCTGCAGCAGCGCCTACTCGGATTATTTTTTGCCGGGGAGGACGCTCGCCAACACTTGTTTGGCGGCTTGCACGATCACGCCCGCTTCATCCGGGTCGCCCTTGAGCAAGGTGGTGGCAAATTTTTTCGCCTGTTGGAACGTGATATGTGGCGGCAACGGCGGTACGTTGGGGTCGGTCTTGAACTCGATCAGCACCGGCACGTCCGAGGCCAGCGCCTGCTCCCAGGCGGCGGCGACGTCCTCATCGCGGTCGACGAAAATGCCTTTCAGGCCGATGGAAATGGCGAACAGGTGATACGGCACGTCGGGAATGCTCTGCGAGGCTTCGAACTTCGGATCGCCTTCCATCACTCGCTGCTCCCAGGTGACCTGATTCAAATCCTCGTTGTTGAACACTGCGCAGATCCACTTCGGACTCTCCCACTGGCGCCAGTATTTGGCGACGGTAATCAGCTCGGCCATGTTGTTCATCTGCATCGCGCCGTCGCCCACCAGCGCGATCACCGCACGCTCAGGATGCGCAAACTTGGCAGCAATCGCGTAAGGCACGGCAGCGCCCATCGAGGCCAGCCCACCGGACAGCGAACATTGCATGCCCCGGCGAATCTTCAGGTCACGGGCGAACCAGTTGGCGCAGGAACCCGAGTCGCTGGTGATGATCGCCCGCTCCGGCAAGCGCGGTGACAATTCATACACCACCCGCTGCGGATTGATCGGATCGGCTTTGGCCATGGCGCGTTTTTCCAGGGTTTTCTCCCAACTGCCGCGCCAGCCTTCGATCTTTTTGCGCCACTTGCGCGAGGTCTTCGGTTCGAGCAACGGCAGCAGCGCCGCAAGGGTTTCGGCGGCGTCGCCGACCAGATTGACCTCCATCGGATAACGCAGGCTGAGCATGTCCGGTTGCAGGTCGATCTGCACGCCCCGCGCCTGGCCTTCCTGGGGCAGAAATTCGGCATACGGGAAACCCGAGCCGATCATCAGCAAGGTGTCGCACTCGTTCATCAGCTTGTAGCTCGGTTCGGTGCCGAGCAAGCCGATGCTGCCGGTGACCCAAGGCAAGTCGTCCGGCAGCGCGGCCTTGCCGAGCAAGGCTTTGGCGACACCGGCACCGAGTTTTTCCGCGACGGCAATCACTTCATCCGTGGCCTGCAATGCACCCGCGCCCACCAGAATCGCGACTTTTTCGCCGCTGTTCAAAACGTCGGCGGCGCGCTGCAGATCCGCCTCGTAGGGCAGCACTTTCGGCTTGGTGTAACCGACGCCGGAATGCGCAGTGCCATGCGCCCGGGCCGGCGCCTCGTACTCAAGGTCCTGCAGGTCATTGGGCAGGATGATCGCCGTCACCCGCCGCTCGCCAACCGCCGTGCGCACGGCGCGGTCGAGCAGATGGCGCACCTGTGACGGCGCCGACGCCTGCTGCACAAAGGCGCCGGCCACATCCTTGAACATCGAGACCAGGTCCAGCTCCTGCTGGTAATGGCTGCCGAGCGCGGTGCGCGCCTGCTGGCCGACAATCGCCAGCACCGGTTGGTGATCCATGCGGGCGTCGTACAGCCCGGTGATCAAGTGGGAAGCCCCTGGCCCCGATGTGGCAATGCACACCCCCAGCTCGCCGGTGAATTTGGCATGCGCCGAGGCCATGAACGCGGCCATTTCTTCGTGCCGCGCCTGAACGAATTCGATCTTGCCATTGGCTCGGGCAAGCGCGCCGAACACGCCATTGATGCCGTCTCCCGGATAACCAAAAATCCGCGTGACGCCCCATTGGCTGAGCCGCTCAACCAGAAAATCTCCCACTGTCGTCGTCATCTCGTTCCTCGCCTGT
>Ga0157373_10002078_pt1 | contig 15173 bp, 9 predicted proteins | sample C65metaG_FD_113460 | JGI IMG/M metagenome (GOLD analysis project Ga0157373, IMG submission 113460) | Corn rhizosphere microbial communities from Kellogg Biological Station, Michigan, USA - C6-5 metaG | ecosystem: Host-associated > Plants > Roots > Rhizosphere > Soil | place: USA: Michigan... | reverse complement strand
TATCTCCAGTTTCCTGCACAACCTGCTGCCGTGGCCGCTGCCCCAGCGTCTCGATGAACTGGCGCCGCAGCATGTGAAAGTGCCGTCGGGCTCGTCGGTGCGGCTGGACTACAGCGAACAGCCACCGATCCTCGCGGTGCGCTTGCAGGAGTTGTTCGGGCTGGCCGACACCCCGCGCATTGCCGGTGGGCGCCAGGTGGTGAAGCTGCACCTGCTGTCCCCAGCGCGACGGCCGGTGCAGGTCACCCAGGATCTGGCGAACTTCTGGCGCAGCACCTACGCCGAGGTGAAGAAGGATCTGAAGGGGCGCTACCCCAAGCTATTCCATAAGTTGGACCCATGGGTGGAGTCACTTAACAAGAAGTGATTGACAGTTTTTGCAAAGACCTCCTTCTGTAACATGGATCGTTGACAGATCGCCTCTGAAAACCCTAGTAAGGGGGGGGGCAGCCTGTGAAGTGATCGCGCAAATAGGGCTTTTGCAGCTAGTTCTCAAGCTCTTTGTGCATGACCGCGCTACTCGCGGCTTTGAGGTGGAAGGCAGCCTAGAGCGGCTTCAGTTGCAATACGGCCTTCAACCCCGCTGCGGCGGGGTGAGGAAGTGCAGTCAGTAGAGATGCATCGAAAACGCCTAATCGCTACTGTCGTCTCATCTACGTTAAAGGTGTGTCATGTCCTATCGAAATCCTCTGCACGAAGCGCGCCTGGTTCTTCTTTCGTCCCTTCGAAACGCCTTCTCAAGTCTTTCCGTCAGTGAGGTGCCCGACGCAAGAAAAATCATGCTGGAAGGGAGTAGCTCTGAAGGTGTATTTCAAGTTTGTGAGGTTGGCGGAGATAACTATCCTGATTTATATAATTTCCCGTTTCTTTTTCACTCAAGTGGATATCCGTGGAAAGAGGCTAATGATTATCTGCTGAGCCTAATGCGCGACAAGGCTCCGATCAATCGGCGTACTGACGATGTTCGGCGGCGTGCCAGCAAACTGCTTGATTACCTGTTGTTCTGTGAGGGCAACAATCTTGATTGGCTCGACTTCTCTGGTGCTCGGCCTCCACTTCGTCCGACATACAAATATTTTTACCACCTGATCAACGAAGGCACCCGCAGTAATCAGGTAATCAATCAATACACAGGCGTTATCTACCACTTTTACAAGTATGTTTCCGAGCATTGGCATGATCTCGACATGAAACGTGTCGATACGATCAAGCAGGTACGGTTCATCGTGCAGGGGTCTAAAGGCGTCAAGGTCGTAGATGCGGAAAAACGCAGCCAAACGCGACGCACTCCGCCGGTTAGTTCAGTGCAGCTAGGGTTCGTTCGGGAAGACGGCGAGGATCTTAGGCCGCTTTCCAATCTTGAGTTGGGTGCGTTTTTGTCCGCCATTCGTAATGAAAAAGAATGGTCTGCGGTTGAGCGATTGATCCTGATGACCTCGCTAATGACGGGCGCCCGCAAGCAAACTGTTTTGACCATGCGCTTGAAAAGTTTGAAAGGCTTTACAGAGGATAAACTAGAGCGGGAGGGGGCCTATACATTACATGCTGGCCCCCGCACAGGCATTGATACGAAATACGACAAGCCGCAAGTCCTGTACGTTCCGAAGCAACTTGCAGAAGAACTGGTCACGCTTGCCAAAAGCCCAGTTATGAAGAAGCGGAGGCAGAAGTTCCGCGCTCAGTTAGAGTCCAGTTATCCCGGCCTGTCGGTGGCCGAGGACGATATGTATTTGTTTCTCTCCAATCAAGGCAACTGCTATTACATGGCCGAAAGCGATCCGCGCTATACGATTGTGAAGTCGCCGCAGACAGGACAGGTTACGGAAACAATTAAGCGCAAGTTGATCCAGAAAGCCTCTAGCCCATTTCCGAAAGACTTTTCATATCACTGGCTGCGAGCGACCTTTGGATATCAGCTCTACCAGCGCCTGCAGGCATTGGTTCAGGAGGGAGAGTTGAAGCCGGGCGAAGACATTGACTTTATTCAGAAGCGCATGCACCACGAGTCCAGGGAAACGACAGAGAACTACCTAAAGTTGTTCAACATGACTCACGAAAAAGTCATTGCCCAAGAGGTTTGGGAGAGGAAGTTGTTCAATGGCAGCTACGCGGTGCTGAAGGTGAAGGCGCACGATGAATAGTCGTCAGCAATTCGAGCATCGTGCCAATACGCAGATTATTACGCTGAGTGAAGTCACCTATGAGTTTGCTGAGCCTGAGCGCTTGCGTTTGCAACTGTCTCCGAAGGTGATGAAGAAGCCGTTGGATATTGGCAGTTTTGCATATTTGCTGCGTGGTAAGAATGAAAGCGTTCGGGATGATCGCGGCACGCCGGTAGGGATTGAGTCTTTTGTCGAAAGCCGTCGTGAACTGATTGTGAGGCTGCTAGAGTCCTTTGTCGGTCTGCGTGATAAGACAGTCCTATTGCGATTGACGCTTACCGCATATTTTATCGACTGGCTAAACGCGCAAGGCTACAGGGAAATATTTGCCAGTGCAGCGCAAGCCCAGCAAGCCTATCGAGACTATACCGCGCACCTGAATCATCAAATAGCCCATCATGTATTGAAGCCCGTCAGTGCGAAAAATAGTCAGTTGAATGCTTCAAGGATTATTGAACTGCTTTATCCAGAAGACAGTCACCATATCCTAGCAGGTGCGGTCCCGATCATTGCCGAAAAAGGCTCTGAGGCAGCCAGCGTTGCACATGTTGAGGTGTGCCGGGACGCTTGTTTGGCGATTGCCCAGCAATGCAGTGTTTTCGTCCTGAACAGCCAGCCATATCCCTTTGTTGTGAGCATCAGGGATTATGAGGTGGTTGTGTTTCCATCAAGCCATGGTTGGGTTGGCCCATTCAAGACGTCGCCGCTTAATTATAATGCCGGCGAGCGACGGATTGCGACGGTCGAAGAATATTTGGCAGCTGCTGACAGGTTGGGAGGAAGGCTATACAAAAAATCGGAAGCAGAGCGCACTCTGTTAAACGCACAGGTGAGTTTGGATGCGGCCAACGAATATGAGCGCCACTGGCACCGGCTTCAAGTGGCGGGTTTTGCCGCGAAAGCCTACGCAAGCCTTTTTCTTATGATCACAGGCGCCACACCGACCGAGTTTGACCAGTTTAGCTATATAGACGCGATCGAGGTTGAGAAGTCTCCAATCAAGAAAGAGTTGTCGGCTGTGAAGTTCCGGGCGGGCGGGAAATCAACTCTTTATAACATCGGGCGTGACACGGGGTTGCCGCTGCTTAAGGAGTACCTGAAGCTCCGTGAGTGGATTCTGAATGGCGTGTCGCATGAGCGGCTGTTCTTTACGATGCCCGCGAGTGGCGAACTAGCAAGCACCGATAACGAATTTTCTGAATTTAACACAACTATGTTGATGAAAAAATTCTTCAATTCCATCAGCGGCACCTTCCTTGACCCCAAGGTACCAAGACTTTCGCCGCGCAAGATGCGCAAGTACAAGAGCCTTGGGATGCATACTGCTGGCGTGTCGCCGTCCACGGTAGCGGCAACCTTGAATCAGAGTTTGATGGTCAATCTTTCAACTTATTCGGAGGCTACTCCTGAGCAGCAGAAAGCTGAGTTCGGACAGTTTTGGCAGGCCATGCGCCATACAGCCAAAGTCGCGTTTGAGCGCAGTCATAAGTCTGCAGAAGGCGAGATCGGAACGGCGGCGGGTCACTGTGACGGGTTCAGTCAGCCGATCCCTGTGCATGATTTAGGGGCTGTTGCAATCGAGCCGAACTGCCGCAGCCAATACGGCTGCTTGTACTGCGAGCACTATATCTGTCACAGCGATGAAGAAGACCTGCACAAGATTGTGAGCTTGCAGTATGTGATCAATGCGGTGCGTGAAGCCGCGCCCGATTCGGCTCATGCTGAAGCGCTCTACAAAGAATTGTCGATCCGAATAGAGTTCATCCTTGAGGCGCTTGGCGAGCGTTCGAATGCGGTGAAGCAGTTGGTCGAAGCGATCAAGGCCAAGGTGTTTGAATACGGTGAGCTCACGCCTTTCTGGGAAAACCGTCTGAGCCGTTATGAGAAAATGGGAGTGGTATTTTGAACGCTGTTGTCCAGTCCATCGGCAGTCTCTTTTCCAGCGGCCAGTTTTCGCCAACCAGTGAGCCAGATAAGGCGCCGCAACTCTACGGCAAGCCCGCACCCGATTTCGTTCTTTGTCGTGATGCGAAAGGCAACGCCACGGCGGTATACGGTGAGCGCGTTTGGGACTTTAACCCATACCGGCTGAGTGCAAAAAAACTCGCGCGAATAAGTTTTGATACGGTATTCAACGAAAGTGGCCAACAGCAGCAGGCGCTGATCGAAGAAGCCAAACATCTGCTGTATTGCCTGATCTATTTTGCCGGTGGCGGGCGACTCGGTAAGCTGAGCGCAAGCACATTTTGCCAGTATTGGCTTTTGCTGCGCTTAGCCATTCAGTTCTGCTATGAGCAGAGACAGAAGCCCATGGTTGGCGTACTGTCCCTGCGGCAGATCTTTACCGTGCCGGTTTATCTGGCGGCTTTTATTGGCCAAAGTAGCTTCGATAAAAAGGTTTTTTCTGGTGTTTTGAAAGGCTTGGCCAGGGTGGGCGAAGAACGACTGGGTTATGCCGTGATCAATCCCGCCAAATTTGATCTGTCACGACCAGAGCACAAGCAGCATCCAGTCATTCCGACGCGAATCTATTTGAATCTCATCAATCTTACTGGCGACCTGCTCGATCAGCTTTATTTAGGTGTTGGCCGTTTCGAGTCCTTTATTGCCTGCTTTGCTGATGAGCATTACGGCATTACTCATGACAGACAGAATTCTTTGGGTGTTGGTGGCAAGGCACACCGGCGGCCCGACATGGGGCAAGCGATCAAGGATCATGGTCTGACTTCGGTGTTTGCCGGTGAGTTTGAGTGTTCTGGGAGGAGAAATCTGCAACTGCGCTTGCTCCGAATGCAGTATGTGGTGAAAACGGTGATTCACCTCTATACCGGCATGCGCGATCAAGAGGTGATGCGAATGCCGTATTACGGTTTGTCCGATCAAGTCGTCAGGCAGGTGGTCGTCGATGACCACGGCATTGAACGTGATAAGCCGCGGTCAGTAAATGTCCTCTCGACCACCACAAAGTTCACCGGCTACAACAAAGAAGCCGCATGGTTCGCGCCGAGGGAGGTCGTCAGGGCGGTCGAAGTCGCCCAGGCGATTTGTCGCGGACTCGCCAAACTCTACAAAATCGAGTTGGATGCCCGTTGCCCGCTGTTTCTCAACCCTTCCATTGTTGGTTATACGCGGAACAGTGCCGAAGTTGGCGTGACGAGTTTTAAGGCTAGAGGGACACAAGGAACTGTTTTGCACGGGCTGTCGATCCAGCCAGAGGACTTGCAGGAACTGGCGCAGAGCGATCCTTCTCGTGACTTTTACAATGAGCCAGCGTTTGCTGCCGGCCAGCCCTGGCCGCTGACAAGTCATCAGTTTCGGCGCTCGCTGGCATTCTATGGCAGCAGTAGCGGTTTTCTTTCCTTGCCGACGCTGCGGGCGCAGTTCAAGCACATGACGATTGAAATGTCGCGCTATTACGCGAATGGCTACGATAACCTGCGCACCATTTTTGGCTACTACGACGACAAGAAGAAGGACTTTGTGCTGCCAAGCAATCACTTCGCGTTCGAGTATCAGATGGCCGTGCCCATGTCGGTGTCGAACCAGTTGATTGCCGATCTTCTGTTTAATGAGGAACCGATGTTCGGCGGCACCGGCTCCTACATGGAGAAACAGAAAGAGCGGGTTAAGGCGGGTGAGATTCAGATTGAGGATGTCCGCGCTGACACCGAACAACGGGTTAAAAGCGGTGCAATTAGCTACCGTCCGACACTGCTCGGTGGCTGTACCAAGGCGGGCCGTTGCTACTCCTTCTTGCTCGGTGACTACACGGAATGCCTGTCTTGCGAGGGCGCGATTATCAAGCCTTATAAGCTCAATGCGGCGATTGAGGATGCGGAGAATGAATTGTACAGTTACGCAGAAGGCTCGGGCGAATATCAAATTGTGAAGGGCGACATTGAGCGTTTAACCGCCTTCAAAGCCCGCCTGATTGACTCAGTGGAGGTTTAACCATGAAGTCTGGTGACGGAACAAGCAAGGGGGTGGGCGCTTGCGAGGAAGCCTTGCAGCGCCTCTTGGTTGGTAAGCCTGTTGTGCCCGAGCATGTTGGTTTAGACCTGTCGAAACTCACTGCCAGTATTGTCAGCCTGGAGGCTGGATTTGATCGTGGCTACTTGAAGAAGTCGCGTAAAGCGCATTTATCGCTACTGGCTCAAGTCGAGGCAGTTCGGGCAGAGGCCAGCAAAGGGGCGGGTTCATCGAGCGGCAAAAAAATCCGGCAGATGGAAAGTCAGCTGGCCGCGCTGGAAAAAACGCTATCAATCGCTCAGATGCAGCGTGACAACGTGCTGGCTCAGAATATGAAGTTGTGGCAACGGGTGCGCGAGCTGGAACATTCGATGGCTTATAGCCGCTCGGGACACTCGGCGAAGGTCGAACCGCTGCTGCGTAGTGACAAAGGCATGACCTTCACCTCGGCGTGAGCTTATTCGAAAATTTCCGTGTTAACGGGGTAGACCCCCAAGAGACTTCTGGCGCAGCTTGGTCATGGCGACGACGAAATAACTCAGCTTGAGCCGACTGGCACGATTAAAACCGCTAGATAAGAAAGATGCAGGTTTTGTCTGGAAGCCTGCTCAAACTGACTAATTGTGTCGAGCTCGATATGACTCTCAGGCAAACTCAGCAGCACTAGCTTTCTGCATGGGGTCGATATTCGTGTTCTACAGTGACTATGAGAAAAGCAGGGCCTGGCTGCATGCTATGGCCAAAGACGCCGGATCGCTCTCGGCTGACAAGGAGGCGTATCTAGATCGTGAGATGGCGATCTAGCTGCGGGAGCGGACGGAGCATGAAGTTTCAGTACGTTGGTGGCAGTTGTTCGGGCTTGAAGGCCATCGACACGTGGGATTGCAGGAACTCCTGGACGATCTGGGCTTTGAAGGTTTGGGATAAGAGGTTCATTGGCGCATAGCAATCCTGACGGTAAAGACGATGCTGTCCACGTATTTTTAAGTGGAGAACATCGTAAGCGTCTGCCCAACTCACCTCGCATAAGTCAGGCCAGTACCAACCAATGTAGTAGCAGATGTCCAATCTCGCTGGCCATCTGCGTTGTTGGCAGCCGCGTCAGCAGAAGTCTCAGAAAGGCAAAAGCCCGGAAATTAGCCGGGCTCTGCAAATCCCTCAAGGGGTTAAAGCTCAAGTGCCTCAAGGGCTACCGTGAAAACTCTATGGCCGGTTGACTCAAATGTCAACATTAGTCAGATAAGACTGACTTGCTTCCCTCATGGCCTTGGAACCTTGCAGCTTTGCAACTTCTAAAAAGCAGGCAATCAATGTGTGCCGTAATGTGTAGTCGTCAGAGTCCGAATAAGCTTTCTTAACGCTGTCAAACCGAATGTGAATTGTAAGCGTCCGGCCATCACGCCTTGCGTGATTGAGCCGGTTGCCACTTATGCGGCAGCAACTGGTCGATTTCACTCCCCCGCTGAGTCGGTAGCCGCGTGAGAACATCCATCAAATAGGCGTACGGGTCGTGACCATTTAGCCGCGCCGACTGGATCAGGCTCATGATCGCCGCCGCTCGTTTGCCGCTGCGAAGCGATCCGGCAAACAAGCCGTTGGAACATCCAAGTGCCCATGGCCTGATCTGGTTTTCGACTTGGTTATTGTCTATGGGGACAATTTCGCTGAACTCTTGCAATAGGGCTGTTCGCACGCTTGGCTGTATTTCCCTAGCGCGATCTTGCTCGGTGCCCTACACCTGGAGCCCGGCCAATCGAAAACCATGATAGCGGCCTTTATCGTAGCCGTACGTGGCTCGGTAAAACAGGCTGTATTGCTGGGCTTGGCCGCTACGTTGTCGCACACCGCGGTGGTGTGGCTGGCCTTACCTTTGAGTGCAGTGTAAGCGACTGCCATTTTCGCGTTCCAACGCGCCTGCGCCAATGGTCAGGTCGCGTAGCGCGCCGCAAAAGCCGTAGGTGTTCCACAGCCGGGAGGTGTCTAAGGGATAATAAGTCTGCTGACGTACACCGTCAGCATTTTCGGTTTGGCAGTGGCCGTAACTGCCGCTGACGTTCCATCCCGGCAATACCTCAACCTGTCTGCGCTGATTGAAACTGACCCATCCTGCTCTATTACCGCAGTATCTTTAGGGCTTCTTAGGAACACCTACGATTCTGGCTTGCCCTGCATTGGGCTATTCCCATTGGGGATAGACATCGCCTAGGATACGAGAAACACAGGGAGTGGCATTTTGCTAATACTTCATCTATCCGACATCCATTTCCGGAAGCAAGAAGTCGGAACCGCGCAAGACCCCAATTTTCATCTCCGGCACGAGCTGGTTCTTGACGTGGTAGAGCAGTGCGATCGTCTCGGTCCTCCTGATGCCATTATTATATCTGGGGACATTGCATTTGCAGGTGATCCAGACGAATTCGCGTTCGCAACTAACTGGCTGCGGGATCTGTGTACATCCTGCGGTTGCCCAACGTCAGCGGTCTTCGTTGTCCCCGGGAATCACGATGTGGTGCGTTCGTCTGCGGATCACAATCTGGTCCAGATGGTCCACGATAGCATCAAGCGCTCTGGAAACCCTGCTGCGGAAATTGCTAAGCAGCTTAGAGACCCTGAGGCGTGCAACCTTCTCTATCGGAGTTTGGACAATTATAACCAGTTCGCAGGTCAGTTTTTCTGCAACCTGCTTCCGCCTGAGAGGACCCGCGCCAAGCGTGATTTGAAGATGAATGACGGTTCAACACTCCGTCTTTGGGGGCTGAATACCTCTTTCGTGTCAAGCAGCCGGGACGTGCGCGGAAGCTTGTTTGTGGATACAGCTTCGATGCAGATCCCCCGTGAACCAGGCGTCATCAACTTAGTGATCGCGCATCACCATTTATCTTGGCTGGCGCAAGCTCAGGCTAGAGAGCTGGAAGACCATTTGAACCATGTTGCTTGCCTGCAAATGTTTGGTCATGTACACACTAACCGAGTGGATATGAACCGTGATTATGTCAGGCTAACTGCAAGTGCTGCGAACCCTGACCGACATGAGCAGGGATGGGAGCCAGGCTACAATCTAGTCGAGCTGTCCATTCAGCCAGGTGCCACCGGTCGAACCTTAGACGTTAAGGCACATGTCAGAGTCTGGCAGACAGGGCCTGATGGTTTTTACGCAAAACGAGATAGGATGGGCGTTGATCATTTTGCCCATACCCTCACTCTCGGGAACTGGCACCCTCCCGCTGCTGCCAGTGTGTCCCGCGCGCAGCCTCCCTCCACAATAGAGTCGGAGGCAATTCCGGTGGAGGAAGGAGACGCCATGGATACTCTCCGAGAGCTGGGACTTCGCTTTTATCGGCTGTCTTTCAGTAAAAAATCTGAAATTGCCGGTCGTCTCGAGCTTTTACAAGAAGACGACATGCGCCTTCCCGACCATGAACGATTTCGATTGATCATCATTCGCGCTCACGAGCGAGGGCAGCTTGATGCGCTCCGTGACGCCATCTACTCCGCAGAACAAGGATGAAATAAAGTATATGGTGCAACCAACATTCGCGGACCGGTACGCCGAGGCTGGTTTGGTGACAACTGGTCCGATAATCAATGCTCGCGGCGACTCGATCAAGCGCGTGGTAGCTGAAGCGACACCTGCGCGTATCTATGACTTGATCGGGGCTTTTTATGAGAACCCAGAGACAGATTTGAGCTGGTTTCGGGACGAAATCGGGCAAGACGACCCGACATTTAGTCTCATGACGGGGGCGCGCGAGGCTCGGATTCTCGCCGCAATTGCACTCGGTGAGCTAGTTAGCAAAGGCAACTCTCGCGCAATTCTTGGCGTAAATACCTCGTACGTAGGTGGCCGGGTCCGTCCGGCGCAAGCTGAATGGCTGATTACGGATGTTAAGCAGGCTTTGTCCAACTTTTCGGTTAGCAATCGTGTGCCGAAGAAAATCACAACTGCTATCGCTGTTCCGGCGCCTGCTAAAGCTTTAGGGGAGCAGTTGGAAGGGATCGAGGTTAATGACTGGGCTGGACTGCTGTCGGGGCTGGGAGGACTGAGAGCGGAAACCCACTCGCTTGTAAAATCTAATGCCAATCTGACATCGGCTGCGCTTACCGAGCTTGAGCGGCAGATGAAGTTAATGCGCGAAGAGACCCAAATGTTGTGGTGGATTTTTGGGGGACATAGCCGGTCTCTTGGCCGGAGTTTCAATAGTCTCGATCCACATCAGGCAGCGCTAGTCGGCGCAATAGATCTGGCCAACCTTACTACCTATACCCACCTCGGCCCAATTGCAGCTCCTGCGATGCTTGAACGAGTCATTGCTTCTTCGAAAAAGCCAAAAGCGCCATCTGCGAAACCGTTGCTAGCGACGCTCGAAAGCTTTGATCAGGCCGATCTTGAGAGCCTAGATATTACGACCGGGCTTCCGCCGAAAATCACTCCTATTTCAATTGCTATCGACTTGGTTCGGACCCTCGGGAAGGGGGCCTGGCATCAAAGGTTCAAAGCTCTGACAGGCATAGAGGCGTCCATTGAGTTCGAACCAATCTCGCTTGCCGTTCAGCTGTACTACGAAGATCTATTAGGACAGCTGCCATAATGGGCGAACATGACGAGATCGATGTTCTGGAGGGTGCAGACGAGGACATCGATGTTTTTGATCAGCCTCCAGGCACCAAACCGTCTGACCTCGACAGTGGTTGGACTCAGCTTCCGTCATCTGAGCTGCTGACAGTTGAAAGCGCCGATGAGTTTCTGAGATGGCGTGCTGCTTCGATTATCGCAGTAGTCGGTGAGCGAAACGGTGGAAAAACGACGTTGATTTCCGAGATCTACGAAAGGTTCCTTCGTGGCACCTTTGCTGACAGTTGTTTCTGCGGAAGTTGGAGTCTGTCTGGCTTTGAGATGAAGAATTTCCAATCCCGAGCAGAATCGGGCGCGGAACGTCCGGATACTCCTCGGACTTCTGCCCGTGATGGGCTGAGATTTTTTCACCTTGCGGTGGCAGACCTAGACAGCCTTGAAGTTCGTACCGATTTGCTCATCTCGGAGCGTGCCGGCGAAAGTTATCGTGAGGTCCGAGACAGTCCTTCTCGTGCTACGGAGATGGTTGAGCTCCAACGTGCTGCGGCAATTGCGTTCGTAGTTGACGGGGAGCGCGTATTCAATGACAGAAAGCGAACCGAAGTATTTGCGTCTGCACGGAGTATCGTGAGAGCTCTCAGCGAGACCGGAACTATCAAGCCTGGAGCTAGGCTTCAATTCGTGACGACGAAATATGATTTGTTGGACGGGGATGATGCTGTAGACGCGCGGGCTGCCCTAGATAATTTTGAGGATCAAATGCGTAATTTGTTTGGGCAGACGTACGAGGTCGAGGCTTTTCGTACAGCTGCCCGCGATCCATCTGGAGAGCTGCCCGCAGGAACTGGGGTTGCGCCTTTGTTTCGCAGTTGGCTAGAGCCGTCTGTTATTGACGAATTGGCCGAGCCAGCGTTGCCCGAATTGACCGATGAGTTCGACCGTTTAATGCTAAGAAGAGCTCTGTAATGGACGCAAACTTTGTTGTTATGGGATTGCCGGAGTCGGGAAAAACCACGTTCTTGGCCGCTCTCTGGCATCTAATCGAAGCTGGAGACACAGATTGTCAATTGGCTCTAGATGGCTACAAAGGCAATCTCACTTATCTCAATAAAATATCGGAGGCATGGCGTACCTTCCAAAATGTCCCCCGAACCCCATACGGTGAAGAGGTCGATGTCTCTATCGGGCTTCGCAATCAAATCACCGGGGAGCGTGGAAATGCGTTCTTCCCCGACGTAGCCGGCGAGGTGTTTGATCGGCAGGTAATTGATCGTCGTTGTCGGTCTGATTTTGTGGATGCTGTGTCGGCAGATGACGGGGTCTTGTTCTTCATAACCGCGAATACGCATGAAGATTTTCTGTCTCTTGCAGAGCTAAATGAACGATTGGGGATTGCAGCAGGTGTGGTGCCCAAAAATGTCGGGGGGGCAGCTCCAGTAACAAATAACGGTGGCGAAGAGGGATTAGGAGCTAACCCTGCTGTGCACGGTCGTGATTGGAGGCGAGAGGACATACCACGGCAGGTGAAAATTGTTCAAATACTGAGTGATCTGCAGCGAAGCCCTTTTGCTCAGCGCCGTAGACGCGTCGCGATTATGATTTCAGCATGGGACTTGGCAAGAGGCATGAATATGACACCTCGTGCTTGGCTGGCAAGCCATATGCCACTAGTAGATCAATATTTGACAACCAATAGCATAGCTTTCGAGCATGAAATTTACGGAGTCTCGGCCCAAGGGGTGGATCTCCGTAACGCTGCTGCCGTTGATGAGGCAGCTAAGCTTCCCCAATCGAGCAGGCGAATTCAAATTCTCGGCCCCGAGGGTGAAGGGCACGATCTCACCTTGCCATTGGTTTGGCTGATGTCGGCAAAAGAATGAAAATCGATCAATGTCTTTTTGGATACGACGATGGGCATAAGCTGTTGTCATCATCCCTCTCGCTAGGGGCCGAGTTATCCCTACTTACTGAGTTAAGCGATCTTGCTCCCAGCACCGTATTTGGCAGATCCAGTGGTTATTGGACTGGGATACCGCTTCCCGGGGTGGGGCGCTATGTGCTGATGCGGACTTGGGCCGCGCCGGAGATGTCACGACCTGGCTGTGTGTGGTCCCACGCATTGTTAATTGAGCCTAAACTCCTTGAGTCTGTAGAACATCTGTCGATGCTTCAGCGGCTATTTACCCGTCCAAGCAACAATGCAGACCTAGCCCGTTATCGCGAAGTTATTAGCGGTGCGGATATTTCCACTCGTGAGCCCGATGAGCCTCATGACGAAGCTGTAGTCAAAAGGTTGCTTAACTCGCTTTATGGTAAGGGAAGCCCTTCGATTGATGTCGCAGCAGCTGATGACCTTGCGACACCGCTCTTCGCCGTGTGGTCCCAGCAATGGCCACGATTACGTAGAAATTTTCGGTTCCAGACTGCGGCCGTCCGTACCAATTCCGTCAGCAGCGGTGTTCGTTTCGACATTACAGCCTCGATCGGAAACGTTTTGGAGGAATCTACCTCCGTTACAGACGAGTACCCCGAGTGGGTTAAGGCTGCTTCTTCAGATGTAGAGGATGGGGCAAAGGGAAAACTGCGTTGTTTTCTCTGGCAATATGGGAATGACGTCAAACGACAAAAGGGCTCCTTCAAACCGCTCGTAGAATTATGGCTTATTTCCATGTACGAGCTGTCGCTAAAGGGGGCTAAGCTAGGATCTCTTATCAAGCGTTCCTTCCCAAGTACTGAGGATGCGCTCGCGCTCAAGCTAGATCTGATAAATGGGATGTTGATTCCAGATGCCCAACCTGAACTGGTGCGGTGCTGGTTACAACAAGATGATATTCCATTTCTGCCAAATCCCTCTCTTGACGGTATAGAGCGGATGATGAAGCTTTGGCCTACTTTTTCTCGGCAGCTTCTGGAGCTCGCAGAAGATGCATCTGATAAAGACGGTGTAATCGAAAATAAAATAGTCGAGTGTGTAGAATCAAAAATCCTAGCGACTGATTTCTGGGACCTCACTCAACCCTATCCAAATTTGCAGAATCTGATGCTCAATAAGCAACCAGAGCTGCTGCTCGAGGGTGGTGCGTTAAAAATAAGCACCGAAGAGCTAATGCGCATGTTGCCGCTTTTGAAAACACAGGATCCGAGGTTAGAGGATTTTGTTTTTTCTTTGATTTGTAAGGAAGATGACCGGCTGATTTTGCCAATTTTTAATCATTTTCCGGCAATTGCAGCTAGGCAAGTTATAAGGGCCGCAAGTAAGAGTCGCACTGCGTCAATCAGAGCTTGGCGCGACGAATTAGTTAGACACCCGGAGCTGCTGCTGACAATAGAAGTTTTGGGCTCTATCTCTCTCCAAAGTACGCTTTATGAGTATCTCCAACAGATGAGACTGTCATCGCCTGCAGTTTTGTCAGCAGGATCGGATCCCTGGATGGCTGCGATGTCCAACGCGGTCGACGACCTGTGGGGAGAAAAGAAGGATATTCTTAACTGCTCAATTCTGGTCTTGGCTCTTGTATCAGACACGGTTGGATGGAAAGGTGTTGAACGACTATTTCACGTAGTACACAGCAAGATTCTAGCTGACATGTTACATGGAGAAGCCAGAGATATTTTGGATGATTGGCTACCCGAATTGGGTTGGTTTTCAAATTGGGACTTAGGTCTACGGCTACGGTTAATGGTCGTACATGCATATATCCGGAACCGGTGGCCAATTGAGAGTTTCAATGCCCTGACTCAAGATCACCGTGCTCGGCTGATGCTTTCCGAAGCGGCGTCGGATGTCCCTGGTGGAAAAGTACTGTCTGGGGCGATTAAACATTAAGCCGGTGTGAGTATTGGTGCCAGTGGACACTTTAAACGCTGCCCTCAGGAGAACTACCTGAGATTCGGGACGTTGTGAACGTCTTGCGAGCTGAGCTACGAAGTGTCAATGGTGGATCTGAAGTGAGCGTGTGGCTGGCGGATAGGGTGTCAATGTCTGTCGCAATCTACCTGCAGATAGTCAATCTTGAGTGGCAATATTGACAGTCAATACCGGCTTCGCCTGAACTGGCTGTCGCCGATATTTTCCGGGGTATACACGTTGTCAATCCATCAATGAGGTAGGTGATACCAAGCATTACTGGCCGGATGATCCGTTGGTGGCCGAGGCAACGGCGCGGATCAAGCCCCGCAAGTCGTAACACCACAGGCTCCAAATGTGGGAGGGGGCTTGCCCCCGATAGCGGTCTGTCAGCTAGAGAGGTATTGGCTGGCACACTGTAATCGGGGGCAAGCCCCCTCCCACATGGGTTTGTGTTGTTGGTTATGGCGCGGGGGGTAGCAGGAACCGGGCGATCACCGGCAGGTGGTTGGAAATGCGCAAGGTATCTTCCTGCCGCACTTTCGCTTCGACCCGCTTGATCTGCGGGCTGTAGAACAGGTAATCCAGTGTTCGGTCCGGCCCTTCCACACTGGGGTCGTTG
>Ga0157373_10002077_pt1 | contig 15179 bp, 17 predicted proteins | sample C65metaG_FD_113460 | JGI IMG/M metagenome (GOLD analysis project Ga0157373, IMG submission 113460) | Corn rhizosphere microbial communities from Kellogg Biological Station, Michigan, USA - C6-5 metaG | ecosystem: Host-associated > Plants > Roots > Rhizosphere > Soil | place: USA: Michigan... | reverse complement strand
TGCCTGCTGTTCGTCACCACCCCCACCGAGTTCTACACCTTGCGGCTGCTCACCGGCGCGGCCGAAGCCGGGTTTTTTCCCGGCGTGGTGCTGTACCTCTCGCAATGGTTCCCGACGTTCCGCCGGGGCCGGATCATGGCGTTGTTCATGTCGGCCATCCCGGTGTCCGGCCTGCTGGGCCGCCCGTTTTCCGGCTGGAGCCTCAACCACTGCGCGGCGGGCCAGGGTGGCCTGGCGGGCTGGCAGTGGATGTTCCTGCTGCAGGGTATCCCCACCGTCATCCTCGGGGCCCTGGCGTTTTTCCTGCTCAGCGACACCTTCGCCAACGCCAAGTGGCTGACCGCGGAAGAACGCGCCGTGCTCACCGCCGACCATGCGCAAGACCTGGCGAACAAACCGAAGACCAGCAGCGACTCCCTGCTGGCCGTGTTCAGGAACCCGGCGATCTGGGCATTCGGCCTGGTGTACTTCTGCATCCAGAGCGGCGTGTACGCGATCAACTTCTGGCTGCCGTCGATCATCAAGAACCTGGGCTTCAGCGATAACCTGACCATCGGCTGGCTGAGCGCGATTCCCTATCTGCTGGCTGCGCTGTTCATGCTGTTGGTGGGACGCTCGGCGGACCTGCACAAGGAGCGCCGCTGGCACCTGGTGGTGCCGATACTGATGGGCGCGCTGGGGCTGCTGATCGCGGTCAACTTCGCCGGCACCCCGGTCATCGCCATACTGGGCCTGTCCATCGCCACCATGGGCGCCCTCACCGGCTTGCCGATGTTCTGGCCGGTGCCCACCGCCCTGCTCAGCGCGGGCGCGGCGGCCGGCGGCCTGGCGTTGATCAACTCCATGGGGCAGATGGCGGGTTTTCTCAGCCCATACCTGGTGGGCTGGGTGAAAGACGCCAGCGGATCGACCGATGCGGCGTTGTACCTGCTGGCGGGGGTGATTGTCTGCGGGAGCGGGCTGGCGTTGCGCATGACACGTACCTTGAAAGCCTGACACCAGACCCTGTGGGAGCATGGCTTTGACAGCAAGACTGTGGGAGCAAGGCTTGCCCGCGATGAAGTCAACGCGGTTTGAGCTTGGAACAGCGTCGCATTCATCGCGGGCAAGCCATGCTCCTACAGTGACTCACCCATATGGGGTCAGGGGGGGTTGATAAATGTGTTTGATCCATACGGTCGTTCTGGGGTTTGATTGAGCCTTTCCCATCGATAAAAAGGATCTTGTCATGAGCTACCGCACACTGGGTCATTCCGGGTTACACGTCTCGACATTGACCCTGGGCACCATGATGTTCGGCGAACAGACCAGCACCGAGGATTCGCTGCGGATCATCGACAAGGCCTGGGACCAGGGCATCAACTTCATCGACACGGCGGACGTCTACACCAACGGACGTTCCGAAGAAATCGTCGGCGAGGCGATTGCCAGTCGCCGCCAGGAATGGGTGCTCGCCACCAAGGTCGGCTTCGGCCCGGCGGACGGCGTACCCAACCGCAGCGGCCTGAGCCGCAAGCATCTGTTCAATGGCATCGAGGCCAGCCTCACGCGCCTGGGCACCGATTACCTGGATATCTACTACCTGCACCGCGAAGACCACAACACACCGCTGCACGTCACCGTGTCGGCCATCGGCGACCTGATCCGCCAAGGCAAGATCCGCTACTGGGGCCTGTCGAACTACCGTGGCTGGCGCATCGCCGAAGTGATCCGCATCGCCGACAGCCTGGGCATCGACCGCCCGGTGATCAGCCAACCGCTATACAACATCGTCAACCGCCAGGCGGAAACCGAGCAGATCACCGCCGCTCAGAACTATGGCCTTGGCGTGGTGCCCTTCAGCCCTCTCGCCCGGGGCGTGCTCAGCGGCAAATATGCGCCGGACGTAGCACCGGACGCCAACAGCCGCGCCGGCCGCCAGGACAAACGCATCCTGGAAACCGAATGGCGGGTCGAGTCCCTGCGCATTGCCCAGCAGATCCAGCAGTACACCCAGGAACGAGGCGTGGGCATCGTCGAGTTCGCCATCGCCTGGGTGCTGAACAACCGCGCCGTCACCTCGGCCATCGTCGGGCCGCGCACCGAGGAACAGTGGGATGGCTACACCAAGGCGCAAGCCGTGACGATCACCGCCGAGGACGAAGCCTTCATCGATTCGCTGGTGACGCCGGGGCATGCGTCGACGCCGGGCTTCAATGACGTGGGGCATTTCGTGCCGGGGCGCGTGCCGCGCACGTCATAAAACCACTGAGTGCAGCGAACCTCATGGTGGCGTGCTGGCTGTGGGAGCAAGGCTTGCCCGCGACGAAGGCCCCTCGGTCCCCAGGTGAATCGCGTAGACTTCATCGCGGGCAAGCCTTGCTCCCACAGTGTTGTGCTCATTGTTCAGGTGCTGTTTCATTCTTCCAGAGACTTATCGTGTCCAAAGGCATCGCCCTATCGGTTTCGGCCTCCGCGCTGTTCGCCGTCATGTATTACTACACCTCGTTGCTCGCACCGCTGACCGGCGTGGAGATTTTTGGCTGGCGCATGCTGCTGACGATGCCCTGTATGACAGTGTTCATGCTGGTGGCGCGGGAATGGAAACTGGTCACTGCACTGGTTCAGCGCCTGATCGACACTCCACGATTGCTGATCGGCGCGATGGTGTCTTCGGCACTGATGGGCGCGCAAGTCTGGCTTTTCATGTGGGCGCCGCTCAACGGCTACAGCCTGGATGTGTCATTGGGGTATTTTCTGTTGCCGCTGTCGATGGTCCTGACCGGGCGCATCGTCTATGGCGAACGCCTGTCATACCTGCAGAAAGTCGCGGTGTTCTTCGCCACCCTTGGCGTGTGCAACGAGTTCTATCAAGTAGGTGGGTTTTCCTGGGCGACCTTGCTAGTGGTGATCGGCTATCCCATCTACTTCGTCCTGCGCAGACGCATCAAGACCGATAACCTGGGCGGGCTCTGGCTGGACATGACACTGATGCTGCCCGTAGCACTCTGGTTCGTGCAGAGCGGTGAGCAAGGCTTCAATGTGTCCGATCAGTACCCGTGGCTGTCGCTGCTGATCCCGGTGCTCGGGGTGATCAGCGCGTCGGCGCTGGTGTCCTACATCATCGCCAGCCGACTGTTGCCGTTCGGCCTGTTCGGGTTGTTGAGCTACGTCGAACCGGTGTTGCTGCTAGGCGTAGCGCTGTTGTTGGGGGAAAGCATCAAGGCCGCCGAGTGGCTGACCTACATCCCCATCTGGATGGCGGTGGCGGTGTTGGTGTTCGAAGGTTTCAAGCACCTGACGCGGCAGCGGCGCCGGGCCTGAGAGTTACCCCGCCCCATGTGGGAGCGAGCCTGCTCGCGATGGCGGCCTGTCAGTCAATGCAGCGGTGACTGACACACTGCCATCGCGAGCAGGCTCGCTCCCACAGGGTAACAGGGCTTCAGGTATTACTCGGTCGCCAACACCCCACGCCGCACCTGGTCACGCTCGATGGATTCGAACAGTGCCTTGAAGTTGCCTTCGCCAAACCCATCGTCGCCCTTGCGCTGGATGAATTCGAAGAACACCGGGCCCATCGGGGTTTCCGAGAAGATCTGCAGCAGCAGGCGCTTGTCGTCCGGGTTGGAAGAACCGTCCAGCAGGATGCCCCGCGATTGCAGCTCGTCCACCGGCTCGCCGTGGTTCGGCAAACGACCTTCGAGCATTTCGTAGTAGGTGTCCGGCGGCGCGGTCATGAAGCGCATGCCGATCTTCTTCAACGCATCCCAGGTCTTGATCAGGTCGTCGGTCAGGAACGCCACGTGCTGGATGCCCTCGCCGTTGAACTGCATCAGGAACTCTTCGATCTGCCCCGCGCCTTTGGACGACTCTTCGTTCAACGGAATACGGATCATGCCGTCCGGGGCGGTCATGGCCTTGGACGTCAGCCCGGTGTATTCGCCTTTGATATCGAAGTAACGGATCTCGCGGAAGTTGAACAGCTTCTCGTAGAAGCCGGCCCAGTAGGCCATGCGGCCGCGATACACGTTGTGGGTCAGATGGTCGATGATCTTCAGCCCCGCGCCCACCGGGTGACGGTCGACGCCTTCGAGGAACACGAAGTCGATGTCATAGATCGAGCTGCCTTCGCCAAAACGATCGATCAGGTACAGCGGCGCGCCACCGATGCCCTTGATCGCCGGCAGGTTCAGTTCCATCGGACCGGTTTCGATATGGATCGGCTGGGCGCCAAGTTCCAGGGCACGCCGGTAGGCCAGCTGCGAATCCTTGACCCGGAACGCCATGCCGCATACCGACGGACCATGCTCGGCCGCAAAGTAGGACGCCACGCTATGGGGTTCGTTGTTGAGGATCAGGTTGATCGCGCCCTGGCGATACAGGTGCACGTTCTTGGAACGGTGCGTGGCGACTTTGGTGAAGCCCACGATCTCGAAGATCGGCTCCAGGGTATTGGGTGTAGGGGATGCGAATTCGATGAATTCAAAGCCCATCAGGCCCATCGGGTTTTCGTATAGATCTGCCATGTCGGCGCCTCATCATGCTTATCAATTAACGGAACGTTAGTTGCTGGCCATGCAGAGGGTGCAAGGTGGCGCGCAGGAGATACCGCGAACGCTGCGGGCGAGGAAATCGCCATAGATCAGTTGTAACCCAAGTATCTTCATTGTCGACCCAAGGCTTTTGCGGGCGAGGCTTCTGCTGCCAGAAGTCGTTATTCTTTTATGCGTAAATCGATTCTACACAGCGTAACCTGATTTGTCCGCCTCCTCTATCAAATCGCCTTTTTCGCCGACCGCGCAAGGGGTCGGTTGCACAGGAAAATGCCCGTCAGGATCAGCCCGCCGCCCACGCACATCAAGGCCGTGAGCCGTTCGTCCAATAGCAGCGCACCCAGCAGCACCGCCGTCAGCGGGTTAAGGGCAATGAATACGCCGGAACGGGTCGCGCCGATCCGGCGAATACCGTCGTACCAGGCGATGTAGGCCAGGGCTGAGCCCAACACGCCAAGATAAAGCAGGCTCAGCCATTGCCTGATGTCCAGCCCGCGCAGGGCTTCGAAGCGAACCTCGCCCCCGGCTGCACAGGCCAGCCACAGCATCAGCGTGCCCAGCAGAATCGACCAGGTGACGGTCTGCAATGGACCGAGGCTTTCATTCAGGTTCCGGGAAAACAGCGAATAGATGCCCCACCCCAGCACGCAGCCGAAAATCAGCAGATCACCGATCCAGCCCTGGGTGGATGCCTGCAGCAAGGAAGGATCGCGGCTGACGATGACCAGCCCGGCGCCGCCGATGCACAGCGCAATTCCACCGACCTTCGACCGGCTCAGTCGCTCCTTGAACAGCCACCACGACGCCAGGCCGATCACCGCCGGGTTCAAGGCCACGATCAGCGAAGCCCGAGACGCATTGATGTAGTGCAAGCCGTAGAAGAAACACAGGTTGTAGAAAAGGATGCCGAAGAACCCCAACACCGCCAATTGCAGGCCCTGTTTCACGGTCGGCCTGGCCAGCGGGATCCTCGCCAGGCCGAGGAACAGCAGCAGCGCCACACTGGCCAGCAAAAAGCGCAGGCTGGCGGCCAACAGGGGCGCCAGGGCATCGGACAGGATCCTGCCGGCCACGAAGGTGCCGCCCCAGATCATGGTGACCATGGACAGCTTCAGGTAGACCGGCAGGTCCGAGGGGGGCGAAAAAGTGTGTTCGAGGTTTTTCATGTTCACCACAGATAAATAAAACGGGGTACACCACCTTGTGGCGAGGGGATAAATCCCCTCGCCACAAGGTGGTGTCTATCCAGTTCGAATCGGATGCCCCATTATCCAGCTCATAACAAGTCATCGTAAAATGAGCATTTCCTCATGACCCTCACCCAGCTCGAAATCTTCTCCCTGGTCGCCGAGCTGCATGGTTTCACCGCTGCAGCAACGCGCTTGGGCATCAGTCAGTCAGCGGTGTCTCATGCCATCAAATCGCTGGAACAGGAACTGGGGGTCGAACTGTTCAGGCGCCACCAGTCCGTGGTGGAGCCCAGCAACATCGGCCAGCAATTGCTCTTGCGTGCCCGCGCCATGCTCGGACTGGCCAATACCCTGCGCCAGGAAGCCGCCGACGCCCGCGGCATGCGCCGTGGCACTTTGCGCATCGGCTCGTTCGGCCCGACTTCATCGATGAAGCTGTTGCCGGCCATCCTGCAGCGTTATAGCGCCTTGCATCCGGGGATTGAAGTGCACATCGACGAAGGGCCGGACCGGCAAGTCATCCAATGGCTGGATGAGCGACGGGTCGATGTCGGCTTCGTGGTACTGCCCGAGGACCGTTTCGATACGTTTTCCCTGATGGAGGACCAGATGGTCGCCCTCCTCCCCGCCGCTCACCCCCTCGCCGCCCGGACCAGCCTGAGCCTCAGCGACCTATGCGACGACCCCTTCGTGCTCACCGAGGCCGGATCGGCGGAGCTGGTCACTCGCCTGTTCAATGCCGCGCGGCTCACCCCGAATGTGCGCTATCGCTGCTCACAGTTGCTCAGCACCTTGAACACTGTCAGCCGGGGTGAGGCCGTCACCGTGGTCTCCGAAGGCTCGCTGCCACCGGGGGATCACCCTGGCTTCGTCGTACGGCCTTTGTCGCCTTCAGTTCCTCGCCAGATAGGCCTGGCGGTACTGGCCAGTCGCCAGGTTTCGCCCGCCACTCGGGCATTTATCGAATTGGCTTTGTCTGTTGAATGAAGAAAGGCTGGCTCTACCGATAGATAGCGTAATGCCACCTATCGACAATCGAAGCAACTTCCAATCGGATTACCCATTTGAATCTATACTTTGTACACACAGGCCTGCCGCCAGATAGCGATTCAACTTGAGGAAAACGTTTGCTCTTGTTACATGAGGAAAAAGATACGATTTACACTGTCCGGTTTAACTACTACAATTTTTCTGCCTGTGCTGGATAGCAGGAGAGTCATTTATCACCGAGGCGCTTCAAAGCGCTTGGCTTATAGCTTTGTCTGCGGTTGGTCTCAGCCAAATATTTGATTGGAGTAACGATAATTGTCCAGACTCGTTGAATTTCGTAAAGCCGAAAAGGCCCTTCAGGATCAGCTCAAACAGTTGGAATTGCTGAAGAATGACGCCGGGCTCAAGAAAGAAATCGAATTCGAAGAAAAGCTCCAGGCACTGATGAAGACCTACGGCAAGGGCCTGCGCGATATCATCGCAATTCTTGACCCAAACCCGTCAAAAGCGGGCTCTTCATCGACCAAGGCGCCTAAAACCCGCCGTGCTCGAGTGGTCAAGGTCTATCAGAACCCGCACACCGGCGAACTGATCGAAACCAAGGGCGGCAATCACCGCGGCCTGAAAGCCTGGAAAGAACAATACGGCGCGAGCACCGTCGACTCCTGGGTACGTACCTGACATCCAGGATGAATAAAAAAGCCCTGAATACCTCAGGGCTTTTTTCATGGGCTCAAACTTATGGAGTAAACCTGGCGTATTAGGTTGATAGCCCTATAGTTTCAGGCTATTTCGTACCGACTGTATTTCATCCTGGCTTTCAATAAACACCTGCGCCTGTCCCGCATAGGACAGTACATAAGCCCGGCCTTCATTAAGTGCTGCGACCAGTGTCTGAGACAACACATGTCGGCCGTTCTGCGTGATCGTACAGGTAGTTTCCAGGGCGGTTACCCCGCCCAATAGGGATGCATGAATCTTATTGCATACACTTTGATAACCACCCTGGAAAAAATCCTTCTGGATCGACTTGCGCATTTCCAGGAGCACGCCTTGCAAGTTGACTTGATGACCGGGCTCGATGGGCGTAGCGGTCAGCTCCATGACCATAACGGCGTTGCCTGCCGGGTCATTCTTGGTCGCCCGTTGCCGAGAAGTTCCCGGTGCCGCCGGCGCGACAGATGCATCGGCAGGCAGCGGCTCGATGAACCAGCCCTGGGGCCAGGTGACCTGCGGTTCGGCGGCCTGGAGGCTGGCACTCGCAACAATGGCAAAAAACAGGACGAACAACGAAAGGAACGGTCGAATCATTGCGCTGCACTCAAGGACGAATCGCGAAGTCTGAAGCTCACCGCAGCACCAGGCAATAGCCGCACATGGTTTGGCGATGCGGCGCCCCCTGCGTATCATGTTTCAAGCAAGCCACAGAACCGTCGCGCCAAGCCCTGCGACGTCGTTTGCCCCACTTATTTTCCGGAGGGCCCATGAGCCTGCACGAACTCGACACTTTCCCGGGCGTCACTGCCCAACCCGATGCCGCCACGGCCAACTTCGTCTTCAACCACACCATGCTGCGGGTCAAGGACATCAGCAAGTCCCTGGATTTCTACACTCGCGTCCTGGGTTTCTCGCTGGTGGAAAAACGCGACTTCCCTGAAGCCGAATTCAGCCTGTATTTCCTCGCCTTGGTGGACAAGCGCCAGATCCCGGCGGACGCTGCGGCACGCACCCAGTGGATGAAATCGATCCCCGGCATCCTGGAACTGACCCACAACCATGGCACCGAAAGCGACCCGGCGTTCGCCTACCACAACGGCAACACCGATCCACGCGGGTTCGGTCACATCTGCATCTCGGTACCGGATGTGGTCGCCGCCTGCGAACGCTTCGAAGCGTTAGGCTGTGACTTCCAGAAGCGCTTGAGCGACGGCCGCATGAAAAGCCTGGCGTTCATCAAGGACCCGGATGGCTACTGGGTCGGGATTATTCAGCCTGCGCCGCTCTAAGACCCATCGAGAAACCTACCTGTGGTGGGCAAGGCTTGCCCTTCACAAATCTGTGGGAGCAAAGCTTGCTCGCGGTAAATTCAGTCAGCAACAATGTTGACTGGTCTAGCGCTATCGCGAGCAAGCTTTGCTCCCACAGGACTCGGTGGTGGTTGTGAAAGCTCGATAAAAAACCCCATGGGCCAGGCCCATGGGGTTTTTTCTTTCCGGTGCCCGGCTGTTTATTTATGCCGGCGCGGAGGTACGGATCAGATGGTCGAAGGCGCTCAACGAAGCCTTGGCTCCCTCGCCTACGGCGATCACGATCTGCTTGTACGGCACGGTGGTCACATCGCCGGCGGCGAACACGCCAGGGATGGAGGTTTCACCCCGGGCGTCGACGATGATCTCGCCACGCGGTGACAGCTCGACGGTACCTTTGAGCCAGTCGGTGTTGGGCAACAGGCCGATCTGCACGAAAATCCCTTCCAGCGCTACATCACGCACTTCACCGCTCGGACGATCCTTGTAGCGCAAGCCGTTGACTTTCTGGCCATCGCCCGTCACTTCGGTGGTCTGGGCGTTGGTGATCACCGTCACGTTCGGCAAGCTGTGCAGTTTGCGCTGCAACACCGCGTCGGCACGCAATTGCACATCGAACTCCAGCAAAGTGACATGGGCCACGATGCCGGCCAGGTCGATGGCCGCTTCGACACCGGAGTTGCCCCCGCCGATCACCGCCACGCGCTTGCCCTTGAACAGCGGACCGTCACAGTGCGGGCAGTACGCCACGCCTTTGTTGCGGTATTGCTGCTCGCCCGGCACGTTCATCTCACGCCAGCGGGCACCGGTCGCCAGGATCACGGTCTTGGCCTTGAGGCGCGCACCGCTGGCGAACCGGACTTCGTGCAGCGCGCCGTCCGTGCCAGGCACCAGCGCATCGGCACGCTGCAGGTTCATGATGTCCACGTCGTACTGCTTGACGTGCTCTTCCAGGGCAACGGCCAGTTTCGGCCCTTCGGTTTCCTGGACCGAGATGAAGTTCTCGATGGCCATGGTATCGAGCACCTGACCGCCGAAGCGCTCGGCCGCCACACCAGTGCGAATGCCTTTACGGGCCGCATAGATCGCTGCCGACGCACCGGCCGGACCACCGCCCACCACCAACACATCGAAGGCGTCCTTGCCGCTGATTTTTTCGGCCTGGCGTTCGATGCCGCTGGTGTCGATCTTGGCGAGAATCTCTTCGAGGCCCATGCGGCCCTGACCGAAGCTCTCACCGTTCAGGTAGATACTCGGCACGGCCATGATCTGACGTTCATCGACCTCGGCCTGGAACAAGGCACCGTCAATGGCAACGTGACGGATGTTCGGGTTCAGCACCGCCATCAGGTTCAGCGCCTGGACCACGTCCGGGCAGTTCTGGCACGACAGCGAGAAATAGGTCTCGAAGTTGAACTCGCCTTCAAGGGCACGGATTTGTTCAATGATTTCGACGCTGGCCTTCGAAGGGTGACCGCCGACTTGCAGCAGGGCCAGCACCAGCGAAGTGAATTCGTGGCCCATGGGGATACCGGCGAAACGCAGGCTGATATCGGCTCCCGGGCGGTTCAACGAGAACGATGGCTTGCGCGCATCGGTGCCGTTGTCGAGCAAGATGATCTGGGTGGAAAGACTGGCAATGTCTTTGAGCAGCGCCAGCATTTCCTGGGATTTCGCACCGTCGTCGAGGGATGCAACGATCTCGATCGGTTGGGTGACCCGTTCCAGATATGACTTCAACTGAGCTTTAAGATTGGCGTCCAACATACGGGCGATTTCCATTTTTGAATTTCAGAAAAAACAACGCCCGAGCGAATCTCGCCCGGGCGTTTTTGAGGGCGAAGCGGCTTACTGGGTCAAGAGCTGATCGCCCTCGGATGACCCATGGGCTTAGATCTTGCCAACCAGGTCCAGGGACGGAGCCAGGGTGGCCTCGCCTTCTTTCCACTTGGCTGGGCAGACTTCACCAGGGTGAGCAGCGACGTACTGGGCGGCCTTGATCTTGCGCAGCAGCTCGGAAGCGTCACGGCCTACACCGCCGTCGTTGATTTCGACGATCTTGATCTGACCTTCTGGGTTGATCACGAAAGTACCGCGGTCAGCCAGGCCAGCTTCTTCGATCAGCACGTCGAAGTTGCGGGAGATGGTCAGGGTCGGGTCGCCGATCATGGTGTACTGGATCTTGCCGATGGCTGGCGAAGTGTTGTGCCAGGCAGCGTGGGCAAAGTGGGTGTCGGTCGACACGCTGTAGATCTCGACGCCCAGCTTCTGGAATTCGGCGTAGTTGTCGGCCAGGTCTTTCAGCTCGGTCGGGCAAACGAAGGTGAAGTCAGCCGGGTAGAAGAACACGACAGACCACTTGCCTTTCAGGTCGGCGTCCGACACTTCGACGAAGGCGCCGTTTTTGAATGCGGTAGCTTTGAACGGTTTAACTTGGCTGTTGATGATAGGCATCGGTGTTTCTCCATCAGGGTTGAAAAGTCGATGGAGAGAAGCTTACCCACTCATGCCCGAGCTGGCTCATTGGCAAAGCTGATGCGAATAATTGGTTTTGGCTATCAGGGAACTGTATAGATAGAAAAAATCTGTAGAAGCTGCCACAGCCTGGCAGCTCCTATGCAACAGCGTCAGGCCGCGGGTGTAAGCATGGTGACGAACTCTTCGGCGGCAGTCGGATGCACGCCAATGGTTTCGTCAAAGTCGCGCTTGCTGGCGCCGGCCTTGAGGGCAACGGCCAGGCCCTGGACGATTTCCCCGGCGTCCGGACCGACCATATGGCAGCCCAGGACCTTGTCGGTCCGGGCATCCACCACCAGTTTCATCAGCGTACGTTCCTGGCAGTCGGCCAGGCTCAGCTTCATCGGCCGGAAGCGGCTTTCGAAAATCTGCACCTCATACCCCTCTTCCCGGGCCTGTTCCTCGGTCAGGCCGACCGTGCCGATGTTCGGCAGGCTGAACACTGCGGTGGGAATCATCCGGTAGTCCACCAGGCTGTACTGCTCGGGCTTGAACAGACGCCGCGCCACCGCCATGCCTTCGGCCAGGGCGACGGGTGTCAGCTGTACGCGCCCGATCACGTCGCCAATGGCAAGGATCGACGGCTCGGAGGTCTCGTATTTTTCATTGACCTGGACAAAGCCCTTCTCATCCAGGGTGACAGCGGTGTTCTCCAGGCCGAGGTTATCGAGCATCGGCCGCCGGCCGGTGGCGTAGAACACGCAATCGGTCACCAGCGTGCGGCCGTCCTTGAGGGTCACCTCCAGGCTGCCGTCGGCCTGCTTGTCGATGCGCTGGATATCGGCATTGAACTGCAGATCCAGGCCGCGGCGCGTCAGTTCTTCGGCCAGATGCTTGCGCACTGCGCCGTCAAAGCCGCGCAGGAACAACTCACCGCGATACAGCAGGGACGTCTGCGCGCCCATGCCATGGAAAATCCCCGCGAACTCCACCGCGATGTAGCCCCCCCCCACCACCAGTACGCGCTTGGGCAGTTCCTTGAGGAAAAAAGCCTCGTTGGAACTGATGGCATGCTCGCGCCCCGGAATCTGCGGGATGACCGGCCAGCCACCGGTGGCGACCAGGATGTGCTCGGCGGTATGGCGCTGGCCGTTGATTTCGACCTCATGGGGCCCGGTGATCCTCGCATGGCCTTCATGCAACGCCACGCCGCTGTTGACCAGCAGATTGCGATAGATGCCGTTGAGGCGATTGATCTCCTGGTCCTTGTTGGCAATCAGCGTGGCCCAGTCGAAACTTGCCTCGCCCGCCGACCAACCATAGGCCGAAGCCTGCTCGAAGTCCTCGGCGTAATGCGCGCCATAGACCAGCAGCTTCTTCGGCACGCAACCGACGTTCACGCAAGTACCGCCCAGATAACGGCTTTCCGCCACGGCCACCCTGGCGCCAAAACCGGCGGCAAACCGCGCAGCCCGCACACCACCGGAACCGGCGCCAATCACATACAGGTCAAAATCGTAGGCCATTACTGTCTCCTTAGGCAGGCCATCAGCATACCCGCTGTTTCCAGACGGGTCAGCGTTGCGTTGGTTATGGGGGCGGAAAATGAAAATGCCAGGGTGAGGTTCATCGAGGATATAAATCCCCTCGCCACAGGGTTCTATGCCAGACACGGCAATACATTGCCCCAAAAAAAACGCCCCGAACCAGTCGGGGCGTTTTTTTCAGTTCGCAGCGTGGGCTATCAGTAAGCCTTGCCGGTCTTGTAGAAGTTCTCGAAGCAGAAATTGGTCGCGTCGATGTAGCCTTCGGCACCACCGCAGTCGAAACGCTTGCCCTTGAACTTGTAGGCCATGACGCAGCCGTTCTGGGCTTACTTCATCAGGGCGTCGGTGATCTGGATCTCACCGCCCTTGCCTGGTTCGGTCTGTTCGATCAGGTCGAAGATGTCCGGCGTCAGGATGTAGCGGCCGATGATTGCCAGGTTCGACGGAGCGTCTTCAGGCTTTGGCTTTTCAACCATGCTGTGCACGCGATAGATGTCGTCGCGGATCATTTCGCCAGCGATCACGCCGTACTTGTTGGTTTCCTGCGGATCGACTTCCTGGATCGCCACGATGGAGCAGCGGAACTGCTTGTACAGCTTGACCATCTGGGTCAGCACGCCGTCGCCTTCCAGGTTGACGCACAGGTCGTCCGCCAGCACCACGGCGAAGGGTTCGTCGCCGATCAGCGGACGGCCGGTCAGGATCGCGTGGCCCAGGCCTTTCATTTCGGTCTGGCGGGTGTAGGAGAACGAACACTCATCCAGCAGTTTGCGGATACCGACCAGGGATTTTTCCTTGTCGGTGCCCTTGATCTGGTTTTCCAGCTCGTAGCTGATGTCGAAATGGTCTTCCAGCGCGCGCTTGCCACGGCCGGTCACGATGGAGATTTCCGTCAGGCCCGCATCGAGGGCTTCTTCGACACCGTACTGGATCAGTGGCTTGTTCACCACCGGCAGCATTTCTTTGGGCATGGCCTTAGTCGCTGGCAGGAAGCGAGTACCGTAACCGGCTGCAGGGAACAAGCATTTCTTGATCATATGAATCCTTTAAAAGGCGGTGTGTACGACGAGTTTCGGCGCAGTCTAATCAGGCCGCGGGCACCTTACAATGCCTGCACTGGCCAACCGATGCCATCATAGAGAAATAAACCGGCGGATAGTTCAATCGCCTTTCGTTTCGGGGGTTCAACGGTCCTGCCGCAAGCCCGTAGGCACCGTTTGCGTGCATTTGGCGTATCATGGCGCCCTTGATCCCGCCAATGAGGCAGCTAGATGTCGGCAACACGAAACGCAAACGGTTATTCGGTCAGTCAGGACAAGGACGGCCAGTGGTGGATTGTCAATTACCATGGCGAGCAGGTTGCCGGTCCCTTGCCCACCAAGACCATGGCGGTGGAAGTGGCCGCGGTGTTCCAGGATGAGCGCCCTGCGCCCGCCGCCAAGGAACGCGAAAAAGCTCCGGCACGCACCGATCGCCGCAAGAAATAACCGGACAGGCCTGGGTCAAATGCCTTGTGGCTTTGGCGCAGGCCTGTTGTTTATCTGTACCGAAATGACCATTCGCTATAACCTCGCGCTGTCCCTTCCCTTGCGATGACCACTCCATGAAAACGTTTCTGGCGCTGTTTACGGTCCTGGCCCTGGCGGGCTGTGCCTCGACTGAAAATACCTATCTGGCCAACGGCGAGCAGGGCCTGACCATCGACTGTTCAGGCGAAGCCAATTCCTGGGCCGCCTGCTATGAACAGGCAGATGCCTCCTGCGCCGGCACCGGCTACCGTATCGTCGGCACCGATGGTACGCCCCAGGCCAATGAAAGCGACAAGACCTTGGGCGTGAATGTCGGCAACTTCACCAGCCGCAGTGTCGTGGTGGTGTGCAAGTAAGCTGCGGACGGAGCTGATACCTTCCTCAGCCGGAAATGCAGGCGTTGGCCGCAGCCTGCACATCACCCGGGCGAACCGGTACATTGGACATGCTTTCATGCAGCTTGATGCTGCTGCCACCGGAGCGCTCGTCAATGTCGAACACCGCTGCCGGCAGGCTCGACAGTTTGCCGGGAACGATCAGCCGGACACCGTTCTTGTGGGGTTCCATCTGCAACGCGCCGCGACTGTCGGCCAACTTGTCGGCGATGCACTTGGCATACTCGTGAGGTTTCTTACCGGAGATAACGCTCATGGTGGGCGGCGTCTGGTTGATGTCCGATACCGATGCACATCCACTCATGGCCACTGCCAACACCCACACACTACGCTTCATATGATTCCTCTGACAAAGACCCTCCGACAGCGTAGAAGCCGTTTTGCTCCAGTGCCTTGCGTTTTTTTATCCGGCACGCTGCGCTAAACCAGCAAAGCCGGGTCGAAGGCTAATGCCAGTCAGTCAAGCCACAAACCTGTGGGAGCAAAGCTTTGCTCCTACAGGTTTTGCGCCG
>Ga0157373_10002073_pt1 | contig 15188 bp, 15 predicted proteins | sample C65metaG_FD_113460 | JGI IMG/M metagenome (GOLD analysis project Ga0157373, IMG submission 113460) | Corn rhizosphere microbial communities from Kellogg Biological Station, Michigan, USA - C6-5 metaG | ecosystem: Host-associated > Plants > Roots > Rhizosphere > Soil | place: USA: Michigan... | reverse complement strand
TTATTAAAAAATAAATTACTTTTGCCGCCCCAAAAGCGCATGTGGTGAAATTGGTAGACACGTCAGACTTAGGATCTGATGCCGCAAGGTGTGGGGGTTCGAGTCCCTCCATGCGCACTTTCTTCAAAAGTTTTCTATCAATAGAAAATTATCATAAACCGTTCTAAACGGTTTTTAAATTTAGAGCAATGGCAAGTGTAACAAAAGAAAATCTCGGTAATCTCCACGATAAATTGACAGTGAAAGTTTCTAAAGAAGATTATCTTCCTTCGTTTGAAAAAGCAATAAAAGATTACAGCAAAAAAGCAAATATTCCGGGGTTCCGAAAAGGAATGGTACCGGCAGGAATGGTGAAAAAAATGTATGGCGCTTCTATCTTTTATGACCAGGTAATTAAATGTGTTGAGAAAGAATTGCAGCAATATCTGGTAAATGAAAAACCTGAAATTTTTGCCCAGCCTTTGCCAATGGAAAATGATTTGCGCCAGTTGGACATGAATCGACCGGAAGAATATGAATTCCCTTTTGAAATTGGTTTAAAGCCGGAAATTACGCTGAATGCGCTTTCTACTGCAAAACCAATTTTTTATAAAGTGAAAGTAACTCCGGAGCAGGTAGATGAAGAAGTAGAAAAATTGGTAACCAAAAACGGCGAAATGAAAGATGCCGAAACCGTTACTTCCCCTGAAAATGTGTTGAATGTTTTTTTCGAGGAAAGCGATGCCGAAGGAAATGTAATTGAAGGAGGCATTTCAAAAGATGATTCTATTTTATTAAAATATTTTTCTGAAGATTATCAGCAAAAATTGCAAGGCAAAAAAGTGGATGACTCCATTGTTTTGCAGTTGAAAAAGGCATTTCCTGATAAAGAAAGAGAATGGATTTTGTCTGATCTGGGGTTGGATAAAGAAGATGCTGCTTCTGCTGAAAAATATTTTAAAATGACCATTACCAAAATCGGTTTGGTTGAGAAAAAACAATTGAATGAAGAATTCTTCAATCTCGTTTTTCCCGGAAAAGATTTGAAAACTGAAGAAGATTTTCGCAAAGCTTTGGAAGAAGAAATTCAAAAACAATGGGACGCTGCAAGCCACAACCAGGTTCAGGATCAGCTTTATCATACCTTAATTGATGCTCCGTTGGAATTTCCTGAATCATTCTTAAAACGCTGGCTGGAAATAGGAACAGAAAATCAAAAAACCAAAGAACAGGTTGAGGAAGAATATCCAAAATTTGTGAACCAGCTAAAATGGACACTGATCAGCGATAAGATCATCAAAGACAATAATCTTGATGTGACTGAAGAAGAGTTAAGAAACTCAATGAAAGATCAAATCATGGGTTATTTTGGCCAAATGAATCTTGGTGAAGACACTTCATGGCTCGAAAGCTACGTTGACCGAATGATGAAAGATGAAAAACAGGTTGACAGTTCTTACAGAAAATTGCTGACTGACAAAGTGTTCAACTGGCTTGAATCGCAGGTGACTGCTGAAGAAAAAGAAACTTCTTCTGAAGAATTTTTAGCGATGCAGCATCACCATCATCACTGATGATTGATTAGCAGTGGTTTTATAAGAGTTAGATAATTTAGAAACTTATCAGAATAAAATCTCTACTGATAAGTTCATCTACTGTATTTCATCATACATCACACATCTGGAACATCATACATCCGACATCAGGCATTCTCCCTGTCCTTTTGTCTTATTTTTTTTGTTAGCATAATATTTGGAACTTCACCGCTTGTAAATTGTTTTTACACTAAATTTAATTTATGAATACAGGAAAAGAATTTGAAAAATATGCCGTGAAGCACAGAGGCATCAGCAGCAATACGCTGGATGGATATATCAAACATAATATCACGAATCTCACACCAAATATCATTGAGGAAAGACCGATGAATGTAGCAGTGATGGACGTTTATAGCCGTTTGATGATGGACAGAATTATTTTTTTAGGGTATCCGGTAAATGACGAAGTTGCTAATATTATTACTGCACAGTTATTGTTTCTTGAAAGCACAGACAGAACAAGAGATGTACAACTTTATATCAATTCTCCCGGTGGTGGCGTTTATGCAGGTTTAGGTTTATATGATACGATGCAATTTGTAAATCCTGATATAGCGACCATCTGTACAGGAATTGCAGCAAGTATGGCAGCGGTATTAATGGCAGCAGGAGCGCCGGGAAAGAGAAGTGCTTTGAAACATTCAAGGATCATGATGCATCAGCCGAGCGCAGGAGCTGCGGGTCAGGCTTCAGACGTACAGATTACTGTAAATGAGGTGAGAAAGATCAAACATGAATTGTATGAAATTTTAAGCAATCATACAGGGCAAAGTGTAGAAAAAGTTGCCAAAGATAGTAACCGTGATTTTTGGATGACAGCGGAGGAAGCCAAAGAATATGGATTAGTGGACGAAGTTTTAATCACCAATTCAAGAAAAGCAAAAAAATAGATCTACAAAAAAATATAAGATATGAATTTTTATAAAAATAATTTAACCCGTTTTGATCAGGAAGATGAACCAGAAGTGGCAGTGCCGGAAAACCCACTGGAAAAGATGATGGATGGAATGATGTTTGATAAAAAATTTATTGAGCAGCGCAAAGTGTTTTTGTGGGGGGAAGTACATGATAAAAGTGCAAGAGAAATTACCAACCGGCTTTTGTACCTGGAAGCAATAGATCCTGGAAAAGAAATCACTTTTTACATCAACAGTCCTGGTGGAGTTATTACGAGTGGAATGGTGATTTATGATACAATGCAAATGATCTCCTCTCCCGTAAGCACGGTTTGTATGGGAATGGCAGCCAGCATGGGAAGCATTTTATTAAGTGGCGGCGCAAAAGGCAAGCGGTTTATTTTCCCTCATGGAGAAGTCATGATCCATCAGCCAAGCGGTGGCGGACAAGGAACCAGCGCAGACCTGGAAATCATGGCAGTGCAAATTCAAAAAGCAAAAGAACTGGGCGCTAAAATACTGGCAGACAATTGTGGGCAGAGTTATGAAAAAGTGATGGAAGATTTTGACCGCGATTATTGGATGGATGCCGAAGAAAGTAAGAAATACGGCATCATAGATGGAATAATTAAAAAATTATAAATGCATCATTTTGACAGTTTTTATTGTCATTAAAATGGTATAAAAATTAGCTTTTATTTTTTACCAAAAGAGCTAATTTGCAAACAAATTATCTGTAACCTCATGGCTAAACAACAAACTTTACATTGCTCATTTTGCGGCAGAAACCGTGATGAAGTAAAAATTCTGATTGCAGGACAGGAAGGTCATATCTGCGAAAATTGCATTGAGCATGCACAGGAAATCATCATGCAGGAAATAGTTCCTCAGGAGAATGCTTCTGTATCCAACTACAAACTTTCTGTAAAAAAACCAATTGAATTAAAGAAGTTTTTGGATGAATATGTAATAGGTCAGGACGATGCAAAAAAAGTGTTGGCGGTTGCCGTTTATAATCATTATAAACGTCTTAATCAAAAGATTGATAATGATGTTGAAATTGAAAAAAGCAACATCATCATGGTTGGCGAAACCGGAACCGGAAAAACTTTATTGGCAAAAACTATTGCAAGAATTTTAAATGTTCCATTCGCCATCGTTGATGCTACTGTTTTTACCGAAGCTGGTTATGTGGGCGAAGATGTCGAAAGTATTTTAAGCCGCCTTTTACAGGTTTGCAATTTTGATGTAAATGCTGCGCAAAAGGGAATTGTTTATATTGATGAAATTGATAAAATTGCGCGCAAAAGCGACAATCCAAGTATTACCCGGGATGTAAGCGGAGAAGGTGTTCAGCAAGGTTTGTTAAAACTTTTGGAAGGTACGGAAGTATTGGTTCCACCACAAGGCGGCCGCAAACATCCCGAGCAAAAATTAATTAAAGTAAATACAAGCAATATTCTCTTTATTTGCGGCGGAGCTTTTGACGGCGTTGACAGATTAATTGGTCGCAGGATCAACACAAATGCGATCGGATTCAATGTGAACAAAGATCTGCAGGAATATCAAAGGAAAAATTTATTACAATTTGTAAATGCCCAGGATTTGAAATCTTTTGGATTGATTCCTGAGTTGCTGGGAAGGCTTCCGGTAGTTACTTACTTAAATCCTCTTGATGCTCTTACTTTAAGAAACATTCTTACAGAACCAAAAAATTCACTTATCAAACAATACAAAAAATTGTTTGAGTTGGAAGGAATCAACCTGGTGATCGAAGAAGATGTTTATGATTTTATGGTTGAAAAAGCAATGGAATATAAATTGGGCGCGCGCGGATTAAGAAGCATTTGCGAAAGTATTTTGACAGACGCAATGTATGAATTGCCTTCTCAAAAAGTGAAAATATTTACAGTGACTAAGGAATATGCAATGCGTAAATTCAGCATCAGCAAGTTGAGCATGTTGAAAGTCGCTTAATTATTCTTCAAAATGATTTTTATTTAGAGCGTCATGAAAATGGCGCTTTTTTATTTTAAAAAAAATAAAAATCGAACTTATTTCTCCCTTCACTGCAAATCTTTATTATTAAAAATATTCAGGTAACGCAATCTAAATTTTAATAAAATACTCCAATAATTTTTCGGGAAATTCATCTCAGTTTCTATTTTTAATTATACTTTTACCACCGTCAAAAACGATATATTAAATCTCTTTAAAAAATGGTTGATGTTATTCTTGGGCTCCAGTGGGGCGACGAAGGGAAAGGAAAAATTGTAGATTATTTTGCTCCCGGTTATGATATGATTGCGCGTTTTCAGGGTGGTCCAAATGCAGGTCATACACTTTATGTTGACGGCAAAAAAATTGTGCTTCACCAAATTCCTTCCGGTATTTTTCATGACAATAAAATGAATTTAATTGGAAGCGGCGTTGTGCTTGACCCGGTCATTTTAAAAAAAGAATGCGAAGCGGTTGCTTCCTTTGGTGTTGACTTCAGAAAATGGTTGTACGTTAGCGAAAGGACGCATTTAATCCTTCCAACTCATCGTGCGATTGATCGTGCAAGTGAAGCTGCAAAAGGGCATGAAAAAATAGGGTCTACTTTAAAAGGAATCAGTCCTGCATACATGGATAAAACCGGCAGAAACGGTTTGCGTGTGGGCGATATTCTTTCCGAAAATTTTTCAAAAAAGTATCAGCAGCTGAGAAAAAAACATCAGCAGATTCTTGATAATTTTTCTTTTAATGAAGACATCTCAGAAGCAGAAAATGAATTTTTTGAAGCGCTCGAGTTTTTGAAAACTCTGAAAATTATCAACGGAGAATATTTTATTAATGATGTTATCAAGAATGGCAAAAAAATTCTAGCCGAAGGCGCTCAGGGAAGTATGCTCGACGTTGACTTCGGCACTTTCCCATATGTCACTTCTTCCAACACAATAACAGCAGGCGTTTGCAGCGGTTTAGGAATTTCTCCACAAAAAATAAAAGAAGTGATCGGCATCACAAAAGCGTATTGTACAAGAGTTGGAAGCGGCCCTTTTCCTACAGAATTAAATGATGAAATGGGAGAATTTATCCGCAAAAGCGGAAGCGAATACGGCAGCACAACAGGACGGCCACGCAGGTGCGGATGGATCGACCTGGTTGCGTTAAATTTTGCTTGTATGATTAACGGAGTTACAGAATTAGTTATGACAAAAGCTGATGTTCTTGATAATATTGAGATTTTAAAAGTGTGTAACAAATACAAAGTGAACGGGGAAGAAACAACTCAGGTTCCTTTTCAAATGGAAGGCAAAAATATAGAGCCTTTGTATAAAGAATTTGAAGGTTGGAAAACAGATATTACCTGCATTAATAATTATAAAGACCTTCCTGCACACATGGATACTTATATCAATTATATTAATGCAACATTAGGAGTTCCGGTGAAATATATTTCAAACGGACCAGGCACCGATCAGATCATTGTGGCACCATGATTGCGCTTAATTTCATAGATGTTTTTATAAAAAAGTATTGATTATTTTTGGATAATTAAAAATGAAATTGAAATTTTACAAAAAAAAATCCTTGGAAAAATATGAAAGCAAAATCTGAAAAGGAAAAACAATTTCCACCCAAAAAACCTGCTAAAGCAGCTCCAAAAACTTCATCAAAAAAATCTTCAAAAGGCGATGAAGATGATGACGATGACGATTTCGAAGATGATGACATGCCGGCAAAAAAAGGGAAAGCTACTTCATCCGCGAAAAGGAAAAATGATGACGATGACGACGATGATGATGTAGAAATTGAAGATCAATGGGAAAAAGTTGAAGAAGATTACGATCCCGATTTTGAAGAATTTGATATTCCAAAATCCAAAGGCAAAAAAGCCGGAAAAAAAGGAAAAGAAGATGATGATTTTGATGTAGATGATGATTTCAAAAGCCTGGATCTTTTTGATGAAGGAAATGACTTATTTGACGACGACGATGATTTTTAAATTTGCTTTAATGCATTTTGAAAAGAAATTTTACTTCATACTCTCTTAACGATTTTGATCATTTTAAATATCAATTGCTGAGCTTCTCAAAGAGGTTCAGCAATTTTTGTTTTTTGGACAATCATGAATATGATTTCGATAAATCGTACGAATGTATTGCCGCTTTTGGAACCATAAATTCTATTGTTTCAGATTCTGAAAATAATTTGAAACAGCTTGATCAGTTTAAAAACGAAAATAAAGAGTGGATATTTGGTCATATTTCTTATGATGTCAAAAATCAGGTTGAAAATCTTTCTTCCAACAATTCTGATTTTATCCGATTTCCTGATTTTTATTTTTTTGTTCCTGAGATTATTTTCATTTTGTCAAAAGATGAAGTGCAAATAGGCGTTCACTCTGATTTTGACTCACAGGATATTTTTGAAGAAATTATTTCAATTATTCCGGATGAAAGTAATTTCCCAAAGCCTGTTTTTTCTACCAGGTTTTCTAAGGAAGAATATTTGGAAACGATCCAAAAATTACAACAACATATTTTGCGCGGCGATTGTTATGAAATATGCTTTTGCCAAGAATTTTTTGCAGAAAATATTCAAATCGATCCGGTAAGTGTTTTCAAAAACCTGAGCCAAATTTCTCCCAATCCTTTTTCCGCTTTTTATAAATATGAAGACAAATTTCTGATGTGTGCAAGCCCTGAAAGGTTTTTAAAAAAGACGAAAGACCAAATTATTTCACAACCGATAAAAGGAACTTCGAAACGAACCGGACAAAACATTGAAGTACAAAAAAGTCAATTGCAAAACAACGAAAAGGAGCGTGCAGAAAACATCATGATTGTTGATTTGGTAAGAAATGATTTGAGTAAGATTTGTGAAGAAGGAACTGTAACAGTAAAAGAATTTTTAAGCATTTATTCTTTTCCTCAGGTTCATCAAATGATCTCTACGATTGAAGGAAAACTTAGGCACAATATTTCTTTTGCAGAAATTTTATCTGCTACTTTTCCAATGGGTTCCATGACGGGAGCGCCCAAAAAACGCGCCATGGAATTAATAGAACAATATGAAAAAACAAAACGTGGATTATTTTCAGGGTCGGTTGGTTATATCAATCCTGATGGCGATTTTGATTTTAATGTCGTTATCAGAAGTATTCTTTACAACGAAAAAAATCAATACGTTTCAATACAAGCTGGCTCTGCAATCACCTGGAAAAGTGTTGCAGAAAAAGAATTTGAAGAGTGCAATATTAAGATAGCGGCAATGAAAAAAGCATTGAATTAATTGTGAAAAAAGAATTTCCGTTTTTTTGTTGGTTTACTGAAAAAACTACTTTTTCTTTTTGCTTTTTTCTTCGAAGACTGATTTTGAAGTCGCATTTACTGACTGCAAAAGTTGATGCACGCTTTCATCAAGGATCGTATATTTTTTAGCAAAAAATTCTTTCATTTTTCCTGATGGCAGTTGCAAATTGTAAGTTTCGCCTGTTGCAAGTTTATCATCAAATCCAGGATTATAGCGATTAAAATCTGTCATTTCCATTGAAACATTTTTGGCAATCACTGAAGCAATATATCTGCCTGAAACCTCTGTGGATGCTGCATTTGCTTTTTCTGAATCGCTTAATTGAGTAGTGACTAGACTGCTGTCATTTGCGGAAAGGCTTGAATAATTAAAGTTTGAATTAGCTACATTTTCATCTTTGTTTCCTGTTTCCATTATATAATGTGTAGCAATAAATTTCTTTACATGATTGCGTGATTCTTCAGGCAAATAGTATTGAAGATCCCAAAAATTTCTGCTTCCACTTTTTTTAATAGCACTGTAAACTCTTCCCGGGCCGCCATTGTAAGCTGCAATTACCAATAACCAATCGTGCAGATCTTTATATAAACTTAATAAATATTTTGCAGCGGCATTGGTGCTTTTATAATAATCAGTCCGATCATCTCGATTTTGATTTACAACTAATCCTAAACCTCTTGCTGTATAATCCATAAATTGCCAGGGACCGCGAGCGCCTGCAATTGATAATGCATTCGATTTTAAATCACTTTCGATGACAGCCAGATATTTTAATTCTTTCGGTAAACCGTATTGAGTAAGGATTCCGTCAATTAAATTAAAATAAGGAGTTGCGCTTTTCCTTAAATTCAACAGGTAATTTTCATGCGCTTTTAAATAATCCTGCATATAATTTTCTGCATAAGGATTTACTTGTGAAGCATAAGGAATTGAGGAATTGTAAGTGTAATTTTTGAACAGATTTTTGAACCCATATTTTGTAACCTGGCTCAGATATTCTGCTTTATCTTTCTTTACATTTTTAGATTCGATGACTTCATCAATTACTTTGTTTTCAATTTTTGTAGAAGTGTCGATTTTTCCTTTTATAATTACTGTATCTGAAAAATTATTTTGGTTATCGGCGAAAGAAAAAGCCGGCAGAATTATTATCAAAAGAAAAAAGAAAAAGCTGCGGTTCTGCATTTTTAATAACGTTTGTAATTCTTCAAAAGCAAATTGGAAAGATTCAGTAAAGTTACTTCATCATCCTTATTTGTAAGAACCTGAACGCCGAAAGGCATTCCATTGGAATGGTGAAACAAGGGCAAAGAAATTCCGGGAATTCCGGTTAGATTAGCATAAACTGTATATATATCTGCCAGATACATAGCGATTGGATCTTTTTGCATGCTTCCGGCTTCAAAAGCAGTGGCAGGAACGGTTGGCAAAAGAACAGCATCAAAATTGTTAAAAATTTCTTTCGTTTTAGACACTAATAAATTTCTTACCTGTTGGGCTTTTGTAAAATAGGCGTCATAATAACCTTCGCTCAAAACAAACGTGCCCAGCATAATCCTTTTTTTTACTTCTTTTCCAAATCCATGACCACGATTTTTTTTATAAAAAGTAGTGAGGTCTTCGTCATTATTTTTATCCCGGTATCCGTACCTGATACCATCATAACGGGAAAGATTGGATGAGGCTTCAGCAGTGGTTAGAACATAATAAGCAGGAACAATATAGTCGATCAACTCAAAATTGATTTCTTCAATTTTATTTCCATCGCTTTTTAAATCCTCTGCCAAATCATAAATTCCTTGTTTTATTTCTGAATCAAGACTTTCATGCTCCATTGCATTTTTAAGCAGCGCAATCTTATATTTTTTCGATTCAGAATTCAAAATAAGATTTAAACTTTTTTGTTGATTTACTGTGCTATCATACTGGTCACAACCGCTAATTACATTCAATACGGTAACCACATCTTCTACATTTTTAGCAAAAATTCCAATCTGATCGAATGAAGAAGCATAAGCGATCAATCCATGTCTTGAAATAGTTCCATACGATGGTTTCATGCCAACGATTCCACAAAAATCCGCAGGCTGTCTTACCGATCCGCCGGTATCACTTCCTAAACTTGCCATACATAATTCTGCCTGCACTGCAACAGCAGAACCGCCGGAAGAACCGCCTGAAACTTTATTTTCATCCAAGGCATTTTTTACTCTTCCATAAAAAGAATTTTCGTTGGTACTTCCCATTGCAAATTCATCGCAATTGCAATTTCCAATGATGATGGCATCTTCATTCAGCAATTTCTCTACAGCAGTGGAATTATAAATGGAAACAAAGTTTTGTAACATTTTTGACGCCGCAGTGATCCTGTAATCTTTGTGGCAAATAACATCTTTTAATGCAATCACAACGCCATGAAGTTTTCCTAAAGCTTTTCCTGTTTTTCTTTTTTCATCCAAAAATTTAGCGCGTTGAAGCGATTCATTTTCATAAACTTCCACAAAAGCATTCAGCTTTCCGGCTTTTTTTATTTTATCCAAATAAATAGAAACCACTTCCTGGCAGGAAGTTTTTCCTTCAATTAATTCCTGCTGATACGTTGCAATATTTTCGAAAGAAAACAAGGGATTGATTTTAATAAAAAAGGTTCAGATGCGCATCAATAGGAGATTCACACCTCAACCTTAATAATGAAATTTAAAAAAAATTATTTTGGAAGTTCTGTTGCCTCATTTTGTTTTGGTGCAGGCGTTGGTTCTTTATCTTTCTCTTGCATGCCGGCATTAATTTCTCTTTTCATGCTTTCCTTTGCGTCATTAAATTCCCTTACGCCTTTCCCAATTCCACGCATCAGATCAGGAATTTTTTTGCCACCAAAAAATAAGAGTACTACCAACAAAATCAGTATCCATTCTGATCCTCCTGGCATTGAAAATAGAAATTCCGGTTTAAATAATAGAGTCATCGAATTTTATATTATTGTGCAAAGATAAGTTTATTATTTTTAGCTGCTTTGTTGCTATTTCAAATAGCGGCCACATTTTGCTTTGCCGTTTGCTGCCTGATAAGGCGTAATGCCGCGGGCACAGGAAAATAAAATAATCGATAATAACAAGGCGACAAGAAGAACTTTTTTCATGTCAATAAAAATGTTGAAGTAGATTTTCCCGATACCAAAAAGTTTATTTCATCACAAGTTTAAAATAAAAAACCGGAAAATTGTTGTTTTCCGGTCAATTTTATAATAATTTTTTTTAATCCTACTTCATTCTCTTTTCCTTGATCCTTGCGCTCTTACCACTTCTTTCACGGAGGAAGTACAGTTTAGATCTGCGAACTTTACCTACTTTGTGCAATTTAATGCTTTCAATATTTGGTGAAAAAACAGGAAATAAACGTTCAACACCTACGCCATCACTGATTTTACGAACTGTAAAAGTAGCGGTTCCGCCTTCGCCCTGGCGTTTTACTACGTCGCCTTTAAAACTCTGGATCCTTTCTTTATTTCCTTCCTGGATTTTATAATTTACAGTAATATTATCACCTGCTTTAAACTTAGGTAATTCTTTCTTTGATGTCAACTGATCGTGAACAAATGCAACAGCATTCATGGCTTTTTATTTTAGGAGTGCAAATGTAAGGCAATTTTGATAAAAACCTGTATTGTTTTTTAAAACTTTTCTTTATTTTTCACAGTAAATGAACAAATAAATACATTTTCTAATTCTGATTTTTCGATTTCACATTTGCATTCTACCTCGCAACATTTACTGCTCTTTTTTCACGGATTACCGTAACTTTTATTTGTCCCGGATAAATCATTTCTGCCTGGATTTTTTGAGCGATCTCAAAACTTAATTTATCGCTTTCGGTATCACTTACTTTGTCAGATTCCACAATTACCCTTAGTTCCCGACCAGCCTGAATTGCGTAAGCTTTCTCTACTCCCTGATAGGTAAGAGCAAGATTTTCAAGATCTTTAATTCGTTGTAGATATTGTTGCATGATCTCACGGCGTGCTCCTGGCCTTGCCCCACTCATCGAATCGCAAGCCTGAACAACCGGAGAAATTACATATTGCATTTCCACTTCATCATGATGGGCACCGATAGCGTTACAAACTGCCGGGTTTTCGCCATATTTTTCAGCCAGTTTCATTCCAAGAAGAGCATGACTTAATTCTGTTTCTTCATCCGGAACTTTTCCAATATCATGGAGAAGCCCTGCGCGTTTGGCAAGTTTTGGATTCATTCCTAATTCAGCTGCCATGATTCCACAAAGATTAGCTACTTCACGGCTGTGCATCAATAAATTTTGTCCATAAGAAGAACGGAAACGCATTTTTCCTACTATTCTTACCAATTCTTTGTGAAGCCCGTGAATTCCCAATTCGATCACAGTTCTTTCACCAATTTCCATAATCTGATCTTCAATTTGCTTCCGGGTTTTTTCAACCACTTCTTCGATTCGCGCCGGATGGATACGACCATCGGTGACCAATCTTTGTAAAGAAAGTCGTGCAATTTCACGGCGCAATGGGTCGAAGCAGGAAAGAATGATGGCTTCCGGAGTATCGTCAACAATCAAATCAACGCCTGTTGCCGCTTCAATGGCGCGGATATTTCTTCCTTCGCGGCCAATGATGGAGCCTTTTATTTCATCACTTTCAAGATTGAAAACCGTAATTGCGTTTTCAATCGCTGTTTCTGCGGCAGTTCTTTGAATAGTTTGAATAATGATTTTACGGGCTTCTTTATTAGCACGAAGTTTAGCGTCATCTACAATTTCCTGCTGAATACTAAGCGCTTGTGAGTTCGCTTCATTTTTTAAAGTTTCAATCAATTGTGCCTTTGCTTCTTCAACAGAAAGCCCGGACACTTTTTCCAGTCTTTTAATATGTTCTTCCTGGTGTTTTTCGAGCTCGGTTCTTTTGATGTTTACTACTTCAATCTGCCGGTTCAGGTTTTGTTTGATCAGTTCATTTTCTTTAATGATCCTTTCAACATTCTGATCTTTTTGGTTGATCGATTGTTCTTTTTGTTTGATGCGGTTTTCAGCATCACTTAATTTTTGGTTTCGTTGAAGAACTGCCTTTTCATGCTCAGCTTTTAATTGAACAAAATGTTCTTTTGCTTCGAGTTGTTTTTCTTTTTTGAGTGTTTCAGCTTTTGACTGAGCATCGGAAATGATTTGTTGAGCTTGTTGTTCTGCGGTTTCTAAGAGTTGTTTTGTGTTTTTTGCAAATAATATTTTACCCAGTATGATGCCTGCAATTAATGCAACGGCACCCACTACTATAGGGAGAAGTTGTTCCATTGTGTTTTAATAATTTTAATTCGTTCATAATCCAGATCACTTTAATAATGCAATTTTCCTGAAAAAATGGCAATAAACGAAGATAATAAAATTGTAAAGAAATGTATTAATTATAAATATTTTAATCTTAGAAGAAAAGACTAAAATTTATAAAAAAGAAATCAGAATGCTTCTACTGTATAAATTTGAAAATAATATACATGGCAAGGATAAGCGTAAACCAAAAGACAAAAGCCCATAAAATGATGGTTCCTTCCACTTTAGAAACTCTTCTGACCAATTTTTCTTTAAGATCAGCAGCATCTTGTTTGGTGGCAAAATTATCTTTCAACTCATTTCTCCATCTTTCAATTTCAAGCCTAGTTTCCTCGCCATGACCAGCAACCTGGCGATCAATTTCCGCATCGATATATTCCATTATTTCAGCAGCTTCTTTTTCTCCGAGGCGGCGAACAAGGAAATTATGAATTTCCTCTGTAGAAAGGCTTGAAGAATTTTCCATAAAAACGATTTTATGATTTACGGTTTGTACTTCTTGATAATAATGGACGCGTTATGTCCTCCAAATCCAAAAGTATTGCTCAAAGCTGCATTCACCTCTCTTTGTTGCGCCTTATTAAATGTAAAATTTAATTTAGGATCAAATGCCGGATCATCCGTAAAATGATTGATGGTTGGGGGCACAATATCTTTGGTAACTGCCAACACACACGCAAGTGCTTCAATAACTCCGGCTGCACCAAGGCAATGACCGGTCATTGATTTGGTAGAACTGATATTTAAATCATGTGCACTATCTCCAAAAACATCCAAAATTGCTTTTGTTTCCGCTATATCTCCCAAAGGCGTAGAAGTTCCATGAACATTAATATAATCAATATCTTCCGGTTTCATTCCTGCTTCTCTCAATGCTGTGCTCATTACATTTTTTGCTCCAAGCCCTTCCGGATGAGGAGCGGTAATATGATACGCATCTGCAGAAGCGCCGCCACCGGCTATTTCGCAATAAATCTTTGCCCCTCTTGCTTTTGCATGTTCCAGTTCTTCCAAAACCAATAAGCCCGCTGCTTCTCCCATTACGAATCCGTCCCTGTCTTTATCAAAAGGACGGGATGCCGTTTTCGGATCATCGTTTCTTTCGCTGAGGGCTTTCATTGCATTAAATCCTCCAACGCCGGATTCAGAAATAACTGCTTCGCTTCCTCCTGTAAGAATAATATCAGCTTTGCCTAAACGAATATTGTCAAAGGCATCTATTATTGCATTGGTACTGCTGGCGCATGCACTAACAACAGCAAAATTAGGTCCCCGAAATCCATATCTCATTGAGATCTGGCCGGCTGCAATGTCTAGAATCATTTTGGGAATGAAGAAAGGATTGAATCTTGGAGTACCGTCACCACGGGCAAATTCCATCACGTCATCCTGAAAGGTGGTAATTCCTCCGATGCCGCTGCCAAAGATCACTCCAACCCTGTCTGGGTTTACATTTTCTGCAGAAATTCCTGCATCTTTTACAGCTTCATCACTTGCAATCAATGCAAATTGCGTAAACCTGTCCAATTTCCTGGCTTCTTTTCTTTCCAGATAATTGGTAGGTTCAAAATCTTTAACCTCACAGGCAAACCTGGTTTTAAATTTCGCACAATCAAATTGCTGAATATAATCAGCGCCGGAAACACCGTTAGCCAATCCATCCCAGTATTCCGGAACTGATTTACCCAAAGGCGTTATGGCACCCAATCCGGTTACTACTACTCTTTTTAATTCCATAAGCTTACCTGCAAAGTTAATTAAGATGGTTACTTAGCATGTTCCTCAAGGTATGCTACTGCCTGTCCAACTGTGGTGATGGTTTCTGCCTGTTCATCAGGAATTGAAATATTAAATTCTTTTTCAAATTCCATGATTAATTCAACGGTGTCCAAACTGTCGGCACCTAAATCGTTAGTGAATGACGCTTCCGGGGTAACCTCGGCTTCATCAACTCCTAATTTGTCAACAATGATTTTTTTAACTCTTGTTGCAACGTCTTGCATGATTGTAAAGTTTAGTTAATATGGGCACAAAAATATACTTTTTGCGATAAAAAAAAATA
>Ga0157373_10002071_pt1 | contig 15201 bp, 8 predicted proteins | sample C65metaG_FD_113460 | JGI IMG/M metagenome (GOLD analysis project Ga0157373, IMG submission 113460) | Corn rhizosphere microbial communities from Kellogg Biological Station, Michigan, USA - C6-5 metaG | ecosystem: Host-associated > Plants > Roots > Rhizosphere > Soil | place: USA: Michigan... | reverse complement strand
TTCAAGGATGAGACATTATCGAGTAACGTGCCGATCAATCTAGATTAAACGTTTCAGCAAGCGTATTTTCTACGTTTTAGACGTCTTTGGCCGGTTCTGCCGTGAAACCGCCAAAACTGCCGCTAAAAAGCAAAGCGGTAAAGCGCCTAAGCTGCAAACCATCCAAAACAATACCTGGCACTCATAAAGCGCCAAAAAGGAGATCGCATGCTCGAGCTCACTATAGAGCAGATATCCATGGGCCAATCGGCTGTGGATAAACCCGCTGCCCTGCAACTACTCGCCAATCACCTGGTGGCCGATGGTCTGGTTGCTGACGGTTACCTCGCTGGATTGCAGGCACGGGAAGCCCAGGGCTCGACCTTTCTCGGTCAAGGTATTGCCATTCCCCACGGAACGCCGCAAACCCGTGATCAGGTGTTCGCCACTGGCGTGCGCCTGATGCAGTTCCCGGAAGGCGTGGATTGGGGCGATGGCCAGATCGTTTATCTGGCCATCGGCATCGCCGCCAAATCCGACGAACACCTGCGCCTGCTGCAACTGCTGACCCGCGCCCTCGGCGAGACCGATCTGGGCCAGGCTCTGCGTCGTGCCAGTTCCCCCGAAGCGCTGCTGAAATTGCTGCAAGGCGCACCGCAAGAGCTGGCGCTGGATGCACAGATGATTGGCCTCGGCGTGTCGGCTGACGATTTCGAAGAACTGGTCTGGCGTGGCGCGCGTCTGTTGCGTCAGGCCGATTGTGTGAGCAACGGTTTTGCCGGTGTGTTGCAACAAGTCGAAGCGCTGCCGCTGGGCGATGGCCTGTGGTGGCTGCACAGCGAGCAGACCGTGAAGCGTCCGGGCCTGGCGTTCGTGACGCCGGACAAACCGATGCGCTACCTCGGTCAACCGCTCAGCGGTCTGTTCTGTCTGGCCAGCCTTGGCGAAGCGCATCAGGCGTTGCTTGAACGTCTTTGCGCGTTGCTGATTGAAGGTCGCGGCCATGAGCTGGGCCGCGCCACCAGCAGCCGTAAAGTCCTTGAAGTGCTCGGCGGTGAATTGCCCGCCGATTGGCCGAGCGCACGCATTGCCCTGGCCAACGCCCATGGTTTACACGCGCGCCCGGCGAAGATCCTTGCGCAACTGGCGAAGAGTTTTGATGGCGAAATTCGTGTGCGCATCGTCGACGGCCAGGACAGCGCCGTGTCGGTGAAGAGCTTGAGCAAACTGCTCAGCCTCGGCGCCCGTCGCGGTCAGGTGTTGGAGTTGATCGCGGAACCGAGCATCGCCGCTGACGCCTTGCCGGCACTCTTGGCCGCGATCGAAGAAGGCCTTGGCGAAGAAGTCGAGCCGCTGCCAGCCGTAAGCCAGCAGCGCGAGGTCATTGCCGACATCGCCGAAGTGCTGATCGCCCCGGCGTCCGGCGCTCAGTTGCAGGCGATCCCGGCAGCCCCTGGCATTGCCATCGGGCCTGCGCATATTCAGGTTCAGCAAACCATCGATTACCCGCTGCGCGGCGAGTCTGCCGCCGTTGAGCGCGAACGTCTCAAGCAAGCGCTCAGCGACGTGCGCGGTGACATTCAGGGCCTGATCGAACGCAGCAAAGCCAAAGCCATCCGCGAGATCTTTATCACCCATCAGGAAATGCTCGACGATCCGGAACTCACCGATGAAGTCGACACCCGCCTCAAGCAAGGCGAAAGCGCCGAAGCGGCGTGGATGGCGGTGATCGAAGCGGCGGCCAAACAACAGGAATCGCTACACGACGCGTTGCTCGCCGAACGGGCGGCGGACCTGCGTGACGTCGGTCGTCGCGTGTTGGCGCAACTGTGTGGCGTGCAAACTCCGAGCGAGCCTGAGCAACCGTACATTCTGGTGATGGACGAGGTCGGTCCGTCCGATGTCGCACGGCTGGATCCGGTGCGCGTGGCGGGGATTCTCACCGCGCGCGGCGGCGCCACGGCGCACAGTGCAATCGTTGCGCGTGCTCTCGGGATTCCAGCGCTGGTCGGCGCTGGCGCAGCGGTGTTGTTGCTGGCGCCGGGCACACCGTTGCTGCTCGACGGCCAACGCGGTCGCCTGCACGTCGACGCCGATGCGGCGACCCTGCAACGCGCCACCGAAGAACGCGACACCCGTGAGCAACGCTTGAAAATTGCCGCCGAACAACGCCATCAACCGGCACACACCACCGATGGTCACGCGGTCGAAGTGTTCGCCAACATCGGCGAAAGCGCGGGCGTGATCAGTGCGGTGGAGCAGGGCGCCGAAGGCATTGGCCTGCTGCGTACCGAACTGATTTTCATGGCCCACCCGCAAGCGCCGGACGAGGCCACGCAAGAAGCCGAATACCGCCGCGTTCTTGATGGTCTCGCCGGTCGACCGCTGGTGGTGCGCACGCTGGACGTCGGCGGCGACAAACCGCTGCCGTATTGGCCGATCGCCAAGGAAGAAAACCCGTTCCTCGGCGTACGCGGTATTCGCCTGACCTTGCAGCGTCCGCAGATCATGGAAGCGCAATTGCGCGCCTTGCTGCGTTCGGCGGACAACCGTCCGCTGCGGATCATGTTCCCGATGGTTGGCAGCGTCGAAGAGTGGCGTCAGGCCCGCGACATGACTGAACGTCTGCGCCTGGAAATCCCGGTTGCTGATCTGCAACTGGGGATCATGATTGAAGTGCCGTCCGCCGCTCTGCTCGCGCCGGTATTGGCCAAGGAAGTCGACTTCTTCAGTGTCGGCACCAACGACCTGACCCAGTACACACTGGCCATCGACCGTGGTCACCCGACGTTGTCGGCGCAGGCTGATGGCCTGCATCCGGCGGTGTTGCAACTGATCGACATCACCGTGCGCGCGGCCCATGCCCACGGCAAATGGGTCGGCGTCTGCGGTGAGCTGGCGGCAGATCCGCTGGCGGTGCCGGTGCTGGTCGGTCTCGGTGTCGATGAACTCAGCGTCTCCGGGCGCAGCATTGCCGAAGTCAAGGCACGCATCCGCGAACTCAGCCTGACCCAGGCGCAAACCCTTGCTCAACACGCCCTGGCCGTGGGCAGCGCGAACGAAGTGCGCGCATTAGTGGAGGCCCTGTAATGGCCAAGATTCTTACCCTGACCCTCAATCCGGCGCTCGACCTCACCGTCGAACTGCCACGCCTGGAGGCGGGTCAGGTCAATCGCAGCGACGAGATGCACACCCACGCTGCCGGCAAAGGCGTGAACGTCGCGCAAGTGCTGGCCGACCTTGGCCATCAACTGACGGTCAGCGGCTTTCTCGGTGAAGACAACCTGCAAGCGTTCGAAACCCTGTTCGCCAAGCGCGGTTTTGTCGACGCGTTTATCCGCGTGCCGGGCGAGACGCGCAGCAACATCAAAGTCGCTGAACAGAGTGGCCGCATCACCGACATCAACGGCCCTGGACCGGTGGTCGATGCCGCCGCGCAGCAAGCGTTGCTCGATCGACTGGTGCAGATTGCACCGGGTCACGATGCGGTGGTGGTAGCTGGCAGTTTGCCGCGTGGCGTGACGGCGCAGTGGTTGCGTGAACTGATCGAGCGTCTCAACCAGCTCGGTTTGAAAGTCGCTCTCGACAGCAGCGGCGCAGCATTGCGCGAAGCTTTGAAAGCCAGTCCATGGCTGATCAAACCGAACACCGAAGAACTCGCCGACGCGCTCGGTTGCGACGTGGTTTCCCACGCGGCGGAAGCGCAAGCAGCGGCGCGCTTGCATGCGCAAGGTATCGAGCACGTGGTGATTTCTCACGGTGCTGATGGCGTGAACTGGTTCAGCGTCGGTTCGGCACTGCACGCCACGCCACCGAAGGTCAGCGTTGCCAGCACGGTCGGTGCTGGTGATTCGCTGTTGGCCGGCATGCTCCACGGTTTGCTCAGCGCCGATACGCCCGAGCAAACCCTGCGCACGGCCACCGCGATTGCGGCGATGGCGGTGACCCAGATCGGTTTTGGCATCAACGACGCGGCGCAACTGGCGCAGCTCGAACAGGGCGTGCGCGTGCGTCCCCTGACAGAACAATAAGAGGGTTTGTCATGAAATTAGCCATTGTTACGGCTTGCCCGAACGGCATGGTCACCAGTGTGCTGTGCGCGCGTCTGCTCGATGCGGCGGCTCAGCGTCAGGGCTGGAGCACCAGCGTTGAAGTGGTCGATGCGGCGCACCCGGAGCGCGAATTGTCGGCAGCGACGATTGCGGCGGCGGAATGGGTGTTGCTGGTCACCACCGGCACGGTGGACATGAGCCGCTTTGTCGGCAAACGGGTGTTCCAGATCGCCCCGGCGCAGGCGTTGCAAGATGTCGAAGCGGTGCTGCGTCGGGGCGCTGAAGAGGCTGCCGTTTACGTCGCCAGCGAGGCTGAACCGGTAACTGATGCGCCGCGAGCACCACGCATCGTCGCCATCACTGCCTGCCCGACCGGTGTCGCGCACACCTTCATGGCCGCCGAAGCCTTGCAGCAAACCGCTAAGCGCCTGGGCTATGACTTGCAAGTCGAAACCCAAGGCTCGGTGGGCGCGAAAACCCCGTTGAGCGCAGCGGCGATTGCCGACGCAGACGTGGTGTTGCTGGCGGCGGATATCGAAGTCGCCACCGAGCGTTTTGCCGGCAAGAAGATCTATCGCTGCAGCACCGGGATCGCCTTGAAACAGTCCGAAGCCACGCTGAAAAAAGCCTTGGCCGAAGGCGCTGTGGAAAGCGCCGCGAGTGACGGCAAGGCACCGGCCAGGCAAGAGAAAACCGGCATCTATAAACACCTGCTGACCGGCGTGTCGTTCATGTTGCCGATGGTCGTGGCCGGCGGTTTGATGATCGCGCTGTCGTTCGTCTTCGGCATCACCGCGTTCAAGGAAGAAGGCACGTTGGCCGCTGCGCTGATGCAGATCGGCGGTGAGACGGCGTTCAAGTTGATGGTGCCGCTGCTGGCCGGTTACATCGCTTACTCGATCGCCGACCGTCCGGGTCTGGCGCCGGGGATGATTGGTGGTTTGCTTGCCAGTACATTGGGCGCCGGGTTTATCGGCGGCATCATCGCCGGGTTTATCGCCGGTTATGCGGCCAAGGCTATCAGTCGATATGTCGCCTTGCCGCAAAGTCTCGAAGCGCTGAAGCCGATTCTGATCATCCCGTTGTTCGCCAGCCTGATCACCGGTCTGGTGATGATTTACGTGGTCGGTAAACCGGTCGCCGGCATGCTCGGTGCGCTCACGCATTTCCTCGACAGCATGGGCACCACCAACGCGATTCTGCTCGGTGTGCTGCTCGGTGGCATGATGTGCGTCGACCTTGGCGGGCCGATCAACAAAGCCGCGTACGCGTTCTCGGTAGGTCTGCTGGCGTCGCAGAGTTATGCACCGATGGCCGCGACCATGGCCGCAGGGATGGTGCCGCCGATTGGTCTGGGCATCGCCACATTCATTGCGCGGCGCAAATTCGCCCAGACTGAACGCGAGGCCGGCAAGGCTGCCTTCGTGCTGGGGCTGTGCTTTATCTCCGAAGGGGCGATTCCGTTTGCCGCGAAAGATCCGTTGCGGGTGATCCCGGCGAGCATCGCCGGTGGCGCGCTGACCGGTGCGTTGTCGATGTACTTCGGCTGCAAACTGATGGCGCCGCACGGTGGCTTGTTTGTGCTGGCGATTCCGAATGCGATCAATCATGCGTTGCTGTATTTGTTGGCGATTGTCGCGGGGAGCCTCTTGACCGCCGTTGTCTATGCGACGGTCAAACGCCCGGAAGCCGTTGAGCTGGCGCTGGAACCGGCGAAGGCTTAACTGGCACCACAAAACCCTGTGGGAGCGAGCTTGCTCGCGAAAGCGGTGTGTCATCGAAGGAGATTTCGACTGATAGCACGCATTCGCGAGCAAGCTCGCTCCCACATGGGTTGTGTGGTGTGTCTGGTGTCATTTCCGAGTCATGTGAGCGTGCTTAAGTTTTCCTTTTTTCAGGGAGAACACCATGAGCGATTTCAACCCCGGTCGCCGGCGTGTCATGCAAGTCGTTGGTGCCGGTCTGCTGATGCCAAGCCTGGCGCCGGCGGTGATTGCGTCGGTCAAGGATCGCCCGCAGTTGACCGACGGCGTGCAGTCCGGCGATCTGCAAGGCGACCGCGCGATGATCTGGAGCCGCAGCGATCGCCCCGTGCATATGGTGGTCGAGTGGGACACCCGCAGCCAGTTTCGTCACCCGCGCCGGGTGGTCTCGGCGCTGGCCGATGCCCGCAGCGACTTCACCGCCCGCGTTGAACTGACCGGGCTGCCCGCCGATCAGGCGATTTTCTATCGGGTGTATTTCAAGGACGCGCGCACCGGCGTCGCCAGCGAACCGTGGTTGGGTCACCTGCGCAGCGCTCCGACGGCGCGGCGCAATATTCGTTTCGTCTGGAGCGGCGACACCGTCGGCCAGGGCTTCGGCATCAACCCGGACATCGGCGGCATGCGCATCTATGAAGCCATGCGTCTGCGCCTGCCGGACTTCTTTATCCACAGCGGCGACACCATCTACGCCGACGGCCCGGTACCCGCGCAGCTCACCACGGAAAACGGTCGCATCTGGCGCAACCTCACCACCGAAGCCAAGAGCAAAGTCGCGCAGACCCTCGACGATTATCGTGGCAACTACCGCTACAACCTGATGGACGAAAACATTCGCCGCTTCAACGCCGAGGTGCCGCAGATCTGGCAGTGGGACGACCATGAAGTGGTCAACAACTGGTCGCCGGGCAAGCAGCTTGATGAGCGCTACCAGGAGAAAGATATCCACACCCTGGTCGGGCGTGCACGCAAGGCGTGGCTGGAATATTCACCGATGCGTTTGCAGGCCGCTGACGGTGGCGGGCGGATTTATCGCAAGTTGAGTTATGGGCCGATGCTCGATGTGTTCGTGCTCGACATGCGCAGTTATCGCGGCGCCAATGACGACAACCTCGGCGCGGCGAAACCGTTCCTGGGGCGTGAGCAACTGAACTGGCTCAAGCGCGGCTTGAAGAAATCCAAAGCCCAGTGGAAGGTCATTGCCGCCGACATGCCGATCGGTCTGGGCGTGCCGGATGGTGAGGTCAGTCCGGGTGTGGCGCGTTGGGAAGCGGTGGCTAACGGTGATCCGGGACCGGCGCAGGGGCGCGAGGTGGAAATCGCCGAATTGCTCGGCTATCTGCGTGCGCAGCAGGTGCGCAATTTTCTCTTCCTGACGGCAGATGTGCATTACTGCGCGGCGCATCACTATCACCCGGATCGGGCGGCGTTTCAGGATTTCGAACCGTTCTGGGAGTTTGTCGCCGGGCCGCTGAACGCCGGGAGTTTCGGGCCTAATCCACTGGATAAAACCTTTGGCCCGGAGGTTGTTTTCGAGAAGGCGCCGCCGGCGCAAAACACTTCGCCGTTTGCCGGGTTTCAGTTTTTTGGCGAGGTGAATATTGAAGGGGGGAGTGGGGAGATGAGCGTGGTGTTGCGGGATTTGAATGGGGTGGCGGTTTTTGAACAGAAGTTGCAGCCGGTTTGAAGATCAAAAGCTAACCCTCATCGGAACGCCGCCCGCCCAGCCCTCTCCCAGAGGGAGAGGGGGCCGACCGTGGTGTCTGAAGAGGTACGTCGACCTGAAAGACCGTATCGATTATGAGATTGGATACAAAGCCTTTCTCGATTATGGATTCGGTGAAGCACGTTCAGGTCGGCGTATTGCGTGAATCTCCCCCAATCAGTCCCCTCTCCCTCCGGGAGAGGGTTAGGGTGAGGGGCTTTTAATAGACGTCGCGGCGATAGCGGCCCTGTTCGATCAGGCGTTCGACTTCGGCGCTGCCGAGGATGTCATTGAGCACCTGATCAACCCCCGAAGCCATCCCCTGCAAGCTGCCACAGATATAAATCACCGCCCCGTCCGCCAGCCATTTCTTCAACTCTGCAGCCGACTCACGCAAGCGATCCTGCACATAAACCTTCTCAGCCTGATCCCGCGAAAACGCCAGGTCCAGCCGTTCCAGATCACCATTGATCAACCACTCTTCCAGCTCCGCGCGGCAGAGGAAATCGTGCTCACGATTGCGCTCGCCAAACAGCAACCACTGGCGCTGCTGACCATCGGCAATCCGCGCCTTGAGCAAGCTGCGCAACCCGGCCAGACCCGTACCGTTGCCCAGTAGAATCATCGGCAGCGGTTCGTTCGGCAGATGGAAACCACTGTTGCGTCGCACCCGCAAACTGATACTTCCGCCCACGGGCGCGTGCTCAGTCAGCCAGCCGGAACCGATGCCAAGGGTGCCGTCGGCATGCTGTTCCTGGCGCACGATCAACTCCAGCACGCCGTCGGCGGCAATCGAGGCGATCGAGTATTCGCGCATGGCCAGCGGCACCATCGCGTCGACCAGCGATTGCGCATGCAGACCGACCAGATGGGCGCGATGCTCGGGCAATTGCCGCGAGGCCAGCGCGACTTCCAGCGGCTCGTCGAGGCCGTTGATTTTCACGGTGGTTTCGCCACGAATGCCGAGGCCGTCGAGGAAGTGTTCGATGGCCCACGGGCAGTTACGCGGCAGCACTTCGACCAGATCACCGGCCAGCCAACTGCTGGTGTTCGGTGCGCTCAGGCCCAACAAGTAAACCGGCGCACCGCTGCTGTCCGGGTTCATCAGTTCTCGGCGTACCAGCGTCCAGTTGTCGTAACTCGGTGCTTGCCAGGTATCGACGGGCGCTTGCCCGGTGAGCAGGCCAAGTTGGGTTTGCCAATGGCGCAGGGCATAGGGATCAGCGCTGTCGACTTCGACCGGCGCGAACAATGTCTTGCCGCCGTGCTCCGCCAACCATTGGTGCAGGCGTTTGGCGAAACCACAGAAGTGCTGATATTGACGATCGCCGAGACCGAGCACCGAGTAATTCAGACTGTCGAGCGTTGCCGCTTTGCCCAGCACTTTGCGCTCGAATCCGCGCGCGCTGTCCGGCGCTTCGCCGTCGCCGAACGTGCTCACCACAAACAGCGCGTTGTTCGATTCACGCAGATCCTGCTCGCTGACATTCGCCAGCGGCTGCACTTTCACCGGCAGTCCGGCAGCCTGCAATTGGCCGGCGGTCTGCCATGCCAGTTGCTCGGCGAAACCGCTCTGGCTGGCGAAGCCGATCAGCCATGCCGACGCATCGCCGGCCGGTTGAACGAGGCCTTTACGTGCATCCTTGATCTGCTTTTTCTTGCGGCGGCGGTCGAGGTACAGCAGCCAGCCGGTGATGAAAAACAGCGGCATGCACACCGCTGCGAGGGTGATGATGATCCGCCCGACCAGACCGAAATAGCTGCCGACGTGCAGCGCATAAATGCTGGTCAGCAGTTGCGCCTTGAAGCTCTTGTCGGCGTAACGGTCGACACGTTTGACGATGCCGGTGGCCGGGTCGAGGGTGATCTGGTTCAGGGCGCGATCATGCGGCGAGCTGTCGAGCAGGTAGAACACGGTCGCCGGTTGGCCCGCGACGGCCGGCATACGGATGTTGTACGCCGCCAGACCCGGGCCGGCCGCGCTGTAAATGCTGCTCCACATCGCTGCGTAATCGGCGGTCGGTGCCGGGCCTTCCGGCGCCGGGCCGCGACCACCGCGCACGCGCTCGTTTTGTGGCGAGTCGGAAAGCAGTCGGGTCAGGCCTTTGTTGTACCACTCGTACGACCACGACAACCCGGTCAGCGCCAGCAACAGATACACCAACAAGCACCAGGTGCCCGCCACCGAGTGCAGATCCCAGTTGAAGGCGCGGCCCTTTTTCTTCCAGTCCAGCGTTAGCCACACGCGCCAGCTGTGCCACTGCCGTGGCCAGCGCAGATACAAACCAGAGAGGCAGAAAAACAGCAGTATCAGCGTGCAGGCGCCAGTGATGTTGCGCCCGGTATCGCCCATGGCGAGGAAACGGTGCAGTTGCAGCATCAGGCCGAAGAAATCCTGGCCGACCGCGTCGCCCATGAACTCAGCGGTGTACGGATCGAAGTAACGCATCTCGCCGCGACGTTCACCCTTGGGCGGGGTGAAGAACACCTTGGCGGCATTGCCGCTGTCGGTCTCGACCCAGAGCATCGAGACTTTTTTCCCCGACGTGGCTTCGATGCGCTCGACCAGTTCGACGGGCGGCAAGACACCGGCGACTTGTTTTTCCACCTGCAGGACGGAGGGATTCAGCGCCCGCAGGATTTCGTCCTGAAACGAATAGGCCGCGCCGGTGATGCCCATCAACGCCAGCACCAGGCCTGCGGTGATGCCAAAAAACCAGTGCAACTGGAACAGGGTTTTCTTCAACACGTCACTCGCCGTCCGTTCGAAAATTGTCTTCACGGCGCGCATTATGCCGTGGGTTATCGAGAAGCGTTCTTTATTACGCGCAAAAGCCCCGTTCAATGGAATGAACGGGGCCAAGCCTTTTGATCACATCACCTGTGGGAGCGAGCTTGCTCGCGAATGCAATCTGTCAGTGACATGAAGGCTGACTGACCCAGCGCTTTCGCGAGCAAGCTCGCTCCCACAGGTTTCCACATCGGTCAGAAGTGGAAGTTGGTGCTCAACAGTGCCGTACGGCCCGCCGCCTGGTTGGCGAAGTGGGTCGAGAAGGCTTTGTCGTAGTAGGTTTCGTTGGTCAGGTTCTGCACGTTGAGTTGCAGGTCGACGTTCTTGGTCAGTTTGTACGCAGCCATCGCGTCGTAGCGAACATACGAGTCAACCATGGTGGTATTGGCCACGCTGCCGTACACGTCGTCGACGTAGAACGCGCCGCCACCGATGGTCAGCTTCGGCGTGACCTGGTAAGTGGTCCACAGGCTGGCGCTGTTTTTTGGCGTGTTAGGCAGTTCGTTGCCGTCGTTGGCCTTGCCCAGCGGGCCGCCGTCGACTTGTTCGCTGTCCATGAAGGCGTAACCGGCGAACACTTGCCACTTGTCAGTGATCTTGCCGCTGGCGGACAGTTCGAAACCTTGCACGCGGGTCTTGCCGGCGTTTTCGTACGACGTGGTGTCGACTTGCACACGAGCGTTTTCTTTCTCGGTGCGGAAGATGTCAGCGGTCAGCGACAGGCGATCGTTGAGCAGATCCCACTTGGTGCCGATTTCATAGTTCTTGGTGGTTTCCGGCTCCATGTCGCTGCTCAGCAGGTTGCCGCTGCGATCCGGGGTGCCGCCCAACGGGTTGCCTTCCTGACCCTCGCCCAAGGTGTTGCCCGGTGGCGTGGCCGAGGTGGCGTAGGAGGCGTAGATGCTGCCGTTTTCCGCAGGCTTGTAGACGACGCCGAACTGACCGGTGACGAACTCGCTGGTGTCATCGCCCTTGGACGTGGTGGTGCCAGCGGCGTTGTAGGTCTTGTAGTCGGTGTCGAAGTGGTCGTAACGCAGGCCCATGTTCACCAGCCACTGCTCGTTCAGCTCCAGCGTATCGAACACATACAGCGCGTAGGTGTTGGCCTGGGTGTCGGTGCCGGCGTAGTTACGCGAAATCGCGCCGTTCCACGGATCGTTCGGGTTCGGGTTCGACAGCGAGGTGCAGTTGTAGTTACTCGACGCGCCGATCATCGACGGCGTGCAGTTACTGCTCGCGGCCACATTAGTGGTGCGCGGTGTGGTGTCGGTGTTGACGTTGTACGAAGACTTCTGGCTTTCCTCACGGGTGTATTCGACGCCGGTGGAGAAGCTGTTCTTGAAGCCGGCGACGTAGAAGTTGCCGAACAGGTCAGTCTGGTTGGTGGTGGTCTCGGTGTTGCTCACCCGAGTATTGGCCCGGCGCCAGACCGTGCCGTTGTTGACGTTGCCTTTACTGTCGTCCGGCTGGGTCAGGATGTAATCCTGCATGCTGCTGCCGTGACGCAGGGTGTTCTTGATCGTCAGCGAATCGCTCAGGTCATGCTCGATGGCGAAGGTCGCGGTGTCAGTGCGGCCCTTGCGGAAGTCACGATCCAGACCGTAGAAATTGCTGTGGTCACCGCCAGCGTAAGGCTTGTCCGGATTGGATTTGGTGCGTGCAGCGGAGCCACCGGCTGGAATGGTGTACGGCACGCCCGAGTCCGGGGTGTCGTTGCTTTCGAGATGGTAGTAGTCGAGGTTGACGCGGGTGTCGGTGCCCAGGCCAAACGCCAGGGACGGGGCGATACCCCAGCGGTCGTAATCGACTTTGTCGCGACCGGCGACATTGCTCTCGTGGCTCATCAGGTTCAGACGGCCGGCGGCGGTGTCGCTGAACTGGTAGTTGCCGTCGAGGGTGTAGCGTTGGGTCTGGTCGGAACCCCAAGTGAAACCACCGTCGAACGAGTTGCCCAAGTGCGCTTTCTTGCTCACCAGGTTGATGCTGCCGCCCGCTGCGCCGCGACCACCGATGGCGGAGTTCGGGCCCTTGCTGACTTCAATGTTTTCCACGGCGAAGATTTCGCGGCTTTGCGAACCGGTGTCGCGCACGCCGTCGAGGTAGGTGTCGCCCTGCGCGTCGAAACCACGAATGAACGGACGGTCGCCCTGTGGATTGCCGCCTTCACCGGCGCCGAAGGTGATGCCCGGCACGGTGCGCAGCGCGTCCTGCATGTTCAGGGCGCCGGTGTCTTTGAGCACTTGTTGCGGAATAACGGTGACCGAGCGCGGTGTATCGACCAGCGGCGCGGTGTACTTGGGCGAGGAGGCTTTTTCGACCTGATAGGACGTCGAATCCTGGGCTTCGCCGGTGATGGCGGTGGCGTCCAGGGCGATGGCATTGCCGGAGGCTTTGCTGTCGGTTTTTTCAGCGGCGAACACCATCTGGCCAGCGGAACCGGCGGTGATTGCCACACCGATTGCAGAGGCGAGCAGACGTGGTGAACTGACCGGTAATTGTGCGTGTTGACGTGCCATTTTTATTCCCCTCCCCAAGGATTTGAGGCCGCGGAATATAGGGTAAACAGTTATTCGTATCAATTGCGAAACATTGTTATTCGCACTGAATTTACATTCTTTACAATTTAACCTTACGGTTTTTGCCAGTTCATTCGTCTCTCGGGTTTTACACAGTCAATAAGAATCAATACCATTGCCGCCTCTTAGCCATCAGGTGACATCGCCATGCTGCTGCACATCCCCGGACTGTTCGCAAAAGACGAAGTGCAGCGCATTCGTGAGGCGCTAGAGCAGGCCGATTGGGCCGATGGCAAGATCACCGCCGGCTCTCAGTCGGCCAAGGCGAAGCACAATTTGCAGCTGCCCGAAGGCCATCCGCTGGCCAAAGAGATCGGCGCAGCGATGCTGGAACGTTTGTGGAAAAACCCACTGTTCATGTCCGCCGCGTTGCCGCACAAAGTCTTCCCGCCGTTAGTGAACTGTTACACGGCCGGTGGCAGTTTCGATTTCCACATCGACAACGCCGTGCGCCAGCCCAAGGGCAGCATCGAACGGGTGCGCACCGATCTGTCGGCCACGCTGTTCTTCAGCGAGCCTGAGGATTACGACGGCGGCGAGCTGGAGATCCAGGACACCTTCGGCACGCAACGGGTGAAGTTGCCGGCCGGCGACATGGTTTTGTACCCCGGCACCAGCCTGCATAAGGTCAACGCGGTCACGCGTGGCGCGCGTTATGCGTCGTTCTTCTGGACACAAAGTCTGGTGCGTGAAGATAGCCAGCGCGCGCTGTTGTTCGAGATGGACGGGGCGATTCAGCAACTGAGTCAAGACCTGCCTGATCACCCGTCACTGATTCGCCTCACCGGCACGTATCACAACTTGCTGCGGCGCTGGGTCGAGGTATGAGTTTCCTGCTGCGCCGCGAGGAAATCCTCAGCGGCGAACAACTCAGCGTCATGCTCGGCGAAAGCCCGGCCCGTGCTGCGCAGGCGATTTTGCTCGCGGCGGGTGAGGGCGAAGTAGAGGCGCAGGCGTTGCTTGGGCAAATCCTGCTCGACGGCCTAGGCATCGCCCAGGATCAAACGCTGGCGCTGCGCTGGTTCGGCATCGCTGCCGGGCGTGGGCACCTGATGGCGCGCAACATGCTCGGGCGTTGTCATGAGCATGGTTGGGGCATTGCGGCGGATGCGTCGGTTGCTGCGCAGCATTATCGGATCGCAGCGAATGCCGGACTGGATTGGGCGATGTACAACCTCGCCAATCTGCTGGCGACCGGGCGGGGAGTGGAGGTGGATCATCTGCAGGCACTGGCGCTGTATCGCCGCGCGGCTGAACTGGGCCATGCGAAATCGATGAATCTGCTGGGGCGGTATCTGGAAGAAGGGCTGGTGTGCCCGGCGGATCCAGTTGCGGCGCGTGAGTGGTATCGGCGCTCGGCTGAGGGTGGGGATTTTCGTGGGCAGTTCAGTTTCGCTGCAGTTTTAGCGGATGAGGGGCGGATTGATGAGGCGGTCGATTGGCTTGAGAAAGCTTTGGCCGGCGGCAATCTGAATTTTCTGCGGGTGGCGAGTCAGACGTTGTCAGGTGCGACAGATCCCAGGATTCAGGGGATGGCTGCTCAGTTCGCGCTTCGATGCACAGACTTGCAGCGCGTCTGAATTCGCAAAGCCCTCACCCTAGCCCTCTCCCAGGGGGAGAGGGGACTGACCGCGTCGTTCTGGCGCTATACATCGACCTGAGATATCCAGTCGAACTCAATTTTGAAAAGCTTACACATCGGCTCCCTCTCCCTCGGGAGAGGGCTGGGGTGAGGGGCCTCGGTCTCAAGTACCCGGCAAAACTTCAAGCCGAACGCACAGACACAAAAAAGCCCATGACACGTCATGGGCTTTTTGCATTACGGCTTCAGCGCTTACACGTAAAACGACTTCAACGGCGGGAAGCCATTGAACTCAACCGCGCTGTAACTGGTGGTGTACGCACCGGTCGACAGCCAGTACAGACGATCACCGATCGCCAGGTTCAACGGCAGACCGTACTTGTAGTTCTCGTACATGATGTCGGCGCTGTCGCAAGTCGGGCCGGCGATGACCACTTCTTCCATCTCGCCTTTTTTCTCGGTCCAGATCGGGAACTTGATCGCTTCGTCCATGGTTTCGATCAGGCCGGAGAACTTGCCCACATCGGTATACACCCAACGCTCGACGGCGGTGCGCGACTTGCGTGCAACCAGTACCACTTCGCTGACCAGAATACCGGCGTTGGCAATCAACGAACGGCCCGGCTCGAGAATGATTTCCGGCAGGTCATCACCGAAGTCTTCTTTCAGGAAGCGGATGATTTCTTCGGCGTAGGTTTCCAGGCTGTTGGTGCGGGTGATGTAGTTGGCCGGGAAGCCACCGCCCATGTTGAT
>Ga0157373_10002070_pt1 | contig 15203 bp, 16 predicted proteins | sample C65metaG_FD_113460 | JGI IMG/M metagenome (GOLD analysis project Ga0157373, IMG submission 113460) | Corn rhizosphere microbial communities from Kellogg Biological Station, Michigan, USA - C6-5 metaG | ecosystem: Host-associated > Plants > Roots > Rhizosphere > Soil | place: USA: Michigan... | reverse complement strand
TGTTTATTTATTATCTTAGCCGAAGATACTACCATAAAAATTAAAACATAATTATTATATGAAAATAGCTGTTATAGGAACAGGGTATGTCGGATTGGTTACTGGAACTTGTTTGTCTGAAACAGGAAACAGTGTCATCTGCGTAGACATAGATGCTGCAAAAGTGCAAAAGATGCAAAATGGCCAGGTGCCGATTTACGAACCTGGGCTGGATGTTCTGTTTCACAGGAACATCGCCCAGGGCAGGCTGACTTTTACAACTGACCTCGCTCATGCTATTAAGGATGCCCAGATTATCTTTATGGCCCTGCCTACGCCTCCGGGAGGAGATGGAGCTGCAGACCTTTCCTATATCCTTGGCGCAGCTAAAGACATTTCTAAACTCGTAACGGAATATAAGGTCATCGTCAACAAGTCAACGGTTCCTGTGGGAACTGCAGATAAGGTCCAGGCGGTATTCAAAGAAAATACTGATGTAGAAATTGATGTGGTCTCCAATCCCGAGTTTCTTAGGGAAGGTGTGGCCGTAGAAGATTTCATGAAGCCTGACCGTGTAGTTGTAGGTACCAGAAGTGATAAAGCACAAAAGCTGATGGCAGAATTGTATGGTCCCTATGTAAGACAGGGTAACCCGATCCTGTTTATGGATGAACGTTCTTCAGAGCTGACGAAATATGCGGCAAACTCTTTCCTGGCGACAAAAATCACATTCATGAATGAGATCGCCAACCTTTGTGAGATCGTCGGTGCAGACGTTGATGCTGTCCGTAAAGGTATTGGCTCTGATGCACGCATCGGTAAACGTTTCCTGTTCCCGGGAATCGGTTATGGTGGTAGCTGCTTCCCTAAAGATGTACAGGCACTTGCCAAATCCGCTGATGAGCACGATTATGATTTCCAGATCCTGCGTGCTGTAATGGACGTGAATGAGAAACAAAAAACAGTGCTTGTTGACAAGTTGCTGAAATACTATAAAAATGATCTTAGTGGTAAACACTTCGCTTTGTGGGGATTGGCCTTTAAGCCGGAAACAGATGACATCCGTGAGGCACCTGCGCTGTATATTATTGACCAGTTGCTGAAACATGGTGCTACAGTTACGGCTTTTGATCCTGAAGGAATGGAAAATGTAAAACGCCTGCTGGGGGATAAGATCAAATTTGCAGACACGCAATATGATGCATTGAAAGACGCAGATGCCCTGCTCATCGCTACAGAATGGTCTGTTTTCAGAAATCCTGATTTCGATAAAATGGAAGAGTGCTTAATCAACAAGGTCATCTTTGATGGGCGTAACCTTTATGACCTGGAGAAAATGATTGAACTGGGATATTACTACAATAGTGTAGGCCGTAAACTGATTGACTAATGGGACGTAAAAGAGTTTTAATTACGGGAGCTGCGGGTTTCCTGGGATCACATCTATGTGATCGTTTTATAAAAGAAGATTACCACGTGATTGCTATGGATAACCTGATTACAGGTGACCTGCAGAACATCGAACATCTTTTTAAACTGGAGAACTTCGAGTTTGTTCATCATGATGTGTCTAAATATGTCTACGTATCCGGCGAGCTGGATTACATCCTGCACTTTGCCTCACCGGCAAGTCCTATCGATTACCTGAAGATCCCCATCCAGACCCTAAAAGTTGGTTCCCTGGGTACGCACAACCTTCTTGGTCTTGCAAAAAACAAAAACGCAAGGATGCTTATCGCTTCTACTTCTGAAGTCTATGGTGATCCAAGCGTCAATCCTCAACCTGAAGAATACTGGGGCAATGTAAATCCGGTAGGGCCGAGAGGAGTATATGACGAAGCAAAACGTTTTCAGGAAGCGATGACGATGGCTTATCATACTTTCCATGGTGTTGAAACCAGGATTGTCAGGATCTTCAATACCTATGGGCCAAGAATGCGCCTCAATGATGGCCGCGTACTGCCAGCTTTCATCGGCCAGGCCTTGCGTGGTGAAGACCTTACCGTATTTGGTGATGGTTCCCAGACACGTTCTTTCTGTTATGTAGATGACCTCGTTGAAGGGATTTACAGACTGTTGCTAAGCGACTATGCGCAGCCGGTGAACATCGGAAATCCTGATGAGATTACCATCAAACAGTTTGGTGAGGAAATCATCAAGCTCACAGGTACCAGACAGAAGCTGGTATTGAGAGACCTGCCTGTTGATGATCCTAAACAAAGACGCCCGGACATCACGAAAGCAAAAGCTATTCTTGGCTGGGAACCAAAAGTGAGCAGGGCGGAAGGGTTGAAAATCACTTACGAGTATTTTAAATCCCTGCCGGCAGAAGCCCTGGTAAACAAAGAACATAAGGACTTTACTACATATAATCGCTAAGAACGAATGAATAAGATACTAGTTACCGGAGGTACAGGATTTATTGGCTCACACACTGTTGTAGAGCTGCACAATGCAGGGTACGAAGTTGTCATCGTCGACAATTTCGCCAATTCCAACCCTAAGATTCTTGATCAGATTGAATCCATCATCGGCATTAAGCCTGAATTTGTTGAACTGGATCTCTGTGATGAGGCAAAAGTGACAGCGTTTGCGGCCAAACATACTGACATCGCCGGTGTCATTCACTTTGCAGCTTATAAAGCGGTAGGTGAATCTGTACAGCAACCGCTAAAGTATTACCGAAACAACTTCTATTCACTGATCAATGTGATCAACGCTTTCAACAGCAATCTCAATCTGGTATTCTCTTCTTCGTGCACAGTATATGGGCAACCTGATGTACTGCCGGTAACAGAGGCCGCACCAGTAAAAAAAGCAGAGTCACCTTATGGCAATACCAAACAGATCGCTGAAGAAATTCTTCAGGAAACCTGTGCGGTAAGCCCGGATCTGAAAGTGATCTCCCTGCGCTACTTTAACCCGGTTGGGGCGCACGAAACGGCGCTGATCGGAGAACTGCCGATAGGGGTTCCGCAAAACCTGATTCCTTTCATCACCCAGTCTGCAATTGGCAAACGTGGCCCGATCACAGTGTATGGTAACGACTATGACACCAAAGATGGTAGTGCCGTCAGGGATTATATCCATGTGGTAGACCTGGCTAAGGCACATGTGGCCGCGATACAAAGACTTGAACAACAGAAAGCTGAAAATAACTATGAGGTGTTTAACCTTGGTACCGGCACAGGCACTACAGTGCTGGAGGTGATTGGTGCTTTTGAACAGGCCACAGGTGAGCAGCTGAATTATACCATCGGTGCAAGAAGAGAAGGTGATGTGGAGAAGGTTTGGGGAGATGTCACCAAATCAGCTACCGCACTTGGCTGGACCGCAGCGCTGGGGATCAATGAAATGATGTCTTCTGCCTGGAACTGGGAGAAGTATTTGAAGGACAACCCTTTCTAAATGCTTCTAAGCGAACATAAAGACCTTAAACTGGAGATCAAGTCCCTTCCTGAAAAGGAAAAGGACAAACTCCTGCTCCGGCTGATCGCAAAAGATAAAGTGCTGACTGAGCACCTTCATTTTAAATTGATGGAAAATGAAGGTGACCTGGAAGAGAGACAGAAACGTCTGAGAATGCAGATTGATGAGGGAATTAAAGAACTCAGCGTCATCAAAAAGCCAAACTCCAAGGATGCGCTATTGAAAATGCGCAAACTTAATGGCAGCATCAACCATCACCTTAAGGTGACCAAAGATGTAAACACTGAGCTGGAGTTGAGGATCCATCTGCTTCGAAAGATGCCCATAGATTTCAACGAAAGTGTGTTTTCTGCGCTTCATAAGTTTAATGAGAAGTTGATGGTCTATTTTGCCAAATCCTCTGCTACGGTTTTTGCCAAGTATCAAAAACTGCATGAAGACCTGCAATTTGACCTCAAGCCATTGATGGCCGAGGTACTTGATAAAGTTCATCACCATAAAACAGGGGCAATGGCGAAAGAACTTAAATTGCCGGAGTCTTTGTAACCCCAAATTATTCAAAGGAGCGGCTGATCTGTTATGGCATGGTTAGCCCTTTAACATAAATAAACGCTAATGAAAAAAATACTTATCACAGGAGGAGCAGGCTTCATCGGTTCGCACGTCGTGCGAAGATTTGTTAATGAATATCCGGACTATCAGATTGTGAACCTGGATAAACTGACTTACGCAGGAAACCTCGCCAACTTAACAGATATTGAGGACCGGCCAAATTACAGGTTTGTAAAGGCCGACATTACTGATGCTCCGCAAATAAATGAGTTGTTTTTACAGGAGAACTTTGATGCGGTGATACACCTTGCTGCGGAATCACATGTGGACAGGTCAATTACAGACCCTTCGGCTTTCGTCATGACCAATGTTATCGGTACCGTCAACCTCCTGAATGCTGCACGTGAGTACTGGAAAGGGAGCTACGCGGCCAAAAGATTTTATCATGTGTCTACAGACGAGGTGTATGGGGCATTGGGTGAGGAGGGAATGTTTACTGAGCAGACTGCTTACGATCCGCATAGCCCTTATTCTGCTTCAAAGGCAAGCTCAGATCACTTTGTTAGGGCTTATCATGATACTTATGGGCTGGATGTGGTCATCTCTAACTGTTCGAACAATTATGGCTCGCATCACTTTCCGGAGAAACTGATCCCTCTCGCAATCAACAATATTAAAAATGGACAGCCTGTGCCCGTGTATGGCAAAGGTGAAAACGTGCGCGACTGGTTATGGGTGGAGGATCATGCCCGTGCTATTGACGTTATTTTCCATCAGGCGAAAACGGGGGAAACCTATAACATTGGCGGACATAATGAATGGAAAAATATCGACCTGATTCATTTGCTATGCAGGATTATGGACAAGAAACTGGGTAGGGCTGAAGGTGAATCGGCAAAGCTGATTACTTTTGTCACAGACCGGGCAGGTCACGACCTCAGGTATGCGATCGATTCCTCCAAGCTGCAGCAGATATTAAACTGGGTGCCTAGTCTTCAGTTTGAGGAAGGACTGGAGAAAACGGTCGACTGGTACCTTGAAAATGAAGAATGGCTCGCAAATGTCACCTCGGGCAATTATCAGGCTTATTACGAGAATCAGTATAAGAGCAGGTAGCTCATAAATTAAATGTAACAGGCCCGGATTTCTATAGATTCCGGGCCTGTTCTTTTTTCTAAGGTGGTTGCTTGTTATTCGTATCGAAGTGCTTCTACCGGATCTAATTTTGATGCTTTTTTAGCAGGATAGTAACCTGATAAAATACCAACCAGTACACAAAGGCCAAAACCTCCGAAGATCCAGAGCCATGGAATAATGAAGGATCCGCCCATCGCCAGTGAAATCAGGTTCCCCAGGGATATCCCGAGAAAGATACCAAATGCACCTCCCATCAAACAAATCATAACTGCTTCTATTAAAAACTGTTTTCTGATGACTGCAGGGTTTGCACCTATTGCTTTCCGTATACCAATTTCCCGGGTGCGCTCGGTTACGGATACGAGCATGATGTTCATTAGTCCGATAGAGGCGCCGATGAGCGTTATTGCGCCAATGGCGATACCTCCCCAGACAATGTATTTAAGGTTCTCAAAGAGTGTCTGTGCGATCGCATCGCTTTTCGAGATTTCGAAATTATTGGGCTCGGTAACTTTAATCTTTCTGATGTTCCGGAATTCTGCAGTCGCCTCGCCAATCAGTGCCTCCTGGATGTCGTTTGAGGGTACGATGACGGTGATGGTATACGAAGGGTTACCGTTTGAATTGATCAGCTTCGCCTTAAGCAGCGGGATGTAAACAGCCCTGTCTCCACTGAAGCCCATGCTTTGACCTTTGGATGCCAATACACCGATCACTTTAAAACGACTGTTTCCGGCGTTGACAATTTTGTCTATGGGGTCTTCCTTTTTAAATAACTTATCTTTTACCTCGCTACCGATGATGCATACGTTGTTGCCGTTCAGCGTTTCCGCCTGACTGAAGTTCCTGCCCATAGAAAGCTCCAGCCCCTGGGCATTCAGGCCATTTTCATCTACTCCCTGCAGGGTGATGTTGGGATTGGTTTTTTCTGTGCCATATTTGACTGTAGCTCCTCCACTTGTAAATACGCTGATGGCCACCGTCGCCGGGGTTTTCAAACGTTCCTTAAAAGCAATGGCATCTTCGTAGCGAATGGATTTAAAAGGTTTTGGCCGTTGCCCTCCGCCGCCGATCCTGATTCCTGTACCACGGTTGCGGATGGTAAATGAGTTGGCACCCATGCTGGAGAATGCCTCAGTCATACTTTTCTTCACAGCATCAAGCGTGGTCAGGATGCCAACCAGTGCAGATAAACCTATTGCAATAATCAGGGCCGTCAGCATGGTGCGGAGACGGTTGCTTTTAATGGATTGTATGGCAATTCTGACGTTCTCGGTATAGGTCATGCGCTGGCTTGCTTGATTTTTTAAGGGATATAAACGATGAATTGATAAAAATAAAAAGTCCCGTTGTTAAGACAACGGGACCAGTTATAATGTTACAAAAGTTAACGCTATTTATACGGAAAAACTAGTGCCACAGCCACAAGTGCTGCTCGCATTCGGGTTGCTGAAAGTGAAACCCCTTGAATTTAAACCATCCTGCCAGTCTACCTGCATGCCCAGCAGATACATCTGATGCGCCTTATGCATAAATACCCTGATGCCATCAATCATGAACTCCTGATCTCCGTCTTTCTTCTGGTCAAATCCTAGTACATAGCTCATTCCAGAGCATCCACCACCGTCAACACCTACACGTAAGCCAAAGTCTTCAGCAATTTCCTGTTGGTCTCTTAATTTAAAAAGTTCTTTGACAGCGGTTTCTGTAAACGTTACCGGTGCAAATGCTGTATCCACTGTATTACTCATCATATTGAAAATTAGGAAGAACAAATATAAATAAAAATGTCCACATAAGTTTTTTCATGAATATCATATCCTCGTAAAGAAGTTCCAGATAAGTTCATCTCATTATAAATAAAATACACATTTTTGCTGGTGTTTTGTCTATTAAAGCATCAATGTAAATTAAAGGAACAACAATGAATACAGATTTTATAACATCGGCGGCCTCGATCGCAATTGGGGGTGCCGTAACGGTAACGCTGGGTTATTACCTGGTCAGGGGCGACATACAAAGCTTCCTTAAGCTAAAAGCATCGCTGCGCCAGAAAGATGATGGGGCAGTTCATCTGTTGTCCTTGCGGCTGCAGGCACATGAGCGGTTGATCATTTTCATCGAAAGGATCAATCCTTCAAACTTGTTGCTGCGCCTGCACCATCAGGGAATTGCAGTGAAAGACCTCCAGGTTTTGATCTTAAGTGAAATTAAAGCGGAATATCAGCATAATGTGACCCAGCAACTGTATGTCAATGCCGCTGTCTGGAATGTCGTTCGTCAGCTAAAAGATGATACCCTGGCGATGATCAATAATGCGGTAGAAGGGTTGCCGCCGCACGCGACCGGAGTAGACCTGAGCAGGAAGGTGCTGCATAAGATGTCAGTGCTGGAAGAGAACCCTTATGACCTCACCATGGACCTTATAAAAAAAGACATTCACGGGTTGTTCTGATCCTATAGTTGCATTAGATTTAATTCTGATTACTCTAATATGTTGCGATGCCTGGAAAGAGTCCCAGGACGCGCTGTATGGAGTTTTTGGTCGATTTTGAGCTGTTTTCGTGTGGATAAGTGTTGTTAATAAATAGTTATCCACATAAAAAATTTAGGTTAACCAGGGTATTGAGTTGCTGTTTAAGTACTTACCAAATAAATGAAAATTAAGTTTTATTTGTTGATAATTTTTTGAATATTCGATCTCTCGTCGAGGCGTATTTTATATGCCCATAGCGCTGCTGAAACCAACAAATTATACTATGACAATGGAAAAAACTTGTATTGAAGTATGGAAGAACTGTCTCCAAATCATTAAGGATAATATCCCGGGCCAAAGTTTCAAAACCTGGTTCGAGCCCATATCTGCCCTTAAGCTGGAAGGCAATGTTTTGACCATACAAGTGCCAAGTTTATTTTTCTATGAATGGCTTGAAGAACACTATGTTGGATTACTGAGGAAAACTGTAAAAAAACAGCTTGGAGAAGACGGGCGATTAGAGTACAACATTGTTGTCGATAAGTCGTCAGGCAGTGGTTCTCCTTACACTACAAATATTCCGAGTAATGGGAACGGCGCGGAATCTAAGTTTCAGTCTATGCCGATCCCGGTTTCTATTAATAAGGACATTAAAAATCCTTTCATTATCCCGGGCTTGAAGAAGCTTCAGGTTGATCCTCAGCTGAATTCCAACTATACTTTTGAGAATTATATTGAAGGTGATTGTAATCGCCTGGCGCGTTCCGCAGGTTATGCTGTAGCGGCCAAGCCGGGAGGCACCTCTTTTAATCCGCTAATGATTTATGGCGGAGTAGGGTTAGGAAAAACACACCTTGCACAGGCCATAGGGAACGAAATCAAGAGAAACATGCCGGACAAGCTGGTGATCTATGTTTCCTGTGAAAAGTTCTGCCAACAATTTGTAGATTCACTGAAAAATAATACGATTAATGATTTTGTGAACTTCTATCAGGCTATGGACGTCATCATCATGGATGATGTGCACAATTTTTCCGGGAAGGAAAAAACGCAGGATATCTTCTTCCATATTTTCAATCACCTGCATCAGTCTGGCAAACAGATCATCCTGTCTTCTGATAAATCACCAAAAGACCTTGTTGGTCTGGAAGAGCGCCTGTTGAGCCGTTTTAAATGGGGCTTGTCTGCTGATCTTCAAGTTCCGGATCTGGAAACACGGATTGCAATCCTGAAAAAGAAAATGTATGCCGATGGTATCGAGCTGCCGGCGGAAGTTGTGGAGTATGTGGCTCATAACATTGACAACAACGTGCGGGAGCTGGAAGGGGCTATGGTTTCCCTGCTGGCACAGTCGACTTTGAATAAAAAGGACATTGACCTTGACCTCGCCAAGCAGATGCTCAAGAACTTTATCAAGAATACGTCCAAAGAGATTTCTATGGAGTATATACAGAAGTTGGTGTGTGAGTATTTTGAAGTTCCTGTAGATATGGTGAAATCAGCGACACGGAAGCGGGAAATTGTACAGGCACGTCAGATCTCAATGTATTTGTCAAAGAGCCATACCAAATCTTCACTTAAAACTATCGGAGCTTTCTTTGGTGGCCGGGACCATTCTACGGTCATCTACGCCTGCCAGACCGTGGAAGACCTGATCGATACCGACAAGAAGTTTAAAGGATATGTACATGATATCCAGAAAAAATTGAAGATGAACTAACTGAACATCTTTAACGCAAAATCCCCGTAACAACAGCTACTGTTACGGGGATTTTGCGTTAATGTCTTCTGGTATCTGGTTTTAGGCCAGTACCCCCAGTTTCATCATTCCATAAAAAAGTGCAGAGGTGTGTATAGACTGCGCGATTTTATTTTCTATCAATAACCGTTTTGCCTCCTCCAGTGTGTACAGCTCCACATTGAGTATTTCATGTTCGTCCAAAGCTTGATCTTGTGTTTTGACGCCACCTTTCAGGAGGTAAGTGTAGGTTACATTGTTTGCCGTTGCCGGATTCGGATATAAGGTAGAAATCAGTTCTGCTTCCTGAAAGGAATAACCGGTCTCTTCAAGCAGCTCTCTTCTGATGGCATTTTCGGGTGATTCATCCCCATCGATAACACCGCCGGGCACCTCCAAAGAGATGATGTCGCCGGCGTGACGGTATTGTCTCACCATAATGATCTTATTGTCTTCCGTAAGAGCTATGCCACTCACCCAGTTGGGGTATTCCAATACGTAATAGTCGTCTTTAATGGTGCCATTTTGAAGGTCACAGGTATCTACCCGTAACGTTGCCCATTTTTCTCTGACCAGATACCTGCTGGATATTTTTTTCCATTTTAAGATGTCCATGTTAAGCATTTAAGTAATTACTGATCACCTTCTGGCGATCCAGATTGACCATATTTATGACGTGGTGTGTGACTTCCAGCACATGATAAATAGACAGTAATCTGTCTGCCAGTATGTGGTTTATTGCTGAGGGTGTGTGCGGGTCAAATTGAAAAAATAAAAACTGACTCAGCATGTCCAGTTTTTCTGCAGGGAAGTCCTTATCCAGCAATAGCTGCTCAAACTCATGCTTCGTTCCGGTATTGAGCGCGGCTGCAGAGAGGCCAAATTCGTTTTCCATGGCGGATGACATCATTTCGTCCGACTCTGCCAGCTTTCCTTCCAGTTTTAAGCCCATGATTCGGGCAAGTACCTGTGCAAGCTTTTGTATTTCTGCGGTAATTAAATCTCTTCTGTACATGTTATATTCTACCAGCTACCACTACTACCACCACCGCCAAAGCTGCCGCCGCCAAATCCTCCGAAACTGCCGCCGCCACCGCCACTGCTGCTGCCACCTTCCCAGCTGCTACTGCCGGAACTTCTTCCTCCGCCAAGTAACATGCTCCAGAAAAGGGCGTCCGCAACACCGCGACTACCAATGACCTGTCCGCCACCACCTTTGCCACCCCTTTTGAGGAGAACGATCACGATGACAATAATGATAATCAGGATGACCACCCCGGAGCCACCTGCTCCAGTTTTCGAAGGTTTGGGTTTGTCATTTTTATATTCTCCTTTAGTGTAGCTAATGATCGCATCGGTACCAGCTTCCAATCCACCGTAATAATCTCCCGTCTTAAAGCGCGGTTTGATGTCATTGTCGATGATCCTTCTGGCATACATATCCGGAAGTGCGCCTTCTACACCATATCCCGTTTGTATGGATACCTTGCGATCGCCAAGTGCAACGACGATGATGATGCCGTTGTTTTTCTCTTTATTCCCAACTCCCCATTTTCTACCCAGCTCCATCGCATATTCACTGATGTCATATTCGCCAACAGATTTGATTACTGCGATAGCGATCTGAGTGGAGGTAGAGTCGTCAAAGGCCACCAGTTTACGCTCAAGTTGTTCAAGCTGACCGGTACTAAGGGTACCAGTGTAATCGTTAACAAGTTTGTTGGGCTTCGCCGGAAAATCCTGGCCAAAGCTAAGGGTATAAGTTAATGTCAGTAGAAAGGCAATGATGTATTTTCTCATGGTTTCAGTTGTTCTTGATGCTGATCCATGTAGATGATGTCATTTGGAAGCTCATTGACGTCTCCGCCTTCGTAAGGAAAGAAGTTGGCCATTTTTTCACCGGCAAGTACAATCCCGGCAATGATGCCCTGGGCGATATTGCCGCCCGCAAAATGTGCTTTCATCGCAATTTGTGTCATTTCCCAGAAGTCCGGGGGGACAACCTTGTTGATGCCCTTATCACCAATGATGGCAAACTTATGGTCTGCATGTGCAAGATAGATGAGTACGCCGTTGTGTCTGGATGTTTTGTCCATCCCAAGTTTGGAGAAATAGGCGGTAGCTTTCTCAAAAGCATCACCGCTGCAGTGTTTGTCTACTGCAATCCGGATCTCTCCGGAGGTTGTCTTTTCTGCTTCTGCAATTGCGTTTGCAATTAATTCTTGTTCTTGTTCAGTGAATATTCCCATAGTAGGATTTATGAATTTATAAGGGTAGAACCTGTTTAATAAAACACGTTTTACCCCCAAATGTTGTGATCGGAAAGTTTAGAATTCTACTTTAGGCGCTTTTTCGGCGCCTGCTTCAGCTTTGAAGCCTGCTTTTTGACTGAAGCCAAACAATCCTGCCGTAATATTATTCGGGAATGACCTTACTTTAACATTATAAGTCTGAACAGATTCATTGAAGTCTTTACGAGCAACACCAATCCTGTTTTCAGTTCCTGCAAGCTCCGCGGAAACATCCCTGAATTGCTCTGTTGCTTTAAGCTCCGGATAGTTTTCAGTCACCATTAATAAACGGCCCAGGGCCTGACTTACCTGGCCTTGTGCTGCCTGATACTTTTCGATATTTTCAGGAGTCAGCTTATCCGGGTCAATGGTCACCTGAGTGGCTTTAGCTCTCGCTTCAGTAACCTGAGTCAATGTAGTTTGTTCAAATTTAGCGGCGCCTTTAACTGTGTTGACAAGATTCGGTATCAGATCTGCACGACGCTGATACTGGGTTTCCACCTGATTCCATTTTGCCTTTACATCCTCATCCAACTTTACAAGGTTATTATATCCACAACTGCTTAGGGCGGTAAATAAAACCAAAACGCCAACGATTACCAAGACTGTTTTTTTCATAATCTTTTTTTTAATTGAAACGCAGAAGATCTGTTTTTGATTGCTGCATTCCAGATTTTTGTTTTTCTAATGTTAAGATAATAATAATCATTCAATTTCCGTACCTACGCCTGTAAAGCAATTAAAAACTGACAGCTTTGACGAAAAACCTGCGTTCCGGCCCTGCTTGTGCTCCCCTAAATGTGGCATGTTGTCAGGTAAATGATTATCATCAGGATTTATTTATCTTTGCAGTCATTCGGGATAAAAACCCGGCAGACTATGCAAAAGGAAATTGAAATTACCCTCGCTCCGGAAGAAAACGGACAAGAACAGGCGTTGAGGAACGCCCTGTCCAAAGCTTTAAAAGTAGAAAATTCGAGAATAAAAGATTATAAAATACTGAAAAGGTCTATTGATGCCCGCTCCAGAAAAGTGATCTACAGGCTGCAAGTTCGTGCTTTTATTGATGAGACTCCGGTTGCCGATGCTTTCGTAATGAAGTATGGGAATGTGAGTGACAGCAAACATGTGCTGATTGTTGGTGCCGGCCCGGCAGGTTTGTTTGCTGCATTGCAGTGTATTGAAAACGGATTGAAACCAATTGTCCTGGAAAGAGGTAAGGATGTGAAGCAGCGACGCAGAGATCTTGCAGCGATCAACAAGGAAGGTTTGGTCAATACGGAATCCAACTATTGTTATGGTGAGGGGGGAGCTGGAACTTATTCTGATGGAAAACTATATACGCGGTCCAATAAACGTGGTGACATCCAAAAAGTATTGCAGTTGTTTGTGCAGCACGGTGCGACAGATGATATTCTGGTAGATGCTCGACCACATATCGGAACAAATAAACTTCCCCACATCATTACTGCAATCAGAGAAACCATCCTGAACGCAGGCGGGGAAGTTTGTTTTGATCAGAAAGTGACTGATCTCATTATAGAATTTGATCGTGTAAAAGGAGTGGTAGTGAACGGTGAAGAACGTTTGCTTGCGGATGCGGTGATTCTGGCCACCGGCCATTCTGCCAGGGATATCTATGAACTTCTACACCATAAGAACATTCTTGTTGAAGCGAAGCCGTTCGCCTTGGGTGTTCGCATCGAGCATCCCCAATCGATTATCGATGCGGCACAATATCATTGTGACATTCGCAGTGAGTTCCTGCCGCCGGCGTACTATAGTCTGGTGGAGCAGGTTGCTGATAGAGGTGTTTTTTCCTTTTGCATGTGTCCAGGAGGGATAATTGCTCCATGTGCAACTCATGAGCAAGAAATTGTGGTCAATGGCTGGTCCCCGTCAAAAAGAAATAATCCTTATGCCAATTCCGGTACTGTGGTGCAGGTAACACTGGCTGATGTAGCTGGTGAAGATCCTTTGAGGATGATGCATTTTCAGGCTGCCATTGAAAGAACGGCTTTCAATCTGGGTGGAGGAAGCCTTGTTGCTCCCGGGCAGCGAATGGTTGACTTTGTTGAGGGCAGGGTATCGGCCGACCTGCCAAAGAACTCTTATCTGCCAGGTACAAAAAGTGTGATGTTGAAGGATACTTTACCTGATTTCGTTCATGACAGTTTAAAACGTGCACTTCCACAGTTTGGAAAGAAAATTCGGGGTTACTATACGAACGAGGCGATATTGGTAGGGGTTGAAAGTAGAAGTTCCTCTCCGGTGCGTATTCCCAGGGACAAAGAAACTTTTCAGCATCCACAGGTGGCGGGATTGTATCCCTGTGCAGAAGGGGCGGGATATGCAGGGGGGATCGTATCTGCTGCGATTGATGGGGTCAACTGCGCCAACGCGGTCTTGAGGTTCTTTTAACAAAAAACAGATTTTTATATCGGTTGTTATATTGATGAGATTTGCCTGCAGGCCGGTTCCTGATCAGCTTGCTGTTTTGTGCGATCTAAAATTAAAGCAAATGAAGTCTGGCCTTATTTGCGGTTGTTGACTAACAATATATCTGATGAAAAATACTTTAATTATCGGTGCAACTCCTAATCCTACGAGATATGCCTATCGTGCAGCCCAAATGCTGAAGGCGAAAGGCCATACAATTGTGAATGTTGGTATCAAAAGCGGCGAAGTTGCTGGTGTTGCGATAGAGCGTCCTGCTGAAATCCATGAAGATGTGCACACCATTACTTTATATATTGGTCCTGCCGTGCAGCCGGAGTATTATGATTATATCATTAAGACGGAGCCTAAAAGAGTGATTTTCAATCCTGGAACTGAAAATGAAGAGCTTGAAGATTTGTTGAAGAGCCATGGAATCGAGCCTGTGGAGGCTTGTACGTTGGTCATGCTGGCTACAGGGCAGTATTAGATTGGTCTGATTGCTTTTTTTTGCGATTCATATTTCATGTTTTCCAAGGATCTCTGATGATGTTTTTTTGCTTATGGCATTCAGTTGGTTTAGAATGTAATCTTTTTTGGACGACACATCTCGTTGTGGTGATACCTCGATTATGACTTCCTGGTCTGAGAGTGCGGTGTACCGTGGTTTGAACCCAATGTGAATTTGCTAATTGTTGATATGGTCTGGGCTCTGTCCGTACTTAGTATGGTCATTGCTCGGCCTTTGTTCTGGAAACATCCTGGATAACAAGAGATCATAGAGAGATAATAGAGGGACCAAAGAGGGGCACATCGTGCCTTTTGTCCCTGTTTGGTCCCTGTTTAGTCCCTGTATGGTGGCTCTTTAGTGCCAGTGTTTCCATAAGGATGTACGAACGAGGACCGGACAGTGACCGAATGAACTGCCTATCGATGATGATATGGTAGACGATATGTTATCTATTATATATATAAATGATTGTCTTACTTGATTTGTTAAGGCTGTGTAAGCATCTATATATACATGTAAAGTATGCAAGTGCATTATTGTTATGCTGGGTCCACTATCTTGTTATTTACGGGGCATTAGCTGCTTATGAAGTTCGGGGCTATGCATCTGGACATTTATTTATACCTGTTCCTTATAAACATCTTTCGGTGGTTT
>Ga0157373_10002066_pt1 | contig 15221 bp, 18 predicted proteins | sample C65metaG_FD_113460 | JGI IMG/M metagenome (GOLD analysis project Ga0157373, IMG submission 113460) | Corn rhizosphere microbial communities from Kellogg Biological Station, Michigan, USA - C6-5 metaG | ecosystem: Host-associated > Plants > Roots > Rhizosphere > Soil | place: USA: Michigan... | reverse complement strand
GAATCGCGAATAACTGTTTTTAATTGTCAAAGCGGCGCTCGACGGCGGGATAATAACCCGTTCGGGCTGATAAACTGCGCCAATCGCACATGCTATCGTTTTGATTTAGTAGAAAAAGCCCTTTTGGAGGCGCCCATGAAATTCATTCACCAGCGCGAGCACCTCAATGAAGACGACATCGTCGTCATCCAATGCTCGCAGACCTGCAACATCCGTTTGATGAACGACGCCAACTTTCGCGCCTTCAAGAACGGCGGACGCCACACCTACCACGGCGGCGCTTTCGACACGTTTCCTGCACGCATCACTGCGCCGAGCACCGGTTTCTGGAACATCACCATCGACACCGTCAATCGCCGCGCCATCAGCGTCACACGCAAACCGACCCTGACCCACTCGATCAAGATCATCCGCCGCTCCAGCTCCAAACTCAGCTGAGTCGGCCCAACGCAAAAGGTAATTACGCCCGTGGCCCCAACGACCAAATACGTCATCAAATACAAGCTCAACGGTGAGCGCCGCTTCGAGTTCGCGCAACTGGAGAATGGCACCGTGGAAGAAGCCAAGGCTGCGCTGGACGCCATCCACGGCCAGACGGAAGATGTGATCAGCGATATCGCCGTCAGCAAAGCTCTGTAACGCAATATCCTCCCAGTCATCCTCTTCGACGACGCGACATGGGCATCATGCAGCCGACCACCTTCGACCTGTTCGCCGACCACGAACCCGCGCAAGAACCCCGTGCCGAGCAGATCGGCGAACAGTCCTGGGTGTTGCGCGGCTTCGCCCTGCCGGTGGTCGATCAGGTGTTACCGGCGCTGGACGCCCTGCTCGCTGCCGCGCCCTTGCGTCAAATGGTCACTCCGGGTGGTTTCAGCATGTCGGTGGGCACCAGCAGTTGCGGAGCGTTGGGCTGGATCACCGATCGCAGCGGTTATCGCTACAGCGCCATCGACCCGTTGAGCGGCAGGCCGTGGCCAGCGATGCCGCCGCTGCTGGTCGAACTGGCGCAAAACGCCGCGCAACGCGGCGGGTTTGCCGACTTCCACGCAGATTCCTGCCTGATCAACCAATATCTCCCCGGTGCGAAGATGTCCTTGCACCAGGACAAAGACGAACATGCCTACGCCGCACCGATCGTGTCGCTGTCGCTGGGCTTGCCGGCCATGTTTTTGTTCGGTGGTTTTGCCCGCAGCGACAAGAGCCAGCGCATTCCCCTGCTGCACGGCGACATGGTGGTCTGGGGCGGTGTCGATCGCCTGCGCTTTCACGGCGTGTTGCCGATCAAACCTGGCCGGCATCCAGCGCTGGGTGAACGGCGGATCAATCTGACGTTCCGCGTCGCCGGGTAATCTGAAAATTTGACCGCAAGGCGCGGAGTGTTGTCACCATTGCCGCCGGTTAACCTGAATCAAACAGGTCAACGGACTACTTGCCATGAAAAAGCTGTCGCCCCTCATCAACGTTGAAACCGATCCACGCTGGGCCGCCGTTGTTGCACGTGACCCACGGGCCGACGGGCAGTTTGTCTATGCGGTGAAAACCACCGGCATCTATTGCCGCCCCAGCAGCCTGTCGCGGTTGCCCAAGCCGCAGAACGTCGAGTTTTTCGACAACGCCGAAGCCGCCGAGGCTGCAGGCTATCGCCCGAGCAAACGCAGCCGGAAGGATCAGACCGACGTCGCCGCCCAGCATGCCGCCACCGTGGCGCTGGCCTGCCGGCAGATCGAAACCAGCGACAGCGTGCCCGCGCTCAACCAACTCGCCGAGGCGGCAGGCCTCAGTCCGTTCCATTTCCACCGCGTGTTCAAGGCGGCTACCGGCCTGACGCCAAAGGGTTACGCGGCGGCGCATCGCTCGCGCAGAGTACGTGAACGGCTGGCGGGCGGCGGTTCGGTGACTGCCGCGCTGTACGACGCGGGCTTCAACTCCAACAGCCGTTTTTACGCAGCGGCCGACAAGGTATTGGGCATGAAGCCCGGCGACTATCGCGCCGCCGGGCGCAACAACGACATCCACTTTGCCGTCGGCGAATGCTCGCTGGGGGCGATTCTGGTGGCACAGAGTGAGCGCGGTGTCTGTGCGATTCTGCTGGGCGACGATCCGCATCAACTGGTGTGCGACCTGCAGGATCAATTCCGTCAGGCCAACCTGATTGGCGCCGACGCCGGGTTTGAACAGTTGATCGCCAAAGTGGTGGGCTTCATCGAGGCACCCGCGCTGGGCCTCGATTTGCCACTGGACGTGCGCGGCACGGCCTTTCAGGAGCGCGTATGGCAGGCGCTGCGTGACATTCCCGCTGGCCACACCGCCAGTTATGCCGAGATCGCCCAGCGCATCGGCGCGCCGACCGCCATGCGCGCAGTGGCGCAGGCTTGCGGCGCCAACCGCCTGGCCGTGGCGATTCCCTGCCATCGCGTGGTGCGCAGCGATGGCAATCTCTCCGGATATCGGTGGGGTGTGGAGCGCAAGCGCCAGTTGCTGGAACGCGAAACGCAGCCTTAGCGGATGCCGATGCAGACCGCCACGGATTCGGGGCCGGTATAGGCCTCGAAATCGGTGGCGAAGCGGCGCTTGATCTGTGGATTCTCTTCAAAGAACGTCCAGATCCGTCCCCAGGTCGCAATGACCGCATCAGGCAACGTGCCCTGCGCCTCGAACACCAGATACTCGCCCGCCTCGATCAGGACCGACTCGTAGTCCTTTGCCGGAGCATTCACGGCGACGCCGGCAGTGACATCGAACGCACCCGAAACATCCGACTCGTAGCCCGAGTACACGCCATAAATCGGCGAATTGGCTGACTTGCCGGGAATGGTTTCGGCCAGTTCCTGGTCGAAAAACTCGCCCCACATCGCGCCGATCTTCGCGGTTTCGGGTTGATGCTCTGCAGCGTTGGTGGTTCGCACGCGCAGGCCGGCCACAGTGAAAGCGTCGATTTGCTGTCGTTTCAAATCCATCGAAAATGCCGCTCCCTAACATAGAAGTGCGGCCACCCAGTGCCGCAATGCCCCCTACTCTGTCAGCGATTGACGTCGACCACAACCCTGCCGCGCAGCTGTCCGGCGAGCAGTTTCGGCGCCGCGTCGACGGCTTCACTCAGGGCGATTTCGTGACTGATCAGGGGCAACAGGGCGAAGTCCAGATCCCTGGCCAGACGCTCCCAGGCCTCGATCCGCCGCGCCTTGGGCTGAGTCACGCTGTTGATCCCGGCCAGGGTCACGCCGCGCAGAATGAACGGCGCCACCGATGCCGGGAAATCCATGCCTTGGGCCAGACCGCAGGCGGCGACGGTACCTTCGGCGCGGGTGCTGGCACAGGCGTTGGCCAACGTGTGGCTGCCGACCGAATCGATCACGCCTGCCCAGCGCTCCTTGGCCAGCGGCTTGCCCGGCGCTGACAGCGTCGCGCGATCGATGATTTCGCTGGCGCCCAGTTGCTTCAGGTACGCATGCTCGGACACCCGCCCGGTGGACGCCACCACGCGATAACCCAGCTTGCTGAGCAAGGCGATGGCGAAGCTGCCGACCCCGCCATTGGCGCCGGTCACCAGCACTTCACCTTGATCGGCAGTCACACCGTTACGCTCCAGCGCCAGAATGCACAGCATCGCCGTGTAGCCGGCAGTGCCGATGGCCATTGCTTGCGCGGCGCTGAAGGCTTTGGGCAAGGGAATCAGCCAGTCGCCATTGAGCCGGGCCTTTTGCGCCAACCCACCCCAATGACTTTCGCCCACGCCCCAGCCATTGAGCAGCACCTGATCACCGACCTTATAGTCGGGATGCGAGCTGACCTCGACTGTGCCCGCGAGATCGATCCCCGGCACCATCGGAAACTTGCGCACCACCGGGCTGCTGCCGGTAATCGCCAGACCGTCCTTGAAGTTCAGTGTGCTGTACGCAACCTTCACCGTCACGTCGCCTTCCGGCAACTGCGCTTCATCGATCTGCTGCAGGCTGGCGTGATAACCGCTGTCGTCTTTGTCGATCAAAATGCCGTTGAACATGGCTGCCTCTCACTCAATGGATTCAAATCCTAGCGCTTTGAAATAACACAAAGCAGCACATTGCCCCACCCGACTTTGCGCCAATTCTCAAATCCGCCAGCTCATTGTGAAGCGCAGACGGTCCTCATTGGCCCGCGCCCGACTGTCGATGCGCGGAAAATTCGCGCTGGCCCTGAGCGCGGTTTTACTGTTAAAAAACCGGTTCTACCGTCCCTGCCCCACTTCATCGTTCGGAGAACCGCTTCCATGAGCCAATGGCCTGACACCCGTATCCTTGATCTGCTGGGCATTGAACTGCCGATCATCCAGGCCCCCATGGCCGGTGCTACGAACTCGTCCATGGTGATCGCTGTGTGCAACGCCGGTGGCCTGGGGTCGATGCCTGCGGCGATGCTGAGCATCGAGCAGTTGCGCGAAGAACTGAAGACCATTCGCGAGCAGACCCGCAAACCGTTCAACGTCAATTTCTTCTGCCATCAGCCGCCGGCCGCTGATGAACAGCGAGCGCGTGAATGGAAACTTCTGCTGGAGCCGTACTACCGCGAACTGGGCGTCGACTTCGAGGCGCCGACACCGGTTTCCAACCGGGCGCCCTTCGACGCGGCAGCGTGCGCTGTGCTGGAAGAATTTCGCCCGGAAGTGGTGAGCTTTCATTTTGGTCTGCCAGAAAAATCCCTGCTGGATCGGGTCAAAGCCACCGGAGCAAAAATCCTCTCCTCCGCCACCACTGTCGAGGAAGCGGTGTGGCTCGAGCAGAATGGCTGCGATGCGATTATCGCGATGGGTTACGAGGCGGGTGGGCACCGTGGGATGTTTCTCAGCGATGACTTGAGCAGCCAGGTCGGCACCTTCGCCTTGGTGCCGCAGATCGTCGATGCGGTCAACGTCCCGGTGATTGCTGCTGGCGCAATTGCCGACGGCCGTGGTGTGGCGGCGGCATTGATGCTCGGTGCCTCGGCAGTGCAGGTCGGCACTGCGTATCTGTTCACGCCGGAAGCGAAAGTCAGCGCCTCCCACCACCACGCGTTGCGCAGCGCCAAGGAAAGCGAAACCGCCGTGACCAACCTGTTCACCGGACGTCCGGCGCGCGGCATTCTCAATCGGGTCATGCGCGAGATCGGGCCAATGTCGCCCAAAGCCCCGGCGTTCCCGCTGGCCGGTGGCGCGTTGATGCCGTTGCGCGCAAAAAGTGAAGCGCAGTTCAGCAACCTGTGGGCCGGTCAGGCGTTTCCGCTGGGCGAGGAGCTGAGCAGCGCTGATCTGACCCGGCAACTGGCCGAAGGCGGCCTGGCAAAACTGACTCGGCGCTGATCTGTCAAAGGGTGAGCGATGGCCGAACCTCACCCGGTTTTCATCAGCACTTCCTGTTGAGCGACGTTTCGCTATATATTTCGCTATATAGCGTTTACACCTCGCATCGGTGCAGTCCACCCCTAACAATAACTGCCCTCTGCACTCGCCAATGACGGAGCTGTTACATGACCACTCGTGCCCCACGTTTTGCCCCCACTTGCCTGGCCTCTTTGCTCGCGGTATTCGCTTGCAGCGCCGCTCAGGCCGATGAAGTGCAGGTGGCGGTTGCCGCCAACTTCACCGCACCGATCCAGGCGATTGCAGCCGATTTCGAGAAGGACACCGGGCACAAACTGGTCGCCGCCTACGGTGCCACCGGCCAGTTCTACACCCAGATCAAGAACGGCGCGCCGTTCGAAGTGTTCCTCTCGGCTGACGACACCACCCTGGAAAAACTGGAAAAAGAAGGCGACACGGTCAAAGGCTCGCGCTTCACCTACGCCATCGGCACCCTGGCACTGTGGTCGGCGAAAGAAGGTTATGTCGACGCCAAAGGTGACGTGCTGAAAAAGAACGAATATCAGCACCTGTCCATCGCCAACCCAAAAGCCGCGCCGTACGGCCTGGCCGCCACTCAGGTGCTGGAAAAGCTCAAACTGACTGAAGCAACCAAGGCCAAAATCGTCGAAGGCCAGAACATCACTCAGGCGTACCAGTTCGTGTCCACCGGCAACGCCGAACTGGGCTTTGTCGCGCTGTCGCAGATTTACAAGGACGGCAAGGTCACCAGCGGTTCGGCGTGGATCGTTCCGGCGAGCATGCACGACCCGATCAAACAGGACGCGGTGATTCTGAACAAAGGCAAGGACAGCGCCGCCGCCAAAGCGCTGGTCGAATACCTCAAAGGCCCGAAAGCTGCTGCGGTCATCAAGTCTTACGGTTACCAACTCTAAATGTCGCTCTCGAGTGCTGACTTCGCGGCGATCTGGCTGACCCTGAAACTGGCGTCCCTGACCACCGCCATCCTGCTGGTTGTCGGCACTCCGATTGCCCTGTGGCTGTCGCGCAGCCGTTCCTGGCTGCGCGGCCCAATCGGGGCGATCGTCGCCTTGCCCCTGGTGCTGCCACCGACCGTGATTGGTTTCTATCTGTTGTTGATGATGGGTCCCAATGGTTTTCTCGGGCAGTTCACCCAGTGGCTGGGCCTGGGCACCCTGACGTTCAGTTTCACCGGACTGGTGATCGGCTCGGTGATCTATTCCATGCCGTTTGTGGTGCAACCGTTGCAGAACGCGTTCTCCGCCATCGGCACTCGCCCGCTGGAAGTGGCCGCGACCTTGCGCGCCAATCCGTGGGACACTTTTTTCAGCGTGATATTGCCCCTGGCGCGCCCCGGTTTTGTCACGGCGGCGATCCTCGGTTTCGCACATACCGTCGGCGAATTTGGCGTGGTGCTGATGATCGGCGGCAACATCCCCGACAAGACACGGGTGGTCTCGGTGCAGATCTACGACCACGTCGAGGCCATGGAATACGCCCAGGCGCATTGGCTGGCCGGGGCCATGCTGGTGTTTTCGTTTCTGGTGTTGCTGGCGCTGTACTCCAGCCGCAAGACCCGCGTGGGCTGGAGCTGATCGATGATTGATGCACGTCTGAAAATCGCTTATCCGGGGTTTAGCCTGGATGTCGATTTGCACTTGCCGGGGCGCGGCGTGACCGCGTTGTATGGTCATTCCGGTTCGGGCAAAACCACCTGCCTGCGTTGCATTGCCGGCCTTGAACGCGCCGAACAGGGATTCATCCAGGTCAACGACGAAGTCTGGCAGGACAGCGAACGGCGCATTTTTGTCCCGCCGCACAAACGGGCGCTGGGTTATGTGTTTCAGGAAGCCAGCCTGTTTGCACACCTGTCGGTGCTGGCCAACCTGCAGTTCGGCCTCAAGCGTATCGCCAAGGCCCAGCGCCGGGTCGACATGGCGCAAGCCACCGAACTGCTGGGCATCGGTCATCTGCTGGAGCGGCATCCGCAGCATTTATCCGGCGGCGAACGCCAGCGTGTCGGCATCGCCCGTGCCCTGTTGACCAGCCCCAGGCTGCTGCTGATGGATGAGCCGTTGGCCGCCCTCGACAGCCAGCGCAAAAGCGAAATCCTGCCGTACTTGCAACGTCTGCACGATGAACTGGACATTCCCGTGCTCTACGTCAGCCACGCGCAGGATGAAGTCGCGCGGCTGGCCGACCACCTGGTTTTGCTGAGCGACGGCAAGGCTCTGGCCAGCGGGCCGATTGGCGAAACCCTCGCCCGCCTCGACCTGCCCATGGCGCTGGGCGATGACGCCGGGGTAATCATCGAAGGCCTGGTGAGTGCCTACGATGCCGACTACCAGTTGCTCAGCCTGCAACTGCCGGCGACCGAGATGAACCTTCGCGTGACACACGCGCCGATGGCAGTGGGTCAGACCCTGCGCGCCAAGGTGCACGCCCGCGACATCAGCCTGAGTCAGCACAACAGCGAGGCCAGCAGCATCCTCAATCGCCTGCCGGTCACCGTCGTCAGCGAGCAGGCGGCAGACAACAGCGCGCATGTGCTGATTCGCCTGGATGCCGGCGGCACTCCGCTGTTGGCGCGGATCACCCGTTACTCTCGGGATCAGCTCGGCATCCACCCGGGCCAGCATTTGTGGGCGCAGATCAAGGCCGTCGCAGTCCTGGCCTGAATTCGTTGGCACGACCGCCACGGCGCGCGGTCAATCGCTGTAACAGAGCGATTCGCCAAGGACACCGCCATGCCCGACACTGCCATTGCCGACGTGCTCCCACCGGACCTGCATTACGTCGACGACACCCAACCCGGCCTCACCCGCAAAAAACTGCGCGGCAAGTTCGCCTATTTCGATCCGGCCGGCCAGCGCATCACCGACCCCGACGAGATCAAACGGATCAATTCACTGGCGGTGCCACCTGCCTATACCGACGTGTGGATCTGCGCCGACCCGCGCGGCCACTTGCAAGCCACCGGCCGCGATGCCCGGGGCCGCAAACAATATCGCTATCACCCGCGCTGGCGCGAGGTGCGCGATGCCGACAAATACTCGCGCCTGCGGGAATTCGGCCTGGCCTTGCCAAAACTGCGCAAACAACTCGAGACCTTACTGGACGCGCCCGGTTTCAGCCGCGACAAGGTGATGGCCACCGTCATCACCTTGCTCGACGCCACGTTGATCCGCGTCGGCAACACGCAGTACGCGCGCGACAACCGCTCCTACGGTCTGACCACCCTGCGTAGCCGGCATGTCGAGGTCAATGGCAGTGCGATCCTGTTCCAGTTCCGCGGCAAAAGCGGCGTCGAGCATCAGATCACCGTCAAGGATCGCCGCCTGGCGCGCATCATCAAGCGCTGCCTGGAAATTCCCGGGCAGAATCTGTTCCAGTATCTCGACGAAAACGGCGAGCGACACACCGTCAGTTCACACGACGTCAACACCTACCTGCAAACCCTCACCGGCGCCGATTTCACCGCCAAGGACTACCGCACCTGGGCCGGCAGCGCACTGGCCCTGTCGGTGTTGCGCGAATTGCAATGGGAGTCGGAGGCCGAGGCCAAACGGCATGTGGTGGACATGGTGAAGAACGTCGCCAGGCAACTGGGCAACACCCCGGCGGTGTGCCGCAAGTGCTACATCCATCCGGCGGTGGTCGAGCGGTTCCTGCTGGGAGCGCTGGCCGAACTGCCCCGCCCCAGAGTGCGAAAAGGCCTGCGCTCCGAGGAGGTCGCCTTGGCAATGTTTCTGGACCAGATGCTGGACGCGCCTTGATCGAGGCGCACAGCTGATCTAGGCTAGCCACCTTTCCCCTCTTCAGGACAACCGCAGAAAGTGAACAATCAAGCCTTCTGAAAATGTAATCGCGACGTGCGCTGAAGCGCGCCTGTCACTGTTCACGACATTTTTCGGAGGTGCCGATGACTCACGTCTCGCGTACGCCTGCCCTCGTCTCCCTGCATCAAACGGCTTTTCAGTTCGCCAATGGCGAGACGATTTTCAACAACCTGAATCTGCAATTCGATCACACCCCCACCGCCATCGTCGGCCGCAATGGCGTCGGTAAAAGCGTGCTGGCCAGGCTGATTGCCGGACGCCTGCAACCGACTGCCGGCAGCGTCACCTGCACGGTGGCCGCGGCTTATGTGGCGCAAACATTCATCGCCGAACCGGGACAGACCGTGGCCGACGCCACCGGCACCGCTGTCGCCCTTCGAGCACTGGAACGCCTGCAACGAGGCGAGGCGTCGGCGGAAGATTTCGACTGTATCGGCGAACGCTGGGACTTGCCCGAACGCCTGCGGCAATGGCTGGATGACGCCGGACTGGTGGATGTTGCGCCTGCGGATTTGACTCAGTCGCTGAGCGGCGGCCAGCAAGCCCGGCTGGCGTTGATCGGCGCCTTCCTGAGTTCGGCGCGCCTGCTGGTTCTGGATGAACCGACCAACCATCTGGACACCGCCGGCCGGCACTGGCTGATGAGTCAGCTGCAACGCTGGCGCGGCGGACTGATCGTCGTCAGCCATGACCGGCAATTGCTCGAACGTATGCAGCGTATCGTCGAGCTGACGCCATTGGGCGCCACGGTGTTCGGCGGTAACTATTCCGCGTATCAACAGCAGCGGCAGATCCATCAGGCGGCGGCGCAAGCGACACTCGATCAAAGCCGAACCGAACGCCGCCGTGAACAGCAGCGCCTGAAAAGCGAGCACGACACCATCCAGCGCCATGCCGCGCGCTCCTTGCGCAACGCAAAAACCGCCAACGTTTCGGGCTTCGAACGCGCCAGCCTTAAAGGTGCCGCCCGGCAGATCATGGGACAGGTGCGTCAAGGTCACCAGCAGCGTAAAGCGGAACTCGATGCCCGGGTGCGAGAGGCCTACGCCAACGTACTCCCAGACGATGGAGTGTTGATGAATCTGCCCGGCAGCGCGGTCCCGACCTCGCGCAAAGTCTGCACCTTGCAGGAGGCGCGTCTGCCATGGCTGCGCACGCAGGCGCTCAACCTGACGCTGAGCGGTCCTGTGCGCGTCGCAGTCAATGGCCCCAACGGCTGCGGCAAATCGACCCTGCTCAGACTGCTCGTCGGCGATCTGGCCCCCGTGAGTGGCGAGTGCACCACGCATGTGCCCGTGGCCTATCTGGACCAGCCACTGAAACTGCTGGATGACCACCTCAGCGTCATCGATCAGCTGATTGCGCTACACAGTCCGTTGAGTGAAAGCCAATTGCGCAGCCATCTGGCGCATCTGCAACTGGACGCGCAGCGGGTGACCCGACCGAGCGGCTCGTTGAGCGGTGGCGAGCGCCTGAAAGCGGCGCTGGCGGTGGCGTTGTGGCGCCAGACACCGGCGCAACTGTTGCTGCTCGATGAGCCGAGCAATCATCTGGACCTGGCTTCGGTAGAGGCTTTCGAACGGGCCTTGCAGACGTTTCCCGGGGCAATTGTCGCGGTTTCCCACGATGCGGACTTTCTGCAGGCTTTGAAACCGACGCATCGCCTGGATTGGCATCACCAGGAATGGCGGCTGCAACCGACGAACTGACTGTCTATTTTTTGCACGATTGGCCAAGGCTTCTATAGTTGATCTGACACCTATTTGCTGGGGTGATGCCATGGAAGACATTTTTGTCGTCAAGCGCTGCAACAAGATCATCATCCACGGTCGCCGCGCCGGGGAAAGCCTGCATGAACCCGCCGAGGCCAGCAGTTGGTATCGAATCAACGACACCCGCACGGGCGGCTTCATCGGCGATGGCTACGACCTCGAAGAAGATGCGCGCCGCGAATGTCACCGGCTCAATGCGGCCAGCGCACCGGTTGCGGCGCGACAGTCGTCCGGCTGATGCAAGTGACAGCTCGGGTCTATACTCAACTTCAGCTGACGGACCAGCGCCCCAACGGCAGAGAGCTCGCAGCCCGCGAGCTTTTTGCTGCCTCTCAACGGTTTGTCTGAACGGAGGTGTTCCATGTCCGAGAAAGAGTCCATCACCACCCTCCTCACCTTGCTCGACTCGCGTCAGGCGCGACTGGCCGCGGCCTGCAAGGAGATCGCCGACTGGGTCGATCACCAGGGCGGACATCCGACCGCCCTGCGCATCCGTGATCGCCTGAACGACATCGAAAAAGACACGCCGCTGATCCGCAGCACATTGTCTTCACTGCAACCGGTCGAACGGCCTCTGCCGCGTTTCAGATGACTGCAGCGCGATAAACGACAGCCAGTCGGCCTACCGTCTGGCCGATGCATCGAACGCCCCGGAGCGCGGGGGGTCATAACCTGTACACGTCACTCAGGAGACGGTTCATGGTTATCCATTTCAAAACAGACGGACATCTGGCTTGTGGTCACAAGGGCAGCAACCTTGCCTCGAGCCAGGAACTCAATCGCGTCAAGTGTCGCAGTTGCCGTAACACCGAGGCCTACAAAGAAGCGCGCAAAACCCAGCGCAATGCCGCTCGCCGCGCCGCCCGGCATGCCGGAACCGACCACGGAGCGTCGGACTGGCGATCGGAATGGATCGAGCGCTTGACCGCTCTGGTCGGGCCGCAGCGCCTGCCACGAGGTTTTCACGGACAGGCGTTTGTCTAGAGACTTCAGGGACAATGCCCGTTTTAAACATTCACCCGTGCCTGAACTGACCCGAATTCTCGGTCCGCCCCCCCTGTAGCCCTGGTCTGAATCGCCAGGGCTTTTTTATGGCAGGTCACGCTGACTCCCTTGGAATTGGCCAGCGCGCCCTCATAACAATCGCCTTACCCACTGTCACCGAGAGGAAGCACAGATCATGACCGGACAAACCGAAACCGCCATTCTTGCCGGCGGCTGCTTCTGGGGCATGCAGGACCTGCTGCGCCGCTATCCCGGCGTGTTGCACACCCGAGTCGGCTACAGCGGCGGCGATGTACCCAATGCCACCTATCGCAACCACGGCACCCACGCTGAAGCCATCGAGATCGTCTTCGACCCGGCCGTCATCAGCTACCGGCAGATCCTTGAGTTCTTCTTCCAGATCCACGACCCGAGCACGCCCAACCGTCAAGGCAACGATCGCGGTGCCAGCTATCGTTCGGCGATTTATTACCTCAACGAACAGCAACGCGACATCGCCGAAGACACTGCTGCCGACGTCGACGCTTCCGGGTTGTGGCCGGGCCCAGTGGTCACCGAAATCGAACCGGCGGGACCGTTCTGGGAAGCCGAACCCGAGCATCAGGATTACCTGGAACGGATCCCGAATGGCTACACCTGCCACTTCATCCGCCCGAACTGGAAGCTGCCGAAGCGCGGCTGACAAAGCCCACCAAGCGCGGCGTTGGCCTCGATCAAGGCCAGCGCCTGACGTGTTCGATTTACCGAATGACGAAACCCTCCTGTATTGCAAAAGATCTCTGGATGACTGCGCAGACCTTGTTTGCGCAGCTCTGGAGTCGATCATTTTGGCGACCCCGCCGTAGCACAGTTCAAGCACCCAAAGATGAACATACGTTCATCGCAAGCATGACTCGAGGCGTCTACTCTGCGGGTTCCGACATAGTGACTACAGGAGTACCCCACCATGTTCTCGCACGAAAGCCTCCCGCTGATTGCCATTTTCACCATCTTGCTACTATGCGTGCTGGCGGCGTTTTTACACCCGGTACACGCGTTCTTCAGTTGGCTGCGCAGGCGCAAGGACAGATCAAACGCCCGGACTGCAGAAGAGGTTGATTCGCGCTGAATGCCTGTCACTGACAAGCCCGGACACCTCCGGGCTTGCTGTTTTCTGTCTGAACAACAGACACAAAAAAGCCCAGCGCGGGCTGGGCTTGGTTTTTCGTCAATGTTATGAGCATCCGGGCCTTAATGACGGAGAGTCCATTGAAAGTGGCGACCCGGAAACAAACAAGGGTTTGCATCAGCTTTCGCTCGCAAACCCTTGATTTTAGATGGTGCCCGAAGCCGGAATCGAACCGGCACGCCCTTACGAGCGGGGGATTTTAAGTCCCATGCGTCTACCAGTTTCGCCATTCGGGCGGTAGCGCGGTGCGGCGTTCATATCAGTCAATCAACGTACTGACCGTATTGAGCCTTGCAAAGCAGAGCGGGAAATATATACATCACATCCCGTTGAAGCAAGTTCGCAGTGGCTGATTTCAAGACAAAATTTCGCAGCCTACGAGAAATAGAAAAACTCTTTAAATCATGGATCTATAGAGCCTGTTTCCAGTGGAACCCGAAGTCACGATCAACCCGACGCGGGCGAACTTTCAATTCATCTATAAATTCACCGATTTCAATAGCTTAGCACTATTCAAATTGCGCAAGCTACTGATTTTCAAGGGCTACTAGCTGAACTCAACGCCAGTCAGTCCAGACTCTCGGAAATGAGCCACTCCTCTGCCCCTCGTTAACCGTTATCAAAAGCGATTCCACGCGGTCCCTTTCAAGTACACACATCTGCAGGCGTTGATCGAATTTCTGCTGACAGCAAATACCCAGGCTGCACAACTCTGAAATAAATCTGTAACTTTTTGTGCGTGCGAGCAAGGCCAAATGCTATCATTGCCAACCCTTTACCGTGAATGGCTAGACATGGAATTCAACTCGATTATGCGTCTTATCTCGATCGCCAGCTGCGCTCTATTAGCAGTGTGGGTACTGGCTCTCTTATTCGGTGCTTTGAAACAGCTCAATCAAATTCGCATCGACTGGATAGCCAGCAAGCCCTTCAAGATTCCTGGCAACCCGGTATTCGACTATGCCCTTCGCAAGTTAGGGCTTGAACAGTTCGACCGGCTGACATGTTTTTTTGGTGTACTGGTCATGATTCTTGCGTGGCCCTTGACGTTGGTATTCGGGCGCGTGGTCTTTTCAACCATACATGCACACAACGAGCAAACCAGAATAGAAGCTCGTTAATCTCCCCTTCCCCACCCGCAGGAGCTTCCCTGCGGGCATAGCTACCCTCCACGGGTCCAGCCAAGCGAAACGCTCTTCCATCGGCGCTCTCCGGTACCCACCCACGCCCACGGCACCTCAAACCGTTAATCATCTTGTTCCAGCCCGAATTTTCCGGCACTCATAATTGCGCGAGTGGCTTCGAATGGCATTAAGCCAGTTGCGCACGCTCCGCGATTTGAACTATCGATCGGTGCTCTGCCCGATTTCGTATTGGCTAGTCGAACCGATCCAAGAGCCGAGTCACTCATCACTATCGCGGGCATGATGCTGATTATCGCGTCGGCATTAGTGCTCGATTCCAACTCGCCTTCTCCAGGCGTGCGAGCCCTCGTTCCATGGCTGGGCGCCTCCACCTGAACTTAAGCAGACAGACAATGCCGGCTGCCACCATAGCTTTGCTTCTCTGATTCCCGCTGTTCAAGACCCGCAACTCCCCAGACCAAATACGGACTTAAGGCCCATTCCGACCTTGACCCACGTTTCGCGTGCTTCTGCAGAAATGTACTTTTGGAGGTGGAGGAGCTCGTGCAAGTGACTATGGCTTTTTTCGCCACCCATCGCAGAGCCTTCCGCAACTCATTACAGTGAGAGCAGGTTTCGCAAGTCAACGAAATGACGCCCGATTGCGGAACACTTATCAAAAATTGCCGAACACCCGCTTTTTCACAGGCAAGAAAAAGCCCCGTAGATCACTGATCTACGGGGCTTTTAATAGTGGAGGCCGAGGTCGGAATCGAACCGGCGTAGGTGGATTTGCAATCCACTGCATAACCATTTTGCTACTCGGCCTCAAACGATCGCTGTCTAGTAGCCCAACAACAACCGCGTACAAACTTGGAGCGGGAAACGAGACTCGAACTCGCGACCCCGACCTTGGCAAGGTCGTGCTCTACCAACTGAGCTATTCCCGCTTGGTGTGGCGCATTCTATAGATTT
>Ga0157373_10002060_pt1 | contig 15232 bp, 7 predicted proteins | sample C65metaG_FD_113460 | JGI IMG/M metagenome (GOLD analysis project Ga0157373, IMG submission 113460) | Corn rhizosphere microbial communities from Kellogg Biological Station, Michigan, USA - C6-5 metaG | ecosystem: Host-associated > Plants > Roots > Rhizosphere > Soil | place: USA: Michigan... | reverse complement strand
GTCTCCCATCCGCCAAATACCTGGTTCATGAAGCGGGCACTCGGACTCGGGAGGGCGTAGACCCACGTGAAGGACGCGACATTGGTATGGTTGAAAACGGAAGGACTGCGGTCGCTGCGAGGATCCATTACGTTCTGCCAGCGGGTGGCTCCGCCGCTGGTCACAAAGACCTCCGAAGTATTGTCAATGGAACGTGACCAGGTGTATGCGCCACGCAGACTGAGATTCCCGACATTGCGGGTCACTTCCGTCTGTAGACCGTGATAAATGGAATCACCGCGGTTGCCGCGCACAATGATTGCGCCCTTGTTCGGGTTCAACCGGTTCCCTGTGTTGGGATCGACCGGGTTAAGCTGTTCGTTTGCAAAGAGGCCCTCGCCACGGGTGCCGACGTAGGCGACCTGCGCGATCAGCTTGCCTGGCAGTTCACGTTGAACGTTCAGGTTCCATTGGTAAGTGCGAGGATTGCGAAGATTGTCCGTGACCGGCTCAATCGTATTGAGGGGGTCGGCGCTCGGGGCGATCGCAGCGATGGACGCTATCGCCTGAGCAACCCCTCTTCCAGTAGTCCCGAATTGTGTTCCACCGAGAGTATTGGGCGAAAGCGAAGCGGTGTTGTTGCTGATGTTAGTGAAGAAGGCGTCGTAGAAGACGCCCGCACCCGCACGAATGACTGTTTTGTCCACACCAAAAATGCTCTCTGCAAAATGGGGCGAATAAGAGAAGCCCAATCTCGGACCCCAGGCGTTGCGGTAGGGATTGACTTCAACGCGGGTCTGAAACGGCATGGCGAGGGCATTCGCGCGATCAATCGCCGGATATGGCAGCACGTTTTCGGCATCGGGAGGCTGATATTCGTAGCGAACGCCGTAGTCGAGCGTAAAGTTCGGAAGCAGCTTCCACGAATCCTGGAAATAGTAGGCCTGCTGATTCGTCGGGACGCTGATGCGAGGATTGCCGAATTGCTTAGCGATACTTCCGGCCGATCCATTGGTTCCCGTGAAATCGTCGATGTAATTTGCGAGGTCAGTGCAGTTGTTGCTTCCCAGTACGCCATTAACTGTACAATTGCCGCCTGCAGCGAACGTCGCAGCACCGTCACCGTTGAATGGAATCTCGTCCTGCACCAGAATTACTGCCAGATCGATGCCAGCTTTAAGGCTGTGCTTTCCCCTAGTGATTGAAACCGCATCCTGGAACTGATAGTTCTGATGCTGCCGGCCTTGAGGCCAGGTGGCTTGTTCAAAACCGCCCAAGGCCGTAGTTCCGCCGCCGAACGAATCTGCAAACGTGATGCCTGGTAAGTGAGCCAGCGGGTTCGCCAGTGTTGCCGGCAGGGCATCGAAGTGGAATGCAATCGTCTGGGCCGAAAAACGGAACTCGTTCAGAATAGAGGAACTGAACGTATGCGCCCACATGACTCCCAGGTTGCGGGCCGGCCCGTGTTGCACGGTGTCCTGTGGCGGTAGAGCGGTAAGATTCGCAAATAGGTCGGGCGAGAGCGAGCTGTAGGTGTTGGTGAAACGTGCAAAGATCGAGTCGGATGAGGTAGGAGTGTAATCTCCACGAACCGTCCATTCGTAACTTAACCCACGTTCAGAGTCGGTGCGGGTGAAGTGGCCAAACTCCACGCTGCAACCTACGCACCCGGGTTCGTCAGCAATCGGTACCGAAGTCAAAGCCGTTGGCGCAACTAATCCACCCAGCGAATCCAGAAGAATCTGAACGTTGTTATTAGGGAGGAGTGACTGCAGCGTCGCGACTCCATTCGCCGTTGGAATAGTCAAGGTGGCAGCCGGAGGATTCGGTGCGCCGATGTCGCGGGTCCATTGGGAGGTGCCGAAGAAGAATAGCTTGTTCTTCACCACTGGACCACCAACCGTAAATCCAAAAAGGTTATTTACCTGATGTGGCGCAGATGTTAATCCGTTCGCCTGTTCCTCGGCGGTCGTGGCGCTAAGTGCATTGCCGCTGTATTGCTCCCACACCGCGCCATGGATCGAGTTCGTTCCCGACTTGAACACAAGGTTGGAAACCGAGCCGCCTCCGCGCCCATATTCCGCCGCATAGGCATTCTGCAAGATGGTAATAGTTTCTACCGCTTCCTGATTGGTGGGTTGAAGTGCCTGGCCTGCGATTCCGAAATCATTATTATCAAAGCCATCGATCAGAAAGTTATTGGAGCGGGGACGCAGGCCATTGACAGAGAAACCAGCCCCATTCGTAAAAGCATCGCGCTGGTCGGGTTGGGAGACTCCCGGCAGGGTTACGGCCAAGGAATATGGATTGCCGCCAACGATTGGAAGATCTCGAATTTGCGTAGTGGGAATGACCGCATCTAATTGGCCACTTTCGGTTTGTACCTGCGGAATCGACGCATCAACCGTAACGGTTTCCGTCGTTGCACCTATGGAAAGTCTCACATTGACTGGGGTTGTAACCGAGGCACTGACGGATATGTTCGAGAGTTCTTTCGTCGAAAAGCGATCCGCGGAAACCTTGACGATGTAAATTCCGGGCGTCAGTGATTCGATACGATAATCGCCACCCGGCCCAGTTTTTACGACTTTGATCTCTCCGCCGTCGGCACGCTGAACAGCAACCGTGGCGTCTACGACCACGGCGCCTGAAGTATCGGTCACAGACCCGGCGACTACTCCGAGTGTGGTTTGTCCCAAGCTGGACACGGCGCTGAACAATGCCAGCGCGATCACCCCTGCAAAGGATTTTACAAGTCTCATGAAAGTCCTCCCGAAACTGATTTATTGCATTTTTTATGAAGCAGCTTCTTAGGAGCAAGCATTCGTCCCTCCTGACTGAATCTGATTGAATTGGGATTGATTGCGGGAATTTGATGTGCTTTACCTGAAAATCTGTAACGAGTTGTAGGAATACAGAAACAGGATTTTGAAATCTTGATCACGAGAACTGGTCGTTTTATATGTTGTTTGGAATAACTCTGAACGGGGGTATGGAAATGTGTATCTCTTAGGACGGCTCGCTGTATAGAAAAACAGAGCGGCTGAGCGTTTAATTGCGACGCAAGGTGGTGCGAATACACCTAAATCTGTGATTAGCTGAACGAAACCGACTGATATCATCACAGTCAGTCGAGGCCCTGAAGATATCCGTTGCAATGGCCATGCTCTTATGACCAAGGAAATGAGTATTAGTATCCGAAGTTTGCCTGAAGAAGCGTCTCCGGTCCACTTTACCCTTAAAGATTGGCGTCTATGGGTGGCGAGTTTCGGCTTCTTTTGGACTTTGTTTGTTTGCGGCGTCGTGTCGATGTACGGCTTTCAACGGACAGGCGGCGGCAGCGAGTTGATGAGCGAGGAAATTTTTACCTTGCCATTAATCCAGGACACAATCTTCGCGATTCTAGCCCCGTTTGTGTTTGTCATTGCAGCCTGCCATCCGATTCAGAAGGTGCACCGGATCCGCAATGGTTCGTTGTACCTGAGTGGGGGAGTACTGTTCGCGATTGTTCATGTCTTGATCAGACTGCTTTCCTATCCAGCATGGAATGCTGACACTAAGAAATATCAGTGGGCCTTGATCAACTGGAGCACATGGCATTTGTCGATTTATTGGCCTGCATTAAAGAGGATTTTTCTCTGGAATCTGGTTGAAGATATTTTCGCAATCTATATCCCTATCATCGTAATCGCCCATGCGGTCCTTTACTACACCCGCTACCGAGAGCGGGAAATTCGAGCGGCCCAATTACAAGCCCAGCTTAGTGACGCCAAGCTTTTAGCGTTAAAGAGCCAGCTCCAGCCTCACTTTCTGTTCAATACTTTGCATTCCATTTCTTCGCTGATGCTGCGCGATGTCCAAGCCGCGGATACGATGATTGCGCGGCTCAGTGACCTGCTGCGCATGAGCCTTGAAGACGAGGGGCATCACCTGATTTCACTGAAGCGGGAACTGGATTTCACGCAAGCCTATCTGGATATCGAAAAGATCCGCTTTGGCGAGCGATTGACTGTCTCCTTTGACGTTCCCCCAGAAGCGCTGGATGTGGCGGTCCCTCATTTTTTATTGCAGCCTCTGGTCGAAAATTCCATCAAACATGGCATCTCGAAACGGAGCACGGCCGGCGAGATCATGGTTGGTGCCCGGTTGACTCGGGGCAACCTTAATTTGGTAGTGCGCGACAACGGTTCCGGGAATAACCAGCGGGCTGGCGTTCCCGGTCCGATGGATTCCGGTATCGGCTTAAGAGGGACACGCGAACGGTTGCGGACCCTCTACGGTGACGATCAGCGGTTAGATATCAACTTTTTGCCGGACGGCGCGGTTGAAGTAACTATTTCGCTACCTTTTCGCGGGGAAGAACGTCGAATAAGTCATGAGTCCAGAGTTGAGGGAGTGGTTGCATTTGAACAATCCTGAGCTATCTTCGCTCGGCGCTCCCTTGCTTCGTACCGTCGTGGTCGACGATGAAGAGCCAGCGCGGGCCAAACTCAATATCCTCCTCGGGCAAGAATCCGATATCAAAATCGTCGCCGAGTGTGAAACCGGCGCGGCTGCTATTGCGGCGCTCAAGGAAGCCAAGCCTGATCTGCTTCTGCTCGACATTCAACTTCCGGATATGGATGGATTTTCCGTTCTCAAGGCGCTTACGCCCGAACAAATGCCAATCGTGATCTTCACCACTGCTTACGATCAATACGCGATTAAGGCTTTTGACGCGCATGCGCTGGACTATCTTCTAAAACCGTTCGATCAGGAGCGACTGCGTGATGCCCTGCATCGCGCCCGGCTTGCGGCGCGGACACACAGCGATCGCGTCTTAACTGATCGGCTGTTAAATATTCTCCAGGTGGCCCGGGCCGCGCCTCAGGCTCGCCGCCTTTTGGTCAGGGCGGGGGGGCGAGTGGTTTTTCTGGCTTACGATGAGATTGAATGGATAGAAGCTGCCGCAAATTATGTACGAGTGCATGCGGGCAAGGTTTCGTACATGTTGCGAAGCAGCATCGGCACTATCGCCGAAAAGCTGCCCAACGACCAATTTGTCCGCATACACCGCTCAACGGTCGTGAATGCCCGTATCATCAAAGAACTTCAGCCATGCAACAGCGGCGAATTCATTGTGGTTCTGAGGAATGGCAAAGAGCTCTCATGCAGTCGTGGATATCGTTCCGGACTGCGCAGATTGATCGACAGCACTCCGGTGCTGTAACGAGTAAGGCCGACCGTTTCAGCCGATGAGCCGGGGGTTGACCCACTGCCAAACTGAGCGGCCATTCTCAGTTTTTCGCACGACTTGCCCTCGCCTGGCAAAATTCCGCAGCACTGTCATTACCGAAGCTCTGGGATTACGGTGATGAATAAGGAGCAGGGGATTCACAGCTCTAACTAGATTGCAGACCGTGCTTACGGAACAAGGGTGCGTCGTCTTGACCAGCACCGCTTCACAAGCTGCGGTTAACCCTCGAACCTTGCCACTAGGTTTCGAGCGAAGCGCCTGCAGCAACGGTTGTGAAAACACTTCTTCTCCGAAGATTATTGACAGGCCATAAAGCGTAGTCTTAACTGCCGAAATCTCCTCGTTGATCTGCTTGAGTTCTTTCTGTAGCGACGACATTTCTTCTTGAATCCGTTGGCCGGATGGGCGCAGATAGTCGAAGGCCAGCAATTGCGAACTGTACCCGGCAAGTGAGGTATTCGATGTGGCACTCATATCCGGAGTATATGTTGAAGTTTCATTGACGAATCATCGCAAGGGACGAATGCCCTTTTCTTCGCAACAGGTGAGGTTTTCACGTTGATGAATTGCACCTCTTTCCTAAGTGCGTTAGCTGCTAACCAAACCGTCACAAGCTAGTCAAATAGTTCGAATGAAGGTTGTAGTTACAACCGGATGGTGTGGCTTCATCCCGGAGTTACTAATCATCAAGTTAGATCGTGAAAGAATTAGTCTATGGCAGCGAGGACAAGTCTGGTAAATCCTGACGAGGTTTCCGGAGCGACCGTCGAGATGATCCGAGAGATGGTGCGGCGGGCAGAGACGAAGCTATCCATTCTGCACTCTCGGAAAACTCAGATTTGCCGGCGAATACAGGCATTGCATCACCTGTCCAGGACTGTGGCGGTGGCAAATACTGTCCCACCGTTCGAGGATTTTGCTTTCGATGCGGCTGCGACTCCTCCTGAAGAGCAGGCGTCTACGATATTCGAGACTCCAAGCTCAACCAGTGAGACAAATGAGAATGCCCTTCGCGAGTCCGGATCGAGTTCACTTAGGCGGGCCTGTCGAATCGCTTTAATGGAGTGTGATCAGGCTGAATTCACTGCGCAAATCCTTCAAAGGATCGCCAGACGCGGAGCGATTTCCATCAAGATCTACGCAGATTCTGTGCACGAGGTAACTGCTGAACTTAACCGGATGGTGGCGGACGGCGAGGCGATTACATTCGGCGCAAAAGAGACTCAACGGTGGCAATTGAATCGCTCGAAATCAGGGTAAAGCGTCTCCGGGCGATGACCCGCGGGACTAACTCTTGTTTTGCGCTCCAATTCTCCACAGTGCCGTCAGTGCATTCGCCGCATCCCTGATGGCCTGCTTTTCCGCGACCGCCGGTTCACGTTGATAGATCGGAGTGTGTCTTTCGGCTGTCGGTTCCCCTGCGATCCTGGATAAAGCGGCCAAATACCTGCCTTGTAATTCTCGAGGGCTCAATTAGCCTCCTTGGATACTCATGACATTGTGGAGTCAAAAAGGGCGTTGTGCCAATACGGATTGCTGCGGAGCCAGCCTAAGGAATACATGTAGAGGCGCATAACCGCGCTGGTAGGGACGGGGATTATTGGCTCCGCAGAGCCAACTCCGCTTTACTTCGTCTCCAGAAGTGCGACTGGAAAAACATTGAGCACCGAAGCGATTTTTAATTCAGGAACTCTTTTGCTTTCATCTGTTCGAACGTCTTCTCCTGTCAACACATTACGAAACGGTCCAGTTCCCCAGTTCGGCAATTGGATCGCAGTGTCATGCCAAACATCTTCACCTATCGGCGGGCGAAGATCGCCATCCAAACGGCGTGCGCAAAGGCGAGGTACGATCACAACAAATCTCGTATCACGGGTAGTTCTTGCGAATGCCAGAACGTGGTCGGCCCGAGATCCGTGAGTGTTCAGCGCAACGTAGTCACCGTCACGAAACGGAGCCGGGATTTCATTGCGAATGCTCAGAGTGCGCCAGATAAGGTACATCTTGATCCTGCCGTCTTCCATAGTTTGAGACAGTTCCCGCGCGTTGTCGACTAATTGCTCGCGTGGAAATCCCATAAACGACCGCATCTCCTCGATCAAATGTTGACGCCGGCCATAATCGACCGGACGGCGATTATCCGGATCTACCAGGTTAAATTCCCAAAGTTCATTGCCCTGGTATATGTCCGGTACGCCCGGTGCCGTTAGCTTGATAAGTGTTTGCGACAGACTGTTGAGCATTCCGAAATATGAAATTGTGCGTTGGAATGGAATGAAGTTGTCCAGAAACGATTTGTTCTCAAGCGCAGCTTTAATAAACTCGGATGCCGCCGCCTCATATTCTTGATTTGGACTCGACCAACTTGTCATCTCCTTGGCTTCGCGCATGGCCTTCAACATGTACTCGGTGAAACGCTCTAAGAATTCTTTTGATGGGCTTGCCTCTTCGGAACCGACGGGCCAAATGCCAACGAGAGTCTGATAAAACAGATATTCATCATTCGCACTCGGAATTGCTGTCGTTGTCTGGCGTCTTAATTTGTTGTTCAACTCGCGCCAACACGCCACGTGCTCGTCCCACAACTCGGGCATCTCTGAGAGCACGTTGATGCGGGCACGGACATCCTCGGATCGCTTCGAGTCATGGGTGGATGTGGCGAGCATTGAATGCGGCCACCGCTCCAGTCGACGCTGCATTTCATAATGGAATTGCGATGGCGACACCCCGAACCGTAGCGGATCGCCTCCGACATCGTTCAGTGAAGTAAGGCGTTGATAACGGTAAAGACTGGTATCTTCGAATCCTTTGGCCATGACCGCGCTACTGTACTGCTGAAATCGCATAGCAAAATGGATAACTGAGCTCTGATAAAACTGCGGGTGACCATCGGCCTGTCGTGTGAGCAGTACCCCGTGGATAAAGTCGTAAACTGAGGAATCCGCCGATGTACTTTTTGCCTTAGCAGACCCAACCGCGTCGGCGATGTACTTGGTGTCTGTCTCCGAAACATCCCGTCCGGCAACGTAGGTTCGATAGACTGGAAAGCAAGCGACGATTTCGGTGAGCGCATCGCGCAGGCTCTTGACCGTGAAGTCACATGTATGGCGATCAGCCAGCGCAATCCGGCTAAGGTGGTTGGCGAGGACATTCAGTTCACTGTTGAGCGAGCGGTCCATCACCAGTTTCTTGCATTGATAGACCAATTCCTTGAAATCGAGATGTTCGCCGATAAATGAGCGGTAGGTCTGGGTTAGTCGTTGTTCGGCATCAGGATCGACGAACACCCCATTCACCAAATTTGCGAAGTCATAGCCCGTAGTGCCGTGAATAGGCCATTGGGCGGGAAGTTGTTCGTCACCGGACAGTATCTTTTCCGCGACAACATATGCGTTCTTTCCGTCATTGCTTGACTCATTCCTCGCAGCGCTCAGTTGCAGGCGTTCAAAATACTCCCGAGGATTGTAGAGACCGTCAGGATGATCAATCCGCAATCCATTAATCTTCGTGTCTTTCAGCAATTGGAAAATAAACTCGTGAGTTTTGACGAAAACGGCTTCATTCTCCTGGCGAATGGCCGCTAAATCGTTCACATCGAAAAAACGGCGATAGTTAATGTCGTCAGCGGCAACTCGCCAATATGCCAGACGGAACGCTTGCGCTTTGATCAGTTCGTGGAGACTGTCAAAGGAAGCGGAATCTCCAGACACTCCGTTAATTCGTGCAACAGCCCCTTCGATTAGAGCGGTGATCAGATGTGAACGGGCACACAGCGCCGCCAGCCGCTTTTTGTTTATCTCTTTATCCCGAGCCCGCTCCTGCCTTTTTTCCGGAGCTGGATTTTCACGTCCCGGAAGGTGACCAAAGGCAGCAATCAGACTCTGCAACTCCAGCAAGTCTTCGTTGTGATCTGCTACCTGCTGCTGCATTTGCTCTGCAGCCGGTATCAGTATCGACGTATATCCTCTCGGATTTAATGGGAAACGATGCTGAAAATAAAAAATGCTGAACTCGCCCTTCTCCTGATCGAAAGTCAGTTTCAGTTCGCCGCGATCCAGAATGACGCCGTATTGGTCGGCCAGCACCGGGACAAGGATTTTGCCCTGCAACTCATCTTTCAGAGGCTCCCAGTCGATATCGAAGAAATCGGCGTACGCCGATGCCTCGCCATTCTCCAGCACATCGAGCCACCAGGCGTTGTCACTTCCCATCACGCCCATGTGATTCGGCACGATGTCGAGAATCTGGCCCATGCCGTATTGGTGCAGGGTGGCCACAAATGCGTCGTACTCTTCTGCCGTCCCGATTTCGGGATTCAGGTGCTGGTGGTCGATGATGTCGTAGCCGTGTGTGCTGCCCGGTCGCGCCCGGAGATAGGGGGATGCATAGCAATGTGAAATGCCCAGCGCGGCGAGGTAAGGCACAATTTCATTCGCTTTCGCGAAGGTGAAATTCCGGTTGAATTGAAGTCGATATGTAGAGAGGGGAATCTGTGTCATTCGTTCAGCAACCATGCAGCTGAGAACGCCGGCAGCTTGTTCTCATCTTGTAACAGGTCTTTAGCGGTGCTGTACAACACCCGGCCACTCAGGCGCTGTGTGATGCTGATTTCGTGATCGGAGAAGTTCGCGAAGAGACTTAATGCACCTCCGTGCGCCAACTGCCAGCGCACAAAAATGCCTTTGGTATTGAGAACTATAAATTCTGCCCTCCCAACATTGATCTCAGCAATTCTGGGAACAATCTCCTGATGTCGGCACAGTAGCAGATCACCATAGAACCGCTGCCATTCATGATGATCGGGTTTTTCCAAAGAATTCCAATCGAGTTTCGAGTCAAGAAACGTGCTTTCGCTGTTTGGATCGGGGATTCGTGCCCGCGCTTCGGATGAACTGAAAGCCGCGAACCTCGCGAATTCGGATCGGCGACCCCGAGTTACCTTTGAGGCTAGATCAGGGCCAAAGTCGCAAAAGAATAGAAACGGTGTGCTGGCGCCGAATTCTTCACCCATAAAGAGCAAGGGCGGCGAAGGCGCCAGCAGCAAACAGGTCATTGCGACCTTCACTGCCGCAGGGCTTGCGATATTCAGAATTCTGTCTCCAAATGCGCGGTTACCAATCTGGTCGTGATTTTGCATGAATGAAACAAAACATAGCGCCGGGAGATCGCGGCTGGGCTCGCCTCGTGGTTCTCCGTTGTGATAGCCAGAACCTTCGCCTTGATAGTCAAATCCCTCAGCCAGGCAGCGACCGAGTCGCCGTGCCGGATGATCGGCGTAGTCGCTGTAGTAACCGTCCGTTTCGCCAGTCATTAAAACGTGAAGAGCATGATGAATATCATCGTTCCATTGGGCAGTGAAGAGACCGGGACTGTGATCGGCGTTGCGTCGCAAATAATGCGCTGCATTGTCAGCATTTTCAAGTACGAGATGAACGTGCCGTTCCGACCCGAAGTGGGCGCGTATTGTTGTCGCGAGCTCGGTCAGGATGTCAGGGCTTGAGTCGTCAAGAATTGCATGTACTGCGTCGAGCCGCAAACCATCGAAGTGGTATTCCTCCAGCCAGTAGAGCGCATTATGAACGAAGTAATCACGAACGGTGCGACTATCCAGGCCGTCAAAGTTGATGGCCTGTCCCCACGGAGTGTGGTGGCGATCGGTAAAGAACTGTGGTGCGTAGAGCGGGAGGTAGTTTCCTTCCGGCCCAAAGTGGTTGTACACAACATCGAGTAGCACCATCAGATTCTTTGTATGCGCAGCGTCAATGAAATGCCTGAGATCGTCTGGCCGTCCGTAAACACCTGCAGGCGCATAGGGCAATACGCCGTCGTACCCCCAATTACGCTGACCCGGAAAGGTCGAAACCGGCATGATTTCAACTGCGGTCACCCCCAATTTCGACAGGTAATCCAGTTTTGCCTCAGCGGCAGCGAAGGTCCCTTCAGGCGTGAACGTACCGACATGCAACTCATAGATCACCGCTTCTTCCCAGGGACGTCCTTTCCAGTTCTCGTCTCCCCAGGAGCATGCTGCCGGATCAATCACCTGGCTGGGACCGTGCACACCGGAGGGTTGGAAGCGAGATGCGGGATCGGGTACTCGCTGTTCACGGTTGATTGCGAAGCTGTAACGGGAGCCCGGTCGGGCATCGCGCGTTACTATCTCGAACCAGCCGCCGCCAAGTGCCGGCATATCCAGTTCCCTTTCCACGCCATCAACTAAGCAGAGCTGTACTGATGCCGCCGCCGGCGCCCACAGCCGAAAACGAATCGTGCCGTCTTCGCGGCATTCTGCCCCGAAAGGCATTTCGTGCTTGCGCTTCATTCGGCGGCTGGGCGCCTCCGGTCGGACCTACGGATACGCTCCGGCGGACGCTCCACCAGCAATGCGAGCGAACGTGCCTGCAATGGATAGCTTGCACCCCCGGAGTAGAAACTGTCTGCCTGATTCGACGTTTGGCAGGAAGTATCGAGAATTGCTACCCATCCGGAATTGGAAGTTACACCGGGCAGCACAAAGGGAATTTCTTCATGGTGTGCATTCATCAATAACAGGAAATTATCATCTTGAACACGCTGCCCACGCTCATCCACCTCATCCACTGCCTGTCCCGATAGAGCGACGCCAAGACAACGCGCGAATTCCTGATTCCATTCCGAGTCAGTCATTTCCTGGCCGTCAGGATGAAGCCACACGATGTCCTTGATCTCCGCTCCCCGGATTTGACGTCCCTGGAAGAAATTACGGCGGCGGAATACCGGATGCTCTTTGCGTAATGCGATCATCCGCTGCACAAATCTGAGAAGTTCGCCATCGATATGCTCCGGGTCCCAATCCAGCCAGCTGATTTCGTTGTCCTGGCAATAAGCGTTGTTGTTCCCATTCTGCGTGTGGCCGATGGCATCCCCGGCGAGCAGCATCGGCACCCCTTGGGACAAGAACATGGTTGCAATGAGGTTCCGCTTCTGTCGTGCCCGCAGCGCCTTTACTGTCGGATCATCGGTTGGCCCTTCTACTCCGCAGTTCCAACTGCGATTATTATCGGTGCCGTCCCGATTGTCTTCGCCGTTCGCCTCGTTATGCTTGGAGTTGTAGCTGACCAGGTCCTGCAAAGTGAAACCGTCGTGCGCAGTGACGAAGTTCACGCTTGCATAGGGACGGCGTCCGCTTCGGGCATAAAGATCGCTGGATCCGGTAATGCGGTATGCCAGCTCGCCGATGATGCCGCCGTCGCCCTTCCAGTAGGAGCGCAAAGCATCGCGATATTTGTCGTTCCACTCAGCCCAGCCCACTGGGAATTTCCCGACTTGATATCCACCTTCGCCGAGATCCCATGGTTCGGCGATAAGCTTCACCTGAGAGAGAATAGGATCCTGATGAATGATGTCCAGAAATGCACCCAGGCGGTCCACTTCGTGCAGTTCACGCGCCAGGGTTGATGCCAGATCAAAACGAAAGCCGTCGACGTGCATCTCCAGCACCCAGTACCGCAGACTATCCATGATCAGCTGCAGCACTCGCGGGTGACGCATATTCAGCGTATTCCCGGTGCCGGTGTAATCCATGTAATAGCGGGGATTGTCCGAGACCAGGCGATAGTAAACGGGATTATCGATACCACGAAACGATAAGGTCGGTCCCAGTTGATTGCCCTCTGCCGTGTGGTTGTAAACCACGTCAAGAATGACCTCGATTCCGGCAGAATGCAGGGTCTTCACCATCGTCTTGAATTCGTCGATGGTGCCGGTTACTGAGTACCGCGGCTCCGGGGCGAAAAAACCGATGGTGTTGTACCCCCAGTAATTACGCAGACCTCTCGCGATCAGATGCCGGTCGTCAATGAACGAATGTGTTGGCATGAGCTCCACCGCAGTGATGCCCAGCCGCGTGAAGTAATCGATCACGGGCGCCGTCCCCAGCGCCGCATAAGTACCCCTCAATGCGGGGGGCACGTCGGGATGACGGAATGTAAATCCCTTTACATGTACTTCGTAAATGATGGTGCGATGCCACGGTGTACGCGGCGCCCGGTCTGCCCCCCAGGTGAATGCTGGATCGACCACAACTCCCTTCAGCATGCCGGGCGCACTATCGCGGCGATCGTATGAAAGGTCTTCGTTACGATGCCCGATTTTGTAACCAAAGTGAGAGTCATGCCACTTGAGCCCATTGCGAATCTGCTTCGCATAAGGATCAAGTAGCAGCTTGTGATGATTGAAGCGCAGTCCCTTTGTCGGCTCGTACGGTCCGCGTACCCGATAGCCATATAACAGTCCGGGACGTGCCTCCGGTAAGTAACAATGCCAGACCTGATCGGTTTGTTCGCGAACTGAAACCCGGTGAATTTCGCGACGCCCAAGATCGTCGAATAGACAGAGCTCAACCTTCTCGGCATGTTCGGAGAACAGCGCGAAATTGACTCCCTCGCCGTCCCAGGCAGCGCCGAGCGGGTAAGGTTTGCCGGGCCAGACGATCAGCTCGGTTTGTTTTTGCAAGAAGGCGCCTCAGGAATTAAATTCAATTCAAGTGCAACGAGCAGGTGCCTTAAATCGGCAGGCCCACTGTGGGACTCCGTGCGTCACCGGCGGGACATATTATGGTAAAGGCATGTTCCTGCTGACGATATCAGGTCACAACCCTAGCTGCTTGCCGAATTCCCTGTAGGCCACGATTTTGGGCACGATCCAATGGTCATTTCTCAGCGCGCTTGCTCCGAGTAGAATAGGCAATTCTAGGGGTGCAATCGCGTGGCGTCCGCTGCGGTTCAAAGCGGTTCGGAGCAATTGTTGGCCGGCAAGGTCGCTGGACCCTGCCTTCTGGTGTTATTTGGCGCTTCCGGAGATCTCACCAAACGCAAGCTGGTTCCTGCGCTATTTAATCTGGCCAAAGCCAAGTTGCTTCCGCGAAACTGCGCCATCTTGGGAGTCTCTTTCGACGACCTGAGCACGGAACAGTTTCGGGACCAGGTCACTTCGTTCTTTACGCCCGAGGACCTGTCAACCAATGCCGTGCAGGATTTTAGAAGCCGGCTCTTCTACCACCGCGGCAATTTCGGTGATTCCGAAATGTACGGCTCACTGGAGAGCCGATTGCGCGTTCTCGATCAGGAATACAAGACGGAATCAAATTACCTTTTTTACTTGGCGACAGCGCCCCGGTTTTTCGGCAGCATTGTGCAGCAGTTGGGCCAGTCTCAACTTTCGCGACAAGACAATGAGCGTTGGCGGAGGGTGGTAATCGAGAAACCTTTCGGCCACGATCTTGAATCAGCCCGAGCCCTCAACCGCGAGATCAAGGCGGTATTGGCGGAAAACCAGATTTATCGTATCGATCATTATCTGGGAAAAGAAACCGTCCAGAACATCCTCGTTTTCCGCTTTGACAACGCCATTTTTGAGCCGATCTGGAACCGTCGTTACATCGATCATGTGCAGATTACCAATGCGGAAACAGTCGGTGTAGAGCAACGTGGAGGCTACTTCGATACTGCCGGAACCCTCCGTGACATGGTACCCAACCACGTGATGCAGTTGCTTAGCTTGACCGCAATGGAATCCCCCGTATCGTTCCAGGCCGACGCAGTCCGCGATGAACAGGCAAAGGTGTTGCACGCCGTGCAGATCCTTGATTCGGAATCGGTGTTGCAGGACAGCGTTCGCGGCCAGTATGGAGATGGCGTAATTGGAGAGGAGCGTGTTCGCGGCTATCGCGCTGAGCCGGGAGTGTCACCCGAATCGAGAACGGAAACGTTCGTCGCCCTGAAGATGAACATCGACAACTGGCGCTGGGTGGGAGTTCCATTCTATTTACGAACTGGCAAGCGGCTCGCCAAGCGGCACACCGAGATAACAATTCAGTTCAGGAAAGCCCCATTTCATCTCTTCCGAAAAATGCCTACGACAGAACATTCCAACCAACTGGTCATGCAGATACAGCCAACCGAGGCAATATCGTTGAGTTTCGGGGCCAAGATTCCTGGACCGGTTCTGCAGGTAGGGTCTGTGGATATGAGCTTTGAG
>Ga0157373_10002058_pt1 | contig 15239 bp, 18 predicted proteins | sample C65metaG_FD_113460 | JGI IMG/M metagenome (GOLD analysis project Ga0157373, IMG submission 113460) | Corn rhizosphere microbial communities from Kellogg Biological Station, Michigan, USA - C6-5 metaG | ecosystem: Host-associated > Plants > Roots > Rhizosphere > Soil | place: USA: Michigan... | reverse complement strand
TCGAGCAGAGCGCGTACGACCTTGCGTTCCGACGGCGTCAAGATCAGACCGGGGTCGGTAATAAGCTCTCTGAGAGGCGGCATCCGTGCTCCTTGCTGGATGGGTGTTGAATTTCTTTCATAACTCCTAAAAACAGTATTTATGTAGCCAGTGCTACATGTCCAGTGGTTTTTACGTTTCGTTTAAAATGCCCAGAATTGGTGCGAAAGTCCTGTAGGTCGGGGCTTTGGAAAGGATGGCGGGGTATGTCAGCCAATGCCTTTTTCCGTGTCAGACATAACGACTTTTTGTCTCGGATATTGGATTTCCTATATAAGGTGCCGTACACCAACGATCCCAGTATCCGCCCTCCGCCAGTGTGAGCGTCCGCGTGCAATCCACTCGTCTGACCTTGATCAGCCATGCCCGAACCGTCGCCCAGAAGCAGGCGCGTTTCGCGCTGGACGAATCACTGGATGCTGACTGGTTGGCCAGGCGTCCGGAGGCCGGCCACGGGTATCGAAACGTTCGACATGTCTTGTGCGGGCCTGAGTTGCGAACCCGCCAGACCGCCGCATTGTTCGGCGACGAGTTCCGGGTGGTCCAGGCCCTGGCCGATTGTGATCTGGGACGGTGGCGCGGGTTGTCCATCGACGAGTTGCTCCAGGCCGAGCCGGAACATCTGCAAGCCTGGCTCGATGATCCCCATGCGACTCCCCATGGCGGCGAGTCCCTCGACCGACTGTGCCGTCGTGTCGGGGACTGGCTTGCAAGCCTGGAAAGTGAACCGGGGCACCTGCTGGCCGTCACTCATCCGTTCGTGATCCGGGCGGCCTTGGTACACGTGTTGCAATGCCCGGCAACCAGCTTCAGCCGGATCGACAGCGAACCGCTGTCCGCCCTTGAGTTGCGTTTCAACGGGGTGTGGCGTTTGCGTGCCCAGGAGTCACAGGCATGAAGAAGCTTTCAGTCATCGGCATCGGCGCCGGCGATCCGGATTACCTGACGATGCAGGCGGTAAAAGCCCTGAATCGGGTAGACGTGCTCTTTCTAATGGACAAGGGGCCCGCCAAGCACGCGCTGCTGGACCTGCGGCGCGACATCTGTGCACGCTACATCGTTGATCGCCCATATCGTTTTGTCGAAGCCTGTAGTCCTGAGCGTCAACGCGAGGACCCCGACTACACCGGCAGCGTCGAAGATCTGAACCGCGCAAAGCAGGCGACGTTCGCAAGGTTGATCGATGAAGAACTGTCCGACGGGCAGTGCGGCGGTTTTCTGGTATGGGGTGATCCGTCGTTGTACGACAGCACTGTCCGCATCCTGCAGACCCTTCTCGAGACGGGACGCTGCGTCTTCGAGTTCGAGGTGATCCCGGGCATCACCAGCGTCCAGGCCCTCGCGGCGCAGCACAAAGTACCGTTGAACAGCATTGGCGGCGCGTTGGAGATCACCACCGGGCGGCGGTTGGCGGCGGGCCAGGTAGGGGACGCGGCGAGCGTGGTGGTGATGCTCGACGCCGAGGATGCGTACCGCCAGGTGGGCGATCCCGATACGCATATTTACTGGGGCGCCTACGTCGGGACGCCGGATGAGTTGCTCATCGCCGGGCGGTTGGGGGATGTGGCCGATGACATCGAGCGCACCCGCAAGGCGGCGCGGCAGGCGAATGGATGGATCATGGATACTTATTTGTTGCGTAAGCCTTGAGGGTTGCGAATCAAGCCTGTGGCGAGGGAGCTTGCTGTGGCGAGGGAGCTTGCTCCCGTTGGGCTGCGCAGCAGCCCTCTTGGCCTACAGGGGCTTAGGGGCGCTGCGCGCCCCAGCGGGAGCAAGCTCCCTCGCCACAAGCAAGCGCTTTTGCCACAGGGGGCGTGTCCTGAGACAACTCTGTACATTCACCCCCGCCCAAACCGCTCCCGATACGCCGATGGCGCCAGCCCCACCACGCTGCGGAACGCCACGCGAAAGCTTTCCACCGAGCGGTAGCCGCACAGCTGGGCAATGTTGTCGGTGTTGTCCTGGGTGCTTTCCAGCAACTCCCGGGCGCGCGCCAGGCGTTCATGCTGCAGCCAGGCCTTGGGCGACAGGCCGCAGGCCTGGGTAAAACGGCGCAGGAACGTCCGTTCGCTCATGGCCGCCTGGCTGGCGAGCTCGCGCACGCCGAGGGGCTCGTGCAGGTGTCACGGGCCCACTGCATGACGCCGGACAGATCGCTACGCGGGGTGCGGCTGACGGGTGATGGAATGAACTGCGCCTGGCCGCCGGTGCGTTGCGTCGGCATCACCAGTCGGCGCGCCACGGTGTTGGCAACCTGGGCGCCGAAATCCCGCGCCACCAGATGCAGGCAGGCATCGATGCCGGCTGCGCTGCCGGCTGAGGTGATGACCTGGCCTGAATCCACGTACAGCACGTCCGGATCGACCAGGATGGCCGGAAAGCTTTCGGCCAGTTCATCGGTGTAGCGCCAGTGGGTCGTGGCCCCCAGCCCGTCCAGCAGCCCGGCGGCCGCCAGCACGAATGCCCCGGAGCAGATCGACAGCAGGCGCGCGCCCCGGGCATGGGCGTTGCGCAGTGCTGCCAGCAAGTCTTCGGAGGGGGGCTCGCTGCGGCTGCGCCAGCCGGGTATCACGATGGTCCGGGCCGTATCCAGCAGCTCCATGCCACCGTCGGCCAGCACCTGGAAGCCGCCCATGGCGCGCAATGGGCCGTCATCGACGGCGACAATCCGGTGTTCATACCACGGGAAATCGAACTCGGGACGGGCCAGTCCGAAAATCTCGACGGCAACGCCGAATTCGAACGTGCACAAGCCGTCATAGGCGATGATGGCGACGAGGCCGGGGGAGAGCTGCATTTGGCGGAAAATTCCCACTGAGTGTCTTCTGCGCCACTTTAGCGGTTAGCATAGGGCGGATAAAGTCTCCTTACGCCCTCATCCCCCTTGGAGTACCCACAATGCCCAGCCCGGTTAGCGAAGTGCCTGCTGCTCCGTCCGACATTGCCTTACAGCATTTCAGTAGTCGGCTGACGTTCGAAACAGATTGTTCCGACGTTCATGCCAGCCAACAGGCCGGCGAGGTCGATTTTGTATTGGTGGATGTCCGTGGGCCCCTGGCCTATGAACGCGGTCATGTGCCAGGCGCGATCAATATCCCGTCACGCTCGCTCACCGCCCAGGCGTTAGCCGCTTATCCAAAAACCACGCTGTTCGTGGTTTATTGCGCGGGGCCGCACTGCAACGGCGCGAACAAGGCGGCGGTGCGCCTGGCGACCCTGGGCTATCCGGTCAAGGAAATGATCGGTGGCGTCATGGGCTGGCTCGATGAGGGCTTTCGCCTGACCGGCCTGGTGGAGCGCGTGGCGGACACGGCGGTCAGCTGCGACTGCTGAGTTTTTGCAGCGATCCCTGTGGCAAGGGAGCTTGCTTCCTAGCCACAGCAGTTTGTCCTGTCAGGTTTTTCGCAAACTTCAAGGACATCGGACACGCCTGGTTATTTTTATAATTATTTGTCGCCTCAACACAATTCCGCCTCTGAGTGCCCCTCTAGACTCCCGGCCACTTCGGTTTTTGCCAACCGAACGCTGCCTACGATCTGCCAATAAAAAACCTGCGCACTCAGGAGTAAAAATGAAGAAGCTAGCAATGTTCGGTGCCCTGGCACTGTCCGTGTTGTCCTTGTCGGCCATGGCCGCTGACGCCCAGCCGATCCGCCTCGGGATCGAAGCCGGTTACCCACCTTTCTCGATGAAGACCCCTGACGGCAAACTGGCCGGTTTCGATGTCGATATCGGTGATGCGTTGTGTGAGCAGATGAAGGTCAAGTGCGTCTGGGTCGAGCAGGAGTTCGATGGCCTGATCCCGGCGTTGAAGGTGAAGAAAATCGACGCGATCCTGTCGTCCATGACCATCACCGACGACCGCAAGAAAAACGTCGATTTCACCATCAAGTACTACCATACCCCGGCACGCTTCGTGATGAAGGAAGGTTCCGGGATCAAGGACCCATTGACCGAACTCAAGGGCAAGAAGGTCGGTGTGCTGCGGGCCAGCACCCATGATCGTTTCGCTACCGAAGTGCTGGTACCGGCGGGCATCAACCTGGTGCGCTACAGCTCCCAGCAGGAAGCCAACCTGGACATGGTCGCCGGCCGTCTCGATGCCATGCTGGCCGATTCGGTCAACCTCGACGATGGCTTCCTGAAAACCGACGCTGGCAAAGGCTTCGCGTTCGTGGGCCCAACCTACGACGATCCGAAGTACTTCGGCGGCGGTGCCGGCATTGCCGTGCGCAAGGGTGATCAGGCCCTGGCCGAGAAATTCAACGCCGCCATCACCGAAATCCGTGCCAACGGCACGTACAAGAAAGTGCAGGACAAGTACTTCGCCTTCGACATCTACGGGCATTGATCGTTGAAACCAAGGTGGCCCACCGTTGACGCGGTCGGCCACCTTTTTCATGGGCGATTGTTTTACCCTGCGCGATGAACGCTTTCGTATCTGGAGATTTCATGCAACGCATCGACCATACCCTGCCATGGAGCCACCTCGGCACCGAACGTCGGCTCAGTGTGTTTCGTTATGGCCATGGCCCACGCAAGGTCTACATCCAGGCCAGCCTGCACGCCGATGAGTTGCCCGGCATGCGCACGGCTTGGGAACTGAAGCAACGGCTCAACGCGCTCGAGGCCCAGGGCTTGCTCAAGGGCGTGATCGAGCTGGTGCCGGTGGCCAACCCCATCGGCCTGGATCAGCACCTGCAAAGCGCCCACATGGGGCGTTTCGAGTTGGGCAGCGGCAAGAACTTCAACCGTTCCTTCGTGGAGCTCAGTGCCCCGGTGGCGCAACGTGTCGGCTAACGGCTGGGAGACGATCCGGCGGCCAATATCACCTTGATCCGCCAGACCATGCTCCAGGTGCTGGACGAGTTGCCCGCGCCCCCATCACAGCTCGAAGCCCTGCATCGCCTCCTGCTGCGCCATGCCTGCGATGCCGATATCACCCTCGACCTGCACTGCGATTTCGAGGCGGCGATTCATCTGTACGCCTTGCCGCAACAGTGGCCGCAGTGGCGTTCCCTGGCTGCACGGTTGAAAGCCGGCGTGGCGTTGCTGTGCGAGGACTCCGGCGGAAGTTCGTTCGACGAATCCTGCTCCACCCCCTGGCTGCGCCTGGCGAGGGCCTTTCCCGAGGCGGCGATCCCGCCGGCCAACCTGGCGACCACCCTGGAACTGGGGAGCATGGGCGACACTCGGGTGGATCAGGCCCAGGCCAATTGCGAGGCCATTCTCGGATTTCTGGCCGAGCAGGGCTTCATCGGCGGCGACTGGCCGTCCGTGCCCGCCCAATGCTGTGAAGGCTTTCCGTTCGAGGGCACCGAGTACCTGTTCGCGCCGCACCATGGCGTGGTGAGTTTCCTGCGCGAGGCGGGTGAATGGGTGGAGCGGGGCGATCCGTTGTTCGAGGTGGTCGACCCGTTGGATGATCGGGTGACCACGGTACGGGCCGGCACCAGCGGCGTGCTGTTCGCCCTGGACCGTGGGCGTTATACCCAGCCCGGGATCTGGCAGGCGAAAGTGGCGGGGCGTGAGCCGATACGCACCGGGAAATTGACCAACGACTGAAAAGTGCTGTCTACCTCACCGTACGGCCCTTGCCATGGGCTATCGAATGATGGAGGAAGATCAATGTTCAAAGCGTTCGCCCTGTTCCTGTTGCTGGTCTCGTCCGGGTTGCAAGCGCAGCCCTCGTTGCACACGGACTTGCCACTCAGTTATCTGGCCCAGGCCGACGAGCAGGCCAGAGACCGGCCGCTGGTGATATTCCTGCATGGTTCCGGCAGCAACGAACAGGACCTGTTCGAGCTCAGGGACGAGCTGCCCAAGCACTACAACTACCTCTCGGTGCGGGCGCCGAAGACCATGGAACCGGGTCATTACCAGTGGTTTGCGAAGAAGGGCGAGGGTGCCTATGACGGTGACACCTCGGACTTGAAGGCCAGCGGCCAGATGCTGCTGGATTTCATCGAAAAGGCCCGGGCCAAATACCCGACGGACGCCAGCCAGGTCTATCTGGTGGGTTTCAGCCAGGGTGCGATGATGAGTTACGAAGTCGCCCTGCGACACCCCGATGCGGTCGGTGGAATCGCCGCGATGGGCGGTCGGGTTCTGTCCGTGCTGCAAGCCGAACTGACCCCCGACGAATCGCGGCGGTCGCTGGCGGTGTTCATCGGCCACGGCACGGCAGACCCGATCATTCCCTACCACGACGGCACCGAGGCCGACACGTTCCTGAAGACCCTGGCCCTGGAACCGGAATTCCATGCCTATCCGGGCGTCGGGCATACCATCAGTGCCTTGGAAGTGCAGGACCTGCGGGCCTGGCTGGAGCGGCTCAATCCGTAGCGGCTTCAGGTTGAAGCGTTGTTGCATGGGCTGACGCCATCGCGAGCAGGCTCGCTCCCACAGTGGGTGCCGGTTGTTCACACGACTCCAACCCACCGCAGCCCCTGTGGGAGCGGGCTTGCTCGCGAATGACGCAACGCGGTCCTCTCAGGCACACCCCCGCATCCAGGCCGTCACTTACCGTTGGCGATCTGTTTCACCAGCGCTTCATGACCGTTCTTGTCGTTGGCCCGGGAGATGATCTGCACCACGGCTACGCGTGTGCCGGAGGCTCCCAGCAAGGTGGTGTCGAGGGTCGGCCCGCCGCCCTGGGTGGCGCTGGTGTCGAGTTGACGCAGGCCCAGGCCACTGCCTTTCCGGGTCAGGCTTTTTTCGCTGAGGATCTTGGCGTCCGGCAAGGCTTTGCTTCGCTGGGCGGCAAAACCGGCCATGGTCGTGTCGAGAAACGCAGCATCGTCATCCTTCACCTTCCCACCATTGACGATGGTGTTTTCGGCCGTGATCACCACGGTCCGGCTGGTGGCGTTGCTGTACATGGTCCCGGTCGCCCCCGCCGTGCCCTGGGCGGCATCGCCGGCAGGCAGAGCTGTCGCAGTGAAGCCCTTGGGCAAGGTAAAGACAAATTTGCCACCCAGCATCGATACTTTCTGGGCCGGCAGTTCGCCGGTGGTTTTAGCCGGGGCCGAATAGGCCGGCACGACAGCCAGACCGGCAACGGCTGTCAGCAACAGCGCAGCAGTGTGTTTAATCAGCAATGACATTGAAACTCTCGGCGTGGTGGGCGTGTTCGGAGGCCGATCATCCCACGGGCATCGCGCCGGACTCCAGTGCTGCGCAGGCTTCCCCGCGTGTCAGTCAGGCTCGACATCCAGTTGCAGGCTGTCATCGGCCAGGCGCTCGGTACGCCGGACAATCCCGCTGATCCGCCGCCCCTCGGCAGTGAACACCACGATCTGGGCCTTCTCCAGATCATCCGGCAACGGGGGGCGGATGTGCAGCGCGAACCATGGCGGCTCACCGTCATCGAGGCGTTTGACATCGAACTGGCAGTCGACACTTTTGGTTTCCCGGCCGAACAGCGTGTCGAGCCCGTAATCAAGATGGCTGCTGTCGGCATTGGCGGGGGAAAGGGACATCGGCAGTCTCCTGTTGAGCACTCGGTTGATGTTCAAGTGATTCTCGCGATGCACGAAAATTCCATCGCCAATGCCCCCGATCAGAATTGATAACCTACCCCAGCATAGTACCCCCAGCCCTCGGAGCGGGCGCGGAAGTTGCCATCGCCGAAGTTCCGTTCACTGCCATCCTCCCAGTTGCCGCCGTTGTGGAAATAACGGCCCACCAGCGTGAAGCGCAGGTGGGTGAAGGAGTACAGCAACACGTTGGTGGCAACCGTGGCGTTGGCGGTGCGTGCCGGATTGTCCTTGTGCAGGTCCGAACCGAAATCGAAGTTGGTGAAGCCGATGTAAGTCAGGGAAGCACCGTTGCTGAACCGGCTGATCGGCACGATGTATTTGAGTTGGGCGCGGTAGCCGTCCCAGGAGTATTCATTGCTGGCGCCGTAGTTTTCCCATTGATAGCGACCGTAGAAGTTGGCCGACAGGTTGACCCTGGAATGGGTGTCGATGTCGGTGCCCAGCCCGCTGTACAAGGTGTTTCCGCGATTGGCGCTGTTGCTGCCATGATCGTAGATCCAGTCGAACGCCACATACCACTCCTTGAACGGCCCGATGGCCAGGCTGCGGCCTGCCAGGTAGTCGATGGAAATGCGTGGTTCGTGTTCCATGAACAGCGGTGAACCGTGGTCCCATGCCCCTTTGTCGTGGCTGTTGCCGATGTCGAAAATCTTCGGAATGTCGACGTAGCCGTACAGTTCGAACGGACCCTTGCGGCCGAAATACTCATATTCCAGGTACACATCGTCGACCGGTTGCGGGCCGAAACTGATGTCCTTGCTGCCGATGATCGTCAGGTTCTGGTTGTACCAGTCCGACAGGTAGGCGCCTTTTTTCGGCGCTGTGGCTTCGGGGCTCAAGGTTTCGCCCTGGGCAGATGCGTCGGCGGGTGCGGCTTGGGTTGCAGGGCTGAGTAGTCCGGTAACGGCGGTCAGTAGCAAAGAGGCTGCAAATACGCCGGGCACGGTGTGACGGCGGGAAATGAAATGCATGGAAAGTCCTTGTTCGTGCGGGCCGAAGCCCGTGTTCCTGGATGTAAAGAAAATGACCCGATCAGAAGGCCTTGATGGGGCTCGCAAACGTTTGCACATCCCGTACCAGTTTTTTCCTGGCCCTTGCGGCACGAGCACTGGACCGTCGACGTTACTGCTAGAATCGCTGATCTTGACTGATAGGAGGTATGCCATGAGCGAGCCCATTCGCCTGACCCAGTACAGCCACGGCGCCGGTTGTGGTTGCAAGATTTCGCCGCAAGTACTGGAAGTGATCCTGGCCGGCAGCGGTGCGCAGAACCTCGATCCGAAGTTGTGGGTGGGCAACGCCTCCCGGGACGATGCAGCGGTGTATGCCATCGATGAAGAGCGCGGGGTGGTGTCGACCACTGACTTCTTCATGCCGAGTGTCGATGATCCCTTCGATTTCGGCCGCATCGCCGCCACCAATGCCATCAGCGACATCTACGCCATGGGCGGTGATCCGCTCATGGCCATTGCGATTCTCGGCTGGCCCGTCAATGTGCTGGCCCCGGAAATCGCACGGGAAGTGATTCGCGGTGGGCGTTCGGTGTGCGACGAGGCCGGTATCCCCTTGGCCGGCGGGCATTCGATCGATGCGCCTGAGCCGATATTCGGCCTGGCCGTCACCGGCCTGGTACAAAAGCGCCACATGAAACGTAACGACACCGCCACTGCCGGGTGTCGCCTGTACCTGACCAAGCCCCTGGGCATTGGCATCCTCACCACGGCGGAGAAGAAGGGCAAATTGCGCGCCGCCGACGTCGGTCTGGCCCGTGACTGGATGTGCACCCTCAACAGACCCGGCAGCCGCTTCGGCAAACTCGATGGCGTGACGGCCATGACCGATGTCACCGGTTTCGGTCTGCTTGGGCATCTGGTGGAAATGGCCGACGGCAGTCAGTTGACCGCCCGCATCCGCTACGAGGCGGTGCCGCGCCTGCCGGGCGTCGAATACTACCTGGAGCTGGGCTGTGTGCCAGGCGGTACGCTGCGCAACTACGACAGCTACGCCAGCAAGGTCGGTCGCGTCCAGGAACTGCACAAGCGCGTGCTGTGCGATCCGCAGACCAGCGGCGGCTTGCTGATCGCCGTGACAGCACAAGGCGAAAGCGAGTTTCTTGCGGTAGCTGCTGAACTGGGCCTTGCGCTGGAGCCGATTGGCGAGTTGGTCGAGCGACAGACCAACGCGGTCGAGGTGTCTTGATGAGCAACGACATTACCGATTACCGCGACATTTTCCTCAATGATCGACCGATGATGGACACGCGCGCGCCCGTGGAATTTCTCAAGGGTGCCTTTCCCGGCGTGGTCAATCTGCCACTGATGACCGACATCGAGCGGCAGCGGGTCGGTACTTGCTACAAGCAGCAGGGTCAGCAAGCGGCCATCGTCCTGGGGCACCAATTGGTGTCCGGCGAAATCAAGGCGCACCGCATCCAGGCCTGGGCCGACTTCGCCCGGGCCCACCCTGACGGGGTTCTGTACTGCTTTCGCGGCGGCCTGCGCTCCCAGATCGTCCAGCAATGGCTCAAGGATGAAGCCGGCATCGAATACCCCAGGGTTGGCGGCGGCTACAAGGCAATGCGCACGTTCCTGCTGGACACCGTTGAGCAGGCGGTTACCCAGTGTGATTTCGTCCTGCTGGGCGGCATGACCGGCACCGGCAAGACCGAGGTGCTGGTCCAGCTGGGCAACGGGCTGGACCTGGAAGGTCACGCCAACCACCGTGGTTCCAGCTTCGGCAAACGCGCCACGGGGCAGCCTTCCAACATCGATTGCGAGAACCGCCTGGCCGTGGATATGCTGAAGAAGCGCGCAGCCGGTCTCGGGCAATTCGTGGTGGAAGATGAAAGCCGCACGGTCGGCAGCTGTGCCTTGCCGTTGCCGTTGTACCTGCGCATGCAACAGGTTCCGATGGTCTGGCTGGAAGACAGTGTGGAGCGGCGGGTCGAGCGGATTCTGCGGGATTACGTCATCAACCTGAGCGCCGAGTTTGTCGCCGTGCACGGCGAAGAAGGGTTCGCGCGGTTTTCCGAACGGTTGCTGGCGAGTTTGAACAACATCCACAAGCGCCTGGGGGGCGACCGTCATCGGCGCCTGATGGCAATCATGGAAGTCGCCCTGGCCGAGCAGGCCGATAGCGGTGCGGTGGACTTGCATCGTGGCTGGATCGAAGGGTTGCTGCGTGAGTATTACGACCCGATGTACGTGTTCCAGCGGGAAAAGAAGGAGAGTCGGATCGAGTTTGCGGGGGAGCAGGCGGCTGTGCTCGAGTATCTGCGTGAGCGCGCCGCCCGGACAGGATGACCTCTGGACCTCGTGGGAACGGGTTGCCGCCAATCGCGAGCAGGCTCGCTTGCAGTAGACGATACCTCTGCGATCACCTCAGGCCCATGTGGGAGCGAGCCTGCTCGCGATAGCGGTGGATCAGTCGACGGCGATGTAAATCTTGAAGCCTAAAGCAACACCGCCCCGATCAACCCGCAGACGATGCCCACCAACATGGTCAACAGCGCCACGGTCACAAGCACCCGGGCATCGAAATCCTTGCGCAGCATCAGCAGCGACGGCAGGCTGATGCTCGGCAGTGTCATCAGCAACGCCACGGCCGGTCCGGTGCCCATGCCCAGGGTCATCATCGTTTGAACGATAGGGATTTCCGCTGCGGTGGGAATCACGAACAGCGTGCCGACAATCGCCAGCGGAACCAGCCACACCAGGCTGTTGGCCATGGCGCCATCGACATGGGGAAACAGCCAGACCCGCGCCGCGCCCAGGACCAGCACAGCCAGCACGTAGACTGGAATGGTGCTCCAGAACAACTGCCACAAGGGCCGTCCCCAACGAGCGAGGAAAGGCTGCGCATCGACCTCGCTGGCCTCGGTCACGGCTTCGACGGCCGCCTCGGGTAACACCTCCGGCCGGGCAATGCGCTGGGCCACCATCGACACGCCAAACACCAGCACAATGCCTGCCACCAGCCGCAGGGCGGTGAAGCCCCAGCCCAACACGAAGCCCATGAAGACCAGGGTTGCGGGGTTGAGCACCGGGTTGCCGATCCAGAAGGCCAGCGCCGCGCCCACCGAGACATTCTGCCGACGCATGCCGGCCGCCACCGGTGCCGCGCAGCACGAGCACATCATGCCGGGCAGCGCGAACAGCCCGCCGCGCAGGGTCGAGGCAAAGCCGGCCTGGCCGAACAGGCGCAACAGCCAGTCACGGGGAATCAGTACCTGCAACAAGGAGCCCAGGATCACCGCCAGCACAGCTGCTTTCCAGATCGCCAGGAAATACACCTTGGCATAGGTCAGTGCGGCCATCAGCGGTGCGGTCTGTGCATCGTTGAGGATCGAACCGCCGCTGCTGTGGTTATCGGCGGCGACAAACGCCTTGAGGTAGTACGGCGACCATTTGACGTAGTAGAGACCGACGCAGGCCACCAGCAGGAACAGGGCGGGTTTCCACCAGAACGACCAGCCCCGAACGGGAGCGGCAGAAGATAAAGACATGGAGAAGGTCCGGGCAACAGGGATGTGAGCGCATCATACCCTGTGGCGACGGAGCTTGCTGTGGCGAGGGAGCTTGCTCCCGCTGGAAGGCGAAGCCTTCCCAGCCGTCACGGAAACCACTGGCGGGGAGCGAGCGCCCTCGCCACCCTGCCTGCCGCTTACGTTGGGACAGGTCTCCTGACCATTATCCAGGCCCTGCTTGTAGCTCTGGCTGGAAAGGCTGGCCTTACCGTTGTGCCAGGTCAGGGTCAGCACATACAGCGAATCGAAATCCCCCGATTCCCAGTCTTGGGCAATGGTCTGCTTCTTGCCCACGGCCTCGCCGGCCACCTTGTTGATCAGTTCCGGCAGATAGCCGTGTGACCAGGCCGTGTAGATGGTGGCGTTGTGGTACTTGTCATGCAGCAATTCGTCGGCCAGGGCGCTGGTGTCGTTGGCCGAATATTCGATATTGACCGGCAACCCGAGTTTGATCGCACTGGGGCTGATGGTCATCAACGGGCGAATATAGCTATAGGAATTATCCCGCTCGCCTTCTTCCACGTTGCGGGTCGGGTTGGCCGCAAATACGTAGTCGGCCTTGCCGAATTTTTGCGGCAGCAGGGTGGCCAGGTCGATGGCGCGATTGAGACCCTGGCAATTGAGTTGGCCCAGGCCGCCGGCGGGTTTTTCGGCGTGGCGCAGGAACACCAGGGTCTGGACGCCGTCGACTGGCTGGGCGCGACTGACGCTGGATTCCAGTGACAGCGCCAGGCCGCAGACCATAAGCAGCGTCGGCAGCACCAGCCATGAACGGCGTTTGAGGTGTCGGGTGAACTTCAGGGGATTGATCATCGGATTATGTTCTTCGGCTGTCTCGAGTCAGGCTTCGAGTCAGGCTGACAAACCCTGGCACCGCGAAGTCGTGGCTTCGGGTGTTTTCCTTGTCGTTACGCCGCTTCGATTCCTCGGGGCATTGCTCTGAGTCTCCTGAAGCCCTTTGGTTCGATCCTGCCACGGCTCTCTTCCATGAGATGGGGTGGAGATTAACGACAGGATGTTGCGAAATTAATAACGATTGGCGTGAATACCGTGACCGTCAGGAGTGGGCATTTCCTGATGCCATCCACCCGATCCTGAATTATGCTCCAGCATTTCCCTCCTGCCATGGAGCTCCCCATGCCCAACCTGACCCAATTCCCCATCACCCGGAAATGGCCCGCCCAGTACCCTGAGTGGCTCCAGCTTTACTCCCTGCCAACCCCCAACGGCGTGAAAGTCTCGATCATGCTGGAGGAGATCGGCCTGCCCTACGAACCCCACAAAGTGGATTTCGGCAGTAACGATCAGCTCTCCCCTGAATTCCTCTCCCTCAATCCCAACAACAAGATTCCGGCGATTCTCGATCCCCATGGGCCGGGGGACCAGCCGTTGGCGTTGTTCGAGTCCGGGGCGATTCTGATTTATCTGGCGGACAAGAGTGGCCAGCTACTGGCCCAGGAATCGGCGGCGCGCTACGAGACGATCCAGTGGTTGATGTTCCAGATGGGCGGTATCGGGCCGATGTTCGGGCAGTTGGGTTTCTTCAATAAATTCGCCGGCAAGGACTATGAGGACAAGCGCCCTCGCGACCGTTACGTCGAGGAAAGCAAGCGTTTGCTCAAGGTGCTCGATGGCCGCCTGGAAGGACGTGACTGGATCATGGGCGAGCGCTACACCATTGCCGACATCGCCACGTTCCCCTGGGTGCGCAACTTGATCGGTTTCTATGAGGCCGGCGATCTGGTGGGCATCCAGAACTTCCCTAACGTGACGCGGGTGCTGGAACGCTTCCTGGCGCGGCCGGCCGTGGTTCGGGGCTTGAAAATTCCGGAGTGAGCAAGGCGATGTGCTGCTCAAGGGCAATGACTCGCATCAACGGTTCGCAGAGCCTGTAGCGGATTATTGCCTTGCCGGTAACACACTGTTTTCCTGGCGCCGTTTGTACCCGGGGCGGCCAAGGCATAAGCTTTGCCCCCCTGTGATTGACACCCATTTGCCCAGGAGTCCCATGTCCAGCCAGTTCCCCGAAGCACGTCCACGCCGCCTGCGTCGTAATGCCAGCCTGCGCAGTCTTTTCCAGGAAACCGAGTTCACGTTGAACGACCTGGTCCTGCCGATTTTCGTCGAAGAAGAAATCGATGACTTCGTGCCGATCAAGAGCATGCCAGGCGTGGTGCGCATTCCTGAGTCGAAACTGGCCGGTGAGATCGAGCGATATGCCCGTGCAGGCATCAAGTCGGTGATGACCTTTGGCGTGTCCCATCATCTGGACAGCGACGGCAGCGATACCTGGAACGAGCGTGGCCTGGTGTCGCGCATGGCCGCGATCTGCAAGGACGCGGTACCGGAAATGATCGTGATGTCCGATACATGTTTCTGTGAATACACCGATCACGGTCATTGCGGCGTGCTTCATGGGCATGAAGTGGACAACGACCGGACCCTGTTCAACCTGGGTCGACAAGCCGTGGCCGCGGCCCGCGCCGGTGCCGATGTCATCGCTCCGTCCGCGGCGATGGATGGGCAGGTCCAGGCGATTCGCAAGGCCCTGGATGAGGCCGGTTTCAGCCAGACGGCAATCATGGCCTATTCCACCAAATTCGCCTCGGCGCTCTACGGCCCGTTCCGTGAGGCTGGCGGCAGTGCTTTGAAGGGTGACCGCAAAAGCTACCAGATGAACCCGATGAACCGTCGCGAAGCGTTGCGCGAATCCCTGCTCGATGAACAGGAAGGCGCCGATGCGCTGATGGTCAAACCGGCCGGTGCCTACCTCGATATCATCCGTGACATTCGCCAGGCATCGAATCTGCCTTTGTCCGCATATCAGGTCAGTGGCGAATACGCGATGATCAAATTCGCCGCCCAGGCCGGCGCCATCGACGAAGCCCGAGTGGTCCGTGAAAGCCTTGGCGCGATCAAGCGGGCGGGAGCGGACCTGATCTTCACTTATTTTGCGATGGACCTGGCACTGAGCGGCATCTGATCCAGCCATTCCCCTGTGGGAGCGAGCTTGCTCGCGATAGCGGTGGGCCAGTTTGCATCGATGTTGTGTGTGCCGCCGTCATCGCGAGCAGGCTCGCTCCCACAGTGTTTCAGGGTGTTCACAGAAATCGTGTCCGCCCCAGATCCCTTGT
>Ga0157373_10002057_pt1 | contig 15242 bp, 17 predicted proteins | sample C65metaG_FD_113460 | JGI IMG/M metagenome (GOLD analysis project Ga0157373, IMG submission 113460) | Corn rhizosphere microbial communities from Kellogg Biological Station, Michigan, USA - C6-5 metaG | ecosystem: Host-associated > Plants > Roots > Rhizosphere > Soil | place: USA: Michigan... | reverse complement strand
GTTTGCACAGAGACTGCCACGCTACGCTCGCAATGGCACGGTGGTTATAAATCCGAAATCACCAGCTTCTAGCTTCCTGCCTCTTGTTTCTTGCCACCCCGCTCCATTTAAAAATGATTTAAGTTAACTGAAGCGCCGCTTCGCAGGTAATGGCATTGATTGTTTTCAGATATTTAAAGTGCATTTTCTTTTTATACAAGCTGTATGTATTGCCACCGGCTTTAAACAAGCGCCTGTGCGCAAACCATACCAGGGTTGACGTAGCATAAAAAAAGTATTTATAAGCCAGTTTTCTCCACGCTTTCGAGAACGCCGGCTTATTGTAATAGATCATCGCCAAACGTTCTGTTTGAAAGGTGATGTGGCACGCCTCGTCAATCAATATATCGGTACATATTTGCTTAAGCAGGTCACACTGGGTTGCATCCTTCAAAGCCTGGTAAAAAACCTGGGCGGTACTTTCAACCACAATCACGGCCAGCGTCCATATCTCCATACTGGTGTTAAAATATCTTATCCTGCGAAAAAGCGTATCGCCCCAGTTTTGCTTAACGCGTGGCTGGCCTATCACATCCAGATACCGGCCCAGGTTATTACCATGCTTTTGTTCTTCTTTAATAAACAGCCGTATCGCATCCACATAGGCCGGGTCGTTTATTTTGATGGCATACTTCGTCGCCGCAGCTATCAAATGCGCGCCTTCGGATGTTTCGCCAAGTTGCCAGGCTTGTAGCGATGGCAGGATGGTATTAATTTCAGCAGCCGAAATTTCTGGTCCGCCAGCCCAGTAAATGCGATTTTTGGTAGCATTTGCCTTGAAATGCCCGATCCAGTAATTGCTTGTGTGCATATTTGTGTGTTTAAATAAAGTACTTTGTATTTCAGAGTAAATAAATAAAAAAAAAACCCGTTGCTCTCTGGGTCATTTAAAGCGCTTTGTTATGCATTAAAGTACTTTGTAATTCAAAGTAACTTTAAATATTTCAGATATACAAGAGGGTAGTTAAAATATTTTGTGGAAATAATAAACCATCATGCCTTACCGAAAAACGAATTAACCTTTCAGGGCAATCACTTCGCTCTGCGTGTAAGTAGTAATTTTATCTGCCCAGGCAATAAAACAACAAAACGATGATAACCAACCATAGGGCATAACCTGCTACCATCCATTTCCAGAATTGCTTTTGCATTGCCTGGCTGCCCTTTGAATGGTAGATAAGTACACCAGCGTTGATGGGAAACGCAAAGGCTGTTAACACAGTTAACAATTTGCCGGTTGTGCTAAGTGTTATGTTGGGCGGCAATAAAGCCTCGTAAGTTGTGTTCAGTTCGTCTATTCGGGCAGCTGAAAATTCCCTGCGTACGTATTCAGCATACAGTTCTGCATGTAAAGCACTTTTAACATACGGGTTGTGGATGAGCGCGTATAATTGTTTATCCGTTATCAGCTCAACCTTCATCGCCTGCTATAAGTTTACATCAGCTACCTTCACACCCTTTTTCGCATTTACCGGCTGTGGTACTTTTACGTAGTAGCCGGTACCGTCGTATATGCGTTTGCGCGGATGTTGCTGGCAGGTTTCGGAGCAGCAGCCGTCCAGCTTTTCGCCACATGCATCGCATTGGGTAAAATGCTCGTTGCATTCGGGGTTGGCGCAGTTGATCATTTTAGCGGTAACGGTGCCGCAGTTGTGGCAGGTTGATATCACTTTTGGGTTAACGGCATTCACATCAACCGTTAAACGGTTATCGAATACATAGCATTTGCCTTCAAAATCTTCGCCGCCGGCTTCCTTACCATATTTAATGATACCGCCATGCAGCTGATATACGTCGGTAAAGCCTTCGTGCAGTAACAAGGCCGAAGCCTTTTCGCACTTGATGCCGCCGGTGCAGTAAGTTAATATCTTTTTGTCCTTGTATTTGGCAAGCTCGTTTATTTTGGATGGAAAATCACGAAAGTTCTCGATATCCAGTGTTACAGCGTTTTTAAATTTACCTACCGAATGCTCGTAGTTTGAGCGTACGTCCAGTATCACCACATCGTCGCGGTCCTTCATCGCCAAAAAATCCTTAGGCTCCAGGTGTTTGCCGGTTTGTTTGTTAGGGTTGATGATTTGCGGATCGCGCAGGCCAGAGTGTACAATTTCGCTTTTATAGCGCACGTGCATTTTAACGAACGAAGGCTCCTCCACATCGTCAACTTTAAAGTCGATGGCGGCAAAGCGCGGGTCGGCATGCAGGGTTTGCATATAGATGCCACAACTTTCGGCAGTGCCGGATACCGTTCCGTTCAAACCCTCGTCGGCCACAATAATGCGCCCCACCAGGTTAAGCGATTTACAAAATTTAAGATGATCGGCGGCATATTGCTCCGCATCGGTTATTGTTGAATAACAATAATACAGTAGTGTTTGATAATTTGCCATAAACCATTGATACTGCTGCAAACAGCGTTTAATGAGCCGCAAAGATACGGAATTTGTTGGAAGGGTGAAATGTTTGACCATAGTCGATAGTCCATAGACCATGGTTAATGTTCCCATTGTAAACTTGCGAGTCGATAATAGGCTGCTTAATTTTTTGTTATGGACTATGAACCATCGACTATGGGCTAATCAAAACCCGTAATAGATCCTCACCCCCTGCTGGTATTGGTGGTTTCCCTGATAAGCCACACCGTAATCCAGCCGCAGAAAGTATCGCTGGATGCCTACATAAAACTCACTGTAGTTGCTGTTATCGCCCGGTTCGGTTAAATAGTTTATGCCGATTATCTCGTCGAGCTTCAGTTTTCGCAACCCGACGATGCGGTTAAAAATATAGCCCGAAAAGTTATGTTCGATGTGCCCTTCTAAAAAATTAGTGCTGTTGTAGGTATAGTACGGCAAAAAGTGGAAGCTGCCTATCTCGGGCGAAAACACCAGGCCCTGGTTACCCTTAAACTGCTTATAGTCGGGGTAGATGAGGGCATTGGCGTTAAAAAAATCGCCGGCTTTGAACATGAACGAGGTATGGCCATAGATGTCCAGCTTCAAGTCCTTTTGCATGATCTGTATCTCGCCGTAATCGTAATCAACCTGCGAGCCTAAAATGCCATTAATGCCCTTGCGGTAGCTTACTTTAATTTCGGGGTATTTGGATGGGGCATCAAACCGGCCTGCCGGAGTGGTGGTATATTGCTGCATAAAATTGTAGGTGGCCGATAGCCGCAATGTTACAGCATTGTTTTCGGTAAACAGCAACGGGTAATCGCTAAAAGGTGTTACCGGGTTGTTGGATGTAAAATCGGTGTTTTGAAAGGTAAAGATCGTATGATTCACCAGCGCGTTCCGTTTGGCATATTCTATCTGGCCGTCAAACAACAATCCGCGAGCTATATCATGCTGCCAGCCTATCCGCGCATAGCGTGAGCGGTAAAGTTTTAATATATTACTTTTAAAGAACAAGGTGCCGATGGTATTGCTGAACTGGCTTACCGACGATTCGCTGTTGATATCCAACATGTCGCTGCCAAAAGCTCCGTAAACCTTAGCCTGGTTTAGGGCATTGCAAGTAAAGCTGGCCGCGATGTTGGCGTTAAGCAGGTGGTTGGCAAAACCGTAACGCAGGTTTGGGGTGATGCTATACTGCTTGCCATAGGTGTATTGCTTGTTGTAGGTGAGTTTAAAGTTAATTCCCCAGCCTTCAACCGTATTGTAAAAAACGGTTTCGACCAACGGTGGAAAGCTAAGCGATGTTTTACGCCGAAAGTTAACCACCGAATCGACAAAAAACACATATCCTACCGGACTGAACTTGTTTTTACTGCGTTGCAGCGAATCGATATACGACTCGGTTTCGCGCTGCCAGGCTATGGCATCGCGCAATTTATAATTCTGGTTTTCTTCGGCAGATAAGGGTACCGGCCGGTTCTGCTCCCAGTAAGCAAAATCGCGCGAAGCGGTATTCTCGTCGATACGCACTACCTCACCATTAAAAAAGTTACGTGGGAACTGTGGGTTGAGGTTATAGTCGGTATAGCAGCCCAAAATGTAACCGTTAAACTTAAAGCCCAGTACATCGCCGCTAAAGGTGAACGCCACCGAGGCAGGCTGCCAAACACTGCCTTGCAGGTTAATATATTGCTGGTCGATATTGAGTGTATCAACAAAGTTAATGCCTGCCTTTTTGGTTACGTACAAATGGGCATCGTAAATGCGCCAGTCGCCATCAGTAATATAAATATTGCCGCTAAAGGTAGCGCCATGCACTTTTTTGGGCAAAACCTGTATTTTGTAAATGAGGTGGCCGTTTTCGGTAGCGGTACCCAGTAGTTTGTAATCGTAAAAATCCAAAGCCCTGTCGGCTATGGGCGATATAAAGCCGCGTGGGTTGAGGCCCTCAATATCGAAGATGTTTTTATAGAAGTTAACCTGCAAATCGGCCGCGCGGTTAAAGTTAAAGGCGTTATTACTGCCAGCCGCTTTGGATGATATCATCACTTCTTTATAGCGATGCGGCCCATCAAAATAAAACTGCGAACACGACTCGGACAAGTACAAAATACCTTTACCATCAGGGCCAAGCATCAGTTGCCGGGCCACGGTTGGGGTAAGCAAGCTTTTAGGCGCGCTGATGAGTTTCTGAACGCCTTTAATATACACGTTGCACGAATAGCCTTTGGCCTCATCCAGGTAAGTAGCCCGCTTGCTGATGGCATTACGGATAACCAGGTAGGCTTTATCGTTATCAAATGCGGATGGTAACTGGTAGTCTTCTTTTTGCAATTGTACCGTATGTGTATTGGTGGTTTCGCTTACATCCACATCCTCAACCAACTGTTTGTAGCCTATAGCGCGATAGATCAGCTGGTATTTGCCAGGGTTTAGTTTAAGCTGATATATACCCTCGGTATTACTGGCGGTGCCCTGGGTAGTGCCTTTAACGTAGATAGAAGCAAAAGCCACAGCATCCCCGAGCGAACTGGTAACTCTACCGTTTAACACCACCTGCTGCGCCGAAGCGCCGAGTGCCATCAGCAACAAAAAAACAATGAACCTGCTTTTCATATAGTTTAATGGGTATAAAAGCATTTTAAGCGCAAAAAGTTTCGATTACTGTTGCTCACTCTGTCATTCAGTCATTCGATCATTCAATCATTTAATGGAGGATGTGCCCGTTATTGCTTAATTTTGCAGCAGTTAAACTGACTAACCATTATGTACAACACCCTAAAACCAGTACTGGAACAAGAACTTGCAGAAATTGAAAAGGCAGGTTTATACAAACGCGAACGCGTTATCACCTCTCCGCAAGGCGCCGATATTACAGTTGCCGGCGGCCAGCATGTCATCAACTTTTGTGCTAATAATTACTTAGGCTTATCATCACATCCAAAGGTTATCGTGGCGGCTAAGGCGGCTGTTGATACGCATGGCTACGGCATGTCGTCGGTACGTTTTATTTGCGGTACGCAGGATATCCATAAAGAACTGGAGCGCAAACTATCGGAATTTTTAGGCACCGAAGATACCATACTTTATGCTGCTGCTTTTGATGCCAACGGTGGCGTGTTCGAGCCTTTGTTTAATGATCAGGACGCTATCATTTCTGACGAGCTGAACCATGCTTCCATTATCGACGGTGTGCGCTTATGCAAGGCCCAGCGTTATCGTTATAAGCACGATGACATGGCCGACCTGGAAGCAAGGCTTCAGGAAACGCAGAACCTGCGTCATCGTATCATCGTTACCGACGGCGCTTTTTCAATGGATGGGACGATTGCCCAGTTAGATAAGATCTGCGCCTTATCCGAAAAATATAATGCCCTGGTAATGATAGACGAGAGCCATTGCAGCGGCTTTATGGGTAAAACCGGCCGCGGCACACACGAGCACCACCATGTAATGGATAAGATCGACATTATTACCGGTACGCTTGGCAAAGCGTTGGGCGGTGCATCGGGTGGATTTACTTCGGGTAAAAAGGAAATTATCGATATGCTTCGTCAGCGTTCGCGTCCTTACCTGTTTTCAAACACGCTCGCCCCGGCCATTACAGGCGCATCTATAGCGGTGATAGATATGTTGAGCGAAACCACCGAACTGCGCGATAAACTGGAAAAAAATACGCAATACTTCCGCAAGGCGATGACCGATGCAGGCTTCGATATTAAACCGGGCGTGCACCCCATCGTACCTGTAATGCTGTACGATGCCAAGCTATCGCAAACCTTTGCCGCACGGATGCTGGAAGAAGGTATTTATGTGATCGGTTTTTATTATCCGGTTGTACCACAAGGCAAAGCGCGCATCCGTGTGCAGATATCAGCCGGACATGAGCAGCATCACCTGGATAAAGCTATTGCGGCTTTTACCAAGGTGGGTAAAGAGTTGGGAGTAGTCAAGTAATACGTATAATTTTTTTTATATTTGTACGTATAAGAGGTAAGAAAGATGGCTGCACAGAAATTAACGCTCAGTATAGCGCCTGATGTTATAGATAAGGCAAAAGAATATGCCAAACAAAAGCATACAAGCATATCCAAATTAGTTCAGAACTACCTGAAAGATATTGCTAAAACAGAAAATAAAGCTATTGTTACCCCTGAAAATGAAATACCAGAAGATATATTAAAACTTACCGGCATTTTAAAAGGAAAAGTGCCTGATGATATTGATTTGTGGGATGCTAAATATGAATACTTAAAGAAAAAGTATGACCTATAAAAGTGCTTTTGTAGATAGCGATGTACTGTTAGATCTGCTTTTTAAACACGAACCTTTTTTTACTTTTAGTCAAACATTGTTAACCAAGAGCAAAAACAAGGTCATTACTATCAGTACATCGGCACTTATCATTGCAAACATTCATTACATTATTTCTAAAAACATTGGTAAGGAAATAGCTAAAGAAAGCATCCGGGCATTAATCGATAAAATGAATATTTTGCCATTTGAGGTTGACGCAATAAGTCTTGCAATTAACAGCGAATTCACAGATTTTGAAGATGCTATTCAACATTACATTGCGCAAAAGCATCAATGTGATGTTATTATCAGTCGTAATTTAAAACACTATAAAAGATCGCATTTACCTGTTTTAACAGCCGAACAATTTTTAAACACATTGTAAATTATTGGATGCTTAGTTTACTTGAATACGCTTTGCCTTGGTTAAGCGTTATTCATTTTTCGAAACATCTAAAACACCATGAAACGTTTAACTATTTTATTTTCATTACTATCCGTACTCTTCATCACCCAAAACGGCTTCGCGCAGAAAAGGAAAATAGTGGATGATATGTATGGCAAAGATACCAGCGATGCGCCTCGCCGTACCGTGGTTACCGACACTAAATTCAACATAAAGGATTTTGCAAGCGGTTACCTGATAATGCCCGATGATAGCCTGCAATACGGCTGGGTGCGCTTTAATGGTAATGTAGCTATCTTTAAAGATACGCTCACCAACAAGATAAAACGCTACGGGCCGAAGGACATTAACGGCTTTGTAGCCGGTACTGATACTTTCAGAACCTTTGTGGATACTATCGTGCTCGAGGCAAACCCATATTACCGGGGCTACTACGGCAACCAGATATTTATTAACACACAATTTGCACAGCAACTGCTGTACGGCAATAAGGTAAGCCTGTATAAATCGGTGCGCGAGTACCCTAATATCAATAATTTTGGTGGTTATGGGTACTACCCTTACCGTTATTATCGCGGCGCGGATGGGACAATTAGTCAGGACGCATTATATTTGCAACGTAAAGGCCAGTGGGGTTACACTTACGTGCCTGCAGATAAACGTGTTTTTAAACGTTTGATGTTGCATTATTTTGCTGATAACCGCGAACTGGTAGCCGAAATTAATGCGGGTAAATTAACTTACGACGACCTGGATAAGATCGTAAAATTATATAATGATACAAACTAAGATAGATCAGTACACTGCCGATATCAAGGCATTTGCTACGGCCAAGGCCGATGAACTGGAAGCTTTCCGCATTAAATACCTGGGTACCAAAGGTTTAATAAAAGACCTTTTTGACGAGTTTAGGACGATAAGCAATGAGGAAAAACGCAGCCTGGGCAAAGTGCTTAACGAGTTTAAGCAGATGGCCGAAGCGAAATATGAAGGTTTGAAAGAGCAATTCAACTCACAGCCGACAACGGAAAACTCACAACTCGATTTAACGCTACCCGGCGAAGGTATAGCCGTAGGTTCGCGCCACCCGCTGTCGCTGGTGCGTAACGAGATCGTGGATATCTTTAAACGCCTGGGCTTCGTAGTTGCCGAGGGCCCGGAGATCGAGGACGACTGGCATAACTTTTCGGCGCTTAACTTCCCTGAGGAGCACCCCGCCCGCGATATGCAGGATACCTTCTTCATTAAAAAGAACGAGGGTAACGATATTGCTTTGCGAACGCATACCTCATCGGTACAGGTACGTATGATGGAAGCCGGTAAACCGCCTTTCCGCGCTATTATGCCGGGCCGTGTGTACCGTAACGAAGCTATTTCGGCACGTGCACATTGCTTTTTTCACCAGGTGGAGGGTTTGTATGTTGACGAGAATGTATCGTTCAGCGACCTGAAACAAACGCTTTACCACTTTGTACAAGAGCTTTACGGCGCAGGTACACAGGTGCGTTTCCGCCCCTCGTACTTCCCTTTTACCGAACCATCGGCCGAAATGGATGTATCATGCACCATTTGTAAAGGCGCGGGCTGCAACATGTGTAAATACAGCGGCTGGGTTGAAATTTTAGGCTGCGGTATGGTTGACCCTAACGTATTGGAAAACTGCGGTATCGACAGTAAAAAATATACCGGCTTCGCTTTCGGGATGGGTATCGAGCGTATCACCAACTTAAAATATGTGATCCGCGACCTGCGTTTATTTTCGGAGAACGATGTTCGTTTCCTGAGCCAGTTTCAAACCGAGGTTATTTAACCGGTTGAGGCTTAAAGTATTTACGTTGCGATTACAAAAAACACCACGATGTAATAAAACGTATTTAGTAAAATTGGCGGGCATTTCGGTAGTTAAGAAATTAAGAATACTTTTATGCTGGTGTTGATGAAAAAATATTGGGCCGTAACGTTGGTTTTGTTGTGTTTGGGATGTGGTAAAAGTAACCAGGGCTACATTCCGGATGTGCCGGTGAGCTTTAGCGCGCCGCTATCCGACCCACGTTTAGCAGCATTAAACAGTTATGGCGGCGCGGTTTTGTTAACCGGTGGCGTGGCGGGTATTATCATCTACCGCCAACCAAATGGCGGTTATGCGGCTTATGACAGGTGCAGCAGCTATCAGCCCGAAAAAAAATGCGCCGTAACGCTGGATAGCCCAACATTAACCGCGACTGACCCGTGCAGCGGTTCGAAGTTTTCGTTAACGGATGGTTCGCCGGTAAAAGCGCCGGCAACACGGTCGCTAAAATCGTACACGGTTAATATTGGTAATAACGAAATATCGGTATACAACTAATAAATGGAAGTTGACAAAATAAAAGAGAGCATCAAGAAAGCTGCTCAGGAGTTGTTTAGAAAGTTTGGTTACCACAAAACAAGCGTAAACGAAATTGCCCGGAAGGCTAAAATAGCTAAAGCTACCATCTATAAATATTTTGAAAGTAAGGAAGATGTTTTACACGCCCTGCTGATGGATTATATTAAAGTGAGTGTTGACGATCTGATACATAACTACAACAACGCCATGGATGAGGAGGCGCACCTTACCAGCCTCATCATGAAAACCAGCCGTTTAAGCTATACCATCTGTAACGAGTTTATTGGTTGGGATTTTATCCGCGAAAGCACTAACAGCCAGGATTTTTTAAAGAGTTTGAGCAATGAGCTGGAAGAACTCCTGATCAGCTCGTTCACCAAGGTAAGCGATTTTCGTAAAGATGAAACCTACCCGCAACGCTTACGTTTTCTCATCAAATCCAGCAAAAGCATCGTATTCAGTTTTGCGTTTACCTCGGTAAGCGATTCGGACGTGCGCAAAAATTTCGTATCCTTCCAAAAAGAGATATTGCCTTATTTGGTTAAAGCGGCGTTAAAGTAAGAAGCAGAACATCAATCTCCGTATAATTTCGTTTTCCTGCTTCGCTGCAATGATATTCATCCTCCATTTATCTTCCAATTAAAACTATTGCTGTAGTTTTGCGTTCACTCATAAGTTAATTCAGATACCCGAATGTTAAAGCGAGCTACCTATTTCATCCTTACCCTATTGCTTATGGCCGCAACCAACGCCATTGCCCAAGATTATAACTTGTATGATCACGGCAGTTACGTCCACAAAAAAGATACTTTGCCTTACCGCATCCTGTTCCCCGAGCATTTTGATCCCGCCAAACAATACCCTTTGGTATTTGTGCTGCACGGTAGCGGCGAGCGCGGTAACGATAATAAGGCGCAGCTGGTACATGGCGGCCAACTGTTTTTACAGGTACGTTACCGCGAAAAATACCCGGCCATCGTAGTGTTCCCGCAATGCCCGGCTGATGGCTCGTGGAGTAATCGTATCATCGAAAAAGATGCTAACGGTAAGGAAAAGCAACTGTTCCAGGTGGGTGGCGAACCGACCCCAGCCATGCGTATGCTGTTGGGCTGTGTCGATCAGTTTTTAGATAAACCCTTTGTAGATAAGCACCGCGTGTACATAGGCGGCTTAAGCAACGGCGGTATGGGCACTTTCGAGATGCTGCGCCGTAAGCCCAACGTTTTCGCGGCGGCCTTTTCTATTTGTGGTGGCGATAATACCCGCAATGCCAAAATATATGCTCAAAAAGTGCCGATGTGGATATTCCATGGCGAAAAGGATGATGTGGTGCTGTACCAGCATTCGCTCGTTATGGTTGATGCCATTAAAGCCGCCGGTGGCAACCCTAAATTTACCTTATACAGTAACGACGGCCACAACAGTTGGGACGACGCCTTCGCCGAACCCGATTTACTGCCTTGGCTGTTTTCGCACAGTAAATAAGTTTTTGAGGGTGGAGGACGGAGGTCGGAAGAGTCTGATTCTAGATTAAGCGGGCTGGCTGTCATCCTGAGCTTGTCGAAGGACCGTGTGTAAGGCCCTCGCGCCGTGGTTCGACAGGCTCACCATGACACCCAATGCCTTGGATTACTCGTCGCCTTTTTGTGGTTTGGTAACTCCGGCTTTAAATCGTGGTGTAAAACCCATTTTAGGTTTGGGGGCTTCTTCAGTAGGCGGTTCTTCGGTTTTTGGTGGTTCTGTTTCGGTATTGTTGCTGATAGCACCAGCAACAGGCGTGGTCTCTTCCGTTTTCGATGTTTCAACTTCAGGAGCGGGTTGCTCTGTAGCTGATTTAGTTACACCAGCCTTGAACCGAGGTGTAAAACCTACTTTTGGTTTAGGGGTTGCCTCAACAGGTGTTTCTTCAGCTTTCGGAGCTTCTGTTTCAGGAGCGGGTTGCTCTGTAACGGGTTTAGTTACACCTGCTTTAAATCTTGGCGTAAAGCCTACTTTTGGTTTAGGCGAATCTTCTACAGGTGTAACAGATTCTTCTGGTTTAGGCGCTTCGGTTGCAAATGTTTCAGCAGCAGGTTTGGTGGCTCCGGCTTTAAAGCGTGGGGTAAACCCAACTTTAGGCGCTGGTGCAGCCTCTGGCTTTTCGCTAACCGAATCGATAACTGTTTGCTCGGCAAGCGGGTTCTCTATCTTGACCTTTTCAACTTTCGGCTCTTCGGGTGTGTGGTATAGGCGACGCAGATTATTGAACCAGTACTTTTTGGTATGGTCGAAACTCTTTTCGCCCATTTGGGCGTAATGACTTTCAAATTCGGCATAGAGCGCCGGTTCGGCGGCTTTGAGCTGCACCAGATCTATCTTTTTCTTTTTAAAGAATTCTTCGAAAGTCATTTTATGGTTTTAGTTGTTGGTGACAACACCAACAACGGCTTTAAATCATCGCAATCCGCTTATGGCAATATCAATACCAAGTTTATTCCAATGGATGCCGCTGCCGGTTAATGTCCAGTCCTGCTTGTCCTCATCACTTGCGCCTTGCAACGCCGGGAACCACGCCAGCGGAAAAGCTTGTTGTTTGCCGCCATCTACCTCCACATAAAGTATATCATTAGTAAAGCTTACCTTGATATCTTTTTTTTGCTTTCGCGATGTGAATATGGCCATAGGAATACGTTTTTGTTATCCGCTATTTGCAAAGAGGGATTATACAGGTCCGATTAAAACCATCGATCGTCCTCAGCAGAGATTGCTTCATTACCGCTCGCAATGACGATTAGTAAATCCGAAATCGAACATCCGAAATCAAAACTACTCTTCCTCCATGTTATGGTAAACCGCCTGTACGTCGTCGTCCTCTTCCAAGCGGTCGATCAGTTTCATTACGTCTGCAGCCTGCTCTTCGGTAACTTTGGTATGCGACAAGGCAATGCGTTCCAGCTTGGCTGATTTTACTTCGATATGCATTTCTTCCAATGCTTTTTGCATTTTGCCGAAATCTTCAAAAGCGGTTTGTGCTACGGCAACATCGTGGCCATTCTCATCGGTTTCGAGGTATAGTTCTTCCAAGCCAAAATCAATCAGTTCAAACTCAAGTTCTTCCAGGTCGCGATCGCCGGGCTCAAACCTGAAAATAGATTTACGCTGAAATATAAAATCCAACGAGCCGGTTTTACCCAAACTGCCGCCAACTTTAGTAAAGTAGCTGCGCACGTTGGCTACAGTACGGTTGGTATTATCGGTAGCGGTTTCAACCAGTACGGGCACACCGTGCGGCGCGTATCCTTCGTAAACCAGCTCTTCGTAGTTCGACTCATCTTTGTTTGATGCGCGTTTAATAGCTGCGTCAACACGGTCTTTAGGCATGTTAACCGCCTTGGCGTTTTGCATGGCCGTACGCAGGCGTGAGTTACTTTCTGGGTTAGGGCCGCCATCTTTAACAGCCATTACAATCTCTTTACCCAAACGTGTAAACTGCACCGCCATTTTGGCCCAGCGCTTAAATTTTCTTTCCTTGCGGAATTCGAATGCTCTTCCCATTTTTTCTGTTAGGACCATGGTCCATAGACCATAGTTTGCTGTTATTTATCAAATTATCCTGACTATGGACTATCGACCATCGTCTATGGACTACAAATATACTTTCTTCAAATTAGTTAACATATCCTCCGTCATCCGGCTCAGATCAAATTCCATCTTCCAGCCCCAGTCACGCTGGGCATCGCTATCGTCTATCGATTTTGGCCAGCTATCTGCAATAGTCTGGCGCGGATCGCTGTCGGCGTAGCTCATCCTGAAATCCGGGAAATGCTTCGTGATCTCGTCGCTTAACATTTCGGGTGTAAAGCTAATACCTGCAAGGTTATAACTCGAACGAATTTTAATTTTTTCTGCCGGGGCAGCCATTAATTCAACCGTGGCGCGTATGGCATCGTCCATATACATCATCGGCAAGGCGGTTTGAGCAGATAAAAAGCTTTGATACTCGCCCTTTTTTATCGCTTCATGAAAAATATGAACGGCGTAATCGGTAGTGCCTCCACCGGGATTGGCCCGCCAGCCTATCAAACCCGGGTAACGCAAACTGCGCACATCTACACCGTATTTGCTAAAGTAATATTCGCACCAGCGTTCGCCGGCTAATTTACTAAAACCATAAACAGTGTTCGGATCCATCACACAATACTGCGGGGTATTGTACTGTGGCGAATGCGGCCCGAATACGGCTATTGAGCTCGGCCAGAAAACCTTGCCGGTTTTAAACTCTACCGCGAAATCCAGCACATTAAGCAGCCCCGTCATGTTCAGATCCCAGGCCATTTTGGGTTTTTGCTCGCCTGTGGCTGATAAGATGGCTGCCAGCAAATAAACCTGCGTGGGCTGATGCTTGGCGAAAAGATGGTGCAGGGTATCCTTATCCAGCACGTTGGCAAACTCGAATGGGCCGGTGTTGCGTATAGCATAAGCCGGATCGTTAATATCGCAGGCTATTACGTTTTCGGCTCCGTTTATGCCGCGCAAGGCGGTTACCAGTTCGGTACCAATTTGTCCGTTAGCGCCAATTACCAAAATTTTTTCGCTCATGGTTTGCTTGTCAGTTACTATCGGCAAAGGTAAAAAAATGACCGAAATCAAACCGGGCCTGTCACGATCTAAAATTTACCATCAGCTCGTCAAATTCGCATAAAATAGGCTACTGTTTTGATAGATTTTGTGTGATATTTCTGCCCGAATTTCCGAAAAAGACAAATAATGCGCATATTTGGAAACTATTAAGTATTTATTAAACAATTAAAAAAGAAATGAAAGTCGCAGTTGTAGGTGCCACTGGTTTAGTGGGCACTAAAATGTTGCAAGTTCTGGCAGAACGCAACTTCCCGGTTACCGAATTGATTCCCGTAGCTTCTGAAAAAAGCGTTGGTAAGGAAATTACTTACAAGGGTAAGCAATTTAAGGTGGTAAGCGTGGATACAGCTATCGGCATGAAGCCCGACCTGGCCCTGTTTTCGGCCGGCGGCAGCACTTCGTTAAAAGACGCTCCGCGTTTTGCCGAAGTGGGTACTACTGTGGTTGATAATTCATCGGCATGGCGCATGGATCCTACCAAAAAACTGGTAGTGCCTGAGGTTAATGCTGACGTGATCACTGCTGAAGATAAGATCATCGCAAATCCAAATTGCTCAACCATACAAATGGTAGTGGCTTTAAAACCACTGCACGAAGCTTATCAGATTAAACGCATTGTGGTATCAACTTACCAATCGGTTACCGGTACCGGCGTTAAAGCTGTTGAGCAATTGATGAACGAGCGTAAAGGCATTGACGGCCCTATGGCGTACCCATACAAAATTGATTTAAACGTGATCCCTCAGATTGATGTATTCGGCGATAACGGATACACCAAAGAGGAGATGAAGATGATCAAAGAAACCAAAAAGATTATGGGTGATGACAGTATCAAAGTTACCGCTACTACCGTGCGTATCCCGGTTATGGGCGGCCACAGCGAGTCGGTAAATATCGAGTTCGCTAAGGATTTTGACCTGGACGAGGTAAAAGCCCTGTTGGCTAAGTCGCCTGGTATAATTGTTACCGATGATATCGCTAACCTGAAATACCCGATGCCGCTGGACGCACACGAAAAAGACGAAGTCTTTGTAGGCCGTATCCGCCGCGATGAAACCCAGCCCAATACTTTAAACTGCTGGATAGTGAGCGATAACCTGCGTAAAGGCGCCGCTAC
>Ga0157373_10002055_pt1 | contig 15248 bp, 16 predicted proteins | sample C65metaG_FD_113460 | JGI IMG/M metagenome (GOLD analysis project Ga0157373, IMG submission 113460) | Corn rhizosphere microbial communities from Kellogg Biological Station, Michigan, USA - C6-5 metaG | ecosystem: Host-associated > Plants > Roots > Rhizosphere > Soil | place: USA: Michigan... | reverse complement strand
TTGCTTCATCTCAATTGCATAGCGCAGCGCCTCTAATTGGGCCCATTCGACCATGGGCTCAATTCTTGCGGCATGCACTTTGTCCGGAGCAGCGTTGAAGGCGGCGACGACTAGATCCCCAAGTACTCGGCCAGCCCAAAAAGCATCGCTACATCTGATTACACCTCTAGGGAACGGTGCGCCCAGCGAGAGGTTGGTTACTAAGGTCATCGCAACGGCAGGATCAGTCCAATCCAGCTGATTGAGACCTACGAATGGCATGTAGTTATTGCGAACTGAGGGGTTAGAAACGAATTCTCGAGCATGTTGCCCGATGCTGCCCCAGAAATCGAACCGAGTAGGCACGACTCGATTTCGGTACTGACGAACCTTCAACTGCCAGTGGAAATCGCCGCTAAACTCAGGATTGAAATGCTCTTTCAGCAGAGGAAATGCAGCTTTAGCAATGGCATACACCGTCTGCGGGGTCTGACCTAGGAGGTCATCCCTTCGATTGTGCAGGAAAGACGCAGCCTCGGACTCTCTTTGCGGCAGTCCATGATCACGACACCATGCGTGCATTGCGTATGGGTCAATGGCAGTAAGGGTAATGCACCATCGACCACGGCCAAATCCATTAACGTCACGCCAGAGCATCATAAAACCATGCGAGCCTGCTCTGTCTCCTTCCCGAGCGATCACATCCATGGCAGTAAGTACTATTCTCGGAGGCCAGCGCTCATCGCATTCGTTTTTACTACCAGAGTCTGTCTCTTCGAGGTCGCCGTTGGAATCATCGAGTCCCTTGTAAGCCAGATAGAGATCAATCGACGGGAGCGCTTCGACTGGCAGGTTGGTACTTCCGGTCAAATGCCAAGCCTCCGGCAAGTGCGCTAGGAGTCCAAACTGTGAATCATCGCTGGTCAACTTCAGTGCCAGACATTGCTTACCCGACCATGCGTTCATGCTGCCAACGGCATGCACTAGAAGCGTCGCCCAATCTGACGCGATTACTACGAAGCAAACATCGAAATTACCCAAAAAAGGGAGCATATTCCGAAGTTCCTGCTCATAGCCGGCAAGCTCCGTGACGGTCTGTCGTTCCGTTTCGCTGGCCCTTTTGACTTCAAAAACTACGAGCGTCTTCGTCTCAGGATTGAAACAAAGTATGTCTGGACGCAGCACCTCTCCTTTGGTCATGGAGATACTGGTGTTGATCGAAACGATCTCCAGCAAGCCCAAATGACTCAGTACATGCTCTGCCGCCTCTGCTGAAGCACGTCGAGAGATGTAATCAATACCAAAGGATGGAAGGTAGTACTCCTGGTCTACCGAGTCCGTTAAAGAGGTGATAGCTTCTTGCCCTTGGATTGTGTCAAGCAGTTCCCCCTTTTCAATGAGGTGCTGTAGCCATAATACGACTTCGGATTCTGGGGGAAGCTTGATCTTGGACATAAATCTTCCTTGGGCTAATGAGAGCTATCCTTTGAACAGGGATATTACTGACGTTCAGAGCGATCATACCCTCCCTCGACTTACTGAGGCTCTTCCGTTTTCTACCTATTGCGTGGCTTCCGTCAGCGTGTAGGCCGTATATACCAGCTGTAAACCTGATGCTATTGGCTGGCCAAATGGATACAGTTGCACATAATGCGAAATTGACCTATCCATGTGGTTTTCTTGAAGCTAAATAGATCACTGTAGGCTTTTTCATTTTTGAATTGAGTGTCCGGTTCTCGTCCAGCAGCACCTCGTTGGCGGAGGCGAGATTAGATATTTTGGTTCGCAGTTCCGCGATCTCCTGCTGGTAGCCTGCTGATTTCTCTAGCTTGGCAATCAAGTCCTGATGCTTCGCATCTCGCTTGGCACTACAGGAGCACCCCTGAGCCTCGCGGATAAAGGCACTACATCTGGTGTCTCTAGCGAAATTGGCAGAACATAACGTGTAGCGGTAGAGGGAAATCCCCGAAAGTAAGAACAAAACTGTAATTCTCAAAACCGGTCGCACAGGGATTCGAAAGTCGCTCAGTTGCATCCACGCTCGGCAATATTGAGGCAGTAGTATTAGGAGAATGGTGTTTCTCACGCCAATAACATAGGAGTTGCAAAGTGTTTACCCTGTCAACCACCTTCACCCGATCCGATCTTGAACAGGCTTTACGCTTGTCGCGGGCTTACTACGTCGATCTGATCAATAAGTACGTCAAGGCACACGGCCCTACCAGTAGCCTCTGTATCGCCCAGGTGGAAACCGAGGTTCGGGCGTATCTCGAAGACGCTCTGACCGGTTGTTATCAGGTGCGTGCTGGGGCTGTTTTCGCGAAAGATGATGCGACAGAAGAGGTTATCGGTTTCGCCATCTATCTTGGTGGTAAGGCCCCGCCAACTGATTGTGGGCTCAATTATGTTGTAGTTGACCAGCGATATCGCCGCCAGGGGATTATGAAGGCGATGCTTGACGTCGTAATGAGGAAATTCACCTTCATCGGCCTGTCTTGTAATGTGGAAAAGGTGCCGTACTACGAAGCCTTGGGCTTCAGGATCACCGGCAGCGACATGATGCAGGTGGGCATGAGTTGGGGAGTTAACAAAACCCACGGTGTGATGAGCGTCTTGGACTTCGGTAACAGCGAGCAAATTCATGCAGCCGTTGCGGCCTTCATGCGTAACTCGGCAGGAAAAGGCGAGGCAATTCTTTCCGAGCTCGGGCGCATCCAAGAGCTGAAAGTTGCCGAGGTTGAAGCCTATGTGCGCCGGCGTCAGTCCGGCTTAAGCCACCTTGAAGCAATCGCCTAAAACAGGAGTTTAGGATGTAGGTGGACGCCTTCGCCCGTGCTCCGATCCACCCGGTTGGCTAAAAAACGTGCTGCGGTACGTTATCTTAGTTTGCGCTGAGTTCGAGGAATTTTGAAAATGGATTATTTGCTCTAGCTCGGTGATTTAAAAAACTTTGGATAGCTTTTGGTGGTGCGATGGTCGGTGGCTTTTTTACCATGTGGCTACACATCGCACTCAGAAGTGAACTGTAGTGGTCAACTATTCCCGGACACAGAATTGAGTTTTTCCTCTGCAACCGCTGGCGGCACGAAGTCATTGTGCTGATGCGGCCTTGCCCAGTTGTACCGCTGCATGAGATAGCGGCCGACGTCCTGCTCGGCCAACGCTGCCGTCATGTAACCCACTGACGGTACCCACTCCGTTTTCAGGCTACGAAACAGCCGCTCCATGGGCGAATTGTCGTAATAGTTTCCCCTTCGGCTCATGCTTTGATTCATCCGATAGCGCCAGAGCCGCTGGCGGAAACTACGGCTGCCATACTGGCTGCCCTGGTCGCTGTGAAACAGCACGCCTTGTGGTCTGCCACGCATCTCGTAAGCCCTGTCGAGCGCTTTGACGACCAGTTCCGCATCAGGCTTAGCGCACATCGCCCAACCCACCACTCTGCGGCTGCATAAGTCCAAGACAACAGCCAGATAGCTCCATCGACCCTCTGCCCAAATATAAGTGATGTCACCGCACCAGACTGTGTTCGGCGCGGCTACGGTAAACTCGCGATCAAGAATATTGGGAATATCGGGGCGCTCGACCGTGGCCTTCTTGTACGCATGAGAACCAGGCTGTTTACTGATCAACCCTTGTTCCTTCATCAATCTTCTGACTTTGAAACGTCCCGCCTCGACGCCTTCATCCCGCAGCATGGCAACCAGACTGCGACTGCCTGCTGAGCTACGACTTTGGTTGAACAGCTCGTTGACACGACTGCGTAGGTTCAGTCGGCGGGCATCAATATGGCGCCGCCGGGCCAGGTAGGCGTAATAACAAGACCGGGGTAGTTCGAAGACTGAACACAACAGTTGAACAGGGTAGTGCTTCGCCAACTGCCGAATCGACTTCAACGTCTGCGCCCGTGTTCCTCGGCCATCAAGAGCGCAGTGGCCTCCTTTATTATTTTCTTCTCAAGCTCCAGCCGGTTGATACGGGCCTGAAGCTCCTGAATGGTCTGCTGCTCCGGCGTGAGCGCTTTGGCGGTTGGCGTAACGCCCCGCGCTCCAGCTGCAACTGGGTAACCCAGCGGCGCAATAAGCTCTCCCCTACGTCGAGAGATTTGGCGGCCTCGGGGCAGCTGTAGCCTTGGTCGAGCACCAGACTGGCAGCATCACGTTTGAAAGTCGGAGTGAAGGTACGTCGTTGTCTGCTCATCCAACACCTCTGTATGGCGATCATTCTCGCCTAAAAAGGTGTCCGGGGTTAGTAGACCACTACACTGTGTCGGGCTTTACTCTTGCCCAAAAAATGCCGGTAGCAAGGAAAAGAAATGTTTCCTTTAAATACTGAAAAAGCCTTAAAGACAATATTTCTTTACTTACGGCTATCCACCGGTAAGCGGATGGCGAACATACCTACCGAACTCCAGTATTTAGGGCGATGGTGTCCGCGTATTTTTAAGCGGACGCGATCACACCTTAGGTCACTTTGCCGTACCCGTACTGCATATCTGAAGGGTGTTCTTACGCGCCTGCCGACGCAGCGGGCGAGTGAAATCGATCAGTTGCTGCCGCATGAGTGGATGCCTACGTGAGCTTGAGGCGAAAAGCGGCCGAAACTCAGGAGGGTATCTATTTTTTTGCGCTACTACTCGACGGGACATCTGCGATAGGGCCGGGCGTCTCTAAGCCGGAGAGAAGTCGAATCACTCCGCCGCATTTCCCGTCATGCCGGTGAAGGTATGCCCCATAGTCCTTACCTGCCTGCGGAGTAAATACTCGGGTACTTGGCACACAAATAGCTTGGGCGGTGACCATTTTCATCAAAACCACAGAAGGGGCTCCTGCGGGGATAACAAACTCTGAGTACGACTCGCTATAGCTCAGATGATCACTCCTCCATGATGCAGGCATTCCTATACTTCGTCTGGTTTGTTGTCCTATGATGGAATTGACCTAATCTGCAACGGTATAGCCGTAGGCATAAAGAGGTTCTTTGCTCGAAGCGCAGTCTTGCCCAGGATTGATTGCGACGAGCAAACCGTTGTTTCCAAAAAGACGGATCCTTGCGGAGATTGCCTGATCGTAGGGCTGCTCTTGTATAGGCTGCTCGTAATTCGTAGAACCACAGCCACTTAGCAACAGCGCAGAAAAAGGGCCAGCAATCGGATATTCAAAGATAACTCCTCGGTTCAGATATCTCATCGTATCGGCAAGTTTTTGTGTACCGAAATGTCCCTGCCACCGCAATCGGAAAGCAATCTCCAGGGCAGGGCTTTGAAGGGGCGCTTCTGGGCCTCCCGACGCACCAGGCGAGTAAAAATTGCAAAGCTGCCGGGGCAGCATGGACGGGTGCGTGTTTCACATAACAAGATGTGTTGAGCAGACGCTTACCCCTTAATTTCCATACATAAGGTCAAACAGGAAACGCACATGCCGGCCATCACCAAACTCGTGCTGCACAATTTCAAACGCTTTGGCGATCTGACTCTCCAGTTTGATGCCGGTACCAACGTATTGATTGGGGACAATGAGACGGGCAAGAGTAGCGTCCTACTGGCCCTTGACCTCGCATTAAGTGCGAGTCGCAGCCGGGTCGAAACCATTGGCTACGAAGCGCTAATGAACCAGTCTGCAGTGAGGAAATTCCTGGCAGGCCCAGCCCGCCTCGATTTGCTGCCAGAGCTGATAGTGGACATTTTTCTTGAGGCAGGTGATGACCAAGGACTGTACGGACGCCAGAACTCGACGGGGGCAGAGAGCGATGGCCTGCGCATGGCCATCGTTCCCTTGGTGGAGGATTTCGGCGGAACCATTCTTGAACTGCTTCGGGATAACAAAGAGAGCTTTCCATACGAATACTACGCGGTGCAGTTCTCCACTTTTTCCGGGGCACCCCACGTCAGTTATCGAAGGCCTGTGAAGCACCTACTCATCGACAGTTCTCGAATCGACACCGAGTACGCTGCGCGGGAATACACACGGACGGTGTTCGGCTTTCACACCCAGGTGCCAGACCGCCATCGGCTCGAAAACCAATACCGTCAGGGCAAGGAAGGCTTCCAAAGAGACAGTCTCAAGGAGCTGAATGCCAAGCTGGGCGAGTACCAGTTTGCATTGCGAACCAGCGTGCGTTCGAATTTGGAAACTGACCTGGTGATCACCAAGGAAGGGATCCCAATCGAAAACCGTGGAAAGGGCGAGCAGTGTTTCATCAAAACCAATTTTGCGCTGCAGAAGCATGATGCCAGAGGTGGCCTACACGGCTTGTTGCTCGAAGAGCCCGAGAACCATCTGAGCCACACAAATATGAAGCGCCTGGTAGAGCGTCTGACCCGCACCTGGGGAACCCAACTCTTCATCGCCACCCACAGTAGTCACATCTGCTCACGACTTGATCTTCGTCGAGCCCTACTCCTGGGAACCGAACAAAAGGCAGGCCGACTCAAGGATCTGACGGAATCCACTGCCGAATTCTTCATGAAGGCCCCGGACAACAATGTGCTTGAGTTTGCGTTGTCGAATCGGGTCATTTTGGTCGAAGGGGATGCCGAATTCATCCTTCTGGAACACTTCTACAACAAGCACGCTAGAACCACTCCGCAGTCAGACAACGTCCATATCATCTCGATCGGTGGTACCAGCTTCAAACGGTATCTAGAGCTCGGCACGCTCCTTGGGATCAGAGTCGCAGCAATCCGTGACAACGACCATGACCATCAACAAAATTGCGTCGAGAACTACAAGGCTTGCCTGTACGACGGTGCCCGGATTTTCGCTGACGGGAACAATGAGCGCTCTACGTTCGAGATCGGCCTTTATCTCGACAACCAAAAAATCTGTGACGATCTATTCGGGGGAGCACGCAAGACCCTGACGGTTCAGGATTACATGCTTAAAAACAAGGCGGATGTGGCGTTCGAGCTCCTTACGAAGAAACCAGAAGAACTTGTCGCACCGGCCTACATCCAGGAGGCGATCCAGTGGATAAGAGCGTGATTTTCGCGGTCGCCGGATCCGGGAAAACCAGCCTGGTGATTGATCGCCTGAGCTTTGACCAGCGCGCCCTGATTGTCACCTATACCGAGAACAACTATCGCCACCTTCGACACCGCATCATCCGAAAATTCGGGACGATTCCGCCCAACATCACCGTCATGACGTACTTCTCCTTTTTGCATGGTTTTTGTTACCGGCCACTGCTGCAATTAGAGCTGAATACCCGAGGCATGAACTTCCGACTGCCAACCAACCCTCGGACGCCGCTCAGCGATATGGCGCGCTTTAGGGATGGCAGTCGAAGGCTCTACTACAACCGCCTGGCTAAATTGCTGGAGATGAGAAAGTGCATACCGGCGATACGCGCGCGGGTCGAACGTTTCTATGACTGTGTCTACGTCGACGAGGTGCAGGATTTCGCCGGCCACGACTTCAACCTACTGCTGGATATCTCGAAAGCAAAGGCCAATATGACCTTTGTTGGAGACTTCTATCAGCATACTTACGACACCAGCCGGGACGGCTCCGTTAATAAATCACTGCATGACGATATCACCAAGTACGAGAAACGATTCCTTGACGCCGGAATCAAGGTGGACAAAACCACTCTGGGGCACAGCTGGCGGTGCTCAACAACCGTCTGCGATTTCATCAATGCGCAGCTGCAGATCACTATGGGCGCGCAGCAGGAGCGGGTCAGTAAGATCATTACTGTCGGAGAACCCGGACAAGCCGCGACCCTCCATGCCGATCCAAACGTCGTGAAGCTCTTCTTGAAGGAACACGATAAGTACAATTGCCACTCGCTGAACTGGGGAGCGAGCAAAGGCATGGATCACTTCGGGCACGTGTGTGTCGTGTTGGGCGCTGATACCTGGAAACGATACCAGAATGGCAACTTACACGAAGCCAATCCACAGACTCGAAACAAGCTGTACGTGGCTTGCTCGCGCGCAAATGGCGACCTCTACATCGTTCCCGACAAGCTTTTCAAACCGTTCAAGAAAGCCCGGTAGCCGGCTTAGTCGTCTTTGTGGGCAAGGTGGTGGTGGTAGCTACATAGGCCGCCAGAATCTTGGTCATATACGCCTAGGCTACTGCTGCACACAGCGCATTCCGTATAGTCCAGTTCAGCAAAGCAGATTGCACATTGCCCATGCTCCACGAGAAAGGTGTCGTTACCGCACTCGTGGCACGTTTCGCTGCACGCATCCCCACCATCTTTTACGTTCACATAATTGATGCCAGCTAGCGATTCCGCTAGGGCAGGCACCATGACCGCCTCGTAGCTGCTGGATTCCAGACACACCATGCAGTCGAATTCTAAGCTCTCAGGATCGAGCGTCGGATCGCCGACCCGAACCAGCTGAGAGTCACATTGGGGACAGCGAACTTCGTCAACAGCATCGGCAAGCTCGGGGAAAACCCAGTCAACTTGCTCCAACGACTTCAAGCACACTTCGTATTGTCGAGCGTAGACCTGCTCGACCTCTACTAGGGATTGCCAGCATGACCGCCCCAACAGCTTCGCAGGGTCTTCGCCCAAGTGGGGCTGGCAGAACTGGATGATAAGCTGCAACGAATTAGCGATGGCCTCCTGCATCTGGGAGTGCGAGACTAGGCTGTAATAGTGCTCAGTTGAATTCCGGATTTTCTGAAGATTTTCAAGCAGCTTCCACTCAACCCCCGCAATGCCGAGCGATGTAAGCCGATTTTGGATCTCCATGTAATCAACGGTTTTCTTTCCCTTGCCCTTCCAGATCACGTCCTGGGTCTGAGGGTGGATGACCGGGATGATATCGGTTTTCAATAAAACCTCATCCGACCCAAGTGGACTGAGTTGCTGCAGCTTACATTTGAACAGCAACAGTAAACCCGCGTAGAGGTTGCGGATTGCCGAGAGAACCCTTCTCGGGTCGTCGCTATGGAAATCCTCCACGCCAAGCTGAATGGATGTGACAGCGTTCTGCATCATGCTCATCGTAAAGCTCCAACGAACCTACGCACACTTAATTCGACGACTGTTGCTGTGGCATTCGATGACGAGGATAAGCACCGTTATGCACACACCATCTGCCATAGGTTGTAATGGCGCCAAGCTTGCGACAGCTGGGGTTATACAGCTCGCTGGAGCCGCAAACTACAGGTCGACGAGTGCCACCCAGGCCTTAGCAGATCGCTGAGGTTAGCATCAGCCTTAGGTAACTCTAGGCTAAGAGTCTGTCCCGAAAGCGGTTCAAGAGCCGCTGCACCGTATTGCCAGGGGAGGTGGGTAGTAACGCCGTCGACTCAACCTTCCCAGGCGTCTTCGTCGCTTATCTGACCGCGCAAATCTGGTTGAATGACCTTTAGCTGATCCAGCGCTTCACGCAGGCTAGTGCCCTTGCACGAGTTTCCATCAGCATCAAAAAAACGCCATTCGCCGTCGAGGGTACGCTCCCCCGCATACCAGTCATGCGCCTGCCAGAAGTTTAGCCGTTCAACGTCTTTAAGCAGTCGTTTTAGCTGCGCATCTGCGGGAACTGTCGGGTCTCCTTGGATCAAATGTAATAGGTCTGACTCATGGGCTTCTGCAAGTGATTCCGAATTCTTAGCCGAACCGGTTGGAATCGTCGCGGAGACACCGCGCTCTTTGAGCTCCGCCAGTCGCCGTCTTGCAGCAATTGCACCATTAGCCGAAGCGATGATCTTTTCCAGCTGATTGATTTCCAATTTAAAGTTCCTTTCAATGACCAGCACGACACCCGCGCCCTGTTAGCGCGAAAGCCTGCGCAGTGCGGACATATGCATTGCGGGCTTTCCGAGCTATTCGACGTTGCTTGGATTAACGCCAACACTTTCGGAGCTGGCCAACCGCTCTTGCTCTGCTGCCATGAGTCCATCTTTTCATCTTTTTCCCAGCGTATCCCACTGATTTGGACGCCTCAGCCTCAGCGTTCCAGCGATTCGCGGCCATCCGGGCTAGAAGCGCTGGTGACACTCACGATGCGTTTAGATGGTCTTATTACTGCTTTGCTGGTCGTTTCGCTTGTCATTTCTACGTCCCCTCGATGGGGTGGACGCCAAAGCGTCAACCCTCTACGACCTCAGCTCCAGAGGTGTGTGGTTTTGGCACTATTGGGCACATTCCTAGCTAATCCAGCTTTATCTTGTTGGAGCGGTCATTGCCAGGTGGAGGCGGCGTACTGTCATCTTCGAGCATTTTGATAAGGTGGTCGTATTCTTCCTGCGTTATCTCCCTGTTGTCCAAGGCGGCCTTAACTAAAAGGCGGATCAAGTCCATCGATAGTTTTGTCCAGCCGATTTTCCTGTGCTTGAGGATTTCGTGAACTAGTCTTTTGAATTCGGACGCGCCCATTGTGTCTCCCTACCTACGGTACGAATGCGAAACTCGCATCCTGATGATGGTAAAGCCCGCATTTGTACGGGCAGGTGCTCGGCGTTACCTGCAAGGGGCAGCGCGCGTTAGATGAGGCCTATAACTGACGTAGGAGCATAATCGCATCGGTGATGGCCCGTGCATTGTTGTCGAGCGTCTCCATGGCCCCCATTGCGTTAGCGGCGACACGTTCCACTCCATTCTCTGAAATCCATTTGGTCACTTCTTCAATGGCGGCTGCTAGGGAATGCTGGTTGTGCAGGAGCAGTGTGAGAGCGTCCGCTGTGGCTATATTGGCATCAGAATTATCTGGCATGGGGACCGTCCTTGAGTAACTGGTTTGGGAAGACTAGCTGAATACGCCGCTCGCTTGAGTCATTTCACCATCCGCTGACACCTGAGTATTAGCACTGACTTGAAGGCTCATGTGCAATCGACTTAATCAGCCATTTGCAACGAATTTTCCCCCTAGAAGCCGTAAGTGGCAGGAAACAGACATTGAGCTCCTTAGAAAACTATCATGAGTGTCGCAAGCCACCTGGCAGCAAGGTAGGCGTGGCTTGAAATTCTCAGATGCGTTGGCATCGACCCCACCATCGCTACATTAGGTGGCATTTCTAGAGCTTGTCTCGCCGTTTTGACGTTCCTCAAGCTAGAATGCTCACGTATGAGAAGGCCTTGGAGCAATCCCCTTTGTTGATTTTTCTACGCATGGCTGATGGTGAATCGATATCGGTTCAACTAATAGAGCGGGATGTCGACAGGCGTGGTCGACGTAAATGGGTGTCTAGGTATCCCCGTATTAGCATTTTACGATCTCCAGAAGGTCATATTGATGTAGACCTATCTGAAGATATAAATTCAACTCCTGAGGAGATAATTGAGCAGTTTCTCATGCACATAGCTGGTGCAGAGATCCAGCAAAGTGGAGGTGTAGAGTTCACAGATGATTCGGTGAAAAAATCTGAAGAATTTGATTACCCTTATGATCCTGAGAGCATTCGTATCGATACCAAGCCATTCAATATAAGTCTGGTTTATGAGATGATCGAAGATGGTGATATAAATTTGTCACCTGACTTTCAACGAAAGTTTGTATGGACTGATGCTGGCGCGCGATCAAGGCTGATCGAATCCATTATGCTGAGAATCCCATTACCTGTTTTCTATATGGCTCAGGATCGTAATGGGACTCTGCAGGTAGTTGACGGTCTTCAGCGACTTACCGTAATTCGTCAGTTCTTAAATAATGATTTGCGCTTGAAGGATCTTGAGTATTTAAAGGGGGAAGAGGGGAAGTTTTTTCGGCATGATGATCCTTATCTATGCATTGATCAGCGCTATAGGAAGCGGATTTTACAGACCCAGATAATGGTGAATATTATAGATCCTCAAACCCCTATGGACGTTAAGTTCGACATATTTAAGCGTATCAATCAGGGGGGGCGCCCGCTGAACGCACAAGAAATCAGGAACTGTATGTCTTCTCCTTCAACAAGAAGTCTTATTCAGTCGCTGTCTAGCTCTGAAGAGTTTTTGGTTGCCACCGGATATAGTATCGGTGTAGTGCGGATGCAAGATCAGGAACTTGTTCTTCGTTTTCTTGCTTTTCGCTTATCCTATTATTTTGAAGAGTTGCCAGAGTACTCGGGGAACATGGATCGCTTTCTCGATCATGCAATCGATGTGTTGAATGACGCGCCTTACGACTTGCTTGATTCGCTACACAGAAGCTTTATTGTTGCTATGGAAAATGCAGCTCACTTATTTGGTGACTATGCATTTAGAAAGTGTTTGCCGGAACATTTGGAACTAGGCGCTCGGCGGCGCCTAATAAATAGCTCGTTATTTACGACGTGGTCGCTGATTTTGGCCGACTATCACTACACCAAGGTTCATCGAGTTCCATATGGTGAGTTCTCACACTACTTGGCCGCGGAACTCGAGGATGATGCATATCTTTATGATAGTGTCACATCCGGTACCAACGACCGTAAGCGGATTTTTTACGCGCTTTCTAAGTTTCAGGATATCTGCAGGGAGCATATATGATTGGCAGTTTGATAGTTAAAAACTTTAAGTGTTTTAAAGATGTAGAAATTCCATTTAAGGCTGTTACAGTCGTTTGCGGTGGAAATGGTGTTGGTAAGTCGAGTTTGATTCAGTCTCTGCTACTTTTAAGGCAGGCGGCTGATCAGTTGCGTAAGCTTGAAGACGTGGGTGCCCTAGCAGCAGAAAAGGATGTTGAATTCCCGGTAAGGCTTAATGGGCCGTATCGGTTGGCTCTTGGGAATAGTCTGCGATTGACCAATGACGAACTAGAATCCGATGAGATTGAAATTGAGGTTCGGCCTGAAGTCAGTGACGTGCCACCAGTTTCAGCAAAGTTTATAGCAGATACAGTTAATGCGAAGGTCACAATACAAGCACATTATCGTGGTGGACGCTCAAGTGAGGTCTTCAACAAGACGGGGCAGCTCCCGGTGTTTTCCGACCAGTTCCATTATCTTGTTGCAGAGCGTAACGGTCCACGTGATCTGAGTGAGGTCTCGGATGAGCATTATGTAACCACAGGTTTGGCAGGAGAGCATACGGCTGACGCTATCTCTCGCGCAGAGGCACAAAATTTAACTGTTGACGAGAAATTGTGCCTTGTTAGTGGGTCGAATCTTTTTAAAGTGCAACTGGAAGCTTGGATGCGGTTGCTGGTTCCCAATATTCAGCTGTTCTCTCACCCCTACCCAGAAATAAATCGTGTTCGTTTGAGTATTGAGAAGGCTGGTACTCCGGCGGCCCCTCTTTCACCGACTAGCACAGGATTCGGCATAAGCTATGTGCTTCCAATTATAGTGAGTGGGCTGTTGTGCCCTCCAGGTGCGATGCTGATCGTCGAAAATCCAGAGGCGCACTTGCATCCAGCTGCACAATCAGCGGTTGCTCAGTTCCTAGCTGCGGTAGCAAGCACGGGAGTGCAGGTTGTAATCGAGACTCATTCGGAGAATGTGATCAATGGTGTTCGTCTTGCTGCTATAAACGACATGATTGACTTTAATAAGGTAGGTTTGATCTTTTTTTCTGCTAAAGATGGTGATACGCAGCCAAAAATTGAATCAATTTCAGTGGATGCATTAGCAGAGTTAAGTGCTTGGCCGCGTGGTTTTTTTGATCAGCAAGGAAGTGATCTGGCAGCGCTTATGAAGGCTCGCAAAGCAAAACGCTCAGCAATGGAAGCGAAACCATGAGTCGTCTACTGCATCACCAGAATGAGCGGTATAATGGGAACGGTGGAATTCAGGAACATCAGTTAGAGGACTACGCTGAGCGCTTGATTACTCTCCATAAAGTAATTGTTGATTCTGGGGAGGTAGTCAGGAAAGAAGATTCGCTATATGAAGTAGAAATATTTCCTGGGGTAAGCCTCTGTGACTTGATTTATGGCGATGGGGACAATTACTTGTCTCACGACTGTTTGGCCGGCTTCAGACTTATGATTGATCAATCGCCGATCTTGAATAAACAACACTTTGATAATGCCTCAATAGTGGGGACGATTGGGCTTCTGCATGGTAAAAATGACAACGAGTTAGCCTCCAATGACGACTGGGTGCGGCTTGTTCGTCTGGACCTAAGCTTGAATATAAAAGCTGTTACAGAATTTTATGCTGACTTTTCTGTAGCCTTTCCAAGGCTAAAGTTTAGCAACGAGTTTCCAGACTGCTTAAGTAGTTTTGATGGCGGTCATATTCCTTATTCTGCAACTATTACGCGCGGTCTAGCCAGTTTGAATGATGACTGGGTCGAGAATAAAAACGGGGATCTGCCTGAAATGTTACGGGCGTTTTCATCTAAAAGTAAATGCCCTACAAGTTTGGAAGGTAATGGGGCGCGTAAGAAAGCACTTACATTTTCGTTCTCTTTAGATTCGGATCGTTTCGAGCCTGTTCTATGCGAACCTCACATGAAACTTGAGCGAGCAGATGTTCAGGGAGGGTATTGTTTTAATCGAATCTATTTCTGCCCGCGCGTTCATGCTAGTTTTGAAGGTAAAATTCTAGTTGGTCACGTCGGCAAACATCTTTAATTAAACCAATGGGTGATGCGAAGAGAAGGATTTATTCGCCAGCTGTTAAAGCCCGCTATTCGACATTGTGTTTTTTTGCGAGTTGGTAGGTGTGGATAGCTCTCGGGGTCTCATGACTCTGAGCTATCGGCCAAAGCTAGCGAATCGACCGCCAGTTTAGGTCGAATGCGGACGCTTATGAGCGGCTGCTGTTGGCCGATCTGCCTGTCACCTCATGAGTCCGGATTGACTAGTTTCGGATGGCGAGTAGGCTCGCGAAGCGGGTGTCCATTTTCATTTTTAAGTTTTTTGTTGACGATCCTGCGTCCTCTGTTAAGAATACAAATTCTTGCTAGTCGATCTTGAGATCGGCTGACACGGTAGAAAGCTGGTCTACTCAAATAAACAGCCACCCAACCTTCGCATCACCGCATCGCTTAACTACCCATCGGGATCCGTCCCATGCGGCGGTTCCCCTTTTTCAAGGAGAGTCGCTTCATTGATCTATTCCTCCTGTCCCCATGACGGCCACGTCTCATTCGCAAGACGAGATGTAAACAAATACGCGTAAGCGATCCGATTTATTGACAAAAAACTGAACAGAAGTGCTGTCTATACAGCCTAGCGCTTGATTTCTAAGGATAAATCGCGATGCTTGCGGTTTTGAGGTAGGCATAACCATTTTGAGGTTTAACACCCGGAACACACAGAACCCCCGCTGGCTCAGGCCTCGGGGGTTTTTTATCACCCCTGATCAGCTTCAGTCGAGGCGGCGGTGACAACCATCTCCTTGAACCGCTGCAGCATCGCCGAACCGTCATCGATCCGCGTCGCCAAATGCAACGGC
>Ga0157373_10002054_pt1 | contig 15249 bp, 10 predicted proteins | sample C65metaG_FD_113460 | JGI IMG/M metagenome (GOLD analysis project Ga0157373, IMG submission 113460) | Corn rhizosphere microbial communities from Kellogg Biological Station, Michigan, USA - C6-5 metaG | ecosystem: Host-associated > Plants > Roots > Rhizosphere > Soil | place: USA: Michigan... | reverse complement strand
GTCTGCATGCACTGCGGCGCTGCGATGATCGTCTTGCTGACGTTGGCTCGCGGGCAGCCGATCCGTGCGCCGCCACCACAGGTCCGGGCACCATGACGACGCAGCTGCTCAGCCAACCTTCGACCCTTCTTGCTCTCGGGCCGATGGGAGGAGGTCTGGTCTTCGAGTCCGGTGATGCCCTCCGTCGACCGTCCTGGCGTCAGGCGACGCAAACGGTGGCCTTGATTTACTGCGCTTCGGCAACGCCATCGGAGACGCCCCCGGGGCTCCGTATCGGAGCCAGATCGGGCCAAGCCTCCCGAATCCCCATAGGCCCGTAGCCTTCCCAGTCCGCAGCAGAGCATTCCGCGGTTTCCTCCTTAGAGGCTTGTCCAACACCTGCCCTCCGGCCGTTGTCGTGCGCGGGCTCGTGGTGTTGCACGGGCAGGTGTCGGACAACCCTTAACCGAACGAGACATTCCCGGCGCTCCAAAGCAGCCGCACGGCGAGCCGCAACTACCGCTCGCTCGACAGCCCACGGCTACCCAAGGGAGATGCCCTTGTCCACCATGCATTTGTTGAACGCGTAAAGAGCGAGCATCTCGCCTTGATAGCGCACGTTGTTTTGCACGCGGCCGGAAATGGGGTTGTAGTGGGCATCGAAGCCTTTGGTCATCAAGCCATCTGAATATTGTGGGGGGTGGCACGGCTCGGCCGACCTGCACACAAGCTTCGATGGCAGCTTCCAGGGTGGCGATTTCCTGTGGCCCCAACGCTGTTGGTGACGGCGACACGCTCGGCGCCTTTGTCGCTCGCGTTGCCTGCACTGTTTCAAGGGCAGCAACGAGTCGTACATGCCCGTTTCTGCCGCCGCTCCCGCAAAACCTGGTCATTAGGAAGAGACAAGGACGGCGTGAGCATGACACGCGCTGCCGTCTGATAAGCTGCCGGCGCTCCTCTCCCCGACCGTTCCTTCCACCCGTCCTTGCGAACGCATTGCGCATGTCGTCCGAAGAAACCCTGCGCCGCTGGCGCCTGATCCTCGGCCGCTATGCGGCGCAACCTCTGTCGCAAACGCAGTTCTCGGCGGGCGACTGGAAACTCGACCAGGCGCTCGAATATCTCTACGGCCGCGAATACGAAGGCCGCGGCCTGGCCCGGCCGAGCGGCGGGCCGGGTTCGCTCGACCCGAGCCAGTTGCGCGCGGTCGACTGGCTCAACCGATCGCGGAGTCTCTTTCCGCAAGAGGTCTTCGAGCGCATGCAGACGCAGGCGATCGATCGCTACCAGCTGACCGACCTGCTCTCCGACCCGGCGGTGCTGCGCTCGCTCGACGCCACGCCCGGCCTTGCCAAGGCGCTGCTGGGCATGCGCGGGCGGCTGTCGGGCCAGATGCGCGACGCGGTGCGCGAAGTGATCCAGAAAACCGTCGACGAGATCACGCGCAAGCTCAGGAACGACTTTGTCAACGCGCTCGTCGGCCGGCGCAACCGCATGCGGCGCTCGCACATCAAGAGCGCACAGAACTTCGATGCGCGCGCCACCATCGCGGCCAACCTCAAGCATTACGACGTGGAGCGCAAGCAAATCGTCATCGAGCATCCGCGCTTCAATGCGCGCGTGAAGCGCAACCTGCCCTGGGACGTGGTGCTTTGCGTCGACCAGAGCGGCTCGATGATGGATTCGGTGATCTACAGCGCCGTCATTGCCGGCATCATGAGCTCGCTGCCCGCGGTGCGAGTGAAGCTGGTGGTGTTCGACACCAGCGTGGTCGACCTCACGCACCTGGCGCACGATCCGGTCGAGGTGCTGCTCACGGTGCAACTCGGCGGCGGTACCGACATCGGCCGTGCGGTGGCGTATTGCGAGTCGCTGGTGGGCAACCCGCAACGCACGGTGTTTGCGCTCATCAGCGACTTCATGGAAGGCGCCGCGCCCGGGCCGCTCCTGGCCGCGGTGCAGCGCATGGCACAGTCGCGCGTCAAGCTGCTCGGGCTGGCCGCGCTGGACGAATCGGCCAATCCCGTGTACGACCGGCAAATGGCGCAGCGCCTGGCCGACAAAGGCATGCACGTTGCGGCCCTCACGCCCACGCATTTCGCGCAGTGGCTCGCGGAAGTGATGAACTGATGGCCTGGCACGACGGCTATCGCGCCTACGACGACGACACGCTGGCCACGCTCGCCAACCCTGGCTTGCTTCGGCGTGCCGCAAAGGACGTCGAGGCGGGCAAGATCGCATGGGCAGAGCAGGGCACCGAAGCTGGGGTGGTGACGGCCGACGGCCAGCGCGTGCAGCTCGATGCACGCGGCCCGCAGCAGGCGCGCTGCGACTGCCCGGCACCGGGCATCTGCAAGCACATACTTGGCGCGGCGCTGTGGCTGCGTGCATTGGAGCCGGCCGCGCCAGGCAGCGCAGGCGGCGCGCCTTCAGACGAGCAGCAAGACAGACAGGCACCGCCCGGTGCCGACCCGCTCGCGGAAATCCTCGCGCTAGATGCCGCGGCGCTTTTCAAGGCCGCGGGCGTGGCGGCCGTGCGCCGCGCCGCAGCCGCCGCCAGCAGCGTCGTCGAATGGCGGGTGCAAGGCGGCGCGCTCATCATGAATTTGCCCGAGCTCGGCGCCTCCTGCCGCTGGGTGGCGGGCGCGGGCTATGCGGGCATGGTGTCCGAGGTGCCTGCCGCGGAACGCAAGGCGGTGCACCTGATCGCCATTGCCGCGTTGCGCAGCGCGCACGGGCAGCCCTTCGCATGGCCCGAGAGCGCGCGGCCCGCGCCGGTCGAAGACACCGTGCGCCTCGGCGAGCGAGAGCGCGCGTTCCTGCTGCAGGTGGAGTCGATGCTGGAAGAACTGCTCACTGGCGGCCTCTCGCACGTGAGCGAGTTGACGTCGGCGCGCCTCCTGGCACTCAACATGTCCGCGCGCGGCGAGGGCTTGCCGCGCCTGGCCGCCTTGCTGCGCAACCTTGGCGGCACGGTCGATCTGCTGGTGCGGCGCGACCACCGCGCCGAGGAGCGCGACGCCTTCGCGCTCATGGCGCGCATCCATGCGCTGTGCGCTGCGCTCGCGCGGGCCGAGGGTGAACTCGCCGTGGCACTGCGCGGCCGGCTCAAGCGCGACTTCGACGAATCGGCCGCACTCGACCTGCTGCCGCTCGGTGCGCACTGGTGGCAGACGCGCGGCGGCGCGCGCGGGCTCACCGTGGCGTTCTGGGACCTGGCGGGTGCGCGCGTGCTGCAGGCCTCGCTCGCACGGCCCGACGGAAGCGACACCGCCTTCACGCGCAGCAGCGCATGGTCTGCCAACGCGCTGTGGTCCGGCGCGGGCGCCGCGCAGAGCGTGTGCGAAGCGGCCCTGCGCCTCGAACACCCCCGCCTTGCCGAAGACGGCCGCCTGGCGCTCGGCGGCGCCACGCGTGCCCAGCCCCTGCCTGCGTGGACGGCCGACGACCCGCGCCTGAAGTCGATCGGCTGCGGCAACTGGTCCGAACTGGGCGTGCGCCTGCGCGCCGCCACCGGCCTTTCGGCCGAGCCTTTCGATGCCGTGCTGCTGCGGCCATCGGACACGCGCCCGCCGGTGCTCGACGAAGCACAGCAGCGCCTCGACTGGCTGATGCAGGACGACGCGGGCCGGTGGCTGCGGCTTGGCATCCCCGTTGGCCCGGAGCACCGGCAGCGCGTCGACAACCTCGACCGCCTCGCCGCGCGCCGTGCCCCGGTGCATGCGGTGCTGGTGCGCATCGAGCGCTCTGCCGCGAGCACCGAACTCATGCCCCTCGCCGTGCTGAGCAGCAACGCGAAGAAGGCTCTGCAAACGGTGTCGCTCGACTTTGCCGACGAGGCCGCGCGCACGACGTCGCTCGCCAACCGCATCCTGCGCATGCTCGAGGCGCGGCAGCAGCAGCGGCAGGCGGCGCCCGTGGGTGCGCCCACGCTGGCGGCGCGCCTGCTCGCTCCAGTGACAGAAGTGGCCGAGACGCAGGCCGCCACCGGGCGCATGGCATTGACCGCGGCGCAGCGGCAGCGCCTGCACGATGCACTCGACCGCGCGGACTCTGTCGGCCTGGAGGTGCTGTCGAGTGCGCTGCGTGCGCACCTCGCTGCGCCGGCCGCGGTACCGTTGCTGAAGCTGGGCTTTCTGTGCCAATTGCTTGGCGAACTCGACGGCTTGCCGGAGCAAAGGAAAGCGCAGCCGGCTTAGAACCTTTGACTTCAGTTGTTTCTGCAGGCCGCGAACTGGCCGAAGCGTCACGTCCAACTGCCAAAATCAGCGCCCAGGAGAACGAGGAGAACGCATGGGATTTCTGGACAGGATCTTGGGCGCCGTCACGGGCAGCGCCGGCACCGCAGCCGCCAACGGCTTGACGCGCGAGCAGGCGCAGCTGTTGAAGCAGGCCTTCGAGCCGCTCGAAAAAGCAGGCAAGGAGCTGCCCCAAAAGGGCGCCGCGTTCCTGGTCGACGGCACGCAGGAAACCGTGCTGCTCGACCTGCAGGCTGCCAAGTCCTTCGAGCCAGGTCAGTTGCTCGGAGCCCCCGGCCGCCTGCGTTGGGGTTACAGCAACCACCAGAACAAGGCGCTGGAGAAGATCGGCAACCAGAGCCTCGAGCAGCGTGGCCGCTTCTACGCCAGCGTGGATGCCGGTGCTCCTGCGCTCGACGTGCTGGTGCGACTGGGCAAGCTGCTTGCGGCGGCCGACGGCGGACAGTCGCTCGAGCATCCCGGCGCGCCGGTGCCCGACTGGCTTCAGTACCTCATCAACGACGCGGTGTTCGCGAGCTTCAACAAGAGCAGCTCCGGCAACGCTGCCGAGCGCGATCTCGCCAAGCACCGGCCCGCGTGGAACGTGCATCTCATTGCAGCCTTGCTCGCGCACGAAGGACTCGATCCGCATATCGCCCTGCAAGAGGTCTTCGAGCGCAAGGGACTGGACAGCTGGTACCACGACCGGCTCGACGGGCTGGTCGAGGCCCCTGCCGTTGCCGACTACATGCGCAGCCAGCGCGACGCCACCGAGGCGTTGCCCGCAAAGCTGTCGGCCGCGGGCCGCGTTCTGCTGGCCAGGCGCATCGGCAAGGACAAGGCGCTTTTGAACGACTTTGCGCCGCTGTTCCTGCGCCTGGCCATCGACGGCAGCAAGACGGTGCGCGCCGAGGCGACGCCGCACCTCGAGGGCATTGCCGAGGCGCAGCGGCTCGAACTCCTGGGGCAACTGCTCAAAGACGGCGACACCACCCAGCGCACGCAGGCCGCCGAACTTCTTGCGCGCCTGCCGGGTGGCGCCGCGCGCGCGCTGCTCGACGTGGCGGCCGGCACCGAGACCAGCAAGGCCGTGCAGCAGGCCATCCGCTCGGCCATGTCGCGGCTCGACGCCGCGGGCGACGCGGGCGAGCTCGAATTGCCCGAGCCGCCGGCCTGGCAACCCTTCGAGGACATTCCGCTGGGTGAAGAGGCGGTGCAGTTGCTCATTGCCAACCGCATCGAGCTGCTCGAGAAGAACCGCGTCGCGGCCGAGGCCGAGATCGAGGAGAACAAGGCCTCCAAGCAGACCTACAGGTACAAGTGGCGCCAGGACAACTACGCCGCCCACAAGAAGCTCACCGACGAGGACATGCGCGTGGCCGTGCGCGTGCTCAACGGGCAGGGCAGCAAGAACGACCAGAACCGCGCGAAGAACGGCCAGCTGCAGCAGGTCGTGGGTTTCGGCAATCGCCTGCAGTCGATGCCGGGGTTCGGCATGCCGCACCTGATCCGCTGGCTGGCCGTGTCGCGCCACTGGACCAGCTTCTGGTTCGACGACGGCTTTCACAAGTGGCTCGGCCGCCAGCCCGTGGGCTCGGTCGACCTGCGCGCGCTGGCCGAGCTGCTCAAGCGCTCCGGCATGCCGATCGACGATGTGGCGCACACCGCGCTCTTTCCATACTGGAACCAGGCCTCGGCGGTGGACGTGCTGCCGGCCGACCGCGTGTGGCCCTTCTTCGCGGAGCACCCGGAGTACATCGACGAAGGCCTGGGCCTTGTCGCGCCGCCAAAGCGCGAAGGCCGCCAGACCCAGCTCGACCTGAACGCCACGCTGCGCACGCTGGCGGTCTTTCCGACCGTGCAGGCACGTTGGCTGCCGCGGGTGATGGAATTGGCCCTCGGCGAAGGCAAGACGCACCGCGCAGCCGCGCAGAAGGCACTGTCGATGCTGCCCGACATCGGCCGGCGCGTGGTCGAGTCGCTCGGCGCCACCAAGAGCGAGGTGCGCATCGAGGCCGCCAACTGGCTGGCCGAGCTCAAGTACGCCGAGGCCGTGCCCGCCATCACCAAGGCGCTCGAGAAGGAAGCCCGCGAGACCGTGCGCGCGGCCTGCCTCACGGCGCTCGAGGCGCTGGGCGACGACATCTCCGCGCGTCTGGCACCGGCGATTCTTCTGGCCGAGGCGAAGAAGGGCCTGAAGGCCAAGCCTCCGGCGGGCCTTGCGTGGTTCTCCCTGGACGCGCTGCCCGCCTGCAAATGGCTGGACGGCAGCCCGGTAGAACCCGAGATCGTGCGCTGGTGGGTGGTGCTCGCCTGCAAGCTCAAGGAGCCGGGCGGCAATGCGCTGCTCACGCGCTACCTCGGCCTGCTCGATGCCGCCAGCCGCCAGGCCGTCGGCAGCCTGGTGCTGCGCCAGTTCATTGCACACGACACGCGCCATCCCACGCTCGACGAAGGCATTGCGCATGCCAACGCCCATGCACCGCAGCGCTACCAGGGCAACCAGCAGCGCTACCAGAACGCGAAGGCCGAGCACAAGCAGTACTACGAAGCCGACTTCCAGAAGACGCAGGAGCAGGTCTTCGAGGAGTGCAAGCGCGAGAAGATGAGCGAATACCTCGGCAGCGCGATCGGCGAAAAAGGCACGCTTGCCCTGACCGCCCATGCGCCGGGGCACGAGGTCGTCACGCTGCTGCAGCAGTACATGCGCGACCATTACCAGCGCCGCTCGCAGATCGAAGCCATGCTCGAAGGCGTGGCACCGGGCAACGACCCGGTGGTGATCCAGTTGCTGCTGGGCATATCGCGCCGCTACCGCACCGCCTCGGTCCAGGAGAAGGCCCGCGCGCTGGTGCAGCAGATTGCCGACCGCAACGGCTGGACGCAGGACCAGCTCGCCGACCGCACCATTCCCACCGCGGGCCTGGACGACACCGGCAAGCTCGAGCTCGCGTACGGCGACCGCATCTTCACCGTGGTGCTCGACGCCGCGATGAAGCCCGAACTGCGCAACCCCGAAGGCAAGATCGTCAAGGCCCTGCCCGAGCCGCGCCAGAACGACGACCCCGTGCTCATCAGGGATGCGAAGGCCCAGTTCTCGACCAGCAGGAAAGAGCTCAAGCAGGTCATCGACCTGCAGACCGCGCGCCTGTTCGAAGCCATGTGCACCGGCCGCATCTGGCCGCAGGCCGAGTGGCGCGAATACCTGCACCGGCACCCGATTGCCGGGCGGCTGATACAGCGGCTCGTGTGGCTCGAACTGGATGCGGAAGGCGCGGTGCGCGGCAGCTTCCGGCCCACCGAGGACGGCAGCCTGATCGACACGCAGGACGACGAGGTCGAGCTTGCGGCCGACAGCCAGTTGCGCCTGGGCCACGCTTCGCTGGTCGACGAAGGCACAGCGGCCGCGTGGAACAGGCACTTCAAGGACTACAAGCTGGTGCCGCTCTTCGCGCAGATGACGCGCAAGCCGCCGGCGGTCGCGTTCATCGACGACAAGGGCCAGCCGGTGAGCGAAATCAACGACCGGCTGGGCTGGATCAGCGACACCTTCACGCTGCGCGGCAGCTTTGCCAAGCTCGGCTACCAGCGCGCGCAGGCCGAGGACGGCGGCTTCTTCTACCAGTACACCAAGGAGTTCTCGTCGGCCGGCGTGCGCGTGGCCATCGAGTTCTCGGGCAACACCCTGCCGGAGGAGAACGTGCCCGCGGCGCTCAAGACGCTGGGCTTCGAGGACATGAAGACCCGCGGCTACAGCGACCGGGCGCTGCCGCTGTCGAGCGTGCCGCCAGTGCTGCTGGCCGAGGCCTATGCCGACTACCTGGCCATTGCCCAGGCCTGCGCCGGGTTCGACGCGGGCTGGGAAAAGAAGATGCCGTGGTAAGCCCGCCGCGCCGACCCGCAGAAAAACCAGCAGCAACATCATCATGAGCACCGGCACATCACCGTCTCCTTCCCCCGCGACCCAGGCCGTGCGCCTTGCCCCCGAGGCGCGCTATGCGGACGAGCTCGCGCGGCTGCACGCGGCCGACACTGATGCACGACCCACCGGATGGAAGCTCTCGCCGCGCGCGGTGCGGCGCTTCATCCTCGGCGACGAGAAGCTGCAGGTGAGCCGCAAGTTCTACGGCGACGATCCGCTGGTCGACCGCGCCATCGTGACGCTCATGGGCCACCAGGGCCTCATGCTGGTGGGCGAGCCGGGCACCGCGAAGTCGCTGCTCTCGGAACTGCTTGCAGCCGCCGTCAGCGGTGATTCGGGCCTCACGGTGCAAGGCACCGCCGGCACCACCGAAGACCACATCAAGTACAGCTGGAACTACGCACTGCTGCTGGCCGAGGGGCCGAGCCAGCGCGCGCTGGTGCCTTCTGCGCTCTACCAGGCCATGCGTGCGGGCAAGCTGGTGCGCTTCGAGGAAATCACGCGCTGCCCGCCCGAGATCCAGGACGTGCTGATTTCGTTGATGAGCGACAAGCAACTCATGATTCCAGAACTGGGCGACGATGCCCGGCTCTATGCCCAGCGCGGCTTCAACATCATTGCCACGGCCAACCTGCGCGACCGCGGTGTGCACGAGATGTCGTCCGCTTTGAAGCGTCGGTTCAACTTCGAAACGGTCAAGCCCATCCGGGACCATTCGTTCGAAGTCGAACTGGTGATGGCCCAGTTGAAGCGCGAACTCGACGGTGGCGGCGAGTCGCCGGTCGATGTGCCGCGCGACGTGGTGGCGCTGCTGGTTACCACCTTCCAGGAGTTGCGCGCGGGCCAGACGCAGGACGGCACCGCCATCAAGGGCCTCGATGCCGTGATGTCCACGGCCGAGGCCGTGAACGTGGCTTATGCGGCGGCCCTGCAAGCGCGCCATTTCAACGGCGGCCGGCTCACCGTGCGCGAGATCGCGGGCCAGCTGCAAGGCGTGGTGTTGAAGGACAGCACCGACGATGTGAAGCGCGTGCGCCACTACTTCGACACCGTCGTGCGCGAACGCGGCAAGCGCGACGCGCAATGGAAGACCTTTCACGACGCGGCGCGCGCGCTGTGGCAGTAGTTGCAGAAGCCGGCAGCGTTCTGCCTGCCGGGCTGGAGGCCGCGCGCGGCCGGTTGTTCGGCGAGGACGGCGAGGGCGTGTTCTTCGTGCCCGTGAGGCACCACAGCCCGGCCTGTGCATTCGCATTGAGGGCGCTGCTGCGCGAGGTCAGGCCGGCGGCTGTGCTGATTGAAGGACCGGACGACCTGAACGCACTGCTGCCGCTGCTGCAGCACCCGCAAACCACCGCCCCCGTTGCATGGCTGTGCCAAAGCACCCGGCAGGCTCCGGTCGATGACCCCGACTCGGAAGAGAAGACGCGCACGGAATCGCGCACGTCGTTCTTTCCGTTTTGCGACTACAGCCCCGAGTGGATTGCGGTGCGCGAAGGCGCAGCGCTGGGCGCGCGCCTGGGGCTGATCGATCTTCCCTGGAGCGACAAGGCCTGGCATCGCGACGAAGGCGACGAGGGCGAGGGCGACGAAGGCGATGCACGCGACGCCGCGCGCAGCCTGATGGAAGAGCGCCATTTCGCGCACAGCCGCTACCTCAACGCCATGGCCGCCCGGCTCGGCTGCGTCGACCACCAGGAGCTGTGGGACCGATTGTTCGAACTGCGCACGTCGGCCGCTCTCGGCCACTGGCGCGCCTTCTTTTCCGACGTGTTCAGCTGGTGCGCCATGGCGCGGCTCGACTACGAGCCCGAGGTGCTCGAGGCCGAGCTGAGCCTGCCGCGGGAGCGCCACATGGCGGCGCACATCCGTCGCTGGCGCAACGAGGTCGAGGGGCCGATCGTGGTCGTCACCGGCGGCTTCCACACGCTCGAGCTGGTCAACCAGTGGCAAGAGGCCAAGCCCTCGAAGGCGCCCGCCGGCCAGGACGCACCCGACAACGCATGGCTGATCCGCTACAGCTTCGAGCGGCTCGACGCGCTCAACGGCTATGCCTCGGGCATGCCGTCGCCCGGCTATTACCAGCAGGTGTGGGAACGCCTCGAGGCCGGCGAGGCCGACCCCTTCACCGCAGTGGCGCTCGACAGCCTGACCCGCTTTGCGCGCCAGACCCGCGCGCAGGACGATGCCGATGCGGTGTCTACAGCACTGGTGCAGGCCGCCGCCGCGCAGGCCATGCGGCTCGCGGCGCTGCGCGGCAATGCCGGTCCGGGCCGGCAAGACCTGCTCGATGCCATCCGCTCCTGCTTCATCAAAGGCGCCATCGACGAAGGAACGCGCGGCTTTACCGCCGACCTGCGCAACTTCTTGAGCGGCACGCGCATCGGCGACGTGCCGCCTTCGGCAGGCTCGCCGCCGCTGATCGAGGACGCGCGCAGGCTCGCCCGCCAGGCCGGCGTGCGCCTGGACGACAGTACCGCGCGCATCGCGCGGCTGGATCTCTATCGCAAGCCTTCGCACCGCGAGCGCAGCCGCTTCTTCCATGCCATGACATACCTCGACACGGGGCTCGGCACCTGGCTCGCGGGACCGGATTTTCTTGGCAACAGCCGTTTGCATTTGCTGTTCGAAGAGTGGCGCGCCGCCTGGTCGCCGCTGGTGGAGGCGCGGCTGATTGAACTGGCGGGCGATGGCGCCAGCGTGGAGGCCGTCTGCATGGCCAAGCTGCGCAAGGAAGAGATCGCGCTGTCCGACGAGGGCCGCGGACGCAGCGCGAGCGCGGCCGTGGCGCTGTTGCTGCGCGCCTGCCTGATCGGGCTGCAGTCGCGGCTGCCCCAGCTGCTCTCGATGCTTTCCACCCACCTCGACGAAGATGCCTCGCTCGGCTCGGTGGTCGAGTGCGGGCATCGGCTCGTCACGCTCTGGCGTGCGCGGGAGCCGCTGGGCGTGCAGCAGCATCCGCAGCTGCGCAGCCTGCTGGAGCGTGTGTGGCCCGCGGCGCTGTTCCTGCTGCCCGATGTGGGCGGGTGCCCGGAAGAAGGTGAGGCGGGCGCGGTGAAGCAACTGCTTTCACTGCGCGAGCTTGGGCGCCTGCTGGCCTCGCTCCAAGGCGAACCGGGAGAAGCCGGTGACGGCGCCATCGACCTCGACCTGCTGCGTACGCAGCTCGAACGATTCGCGACCGGTGCGTCGGCCGCGCCCGCGGTGGCCGGCGCTGCTTCGGCCCTGCTGTACCTCGATGGACACTGGGACGAGAACGCACTCGACACCGTGGTGCGGCAACGCTTCGGCGCGGGCGCAGAGCCGCGCGAGGCGGTACGTTTTCTCAACGGGGTGATGGCCGCGGCGCCTGAACTGCTGCTGCGCCTGCCCGCGCTGCTCGAAGGCCTCGACGGCCTGGTGCAGGGCTGGGATGCCGAGGCTTTCGTGGCGCATCTGCCCGATCTGCGGCAGGCCTTCACGCGCCTCAAGCCGCAAGAGACGTCCGACCTGGCCGGCCGTATTGCCGCGCTGCATGGCATGGGCGAAACAGAGGGCCAGGCGCTCAACCAGATGCACTACGAAACCACCGAACAAGACCTGCACGAAGGCGCGCGACTGCAGCTCGCGCTGGCCGAGTGCATGCGCCGAGACGGGCTTGCCGCGTGGCTGGTCCCAGAGCACAAGAAGAACAACATCGAAAGCGCGATATGACCATCGATCTCCAGACGCTCAGGCGAGCCTTGCGCCCCAACTGATCTCGGCGCTCGCGGAACTGGAATTCAGCCGCAGGGATTGTCAACAGGAGTGGGAACGTCGTTTATGCGAGAAAGTTCACTGTTATTCATAGTGGGATGGATGCTTGTCCTTGGACTGACGGCTTGCGGTGGAGGCGGGGGCGGAGGCGGCAGTGGTGCGGTTGCTCCGCTGCTTCCATCGGCCACGCAACCCGCTGCAGTGCCGTCAGCGGCCGGTCGCCCGATCTCCGATTCGATCAAATCGGCTGAGACTGGTGCGACTTACCAGCTAACCATCTATTTCCCCGCGTCCTATAGCGGGAGCACCAAGGCCTATCCCGTCATCTATGCCCTGGACGGAGACGCCGTCAATGCGCCCAGCGGGCGATTCGAAAACTTGAGGGGCATCCTTGAACGCAAAGGCATCGATGCGGTTCTGGTCGGCATCGGGGGCACATCGCGCCGAAGCACGGACTACACTTTTCCGGGCGCCGTGCCGTACCACGACTTTCTGACGAAGGAACTCGTTCCATTCATCGAATCGAAGTATCGGGCGGACAGTACGAAGCGAATCCTGACAGGACATTCACTCAGCGGAAGCATGACTGGCTACGCCCTCTTTCTGGAAGGCGCCGGCACCACCCTCACCTTTTCGCATTTCCTCTCCTTCGACGGTTCGTACGGATATCAGCAAGCGGAGACTGATACGTATGAGCAGAAGATGTACGAGGTGCGGAAAGACAAAGCACTTCCCGCAACATTGATCCTTGCACGCTGCGGCGATACCACCCAGTGCAACTATCAGCCGGTCGATGCGGTCTATCAAAAGCTCTTGCAACGCGGTTACTCCGGTTTCCAGATCGTGGAGAAAACCTATTCGACCTCCCATGTGGCCGTCGATCTTCCGGCCTTCGAAGATGCACTCGCCGTGGTTTTCAAGTGAGCTGACCTCGGAACAACATGCGACTGCCGGCCCATGCATAAGTCCAGACTTCAGCTTCGACCCTGCGCCACTTTTGAGCTACGTACAACCTCAAGCGGGTGATGCGAATCCCGCGGATCGCGAAGACGATGCATCCGGTCTCGACACCCCGCCTCTAGCTTCGCCCGAGACCCCACGCATTGAAGGCGCGCGACTCAGCGCGCCGGGGGCTTCCACTGACGCGCCCAGTCGCTCAAAGGCGTCAGCGCTGCATTCAACTTTCGCCCCTCATCGGTGAGTCCGTAGCCTCCCTCGTCGTGCGTAACCAAACCAAGCGCTCGTAGCTCTGCGAGCCTCGTGTTCAACAGGCTGGAGTTTGTCTCGCAGGCCTCCTGAAGAGCGCGAAACGTCAGCTGCTCCGCGCGGAGCTCCCAAAGAATCCGAAGCGTGGACCTTCGACCCAGTAGGTCCAGAGCCACCATGATGGGGCGGCCGGTCCTTGAACCGCGCACAGGGGCGCCAACCTTTAGAACAGCCATGCTTTACTTTTCAAAGCAACGTGGATAAAGTGCAATGCTTTAGAAAATGTAGCAGATGCTCGAGGTCAACCCATGACTGTTCGTATCGCTCCTGCGGAGCCACCTTTCCCCGCCGGCATCCAATCTTCGCTTGAAGGCCTCATGCGTGGAAAACCGCCTCTGGTGCTGTTTACCACGCTCGCGAGGGACCCTCGCCTTTTCCAGAAGTTTTTCGCGGGCGGGCTGCTTGACCGTGGAAACCTAACCTTGCGACAGCGCGAACTCGTCATCACGCGCACCACGGCGCTGTGTAAATCGGAGTACGAATGGGGCGTCCACATCGCACTGTTCGCATCGCACGCCGGATTTGATGAAGCCCAAGTCCTTTCGCTCGCCTCCGGACAACCGCGAGATACCTGCTGGCAAGATGAGGACAGGCTGCTGTTAGAGCTTTGCGACATGCTTCATTCCAACTGCACTGTCGACGACGCCCTATGGCAGTCGCTTAAGACGGCGTTCAGCGACGAGGGCATTCTCGAGCTGCTCATGCTGGCAGGCTTCTATCGCACCGTCAGCTATCTGACAAACGCTCTACGCTTGCCTGCCGAGCCAGGCTCGGCAACCTTTCCCTCGTCTTACCGCAGCTAAGCCCCTTCGATCGTCCTGTCGCTTGAAACCGGTGGGATGTCTGATGACAAGGAGAACCGAATGATCAAAGTCACAGTGATGTACCCGTACACCGAAGGCGCCCGCTTCGATCACGCTTACTACCGCGACCGGCACATGCCGATGGTGAAGGCCAGGCTGGGCAGTGCCTGCGCCTACTACACCGTCGAAAAAGGCCTGGCCGGCCGAGCACCCGGTTCACCGCCCGCCTTCGTGGCGATGTGCGCGTTCATCTGTGATTCGGCCGAAAGCTACCTTGCCGCCAGCCAGGAGCACGGCGCCGAGATCAGGGGCGACATCGCCAACTACACCGACATCGTGCCGGTGGTCCAGTTAAGCGAGGTCGTCGTCGAGCGGTCCGATCGTTAAACGGACCAGGTCGAGATTTGTCGCGAGGTGCCTCCTTGGCATCTGATAACTGGAGGAACTCGCTCGTCGGCTCGCGCTCATACGGGAAAATACCGCCTGGAACCGCGCCGGTGGCGATCGACTGTCGGGGCGGCACGAGTGTTTGCACCTCAAGGGGCCCCGGCCCCACAACATCAACGGGAACCCCCATGACGATCATCGTGTCTGCTGACAGGCACCGCGACGGTATATCTGCCGTGGCGGCCCGGCTGGCGCCCTATCTGGGCATTGCCTTCGCGGTTGTTCTGCTTGACCAAGTGTCGAAGTCGCTCGCCACGCGATTCCTGCGCGGAGGCGAAATCCTTCCCATCACGCCCTTTGCCGATCTCGTCTTGGCGCACAACCGGGGCGTTGCCTTCTCCTTCTTGGCTGACGCCTCGGGCTGGCAGCGATGGCTGTTTACGGCACTTGCCATCGCGGCGGCGGCGTTCATCTTCAAACTGCTGGTGCAGCCCGGCGGGACGCCGCTGTTCAGGGCGGCCTTGGCACTTGTGCTCGGCGGCGCGCTGGGAAATGCGATTGACCGCTCGTGGCAGGGGCACGTGGTCGACTTCATCCATCTTCATTGGCGCGAGGTCTACGACTTCGCCATCTTCAACGTGGCCGATTGCGCCATCACTGCAGGCGCGGCGCTTCTGGTCCTGGCTGAGATCAGGCGGTCGCGAGCCGCTTGAAACAGGCGCCTGCCACTCGAAGGTCGTCGGCTTCGACAAACAGTACTTCGATGCTGAGCCAGTAGAGAAACACAACGCTTCGCAGCCCGCGGCGCAACCCGCTCTGGGTTGCCGTCAGGACAGAAGGTCGACCACCGCGCTTTCGCCGAGGCGGTCCACTCGCCAGTGGCCTGAACCGGCCTGCCGGTACACTTTTTCGAACGAACGCC
>Ga0157373_10002051_pt1 | contig 15261 bp, 18 predicted proteins | sample C65metaG_FD_113460 | JGI IMG/M metagenome (GOLD analysis project Ga0157373, IMG submission 113460) | Corn rhizosphere microbial communities from Kellogg Biological Station, Michigan, USA - C6-5 metaG | ecosystem: Host-associated > Plants > Roots > Rhizosphere > Soil | place: USA: Michigan... | reverse complement strand
TGTTCAGTGCAAACCAAAGTGCCGCGTGCCGATCAGCTCAATGAATCGGATTTCAATTTCATCACTCGCCTGGCCAAGCAGTACGACTGTACGGCCAAGGTCGCCGACGGCAGGCTGCTGGTGATGTCACGTCAGGGCGGGCAAAGCGCCTCGGGCAAATCCTTCGGTGTGGTGCTGATCCAACGGCGCGACGTCAGTCGCTTTCAATTTCGTCTTGGTGATCGCAACACACACAAGGCGGTATCGACCAAGCACCAAGACAAAAAAACCGGAAAGCTCGCGGTGGTCACCTTGGACAACGACGAATCGCCTGACGGCTTGCCGCCGGTGCACAGCGACCGCCACATCTACCCGAACAAATCTGCGGCCGAAGCCGCCGCCAAGGCTCGACTCACCGCCTTCAACCGCTCCACCGCCGGCGTCCGGCTGGAGATGGCAGGGCGCACTGACCTATTCGCCGAGCGCTCGATCAATGCCCAGGGTTTCAAGGTCGGTCTCGATGGCGAGTACTTGGTCGACTCGGTGGAGCAAGTGTTCACCCAGGCCGGCTGGAGCACGACAGTCGAGTGCAATGGCGGCAAGAAGGGTAAAGCCAAAGCCAAGGGCAAGAAGAAAAAAGCGGCGAAGGATCTGAAGGTCGTTCAGCTCAAGCAATAGCGCCGCATTCTCACAACTCAAGGAGACATCGATGTCACTGACCGAACAGCAACTGCAATCCATCATGCCCAACGCCCGCCGCCAAGCGGGCGTTTTTGTATCTGCTCTCAACGCAGCCATGGCGCATCGGCAGATCAACACACCAAAACGCCAAGCCGCGTTCCTGGCCCAAGTCGGTCACGAGTCGGGTCAGTTGCAGTACGTCCGGGAACTGGGTGGCGATCAGTACCTGAGCAAATACGACACCGGCAACCTGGCTGCAAAACTGGGCAACACCCCGGCGGCGGACGGTGATGGCCAGCGTTATCGCGGTCGGGGTCTGATCCAGGTCACCGGCCACGACAATTACCTGCGCTGCAGCCTGGCGCTGTTCGGTGACGAGCGATTGCTGCGCACACCTGAGCTGCTGGAACTCCCGCAGTGGGCTGCCGAGTCGGCTGCGTGGTTCTGGTCCGTGAATGGGCTGAACGCGCTGGCCGATCAGAACGAATTCAACACGATCACCCGCAGGATCAACGGCGGTCTCAACGGCCTGCAGGATCGGCTGGAGCTGTGGGGGCGGGCGAGGGCGGTGTTATGCGTCTCGGCGAACTGATCCCTGCACCGTATCGGTTAGTGGCCAAGGGCTTGACGCTGGTCGTCATGGCCGGTGGTTCTGTGGCCATTACTTGGCAAGTACAGGATTGGCGCTACGGCAAACAGCTCGCCGAGCAGGAGCGCCTCCATACCGAAACCCTCAATCAACTGGCCCTAGCTTCCGTCGCACAGCAGCGTGCCGAACAAGACAGGCGCCTCGCGCTCGAACAGCGTCTGGCTACCAGCGAGCAAACCCATTACCGAGCCTTGAACGATGTCCAACGTGATCAAAGTCGCCTGCGCGACCGCCTTGCCACTGCTGATCTGCGCCTGTCAGTCCTACTCGACGCCACCAGCGGCGCCGGCAACGGATCGGTGTCAGGCGCCACCGCCACCGGCGGCGTGGTTCATGGCCCCACAAGAGCCGAACTTGACCCAGCGCATGCTCAACGAATTATCGGCGTCACCGATGACGGAGACCGGGGGCTGATTGCCCTCGCGGCCTGTCAGGCATACGCCAAAGAAGTCTCAACACCGAAGTGAAAAAGAGCGGTCGATCCGGATGCGTCAACATCCGGATCGACCGCCGTCCCTGCAGATGATCCCTGCAAGTCCAGCCAAGGCTCTTGCTCCGTGCACAAAGCGCGGCGAGCCTAGCACCTGTTTATCCATACAGTAAAGGTCTTGCTTTCATGTCTACACCCATCATCCCTTGGATGGGCGGCAAACGCCGCCTTGCCGACCGCCTACTTCCGCTTTTTCCGCCCCACGAATGCTATGTTGAAGTTTTTGCCGGCGGCGCCGCGCTCTACTTCATGAAGCCCCAGCCATCTCCAGTAGAAGTCCTCAACGACATCAATGGCGACCTGGTCACGCTTTACCGCGTCGTGCAGAACCACCTCGAAGAGTTCGTGCGCCAGTTCAAATGGGCGCTCAGCTCGCGACAGGTGTTCGAATGGCAGAAAATGACCCGCCCCGAAACCCTCACCGACATCCAGCGCGCCGCCCGATTCTTCTACCTGCAGCACCATGCCTTCGCCGGCAAGGTCTCGGGGCAGACGTTCGGCACGGCGACCACCGCACCGGCCATCAACCTGCTACGCATCGAGGAAAACCTCTCGGCCGCGTGGCAGCGTCTGTCCGGCACCTACGTCGAAAACCTCCCCTGGCTTGAGTGCGCGGAACGCTACGACCGTGCCCACACCTTCCACTACATGGACCCGCCTTACTGGCAGACCGCCGGTTACGATGTCGACTTTCCGTTCGAGAACTACGAGCGGATGGCCGACTTCATGCGCCGCTGTAAAGGCAAGGTGATGGTCAGCATCAACGATCATTCGGACATCCGCCGAGTGTTCGAAGGCTTCCACTTCGAGACACTCGACATCCGTTACTCCAATACCAACCAGCGGCAAAGCAAAGCCAAGGTGAGCGGCGAGCTGGTGATCATGAATTGGGCGCCAGAGTCGCTGGGAGGATTGTTTTAACTATCACCATGGAATTTTCTTAACGAGAAGCTGAAGCAGTCGAACTAACTCAATTGCGAAAATTAGGCACAGCCGCGCATAGCAAATGTATTTCATTGGCTTCTCGTAAGGTAAGTAAGTTCGCGACGCTGGGAAGCGACGTTTGATTTTTTAGCGGTAATTTGCTTGGGTGACACCTTAGTTTTAATCGTGGCGTCTCGTCAAGTCTCAACTCGGTAAGCGGGCCTTGTAACGTGTTATAGGGCAATGGGTGTATAGGAAAGCCTTGTCCTAGGGCTATGGATGTATAGGAGGGCTTTGTCTTCGCGCTGATTCTGGCGATTTGCAAATCTCAATATTCAAAGGATATCTGAAGGATGTCAATGTGATGGTTAATTGACGAATTAACGAATTGACGAATTGACGAATTAAGGAAACAAAGAAACAAAGAAACAAAGAAACAAAGAAACAAAGAAATAAAGAAATAAAGAAATAAAGAAACAAAGAAATAAAGAAACAAAGAAACAAAGCATTTAAGTCGGCAGAAGCAAAATCTTCTCTTGGGTTCTAGTCGCCTTTAGGCATTAGCAGGTCCTCTCTTGATTGCGCACATTGCCGATGGCTCGGTCGACCTTGAAGCGTTTGAAGGCCTCTGTGGATTCGCCTTTTCTTAACACCATCAGCTCGACGCGGTCCTTGGACGTAGCCGGGTCTAACCATTCCCGAGCCAATTCTGGCGAAGTGTCACGGGGCGTCGGTCGTGGATATCCACCATGCCACCAGCACTGTCAGCGGTGATCATCACAAAGCTGTCGTGTTCGCCAAGTGGATGCTCTGCATTGGGATAATGCCCAATCGCGGCGCAAAGGATAGACGTCCTGTCTCGTCGACGAATCAAGTAGGGCTGGTGCTAGGAGCCGCGTTGTAGCGCTCGAAGAGTTGGTCGCCGGTGTGATTGACCAGCGCGTTGGGCATGCTCAACGCTGATACAAAGTCGTGAATGCCGTCGTACTGAGAAAGTCGCCCACACATATCGCCCGCCCACCTTGACCGGCCGACTCCAAGCCCGGCTGACACGGCTGGTTTCCAGAAAATGGCCGCTGAAGCCAATTTTGCTTTCTACGGAGCTAAAGCATATAACTCTCTTAAGGTGGCACCGGATGCCATAACCATTAAAAGTTAAGGGCGATTACATGCAGTTCAATAATGCTGACATTGAAGGGTTGGTTAGCAGGACTCTAATAATAGAATGCTTTGAAATCGAATTAACTGAGAATGATGATAATTCTCCGATATCCTTCAGCGGCCCAGGCAGCATCACGATAGAGCCTGATGGCAAGCTTTCGCTTAAGATGTATGACTCAACAAAAAAAAGTTCAATGAGTCAGATGATGCGTATCGCCTTTCACCAAGGCGCCGGCGTTGTTGCCGAATCAGAATATTTCTCTTTAAAAGCGAAAGACTTTCATGGCAATACTTGGCATGCTCCGCGAAGCTATATAAATGACGGATTACAATTGACGCCTCACGGAGCAATTGTTGAGTTCCATATTCCTGAAATACGGACAGAGCGCGTGCATCGCCGTACCGATCTTAATGGAGTGAGTATAGCGAATGTTGTTATAGCAGGACGCTATCGACTCCCATTTAATAAGTTTGAAGACCAATCAGACGGTTCTTCCTCAGTGACGGGCTTAGAGTTTAGGATTGAGGATGCGATAATAACGCTTTCGCAAAAAGCAAAGCACCTGACCCTAGATATCGAAAGCACCTCAGTTCAAATAGATCACGAATTCATTATAAAAATATCCGAAGCTTTAAGTATAGCTATCGGCAGAGAAGCATGGCCTTCATATTATCGGGTTTACAGAGACGGAACGATCTCTTCATTCGTAAATGGTAGACCCGATGTTATCGAGCAGGGAATGGTTAGACCTCTCGTTGACGTTTTCCCCTACAAGACCGCAAAGCTAATAACCTTTTTAAATTGCTATGCCAAAAATCGCGAGAAAGAACATGATCATATAGTTTATTACTGGAGGCGACTTTACTACATATCCAACAAGGTTACGGATGTCGCCGCACTGGTTCTCACTGTGAACATTGAAGGGCTGATAAATAACTACTTCAGAGAAGGCAGAACACCTTCGGATGTTTTGCTGGGCGAAATTAATCTTAGCAAAAAACTTATCAAGCCTTTGAAGCTTCCGAGGAGTACAAATTCCCGATTAAAAAACACATTGGGAGGGATGAAGAAGATTACGTCCCCTAATATTCTTCGAGCTATGGCAGAAGAAGGGCAAATATTAGAGGCCCATGTAAAGAGTTGGAATAACTTAAGACATTCTCTTGCTCACGCCGCCAATATGGAATCTGATGCGGCGACGCTGAGTTTATTTATTGAAGATATAAACAACTGCCTTGATCTGTTCTACCATCTTATAGGGCTAAGCGTTGGATATGACGGCCGCCTCATAAAGGATAGTGATCTATTATCTCCTGCTGAATCAGAGTATTTGGCAGAGCGCCAGCTTGAGCTGTTTTAAGTAATTTCCATAGGAATTAAGAAATGGCTGAAATCAAAGCTTTTATTGAGGCAATTCCAGCGCCATTGTGGGGAATAATCGGGACCGCCTTTGGTGCGCTTCTAACCCTCACAGCTGCACTGATCGTTAACTCTGGCAACAACAAAAGATTAAGGATTCAACTGCGCCACGATGAAAGACAGAAGAATACCGATCGAATGAACGCCATGCGTCGCGAAGTCTACATGGATGCGATAGCAGAGATGATCAAGGTTGCTCGTTATTTGGGAGATCTTCCAAGGATTGACATCTCTGATGGAAATATCTCTTCAGATTTGCAAGATTTCTACGTTGCTGCGGCTAAGCTCTCATTGGTCTCATCTGATGAAACGCAGAAAGCCGTAGATGCTTTAGGTATAGAGTATTCCAAGCTGATATTTGTGCTGATGCAGCGGGTGATGCCTCTACACGCCGCTTCATCTGAGATGAAATTACATGTGAAATACTTCGATGAATTCATGAGTAGCGTTACTAGGGTGACTGCTGATATTACGAATTTTAATGAGGCCGCTCGGACAGAGCAAAATATCTTCGCTGCTTTGGAGCGGTCATTTAACTTTTTCATGTCGCAGGCGAAGATTCAAGAGGAACAGAGGGGGAAGGCACATGATCGCTTTAATGATCTATATGCGGAGTATAACCGGCTACTTATGTCAGATATGGGTCAAATATCAAAATTGCAAGTTGAGGTGCTAATTGCAATACGCAAAGATCTAGGCGTAGCCACGGATGAACAACACTTAAGGATTCGGGCCTTGAATCATTATTCTGAAATTTCCAAATCAGTGGATGATGCTATTGATAACATTCAGTCTCACTGATCCCGATTACTCTAACCTACACCACCAAGATTGTGCGTAAGCACAACCATCGATATACTCGATGCCGCTCAATACGAAGCCAGTCACCGCCATTCCTGCCAAGGTTGCATCAAGCAGAGGTGGTAAGGGATCCGGGTCGAGCGGCATTCCCACCTCTACACGGGCAACGTTGGCTGCCCGACCTAACTCATGACAGACCGTCGAGTTGACCATTACATTGCCCCGGATCGCCGGGTAGCGACGCCGCTCCTTCGGATCCAGCGCAACACCACGTAGGCGCATAGGCGTAACCAGTACGTGCATGGCTTCTCCTACTCGTCAGCGTCGAGGTCAAGTAACGCCTCAACCGCATAAGCCAGTGCCGCGTCCGCTAACTCAAGCAAATCTCCAAGCTCGTCAGCATCAATCACTTGGCCCTGGTGCAGCGCATGTGCTTGCCTGATCAAGGCTCTGTGATGGGCGCCAGGCATTGCGAGCAAAGCAGCCTTATCGCACAACATGCCCTGCCAGTGCGCTATCTCAATAGCTGCCGGCGTTACGGTCTCTGCAGTTACTGTATTCATCGATCACGGCTTCCTTTACTTAATACTGTATATCCAAACAGTATATCGACGCGGTTGTGCCGTCACATCAGCCTGGCGACTGACGGTAATGCCTTCAACGCATCGATGCGGTAGCCCTGGCAGAATCGAGCCGTTCACAAAAAAAGCTGAAAAAGCACTTATCCCCTCCCGCCGACGGGGCGTGTGTAAATTTTTTGTGAAAATGTGGTGGTGCAAAGGAGTGTTCCGCCCACGCGATCTGTAGCGCCTTTGGAGCAATAGTCATTTCATTTTGTGAGATGTTTTGCAAAACGATGCAATGCGGTTGTAAATAAGGTGTTGGCGGTGGTGACTAGGAGTAGACGTGGAAAGCCCCGTGCCATAAGGCTGGACTAGATAAAAATGGTCGTTCGCTGCGTTTTTGAAATCTTCGTCGCGTGTTTGGATGAGCTTTTTTGCTGTGATGTTGATTTGGGAAAAGGCGGCAGCTCCCCGCGCCATTTGGGGTTCAACCCAACTCTTTCATTTCAAAAGCTGACAACGAAATGTGCTTGAAAAGGAACTAGCAATGCTTCAAGACGACAATGGACACCCTCTATTTCTAAAACGTATTTGCTATCACTGTGTTGGCGAAGCGTTTCTCTCGGAAAAGGTTAAGGAAAACGGCCCCTCTGATAAATGCTCATATTGCGGACAGCGTGCAGAGTCTTTGGCAATTGAGGATTTTGCGGACTACATCGAGACCGCGTTCGAAGATCACTACGATCGCACGCTGGAGCATCCGGAGTCCTGGGAGTACGCAATGCTTGCTGACAAGGAGTCGGACTATTGGTGGGAGCGGGAGGGTGAGCCAGTCGTCGATGCGATCCAAGCTGCTGCTAATATACCAAACAAGGCAGCGAAGGACGTACAACACATCCTCGAGGAGCGCCATGAGGATTTTTACAGTGCAGCTGCGGGTGAAGAGACCGCGTTCTCTTCGGATTCCTACTACGGATTAAAAAACACCAGTGATATCGAGTGGCAGCAGCAGTGGATTTATTTCGAACAGACCCTCAAGACTGAGGCGAGATTTTTCAGCCGTCAGGCAAGCGCTCACCTAGACGCGATTTTTGGCAAGATCGATAAACTTACTACGGTGAATGGTCATCCGCTGATAATAAGTGCTGGAGTTGGTCAGGTCATTGATCATCTCTACCGCGCTAGGGTGTTTCAAGCGGACGATGAGCTTTATGAGGCTCTTTGTCGGCCAGATTTACATATCGGCTCACCTCCTTCCCATTACGCTAATGCCGGGCGCATGAACGCCCGGGGAATTTCCGTTTTCTATGGAGCGACCCAAGCAAACGTCGCAATTGCTGAAGTGAGGCCTCCAGTAGGAAGCAAAGTGGCGTTGGCAAAATTCGGCATCATTCGCCCGCTTCAACTCCTTGATCTGACGGCTCTTGAGGAAGTCCAGGACGGTGGAAGCATTTTTGACCCGTCTTTGAAGGGGCGACTTGAGCGCGTTGCTTTTCTTCGCTCCCTCGGGCGCCGCATGACAAAGCCAGTTATGCCGAACGACGAGGCATTCGAGTATCTGCCAACACAGGCTATCGCAGACTTTCTTGCGACAGAGAACGAACCATCTCTGGACGGGATTATTTTTCAGTCTGCTCAGTCAGAGGAGGGGCGCAACGTTGTCCTCTTCCATAAGGCCGCTCGGGTTGAACCGATGCAATTTGCTCCTGGAACAGAAATAAAGGTGCCAAATGGATACACGGGTGATGACGGGGGCTGGGGTCTTGATTACTCCGTTTGGGAAACCTATCCCGAGGAACGTTTGCCAGAACCCAATCCTGCGGAGGACTGGCTGGAATTTCAACCTTCGGCCACACCTCCCAAATGGGACGCTAATATGAGAAGCGCGTCGCTCCGCGTTGACGCCTCTTCGGTGGAGGTTCACCACGTCAATTGGGTGAAATACGATTGCACCGCATTTGAAGTCACACGACATCGCTTTGAGCGGAAGCATTGGGAATAATCACTTCTTGAGCTAATAGGCTACCGAAGGACTCTGTCTCTCTCTCGGAGTGACTGCGACGGAAGGGTGGACGTTTCATGTCCACATTGTGTCCGTTTTCGCTTGTGATTTTTCTGCGACGGAGGGACGAGTGATAGCTGAAGGCGAGGTCAAATTCTCGGTATAGCGGAAGTATCGTAGGGGCACCTAAATACCTCGCTCGTGATAACTCGCGTTATTCTTGGCGCATTCCATTGGTAGGTAATCATGATGGGTTTGGAAGACGCTTCTCAGGTAGATTTGGTGGCGGTGCTTGTGGCCTTGCTGAGCTTGTGGGTCGCCGTGCGTGCATTGAATAGGACGAAAGCCACTGACCTTTTCGCTCTACGTCAAAATGTGCTGTTGAAAGCAGAAGTAGCGCGATCCGCGTGGTACAAGCTCAATCACGAAAATAACTCATTGATTCAACGGGTCCGTCTTTGCTCTTCTATTGGCTCGCCGGAGGCAGCATTGCTGATCGAGTTTCTGAACAGTCAACGCGATCACTTGGATCTGAGTATTCGTGATGCGGTGGCCCTGGCTGAAGATGTTCAGATGAACGTTGATGCTTTCAATGAGAAGAAATGCCGGGACTATCTTCGTCTTATCGAGCCGAGCATTGAGAAGCTGACACGCAATCAGGGCGTGACAGAGAGAAAGGTCAGTGATTTTTTTGAGCGATTGAGTGCAACAACTGCCTAGTCTTCATGGGTGGGCAGGCTTTGACCTGATCGCGCTTGGGAGCTATGAGTTGATATTCGATGAAATTCCGTGGGGCAAAAATGGGGCAAACCGGACGCCGACCAATGCCATTTAATGCCAAATGAACGAATGACCAGGACATGTCAAAAGGCCCTATAGCTCCTAATTCATGGGGCTATAGGGCTTTTTGCGTTCCTACTCCAACACAATCGGGGTGTGGTCTTTCAGAGGTTTTTGCTCCGGAGCTTTGCCAGGCCCTGTTTAATGTGTCCAGCGTTCTCTCCAATAACCCACAAGGCCCCGCGAACGTTGTCTCCGACTTCGGTGAATCCTTGCTGTTCAACATGAAGCGTCAGCTCCATCAGGGCTGCTTCCAGACCGAGCTGATTCTGGTAGATCCTTTCCAGCACATCCGATAACGAATACTCGTCAGCCATAGCATCGACTCCTTTCGAAAAAGGAAAGCATAGTACCGGTAGTACCCTTTATGGGCGGTAGCTGCTGGATGCTTAGAAATTGCTACAAAGCATTGTGTCTTTGAGGACATGGCCAAGCTGGCCGGGGTGCAGGCGAGCGACTACGCCCAATCCATCATGGGTGCAACGCTAAAGCGCCGAGACAGCGTAGGCATTGGTTTTACTGGGCTAAGGCTATGATTCTGTACCATTTTACTCAACGTGTTTTCGGCGTGTTTTTGGGCGTTTTCAGGCGTTTTTCAGGTCTCGGTGGTGCGATGTACCACTTCAAAACCGACGCGTACCACTTTCGATATGGCAGCTATCAGGGCAAGAAAACTGGCGGATGGGTCTGTGAGCTATACCGCTCAGATCCGCATCAAGCGTGATGGGGTGCAAGTCTACCAAGAGAGCCAGACCTTCGCCCGGAAACAGGCGGCACAAGCATGGGTGCGGCGACGTGAAGCAGAGCTGGATCAGCCTGGTGCGATTGAGCGAGCGAAACGCAAGGGCGTCACCGTGCAGGATGTGATCACTCAGTATCTGAATGAAATGGAGAACGTCCGGCCGCTCGGTAAAACAAAGGAAGCCACTCTCAAGGCTATTGCAGCGTCGGAGTTTGGCCAGACCGTTGACTCGGATATCAACAGTCAACGCTTGGTGGATTTTGCACTTTGGCGTATGAGCAAGGAGGGCGGCGGTGTCCAGCCGCAGACAGCCGGCAATGATCTGGCTCACCTTGGGCTGTCCTATCGATTGCACGGCCAGCTTGGGGATATGAGGTCGATGCCCATGCGATGGCAGATGCAAGAAAGGCGTTGAGAAAGTTAGGTTGCAACATGAAAAGCCGCGAGCGAGATCGGCGGCCGACCATGGTAGAGCTGGATAAAGTATTGGAGCACTTCGCGGATATCCTGGAGCGTCGGCCTACTTCGATCAATATGCTCAAAGTAACCGGCTTCGCGCTGTTCTCGACGCGTAGACAAGACGAGATCGCCCGAATGCTCTGGGAGGACGTCGATGAAGAGCGTCAGCAGGTGATGGTAAGGGGCATGAAGAACCCAGGCCAGAAGATTGGTAATGATGTTTGGTGTCAGCTCCCGGGTGAAGCTTGGCGCATTCTGAAGAGCATGCCAAAGGAGCGTCCAGAGATTTTCCCCTACAACTCGTCATCGATCGCCACTGCCTGGGCAAAGGCATGCAAGTTTCTCATGATTGAAGACCTGCATTTCCATGATCTTCGGCACGACGGCGTGAGCCGGTTATTTGAGATGGACTGGGATATCCCGCGGGTGGCCAGAGTTTTCGGGCATCGGGATTGGAATTCATTACGCAGATATACCCATCTGCGCGGGAGGGGAGACCAATATGCGGAGTGGCCGTGGTTAGAGAAAATCATTCAGGCACCTGTGAGGTTGGGCACCTGGGGGAAGCAGTAGTTTTATCTAGTTTGGTGAGGTTTTCGTATTGGTTAATAAAATCGATCTCGCCTGTTCTATTTTGATAAGGTAGTCTACAGTTTTGGTTTAATGCTCATGGTCTGAGCTGATTTGCCGATTGATATAATGGGTTATTGGGTGGCAGAAGTTTATGAAATATATTAAACGAATTTTTGGATCGGTAGAGAACACAAATCATAAAGTTGATATTTCGGTTCGTGGGCAAAACTTGCTTGTTGTTGGTGGTAATGGAGCGGGTAAAACATCTTTTTTAAGGAGCTTGTTTGCAAGGCTGCAGAATAATATTGGTTCAGGGGCGTTATTGCAGTTGGATCAGTTCAAAAAAAATATTGATATTTACATTAATGCTTTGACTACGTCAGATGAAGCGCAAGCGATACAATACAAGCAGGAGATTGCTAACAATCAAAAAAATATTGATGAAATCTTAGGTGAATTATCAATTGAATATGATGACCCTAACGGCTTCATCGAGTTAAGGCGTAAGGGGTTGGCAGTAATTAAGCTATTTGAGGCTGATCGTAAGGCAGCGATAAAAAATGTCACGTTCGCCACAGGGTCGCAAGTTTTGTTAAGTGAGATTGATGTCGGTTCAAATTTGGGTCATAACTTAGAGCAGCACTTAGTAAATCTTCGTGTTCGAGCCGCGCTGGGTGCTCAAAGGTCTGTCGATGTCGGTAGGCTGAAGGAAATTGATGAATGGTTCTCTAGTTTTGAGGAAAAACTAAAGTATTTATTTGAGGATGACACTACGCGACTTTGTTTTAATCCGGATCGTTTAAAGTTTACAATCTTGCAGGAAGGGAAGCCTGAGTACAATTTTCAAAATTTATCCTCTGGATATTTGGCGATATTCGATATATATGCCGATTTGCTTATGAGGGCGGAATACTTGCAGGTTACACCCGCAGAGTTGTATGGTGTAGTCTTAATAGATGAGCTTGACGCGCATCTGCATGTTTCTCTTCAGAGGAAAATTTTCCCATTTTTGTCTCGATCATTTTCAAATATTCAGTTCATTGTTACAACTCATTCGCCATTTGTACTAACATCCGTCGATGATGCTCTGATTTATGATCTCACAACAAATGAGGAGAGCAGCGACCTTTCAATGTATTCTTTTGAAGCGGTTGTTGAAGGGCTGCTAGGGGTGCCTCCGGTTTCAAAAAAACTAGAGGAAACAATTAAGAAACTCGCTGAAGTCACCAGTGCTGACGGGTTTGATATAGGCGAAGCAGAGTCAATTTTAAAGAGAATTTCACCTTATGTTGATTCTCTTGATGACGAATCACTTATGTTCTATCAAATGGCGGTCAATAAGCTAATTAAAATGAGAGCGAGTGGCGTCTAATATGTTTAATGTTATTCGTGGTGATGATGTACCTCCGTCTCTCGCTGAAAGAGTAAGCTGGTCTGGATCAGATGTTATACAAAAGCTTCGCGAGATATTTCATGATAAGTGTTATATATGTGAAACTAAAGAGCCGCTAAGTCTCAATGTGGAGCATTTTGATGCGCATCAAGGCGATATTGAAAAAAATATAAATGGGATAATCTTTTTTATGCCTGTGGCAGATGTAACAATTTAAAAAGGCATCTATTTAATAATTTGATAAATTGTACTGATCCAGGCATTGATGCGCTTCGCTTGATACGCCATGCTCCGCCGCTTACACCTTTCTCTCGATGTGTAGTAATTGAGGCGATGGATGAAGACCCTAAAACAATACGAACTGCAGAGCTAATTAGAAAGGTTTTCAACGAGGATGACACTGGGAATAAAGAAGTGATGGGTGCGTACCTTAGAAAACGTGTATATAAGAAATATGCTAAGTTATTAAGTTATCTTAATGTTTATATAGATGAGGAATCCCTCGATTCTCATAAGGAAGATGCAATCGCTCATATAAAGCAGCTGATGAGCAAGACTCAAGAGTACTCCGCATTTTTACGATGGGCGGTCATGGAGTCACCGGAACTACTGGATGTAGTGCGAGGTTCCATTGATTAAATAGTAGGGGTGTATTGAATTAAACTCTTAAGTGTGAATCGTGCGCATCGAGCTCTTGGGTGTGTGCCATTCAGTTGATTGCATTCTTTGATTGCAGCATCACGCTGTGCCTCTAAATATATTGCTAAGTCATTGAGGTGTATGCCCTTTGCGCGTTTCTGGCTGGGTTCTAACTTGGTAATAGGGATTTATATTTGGCCAGCTAATACCTTTCGTTGGAATATTTCAACTGTGAGGTGAGTGAAATAGCCTTCGCAGACTTGATCGAGAGGAATAATTGCTTGGCCATTATATTGCACGATTAGAAGAAAAAATTTATTCATCGATTTAACTCCGGTCTTTTCCGCTTAGTATTTTTATAAACCGCACTTCAATGGGGTAGATTCAGTTACCCCTGGACGGCAGGGGCTACCGTTGAATCAGGCCGTTAGCCTCGCCGCTTGGATGTCGAGGAAGTCAGCCAGGTCGTGCAGGTAAACCACGCGCTTTGCTCGCGTCGAGTCGTGCAGGCGTTTGACAACCAAGGCGATGCGAAAATGGAGTCCGACGAATTCGAACTGTACATCGACGACCGTGACGGCGCGGTGTTACTGCCTCCACGCGGGGCCAGCATCGAGATCTTCCTGGGCTATGCAGAAAGCAAACTGACCCGCATCGGCCGTTACGTCGTCAATGAGATCGAGCTGTCCGGCCCTCCAGACACCTTGGTGATCACCGGCAAGGCCAGCGACATGCGCGGCAGTGGCAAGACCACCCGCAGTGGCAGTTGGGAAAACGTGCCGTTGTCGCGGATCGTCGCCGACGTCGCCGCTCGCAACGGCTGGCAGGCTGTCTGTCCGGTGCAGACCAAGGTGTCCCGTGTTGATCAGCTCAACGAGTCGGACTTCAATTCATTACACGCCTGGCCAAACAGTACGACTGCACCGCCAAGGTGGCCGACGGCAAGCTGCTGGTGATGCCGCGTCAGGGCGGGGAAAGCGCATCCGGCAAAGTGTTGGGCACGGTGACGATTCAGCGTCGAGATGTCAGCCGCTTCCAATTCAGGCTCGGTGACCGCAACACCCACAAGGCCGTGTCGACCAAACACCAGGACAAGAAGACCGGCAAGCTTGCCGTCGTCACTCTAGACAATGACGCCTCGCCGGACGGCCTGCCACCGGTACATACCGACCGTTATATCTACCCGAACAAATCCGCCGCCGAAGCGGCAGCCCAGGCCCGCCTCACTGCATGCAACCGTTCCACGGCCGGCGTCCGGCTGGAAATGCCGGGGCGTATCGATCTGTTTGCTGAACGCTCGATCAACGCCCAAGGCTTCAAGGTGGGCCTCGATGGCGAGTACCTGGTCGACTCGGTGGAGCAGGTGTTCACCCAAAGCGGCTGGAGCACAGCAAGGCCCCAAAGCCATCGCCTGCGATTCCCCCGACGTATTGGTACAGCGCTTTCAATTTAAACGGTTGAGTTTCAGTCTGTTTAAAGTGTGGTGGTCAGCACGGATTCGGCCCTACACCACCTTGCGCCTCCACCTACACCTAAGACAGAATCCGCCGGCTTGTGCGTCTAGACCGTGGGTTCTATCGTTCTCGGGTCACTGAAAACCAGTGATCGGGTTTGGTAGCCCGAGTGTTAGATGTACAGCGTCACCATCACCGATCGTACTTTCGATCGGGGTCTATGGTGGCCATGTACAGGGCGTCTTTGGGCGCGCCGGCTCCTAACACCCGGTCTACCAACCTGTTCATGGCCGCCACCCTTCGTTTGGTAGCGAAAGAGTGAAGCCTTCACTAAAAGTGTTAGGAGTTTCATCCATGATCAAACCAACCCCAAACCCCCCAGAAACCGACCCCGCATCCCCCTACGAATCCCTCGATTCCCGCAAACTCCACGAAGCCGCCGAGCGCGCCCTCGATCACTACCTCACCCCGGCCAGCCAGATCATGGCCAG
>Ga0157373_10002050_pt1 | contig 15264 bp, 16 predicted proteins | sample C65metaG_FD_113460 | JGI IMG/M metagenome (GOLD analysis project Ga0157373, IMG submission 113460) | Corn rhizosphere microbial communities from Kellogg Biological Station, Michigan, USA - C6-5 metaG | ecosystem: Host-associated > Plants > Roots > Rhizosphere > Soil | place: USA: Michigan... | reverse complement strand
GGGCGCAGGATGGTCAACTGTGGAGTGACCGGGTCGATCCGCGATGACCAGCCTCGAATGCCAGCAAGCACATCAGAACAATGACATCTGGCCATCATCCTTAGGTAGCCTCATTTTCGCGAGCGGCGCGCTTTCCGGCACCGGCTCGATAAGGTCAGCGCCGACATTGGCGACCTTGTTGACCTTGTCCGATACCGGGATCATCTCGAAAAAATCATCCTGAACCGAGCGCATCAGGTCGGCCACCTCGCGCGGCTCCTGCGTCTTGCAATCCAGCCAGCGGCTGAAATCCTCCGGCGCGATTACCACCGGCATACGGTCGTGAATGCGGCCGATTGCGGCGTTGGCAGCGGTGGTTAGGATGGCGCCGGTATCGACCTCGGACCCGTCAGCGGAAGACCACGTCTCCATGAGGCCGGCAAAGGCGACGATGCCGCCGTTCTTCGGGCGGATGAAATAGGGCTGCGGCTTGCCGCCCTCCTCCTTCGGCGGGCGCCGCCATTCGTAAAAGCCGGTGGCAGGCACCAGCACGCGGCGATGGCGCATGGCAGCTCGAAAGGATGCCTTGCCGATGGCCGTTTCCGAACGCGCATTGATGAGGAGGGGAAAATCCTTCGGGTCCTTGACCCAGCCGGGCAGAAAACCCCAACGCACCAGCATGGCCCGCCGGTTGGGCAGGTTACTGCCGCGCTCCTGCCGTTCACCCTCCAGCACGATCAGGATCGGCTGTGTGGGCGCGATGTTGAAACGGGCAGGAAAATCTTCAAGGCCGATCAGGTCAAGATAATCGGCAATCTCTTCCGGTGTCGCTTTGAGTACGAAACGTCCGCACATCGTCTGCTCCTCAGGCCCGGGGACCGAATAAAATGATAGCCGTGCCCGCGAGGCAGACGGCACCGCCAGCGATATCCCATCTATCCGGTACTTGCCCCTCAACGCCCCAGAGCCAGAGAAGCGATGCGGCAATGTAAATCCCGCCATAGGCGGCATAGGCCCTGCCCGCGGTCTCGGTCGGCACCAGCGTCAAAGCCCAGGCGAAAGCGGCGAGCGCCAGCATGCCTGGCAGCAATATCCAGCCCGTCTTGCCAAGCTTCAGCCAGGCCCAGAAGGAAAAGCAACCGGCGATTTCCGCAACAGCGGCCAGGGCATAAATAAGATAGACCTTCATTCCACCGTCTTCTGCGTGCACAATCGATGCGATTCCCGAATATACTATCGGTATTCCCTGACCAATATAGACAGGCCCAAGACGGCTTAAACAAGCGAAACCATTCATGACCCTTCGTATCAAGCCCCGCCCCGCCTCCTCCGCCATCGTCCGCAATGGAGATCGGCTGCTGCTCGTGCGCCGTATAAATCCGCCGTCGAAAGACATGTTCGCCTTTCCGGGCGGGCGCGGCGAAGAGGGTGAAACGCCAGCCGAGACGGCGCTGCGCGAACTTCAGGAGGAAACCGGTATCGTCGCGCGTAAACCGCAGCTGTTTGCGACCTATGACCTGCCGTCGCGCGACCCCGAAGGTGCGCTGACGAGCCACTATTTCCTCTCCGTCTTTACCGTGGAAACGGACGCGGACCCGGCGGTGACGGCGGCCGATGACGCGGCGGATGCGGGCTGGTTCACATTGTCGGAAATCCGCCGGTTGCCGGCACCGGAAAGCGTCGTCGAATGCGCCGAGCGGCTGCTTGCGTGATTGCCAGCCAGCCAGAATCGCTATTATCTAGAGGATGTCGCGCAACACTGTGCAGCAGTTTTGCGATAACGACATGATATAGACCTAAAGCTGACGGGGCGGTCTGAAAGACCGCGATGGCTTTAGGACCAATCCGCCCGCCGGGTGTTCACGAGTATGTGTGGGGCAGAATAAAATTTTGATACGGCCAACCATTTTCCTGTCTTTTTTCCTGACCATTCTTGCACCCGCCGGGCAAGACGGCGTCGCTCATGCGCAGCCTTCGAAGGCTGCTTCCAGTGACGTTCGCCCGCCGGAAGTACAACCGCCCAAACCCGCTCCCTATGACGACAGGCTGGCACGGCTGTCGGAGATATTGGGGGCGGTGCAATATCTGAGAACCCTGTGCCCTTCCTCCGGTCCGGAGGACTGGCGCAAATCAATGAGCGATCTTCTGGCGGCCGATACGGCCAACGAACCTGAAAGGCGCCAGCGCATGACGGCTGCATTCAACCGTGGATATCGTTCATTTGCGGCCATCCACAGCAGTTGCACACGCGCCGCCGTCATGGCAGAAGAGGGCTACCGTAACGAAGGGGCAACACTCGCCCAGGAAATTGCGTCCAGGTTCGGAAATTAGCGGATTGTTAACCTCTTTTCGCCGCAGCCCGTGCCGTTTTGATAAAAGGCTGCTAGTGTTGTTAACAGGGTGGTAAGGACTTGCCCGCCCTGTCGAGGATGAAAAATGCAGACGAGCCGTAACGAAATCGACGACATGATCGTGCATGAAAAGATGCAGGTCGCTCTGGAACACCAGAACGAGGCATGGGCTGACGGCATGGCCGACGGCATCGAGCCGGAGATCATCGCCGATGCCGCAATCGCTCTGGCCATGCGCGAAACCATCCGTATGCACGGCGAAGCCGGTGCTGAAGCAATGCTGGAATCGCTGCGCCAGCGCATGCTTGAAGGCGAATTTTCCCCGCAGCGCGTGATACAGTAAAGTCGGGGTCTGTCATGTCTTGCCTGAGCAAGGGGCTTTTGCGCTCTTCCGCCATGCTGTCCATCTTGGCTGCCTTGACCGCCGGGTCCATTGGCTTGCCCAGCCGCGCCTTTGCGCTTTCCGAGCTGAAACCCGCACAAAATACCGAAGGCGAGCCGCAAGCCCAAAGTGGCGAACAGCCGCAACGGCCCCAGGCTCCTGAGCCCGACGAGATCGAAGGTGATTCGGACGGCATTCCACTGCCCGACCCTCTGGTCGACCGTTCCGCCGGTCAATCGACCCAGCAACCCGCCAAGCCGGGCAACACGCCGGAAATGTCGGTCGTTATCGAGCATGATATTTCAAAGGCGCCGGAAGCTGTGCGCAAGCTTCGCCAGCAGATCATCGACGCCGCTTCTTCGGGCGATATCGAAAAACTGCGGCCTTTCATCGCCGCCAGCGACAAGCAGTTCCGTATCGACGGCAATGACAGCGACGACCCGATCGCAGCGCTGAAAAGCTACTCTGGCGACCCCGACGGTCTGGAAGTGCTGGCGATCATCATCGATCTGCTTTCCACGGGCTATGCCCATGTCGACGCCGGCACCCCGGATGAAGCCTATGTTTTCCCCTATTTCTCCGGAAAGCCGCTCAATACGCTGACCGCGCCGGAAAAGGTCGAGCTGCTGCGCATCATCACGGCGGGCGATCTGGCTGATATGCAGGAATACGGTAATTACAGCTTTTACCGCATCGGCATTTCGCCCGATGGCAAGTGGAAGTTCTTCACCGCCGGCGATTGATCGCGCGGCGGTGCTTGCCGTTCTTTTGCAAAAATCCTAACTGTGCGGCATGAGCAATTCAGCAGAAGCGCGTCGCGGTTCTGCAAATGGAACTGCGCGAAAACAAAAAGAGAGCATTTCGGCAGATTGCCTCGGGCAGCCCTCAGCGACCCTGGCCGGAAATGCTTTCGATGAACCGAACGGTGATGCCATGCCTTCCGCCTTTCTTGCCGACCGCCGCCTGATCAGAGTTTCCGGCACGGGTGCCGAAGAGTTTCTGAACAATCTGATCACGGCCGATGTTGAAAACCTGCCGCAAGGCGAGGCGCGCGCCTCGGCACTTCTGACGCCGCAGGGCAAGATTCTGTTCGATTTCCTGATCGCGCGCGATGGGCCGGATTATCTGATCGAGTCGGGCGCTGCCGAACAGGATGCGTTGCTGCGCCGCCTGACCATGTACAAGCTGCGCGCGCCCGTCGATCTCAAGGCCGAACCGATAGAAGGCGTCAGCGTTTTCTGGAGCGACAGCGTGCCGGAGGCGGGCGCGAAGGACGGCCGTTTCGCCAAGGCCGGCATCAATCTGTTCCGCGTGCCGGGTGCTTCGGCCTCCGGCGACATAACGGCATATGATGCCCTGCGCATTGAGTACGGAATTGCCGAATCCGGCCGGGATTACGTGTTGCAGGATGCTTTTCCGCATGATGTGCTGATGGATGTGAATGACGGCGTCTCGTTCAAAAAGGGTTGCTTCGTCGGTCAGGAAGTCGTCTCGCGCATGAAACATCGCGGCACGGCAAGACGGCGGGTCGTCACCGTTTCGGCTGAAAGCGCGCTTCCCGCAACCGGAACAGAAATCACCGCCAATGGAAAACCGGTCGGGGCGCTTGGAACCGTTTGCGGCAACACGGGACTTGCCATCGTGCGGACAGACCGCGTTGCCGATGCGCTCGCCTCCGCCACGCCGCTCATTGCCGAGAATGTTCCCGTGACTGTGGCCTTGCCGGCCTGGAGCGGCATCTCCTTCCCCGTCGTCGATCCTGCGGTACAGGCGGAGGAATAGGCGTGGCGTCCGCTAAAAGTCCGCGCGCCTGGCAGCGCATGCTTTCTGGACGGCGGCTCGACCTGCTCGACCCCTCACCGCTCGACGTAGAAATCGCCGATATCGCGCATGGTCTTGCCCGCGTCGCCCGCTGGAACGGCCAGACGCGCGGCGATCACGCCTTCTCCGTCGCCCAGCATAGCCTCATCGTCGAAAACATTTTCTGCCGCATATGTGCGAATGCGACGCCCGACGATATGCAGATGGCGCTTTTGCACGACGCCCCGGAATATGTCATCGGCGACATGATCTCGCCGTTCAAATCCGTGGTCGGCGGCGGTTATAAAACCGTGGAGAAAAGGCTGGAAGCGGCCGTGCATCTGCGCTTTGGCCTGCCGCCGCATGCCTCGCGCGAGCTGAAGGACCGCATCAAGAAAGCCGATACGGTTGCCGCCTTTTTCGAGGCGACGGAGCTTGCCGGTTTTTCCATTGCCGAGGCACAGAAATTCTTCGGCCTGCCGCGCGGCATCACCCGCGATATGTTCGACATTATCCCGCTTCCCTCGACCGAGGCGCAGAAGCGGTTCGTTGAACGCTTCGAGGCGATCGAGGCGATGCGCGTGGTCAAAACCGGCAACGCGGCTGGAGGGGTGAAATGACTTCCATCGTCGTATCGCCGCTGTCGCGGATCGCGGAAATGGCCGTTAAGCACAAAGCCCGTGAAATGGTGACGCTGATCGCAAAGGAGCAGACCTTTCACCGCCCGGCGGTGATCTCAGCCGAAAGGCACCTGACCCTTGCGATGAACGACATCAGCTTCAAGGGCACCGGCGATCTCATCGCGCCTGACGATGCGCATGTGCTGCGGCTGATCGATTTCGCCCGCGAATGGGACCAGTCCGCACCGCTTCTCATCCATTGCTGGATGGGCGTGTCGCGCTCTCCTGCCGCAGCCGTCATTGCAGCACTCAGCCTTTATCCGGATCAGGACGAGATGGCGCTTGCGCTCAGCCTGCGCACCGCATCACCCTATGCCACCCCCAATGCCCGCATCATCGCAATCGGGGACCGGTTGCTTGGGCGGGATGGCAGGCTGGTGGCGGCAATCAAGACGATCGGCAGGGGCGCGGATACGGACGGCAACGTACCCTTCGTGCTGCCTCTCTCCAACTGACGGCTCCGTTTTTGGCGGAACCCCTGCGGCATCCAGTCGTTACCAAAGTAGAACAGCAATAAGAATCACGGGATAATTCATGGAACAACAGGCAACGGATATCATCGTCGCATCGCAGGCAGCGGTACGGCAGGCGAGCACGCTGGCGGTGCAATATTCCTTTTCGATCATCGGTGCGCTTCTGCTTCTGATCATCGGCTGGCTGGCCGCGACTTTCCTGCAGCGCTGGGCTTTTCAGGGTCTGTCCCGCATCCGCGGCTTCGATGCGACGCTTGCCGGTTTCTTTGCGGGTGCCATCCGTTACGTGGTGCTTATTCTGGTGCTGGTCATGGTGCTTGGCCAGTTTGGTGTACAGACGGCCTCCATTCTTGCGGCACTCGGCGCTGCCGGCCTCGCCATCGGCCTGGCGCTTCAGGGCACATTGCAGAACATCGCCGCCGGTATCATGCTTCTGGTGCTGCGTCCCTTCCGGGTTGGCGAATATATCGAGACTGGCGCCGTGAGCGGCACGGTGATCGAAATCGGCCTGTTTGCGACCGAGCTTAAAACCAGCGATGGGCTTTACCGCCTTGCGCCAAATTCCACCCTGTGGAACGTGCCAATCACCAATTACAGCCGCTTTCCCTCACGCCGACACGAATTGAGCCTGACGGTTAAGAGCGACGAGGATCTGGCTGCGGCACAGGACATGCTGATGCGTGTGGTGCGCTCGGAAAGCCGGGTACTGCTGGACCCCGCCCCCGTTACCTTCGTCGATTCGGTCAGCGCCGACAGCGCCACCGTGAAATTGCGCTACTGGGCGCGTAGCGACAATTACTTCGCAACCACGCGTGACGTGACGAAGGCAATGAAGCTCGCTTTCGATGAGCGCAAGTCGGAATTAACCGGGCAAACCGCGTGAATTAAGAGCGTCCCAGCCGCTCCCTTCTCCATGCAACTTTTTCCCATATGAAAGCAGGCCCTGAGCCGGCTTTCACCATTTTTCGCGCAAGGGTGGCGGCAGGCGCTCTTGCGTCTGGCGCAGGACGTGTTTATACGACTTATGCGTAATGTTATTACATAACTTACCCTTCGATTTATAACCACATAAGGGCCAGAAGAATGCAAAAAACCATCACCCGCGTCACCGGCGCGCTTGCAATCGGTTCCATGCTGCTGATGACAGCCCCGGCACTGGCGGCCGGAAAAGACAAGACGTCCACCGCGCATAGTCACAGCCACGACCACAGCCATGGCCAGACCGAAGCCGAGAAACAGATCTACAAGGGTTACTTCGAGGATGCGCAGGTGAAGCCACGCATGCTTTCAGACTGGGAAGGTGACTGGCAGTCAGTCTATCCCTATCTGCTGAACGGTTCTCTCGACGGGATCATGGCGGAGAAGGCAGCCCACGGCGACAAGACAGCAGCCGAATATCGTGCCTATTACGAAATTGGCTACAAAACGGATGTCAATCGCATCACCATCAAGGGCGACAACGTGGCGTTTTATAAGGAAGGCAAACCAACGCAAGGCACTTATGTCAGCGACGGCCAGGAAATCCTGACCTACAAGAAGGGTAATCGCGGCGTGCGGTACATCTTCAAAAAGACCGGCGGCGATGCGGATGCACCGCAATTCATTCAGTTCAGCGATCACACCATCGCGCCTAAAAAAGCCGGCCATTACCACCTCTACTGGGGCAATGACCGCAGGGCGCTTCTGGACGAGGTGACCAATTGGCCAACCTATTATCCGTTCCAGATGGATGGCCCTGAGATCGTCGAGGAAATGGCGGCGCATTAAGACCGCACTCTTCCTGGTTTTCCGCAGCCTGTGGTTAAACCTTGAATTGTCACGATTTCGCCTTCCCCCCAGTGGGGAGAAGGCAACCAATGCGAGTTGATGCGGCCCTTTCCCCGCTCACTGCCCCATGGTCGAGCGATGCGCCCAGCCGGTCATGCGCTTTTCGAGCCAGGCCATGATCGCATACATGACGATACCTTCCACGGCGAGCATCAACAGACCGGCAAAGACCAGTGGGACGTTGAACTGGCTTTGCGCCGAACTCATCATATTACCGAGGCCATAATTGGAGGCGACGGTTTCCGATACGACCGAGCCGACGAAGGCGAGCGTGATGGCGATTTTCAGCGAGCCGAAGAAGTAAGGCATGGAGCGCGGAATGCCGACCTTCAGCATGATATCCATCTTCCTGGCGCCAAGTGCGCGCAGCACGTCCTCCGTTTCCGGCTCGATGGTGGCCAAACCGGTCGCGACGTTGACGACGATGGGGAAGAAGGAAATCAGGAACGCAGTCAGAACCGCGGGAACAGTGCCGATGCCGAACCAGATGACGAGGATCGGCACCAACGCCACTTTGGGGATGGCATTAAAACCGATCATCAGCGGATAAAGCCCGGCATAGATGGTTTTCGACCAGCCGATAAAGAGGCCGATGGCGAGACCCGCCGCGACGGCAATCGCAAAACCGAGCGTGGTGGTATAGAGCGTCTGCAGTGAGTTCTTCCAGATCGGCGACCAATATTGCACGATGGCCTGCCCCACACGCACGGGCGACGGCAGAATGGTTGGCGGCATTTTCAACGCGTAGACCAGCAGCTCCCACATTGCAAACAGCGCCAGCGTATAGAGCCAGGGGGCGGCCTTCACCCAGTTGACCCGGGCGATCAGCGGTTTCGACGGCGCGGTTGCCATGCTGCTTTCCACAAACGCACTCATGCCGCCACCCTCGCCTGCGCTATCTCGCCATGCAGTTCCTGCACCATGTCGTTGAAACCCTTGTCATACATGATATCCAGCTGGCGCGGTCGCGCAAAAGGCACGCGGTGTTCCGCCAGCACGCGGCCCGGCCTTGCACTCATCACGAAAATCTTGTCGGCGAGAAAGGTCGCTTCGCGCAGGTCATGCGTCACCAGAATGATGGTAACCCGCTGCGCCGTATGCAGATCGCGGATGACACACCACAGTTCCTCGCGGGTGAAGGCGTCGAGCGCGCCGAAGGGCTCATCCAGCATGAGGAGGTCCGGCTCGTGGATCAATGCGCGGCAGAGATTGGCGCGTTGCTGCATGCCGCCGGAAAGCTGCCAGGGGAATTTCGAGCCGAAGCCTTTGAGGCCGACGATTTCCAGCAGGCGTTCGGCTTTGGCGACATATTCGGCCTTATGCGCGCGCAGACGCCGGCGGTGTTTCTCGACGATCTCCAGCGGCAGCAGGATATTTTCGAGCGTCGTGCGCCAGGGCAGCATCGTCGGGTTCTGAAACGCCATGCCGACAATGGAAACCGGTTCCGTGACCTGCCGCCCGGCAACGATGACATTGCCCTTTTGCGGAATGTGCAGCCCCGTTACCAGCTTCATCAGGGTCGACTTGCCGCAGCCCGACGGGCCGACGACAGCAGCGAATTCCCCCTTGTCGACCGTCAGGTTGAGGCCGGATACAGCCAGCGTTCCGGCTGCCCCGCCGTAACGCATGTCGACATTGTCTATTTCCACGAGATGTGACATCGCAGTCCCCTTTTCAGCCCCCCATGCTATTTAAAATTGCAAACCGCCCGGACCGGCAAGCGATCCGGGCGGTCGCCGTGACATCAATCAGGGAAGCATGCGCTCTTCCTTGGGCGGCAGGTAAGCCGCGTCGAAGACCTGCTCTGCCTTGACGTTGCCCTTCAGACCCATGGAAACTTTCAGGGTCTCGAGGGAGGCAGCAAGCCGGGCCGGATCGACGCCGCCCATGCCATTTTCCACCACATAGGGCGTCTTGATGTTCATGCTGTTGGCCATGTTGAGGCGTTCCAGCTCAATCGCGCTGTCGAGCGTCTCGTTACGCTTGAGCACGGCCGCCACACCCTCTTCAGGGGCCTTGACGGAATCGGCGAAGCCCTTGGCCAGCGCCTTGAGGAAACCCTTGACGGCATCAGGGTTTTTCTCAGCAAAATCAGTGTTTACCAGCACAGCATTGCCATAAAGATTCAAGCCATGCTCGGCCATCAGGATGGTCGAGATATCGTCATCGGCAATGCCCTGTTTTTTCAGGTTGAGGATCACCGAAAAGGCAAAACCGAAGACGCCGTCGACATCGCCCTTGGCGAGCATCGGCTCACGCACCGGAAAGCCGATCGATTCGATCTTGATCTTGCTGTCGTCCAGCCCCGCGACCTGCTTGAAGGCTGGCCATTGCGCAAAAGCGCCATCCGGCGGCGGCGCGCCGAGCTTCTTGCCTTCCAGCGACTTCGGGTCGCCAGTGACACCAAGCGACTTGCGGCCGACGACGGCAAATGTCGGGCGTTCATAGACCATGTAAACGGCCTTGACCTTCTGGCTCGGATCCTCATCGAGGAACTTGATCACCGAATTGATGTCGCCGAAACCCATCTGGTAAGCGCCGGTTGCCACGCGCGGAATGGCCTCCACCGAGCCGTTACCGCTGTCGATCGTCACGTCGAGGCCTTCGGCCTTGAAGTATCCCTTGTCCAACGCCAGCAGGAAACCTGCTGCAGGTCCCTCGAATTTCCAGTCGAGCGTGAATTTTACCGGCGTTTCGGCATGGGCGCTCGTTACCGGCAGCGACAGCCCGGCAGCGGCACCGACTGCAGCAATGGCCAGAGCTCTCGACAACAACCTACGCGTTAATATCATCTATTCCCCCTGATGGTTATGGTTGGATTGGTTGCATAAGACCCAATTCCAGCCATCAAGGCAAGATAAAATTGCATACAAAATAGCCGTTATTTTGTATGCTTATTTTAAAGGCATTCATGGTCAACCGGCAGGCAAAAAGCCCGATTTTTGCCCATCCCGCATGCAACGAAGCGACAGCAACATCGTTCACGCAGCGAACACAGCGTTCTCACTTGCCGGGGTTGCGGATCAGGCGCAGCGTGGGACAAATAGGGCCACAAACAGCAGGCAAAACGGCGGGGACGGCAAGATGAATTCTGCACTGGGCATACACCACATCACGATGATCACCCGGAAGGTGCAGGCGAATGTCGATTTTTACGCCGGCTTTCTCGGCTTAAGGCTCGTCAAACGCACTGCCGGTTTTGAAGATGCCATGCAGCTTCACCTGCTTTACGGCGACGGAAACGCCTCGCCCGGCTCGCTTTTGACCTTCCTCGTCTGGGAAGACGGTGGGCAGGGCCGCGTGGGTTATGGCCAGACGCTGGAAGTTTCACTGGCGATCAACCCTGCCAGCATTGGTTTCTGGCTGACGCGCGCGCTGAAATTCGGCATCCGCGCGGAGGGCCCATCCGACGAATTCGGAACCCCTGTCATCCGGTTGAAAGACCCTGACGGCCTGATCGTCAAGCTGGTCGGCACGAACGCCTTCGCCGATGCCACGCCGCATGTGACAAACGACATCCCGGCAGAAGACGCCATTCGCCGGATTTATGGCGCGACGATGCTGAGCGAGGTGCCGGAAGAAACCGTGGCGTTCCTTACAAGATATTTCGGATACCGGCAGGAAAGCCAGACAGGCGCGATCCGCCGGCTCATATCGCAAAGCAGCGACATCATCGACGTGCGCGACGCGACCGGCTTCTGGTCCAGCGCCCCGGGCACCGGCACTGTTGACCACATCGCTTTCCGCGCGAAGGATCTGGACGAGTTGAACGCGGTTCTGGCCGAGCTGAAATCGCTGAACTCCAGCACCACGAATGCCCACGACCGGAAGTATTTCCACTCGCTTTATGTCCGCGAACCGGGCGGCGTGCTGATTGAAATGGCGACCGACGCTCCCGGCATGACCGTGGACGAGCCGCTGGAGGCACTCGGCGAAAATTTGTTCATCCCGCCACTCTTCATGAAGGACGAAGCGGATGTGCGCGTTGCGCTGCCGCAATTTTCGATGCCGGGCGAAGAACGTATCGTCTATCGCGACCTGCCCTTCGTGCACCGCTTCTATACGCCCGAAAAGCCGGATGGCAGCACCATCATCCTGCTGCACGGTTCCGGCGGCAGTGAAACCAGCCTGATGCCGCTGGCGCACCGGGCTGCTCCGGGCGCCACGCTTCTCGGCGTGCGTGGCCGCAGCACGGAGGAAGACATCGCCCGCTGGTTCCGGCGTCTGCCCGATTTCAGCTTCGACCAGAAGGATATCGTCTCGGAAGCGGAAGCCTTTGCCGCCTTCATTGACGGCGCCATTCGGTCCTATGGTCTGGATCGTTCGAAGCTGCGCTTCATCGGCCATTCCAACGGCGCAAATTTCTATGCGGCCTTTGCGGCACTCTACCCGGAGCTTGCCGGGGATGCGCTGCTTTATCGCCCGTTGCCGATTCTCGATAGATGGCCGGAAAGTGATCTTACCGAACGCAACTTCCTGCTCGTAGCCGGAGAACGCGACAAATATCGCGACAGAGCGGCAGATGTGCAAGGCAGGCTTGTGGCCGGCGGCGCGCGGGCAGAAGTGCAAATGATCGATGACGGTCACGATCTTGGGTTTGCCGATATCGAAGCGGCACGGCACTGGCTTGCGGCGTGACATCTGACGATAGTACGTTGCCTCGTGGTTTAGTCTCCCCCGCCGGCCAGAAAGCCACGGCAGCGGTATAAGGGGCAAAGGCCGCGAGATTGGGCAACGTTTTCCCCTCATCCGACCCTTCGGGCCACCGTCTCCCCGGCGGGCAGAAGAAACAAACGGCAACCTCCCGCATCCCTCAACCAAGCCTTGCATAAATTCGCCAAAACGGCTTTAAAAACAGCTTAGTAATTGGAGAGTCTGTTTGGAAATCCCGTTTCTCATCCTCGCCGTCATCGCAGCCTTCATCTATACGCTGCTCGCAAGCATTCGCAATTCAAGCCGCATCAAGTCGCTGGAGCGTGAGGTTCACGGCCTGAAGCGGCTGATGGCCACCGGGGCGGCCTCTCCTCTTGCCGCACAGACGGAGGCGGATGCAGCCGCGGAAAACCCGGATTTCAGGGCGGAAGAAGAAGATCGGGCTTTGCCGGAAGACGAGTTCGTCGAAACGGAATATCCGTCCGAAACCGAAGTGGCCGCGACCATGGCGCCGGCGGAGAACCTTGCCAGCGCGGAAGAGACAAGTGCGCTTTCCACTGAGGCCGCATCCGCGTCAGCCCCGAAGGAAAGCTTCGAAAGTCTGCTGGGCGCACGCTGGGCAGTGTGGGCAGGTGGGCTGGCGCTGGCGCTCGGCGGCATTTTCCTCATCAAATATTCGATCGAGTCTGGGCTCCTGAGCCCGGCCGTGCGGCTTTCGCTCGCCGCCATTTTCGGCCTCGGTCTCGGTCTTGCCGGCGAAGCAATCCGCCGCAGGGCCGTACCTGGTATCGCCACCACCTATTCCAACGCCATGATACCTGGCGTGCTGACGGCAGCAGGTGCACTGACGCTGTTCGGCGTTATCTATGCCGCCTACGGCATTTACGACTACATAAGCCCCACCACCGCTTTCATCCTGCTCGGGCTTGTCGCCTTCGCCACTATTGGCCTTTCACTTCTGCACGGGCAGGCGCTCGCCGGTCTTGGCCTTTTGGGCTCTATGCTGACGCCTGCGCTGATCGCCACCGAAACGCCTGATGTATGGGCGCTGTTCATCTTCCTGACGATCTCCTGGCTCGCGACAGCTGCTGCCGCGCGCAGGCAGCGCTGGACCGTGGCTCCCTCGCTTGCCAATGCCGGTCTCGGCCTCTGGGCGCTCGGCTATATCGCCATCGCCGACACGATCAGTGCCGCACCTCCGGTCCTTGCGCTGCTCGTCATGCTTGCGGGTACGATCTTCCTCTGGCCCGGACGCTATTTCGACGCAGCACCTGCCGAAACGGGAGAAACCGTAACTTCCGGGCGGCGCGCCGTTCGCGCCATGCGGCTTTTGCTGCGCCCGTCGCTTGCCATCAATCTCACCGTCTCAATGGCCGTGATCCTGCCGGCATTCAGCTTTCTCGTCATCGGCGCCGGCATCGACCTTCATCCGGCCGTGATTGTCTCAGCGCTCATCGCAGGGCTGGCGGCCCTTGGTGCTTCCCGCCGCAACGCGGTCTGGCCCGCCATTATCGCAGCACTTGGCGCGCAGGCTGCGGTCTCGGTGATGTCTCGCTCCGGGCTCGATTTCATCGGCATCATCAACGATACCTCGATTGCGCTGCCGCCGGTGCGAACCGGCTACATGGCTGAAATCGCCATGGCGCTTGGTCTTGGCGCCATTCTTTTGCTCTGCGGTTTTTCCTTCCTTAAACGCAAGGGCGCGGACGATCCGGATTTCGCCCAGCTCTGGGCGGGGATTGCAGCTCTCTTCCCGGTCTGGCTCGGAACCGCGAGCTTCGTCGAATATGGAAATCTCGGTCGTGACTGGCTGCATGCAGCCTATGGCCTCGGCCTAGGTTTCCTGCTGATCGCCGCTGCCGAATGGCTGCACCGACAAAACAACGAGGCCTATCGCAAGCCGCTCAACATCCTCGTGCTCGGCTCCTTTGCCGCATTCGCGCTAAGCCTGCACACGCTGACTGAGGGGCTTACGACAACCATACTGCTTTCCGTCATCGGTTTCGGTTATGTGCTGGCAACCCGCCAGCGCAACTGGGATGTGCTGCCCTGGGTCATGGCGGTGGCAAGTGTTGCCGTTCTTGGCCGCATCGCCTGGGAGCCGACCATCGTCGGGCCGCAAAATCTTGGGCTCACGCCGGTCTTCAACGCGCTTCTGCCGGGTTACGGCATTCCGGCGCTGCTCGCCATCGTCTCCGCCTGGATGCTGCGCGACTGGCCGGGCTTCCGGGCAAAGAACTTCCTGCAGGCCATCGCCAGCCTGATGGGCCTGCTGGCGGTCGCAATCCTCATCCGCCATGCGATGAATGGCGGCACACTGGACGAAAGCGTGCCGACGCTTGGCGAACAGTCGATCTATACGCTGCTGACCATCGGTTTTTCAGGCGTACTGATGACGCTCGATTTGAAGAGCCCCAGCCCCGTCTTCCGTTACGGCTCGATGATTGCAGGCGTTATCGCCGTCATCAACGTGCTGGTGATGCATTTCTTTACGCTGAACCCCTATTTCACCGGCGAAAATACTGGCCGCATCCCGTTCCTCAACCTGCTGCTGATCGGTTACCTGCTGCCGGCGCTTGCCTATGGCGGCCTTGCCTATTACGCACGCGGCAAGCGGCCTGCAGCCTATGTCAGCCTGCTGGCCGTGGCGGGTGCCGCACTCGGCTTTGCCTGGGCCACGCTTTCGGTCCGCCGTTTCTGGCAGGGTGAAAACATTGCCAACTGGAAAGGCTTCCTGCAGGGCGAGACCTACAGCTACTCGGTGGTCTGGCTGTTGATCGGCGTATTGCTGCTCATCGTCGGTTCGCGCTTCAATGCCCGCAGCCTGCGTCTGGCATCCGCCGCCTTCGTGCTGATCTCCGTCGCCAAGGCATTCCTGATCGACATGAGCAATCTTGAGGGCGTTCTGCGGGCGCTGTCCTTCATCGGGCTTGGCGCCGTGCTGATCGGTATCGGTCTGTTCTATCAGAAAATCCTCACCCGGCAGCCGAAGACATGATCCCGGCTGAGGCTTTTGCGCCCTATGCGGCGCTTGCGCAGGACCTGATCCCGCATGCCGCCGATGCGGGTGACGGCTCGCACGATCTTGCCCATATCCACCGCGTCTTCCGCAACGCCAT
>Ga0157373_10002048_pt1 | contig 15266 bp, 16 predicted proteins | sample C65metaG_FD_113460 | JGI IMG/M metagenome (GOLD analysis project Ga0157373, IMG submission 113460) | Corn rhizosphere microbial communities from Kellogg Biological Station, Michigan, USA - C6-5 metaG | ecosystem: Host-associated > Plants > Roots > Rhizosphere > Soil | place: USA: Michigan... | reverse complement strand
TCAGTTCAAACATCTTTGGGTTTTTAAGAAACCCTAAACTTGGCTCAGCAATCGTTGGTTACATCTTTGATTTCTCGCGGAGTAACTTGTGATGCTGATAATCTTGTTGACTATCAGTCTGACCCCACAAGCACCCACACGAATTGCTTGATTCAGTTGTTAAAGAGCGGTTTGGCTAAGATCTTTCGTCTCAACCGAGGCGCGCATTCTACAGCAGCCTCATTTGCTGTCAAGTGATTATTTTCAGAAGTTTTCGAAGATTTCTTCAACAACTTCAACCACTTGCGCTTCCGATCTCTCGTCAGCGGGAGGCGAATAATACAGGACTAAATTTACCGGTCAACCCCCTCCGGAAAATTCTTTTCAAAACAAACAACTAAACTCGCCACTACTATAGATGCTGTCGTTAGCGTCGGATCGAGGCAGGCCTCAAACCCCTGTTTCAGGCTGCGTCGTTGCGACAATGCCCACTGCGCCCTGATCAGCCATGGAGGCAGACGGTGTCGTACGCCTTGAAGGCATGCTCCATCAACAGACGCTTTAATTTATGACTGTTATTAATGGAGCGATCGCCAAAGACCATCGTCTGCAACAGATTTCACTGATCGCGCACAGGTATGATCAAACCCGACCAACTCCATCGGACCCACCCCATGCCTGCCTTCCGGATTCGCCCAACTCCCGCGCCATTGCTCAATCCTGGTGAGACTGTGGTTCTGTTCGATGGCGTCTGCAAGCTGTGCAACGGCTGGGCACGATTTCTGATTCGCCACGACCGCCAGCACCGAATGCGTCTGGCTTCAGTGCAATCGCCAGAGGGCCAGGCACTGCTGGCATGGGCCGGTCTGCCGGTGGATCAGTTCGACAGCATGGCGGTGATACGCGACCGGCATTATTGGGTGCGCTCGGATGCGGTCTTCGAAGTCATCGCACTATTGCCTGACCGCTGGTGGCCGTTCAGGCTTCTACGCATCTTCCCACGGACACTTAGGGATTGGGCCTACGACCGCGTGGCGCTGAATCGCTACCGGATCTTCGGCAAGTACGACACCTGCCTGTTACCCGATCCCGATCACGAACGCCGCTTTCTGAAAGCGCAGCTGTGAGCGCCGGGCTACAACAACATTGCGCACCATTGTCCCGATTTTCATCTTCGTCGCCATCATCAGGACGATCACGAACATTTCCAGAAGTGGCTTGTTCAATGAGGTCTTGTCGGCCCAGGCTTCCTGCCTTGGGCGACGTCAAGACGAATGGCCGCTTTTTGGGCCGGAAGCGGCCGTCAAAAAATGGCTATTTCCGGCCTGTTCCGCGCCTTACAACTGTTTGCCGTCACGCGCAGCAATCGCCACGGTGGCCGGCGATTCAGCCAGGGGCACGAAGCGTCGGGTTGCACCATCCAGTGCGTCGATGCACCCCGCCTCGATGTCGTAGACCCAGCCGTGCAGATTCAGGCGCCCCTGCTCGAGCGCGAGGGCCACGGAGGGATGCGTTCGCAGGTTCGCCAGCTGGGCGATCACGTTTTCGCGTACCAGGCCATCGAGCTTCGCGCGGGGCGTGTCGAACTCGTGGGCGGCGTTGATCGCTTTCGCGGCGTCCGAGTGACGCAGCCAGTTGGCGACCGCCGGAAGGTGATCCAGGCAAGTGCAGCGTGAAATCGCGCCCATCGCCCCGCAGTCCGAGTGACCGCAGATCACGATGTCCTGTACGCCGAGCACGGCGACCGCATATTCGACGGTGGCCGAGACACCGCCCGGTTCAGGGCCGTACGACGGCACAATGTTGCCGGCGTTGCGAATCACGAACAGTTCGCCAGGTTCACGCTGCGTCAGGAGTTCGGGCACGACACGGCTGTCCGAGCAGGTGACGAACAACGCCTTCGGATTTTGTGCCGTTGCAAGTTGCTTGAACAGCTCGACGCGTTGCGGGTAAACCTCGCGCTGAAAGCGCAGAAAGCCGTCGATAATGTCACGCATGATGTCCTCCAGAAGCGAATGCCAGGTGCTGGCACGAGCAGTCGATCCGCTGCCGTGCCTGGGTGGCCGTCATTATTGCAGAGGTCGCGTGCGTTGGCTGTACTCGATCAACGATGTCCGTCAGGCCGCGACCAGCGCCCTTCCCCAGTGAAAGAAGAAATCTGCGCGACTGTCGTTGCGGCAGAAACCGCCAGGCACCGGTGTCTAAAAAAACCGCCGCCACTCATAATGCCGCCCTTCCCTACTCACCCATCCAAGTTCGCCAGCCATGCCTGAAGAGTTCGAAGTCCCCAGCCCCCACGAGCAACATATCGAGCACACCACCCATCACGCCCACGCGCAAGGCGATCGCTTCGCCAGCAAGATTGCGGTAATGACCGCGATCATGGCGACGGTCGGCGCACTGATGAGCTATCAGGCCGGCTCGACGGAAAGCGAGGCGGCCATGGACAAAAACAACGCGGCCATCCAGAAGACCGAAGCCGCCAACGAATGGAACTACTACCAGGCCAAGTCCAGTCGACAGAATCTGTCGGACCTGGCCAGCCACCTGCCGGGGCTGGACTCCGCCCATTACGCTGCCGAGGCGCGGCGCTACGGCGAGCAGAAGGAGGAGGCGCGCAAGAAGGCTGAAGCACTTGAACAGCAGGCGCACGAGTGGGACGAGAAGTCAGAGCAGGCGCTGCACCAGCATCACCGCTGGGCCCAGGCGATGACCGCGATCCAGATCGCCATTTCACTGGCGGCCATCACCTTGCTGACGCGCAAGGAGTGGCTCAGGCGCGTCTCGTTCGGAGCTGCGGGCGCGGGAGTCATGTTGGGTTCGCTGGCCTGGCTGCATATTTAAGCAAGGTTGAATAGCGTAACCCTTCAAGCACCAAGCGTCTCGGTGGCCAGGAACATCTCGAGTGCGGCGAACGGCATCGGTTTGGCAAAGTAATAGCCCTGGAAAATATCGCAGCGGCTGCCCTTGAGAAAATTCACCTGAGACGCCGTTTCCACGCCTTCTGCGACCACCGACAGGCTGAGGTGGTGGGCCATGGAAATAATGCCCTGAGTGATTGCTGCGTCGTGATGATCGGTGGCGATGTCCTCGATGAACGAGCGGTCAACTTTGATTTTGTCGATGGGCAATCGCTTGAGGTAGCTGAGGCTGGAAAAACCGGTGCCAAAATCATCGAGCGCAATGCGTACACCCAGGGCCTTGAGCCGGTGTAGCGTATCGATTGCCTGTTCAACGTTATGCAGCAGGAGTGACTCGGTAATCTCCAGCTCCAACTGCCCGGGGCTGAGTCCGTACAGGCTGAGCACTGCCTGGATAGACTCAACGAACTGGCCACGCTGGAAATGCATCGGCGAAATGTTCACGGCCATGACGATGTCTCCAAGGCCCTGATCAACGAGCTGACGTAACTGTGCGCAGGCCTTGTCGAGTACCCAGCGGCTCAGCGGGATGATTTGCCCGCTTTCTTCAGCCACCGGCACAAACACCGCTGGAGAGATGAATCCTTTTTCCGGATGCTCCCAGCGCAACAAGGCTTCGATGCCGACCACCCGCCCCGTTCGCGCGTCCATCTGCGGTTGATAATGCAGCTGAAGCGATTGCGTTTCGATCGCCTTTTGCAGGTCATTGCGCAGGCTCGCGTGCTCGCAGACCCGCTGGTTGAGATCGCTGGTGTACCACTGGAAATTGTTGCGCCCCTGCTGCTTGGCCTTGTACATGGCCATGTCCGCCTGCTGGATCAATTGCATAGGCTGCTCGATGTGACCGTCGCTCAGGGTGATACCGATACTCGCGCTCACGTGCAGGTCAATGCCCTGGATGCAGTAGGGTCTGGCAATGCTGGCCATCAGGCGTTCAGCCACTGGCACCACGTCCTCGTCACGAAGCAGGTCCGGCAGCAGAACGATAAACTCGTCGCCCCCCATGCGCACGATGGTATCGCCGGGACGCACCTGCTGTGTCATGCGCTGCGCCACCTCGATCAACACCTGATCGCCGAAATAATGCCCGATCGAGTCGTTGATGGATTTGAATCCATCCAGATCGATGCACATCACCGCCAGTCGGCGCTTGCGACGATGACTGATGTGACAATCCAGAATGAGCCGGCCTTCAAGGGACGCACGGTTGAGCAAGCCGGTCAGCCCGTCATGGCAGGCATTGAAGCTCAACTGGCGCTCGTAATGCTTCTGCTCGCTGACGTCCCGGGCAATGCCAAATACACCGACAATCGCCCCGTTGACCATGATCGGCAGGTTGGAAATGTCCATGGTCAACAGTTTCCCGTTCTCGTCGAGAACCCGTGCTTCGAATCGTTGAGGCTCTCCCCCGCGTGCGGCAGCAAAATGCCGACTGACCCGTTGCAGGTCTTCTTCGAGCACCAGGCGCGAAAAGTGATGACCTATGAAATCGCTTGCCGTGTCCGGTTTCAGCTTCAGGCCTGCGGTATTCACACTCTGAATGTTACCGGCCAGATCGAGGGCGAAAACCGGGTTGGGGTTGTAGGTGAACAAAGAACGAAAACGTTGTTCGCTTTCCTCCAGACACTGACCATCACGCTCATGACGGATTGCAATCGCCGCCAATTGCGCCGCGCTGGTCAGCCGTTGAATCTGCGCCTCGCTTGGCCCGTTGACTCGATTCTGGTACAGCGCAAACGTCCCTACCACGCGCCCCTGATGCGAGAACAATGGCAGCGACCAGCAGGCCCGCAGATTGTATCCAAGCGCCAGGTTCCGAAACCGCTCCCAGCTCGGATCCCGGGCAATGTCCTCGGTGACCACCAGCTCACGCCGAAAGGCTGCTGTACCGCAGGTCCCTTCCTGCGGACCGATGGGCATGCCATGGATGGCCTGACTGTATTCAGGCGGCAGCCCGGGTGCAGCACCATTAAGCAGGTGCTTGCCCTGCGTATCGGTGAGCAATATCGAACAAAGGGTGTCAGGGTCTTGCGCGTCGAGCATTGAACAGATGGCGGCAAGAATGTCGTCCAATTGCTGATTGGTCGCGATCATGCCAAGAATGTCACGTTGCGACTCGGGAAGACCCACGCCGTGATAGCTCGTGCAGGGGGTATTCATGTGGTTCCTGAGGACTGCCGAGACTATCCGTTCGTCATAGCGTCTGGAAAAGTGAGCGGCCGGGCACAGTCCAACCGTACCCCGAGCACTCTTTATAAGGCAGTGCCGCCGCCATAAGAAAGACTCAGATCAACGATAAAAGACCGCATCAGATTGGCCAGGGTCGCCCGTCGACTGCGAACCTCGCCGACCCTTTTATCCCAAGGCGAGGCTGACCGTTCAATCAGCGTCGACCCGCAGTTCCCGCACAAGAAACGCCAATGACTCCACGCTACCGTGATGATTATTGGCCGAACGCTGCGCATCCCATGACATGGCATCGTCGACGCAGAAATCGCCCGCGCACTCCAGGCTCAGATCGTTATCAAGCAGGCCGAGCGGAACCCACACATAAGGCGATCCGCGCAGCGGGTTGGGCACGGTCGAACCACAATCGGCACAGAAGTCGTTTCTGTAACCGCTGGGTTTAACCCAACTGCTGATCGAGTCCTGCCCTGCTTCCCAGTGGAAATCGTGGACGCCGACCAGCGTGGCGAGGTTGTGACCGACACCGGTTTGCCTGCGGCACAACGAGCAGTGGCAGCGGTAGAAGAAGCGTGGTTTAACCGAAAGACTGAAGCGTACTGCGCTGCAAAGACACTGCCCTGTGGTCATGGGTTTCTCCTTTGGACGTCCATGCTGGAGTGACTTATGGTCAAAGCCGCATTCTAACCCTGCGAGCGCTCAGCAGTGACTCAAATGAACCGCCCGGAAGACGTCCCCGGTCAGTGGATACGCTGATTCTCACGGTGCCGAGCCAACATAACGGGGCTTGGCGCATCAGGGCGCTGGAGCGTGTGACGCTCACCCATCCGCGCCCCGGTGAAGCCATCCTGCGCGAATAACCGGCCAGCCCAAAAAAGTATTTCGCCCGGTGCTGCATCCGTTTCCGGCGCTGCTGCGTACATTCATCACCCTCATTCGAAGGGTCGAAGAACCAAGGAGACGCACCATGCACTCACTCATCAAACGCCTTGCTGTCGCTTGTTTCACCCTGCTTGCCCTTGGAGCTGGATCCAGCTTCGCTGCCGATACCGTGATGGTCGGTGGCGCGGCCATGTATCCAACCAAAACCATCGTCGAAAACGCGGTCAACTCCAAGGATCACACGACGCTTGTCGCAGCGGTCAAAGCCGCCGGGCTAGTGGATACGCTCAACAGCAAGGGACCGTTTACGGTCTTCGCCCCCACCAATGAAGCATTCGCAAAATTGCCCGCCGGCACGGTTGATACCTTGGTCAAGCCCGAACACAAGGCCGACCTGACCAAGATCCTGACCTACCACGTAGTGGCCGGTACGCACACCGCCAAACAGTTGATGGACCAGGCGAAAATGCACGGCGGCAAAGTGATGCTGAAAACCGTCCAGGGCGAATCGCTGACCGTGATGCTGCACGATGGCAAGTTGTCGGTGGAGGACGCCAAAGGAGGCAAATCGGCCATTACCATTGCTGACGTCATGCAATCCAATGGCGTGATTCACGTGGTCGACACGGTGCTGATGCCCAATTGATCGCCTGACGCTGGCGGGCCCTCGGCAGAGGGTTCGCCTTGGGTGGTTTTCTGGCGGTTCTCAAGAGTGAACGTGCTTGCCGGCAATCTGTCGGATTGCACAAGTGCTCAGCGGTGTCGGCATGCCGCAGCGAACGTCATAGAGGGCCAGCATGGACACCGAAAAACTCGAATTCGGCGCGAACGACATCGCGCAAATGCAGCGTTTCAACAAGACCCTCGCCTGGCTGCCACGGTTTCGCGTCCGCAATCGCGTCACGCCGCGTCTGATCCAGACCTTGCTGCGCGTCAGCCAAAAGGCCGGCGCGGACAAACTGCGCAAACATGGCCTCGAAGCCGAAAACACCGTGATTGATGCAAACGGCCTGCCGCTGCCGTTACGGATTATCAGGCCCAAAGGCAAAGCACGGGGCGTGGTGCTGGATTTTCATGGCGGTGGCTGGGTCATCGGCAACCCGCAGATGAACGACGAACTCAACGCGGGCATGGTCAATGCGTGCAACGTGGCGGTGGTCTCGGTGGATTATCGGCTGGCGACCAACACGCCGGTCGAGGGGTTGCTGGCAGATTGTCTGGCTGCCGCTCGCTGGTTGCTCGGCTGCAAGGAATTCGCGGATCTGCCGGTTATCGTCGTCGGAGAATCGGCGGGTGGGCATCTGGCGGCCGCGACATTATTGGGGCTGCAATCTTCGCCCGAATTGTTGAAGCGCATTCACGGGGCGCTGCTCTATTACGGCGTCTATGACCTGACTGGAACTGCCAGCGTCCGCGCGGCGACTGCCGACACGCTGGTGCTGGACGGCCCGGGCATGGTTGAAGCGCTTCGCCTGTTGACCCCTGACCGCAGCGACGCGCAACGCCAGCAACCGCCGCTGTCACCGCTGTACGGCGACTTTACCGACATGCCCCCTGCGCTGATGTTCGCCGGCGAGCTGGACCCGTTGCGCGACGACACCCTGGAGCTGGCCGCACGCTGGAAAGCATCGGCAGCGGTTGAAGTACATCTGCTACCCGCTTGCGCCCATGGGTTTATTCACTTCCCGACGGCGATGGCCGAGCGGGTGCTGGCGCACAGCCGAGCGTGGATCAATCTTCGGATCGCGGCGCAGCAAGCCACAGTCGACCGTGGCGCTCAGCTCACGCCAGCAACTCGGTAATCCACTGGATCTGCTGCGCCGTTTCCTGCAACTTTTCTTCGGGCACGGCCTGGCGCGCCTGGGTGAAACCGGTCAGGGTTTTCTGCTTTTTGCGCAACAAGCGCTGCCATTTGGCGAGAAAGGCCGGGCTGCGCGCCTGCATCTGCAGCGGGCCGAAATACAGTTGTGCGGCGCTGTACGCCATCGGCCCGGAGCGCTCAGCGACGATGATTTCGTAGAAAAACCGGTTTTCCTGCAGCACGTCCTCGACAACGATGCAGTAGCCATTTTCCATCAGCCATTGACGCAGCGGCTGCTCGCCACCGTTGGGTTGCAAGATCAGCCGCTCGTGCCCGCTCAAGCGCGCCTTGCCGCTGTCCAGGATGTCGCGGATGGTCTCCCCGCCCATGCCGCACAGGCTGATCGCGGTGATTGCGTCACCCGGCTCGATCGCCGCCAGACCACTGGCATGCCGCACGGTGATGTGCGCTTGCAGATCGTTGTCGCGCACCGTGCGCACCGCCGCGTGGAACGGCGTCAACGCCACCTCGCCGGCCACCGCCGCCACAATGACGCCACGGCGCATCAGCGCCACCGGCAGATAACCGTGATCCGAGCCGATATCCGCCAACCGCGCGCCCGCCGGCACCTGCGCCGCCACACGCTCCAGGCGCATGGACAAAGTGTGTTCGTTCAACTGCCGCCCTCTTCCCCAACCACCGCCGGCACTGCTGGCCGGACAAGGGGCGCGACTCTAGCGAGGTGCGGCGGGCATTTCAAATGCGCGGCGCGTCCGGCGCTCCATGCTGTTCAGCCATCGCGCAGGCGTTTAATGCGGCGCAGCGGGAAACTGCGGATTTGCGCGGGGTTCGGATGGATACGTCCGAGCGGTTCGCGCCTGAAGACTATCCCCTTGGGCGTGATGAGTCTGAGAGGTTGCCAAAAAGCCCGTTTCTATAGGCGCTAACGCCTGCTCAGCCACCTAGCCACTGGCTCGATTCACGCTTACCATACCCACAACTCGTATTACCGCGGCTGCTGAACCCGGTACTCACGAGGAAATGAACCATGGAAAGAACCCGCGCCTGGAGACGTCATCAGGCCCGTAAACGCGGCAACGGCAAAGCGGCTGATCCGCTGAAGTTCAAACCGCAAAAGAACTGGAAGCTGATGTATACCCGCGCCGAAAAACTGGCCAGGGCACGCCAACTGGGCATGAGCTATCCCATCCGCACCACCCGCCAACTGCTGGATCAAGTGTGACCAATCTCCTGTTCGTTTGCAGCCGTAACCAATGGCGCAGCCCGACGGCGGAAGCGATCTGGCGCCGCCGGCCCGGCTTCGAAGCCCGCTCGGCGGGCACCAGCCCCAACGCGCGCAAACCCATCGGCCCGGCGGATATCCGCTGGGCTGATGTGATTTTTGTCATGGAGCGCAAGCACCTCAATCGTCTGCAGGCTGAATACGCCCGCCTGCTTGAGCACAAGCCCATCCACACCCTGGATATTCCCGATGACTACCGTTTCATGGATCCCGAACTGGTAGACATCCTCGAAGACGCTGTGAAGCCCTATCTCGCGCCTCAGGCTTAGCACTCAGGCTGCCGCCCTCATCCAAGTACTTTCAAGTTGAGTAGTAAACATGAACCGTCAAAAGAAACTGCAGCAGTTGTTCAAGGAAAAGGCCAAGAAGGCCAGTGCCAAACTGGCGCCGAAAAAGCCCAAGTACATCAGCAAGGCTGACCGCCTGAAAATGGCCGCTGAGGCAGCGGCGGAACCGGTCGAAAGCACCGAGAGCTGATCCAGCCTTTCAAGCATGCAGGGCCTCAGTCGGCGGAAACAGGCAGCCGACACGCCAGCCACGCGCCCCAGAAAAGACTGCTGAAAAAACGCGTAGCCTCGCCAAATCCCGCCTCAAGTAATAACGCGTGAACCGCCGCCTCGGAATGCGGCGGATCCGCGCCTTGCAGAATCTTCCCAAGCTTGGCCGCCACCTCGTCGGAACTTGCGCCCTGCTGCCGCCATCTCTGCCCCCACGCCTGCAGCAATAACGGTTGGCTGGCATAGGCGTAATGATTACCCGCCACAATCAGCGGCGCCCCCGGTTTCAGCCGTTGCTGGATCGACTTCAAGATCTGTCGCTTGGGTTCATCGCCATTGAGGTGATGGAGCACACCTATCAAGGTCGCCGCATCGAAGTCGGTTTCGGCCGGCAAATCCTCGACATGCCCCAGATGCAACGCTGTTCTAGGCAGTAATCCATTGGCCTGTAATTGCTGCGTCGCGGCTTCGAGCATGGGCACCGAAGGATCGACCGCGGTGAAGCGCCAGCCCGGCTCCAGTGCAGCCATCGCGATAATTTCCTGCGCCGTTCCCCCCACCCCAACCACCAGCACATTGGCCGGGCGTGACGGGCCGAGCGTAGCGGCCAACATGCACGCCGCCAGATCGTGACAAGCGTCGTAACCTGCCAGTGCGATGCGGCTTTGTTTGCCATACTCGTTGGCGCGAGCGGTGTCGAATTTTTCTGCGGGGTGGGTCGAGTATGAAGTCACGGCGATTCTCCTTTTCGTTGGAGCACGCTACGCCGGGGAATGCGCGAAGAAAAATGGATTAATTTCATAAGGCGCATTCCTGCAAGGAATGCGGGTCGAAACTGTTGTTTCGATAGCCATCTCCTGTTTCTCTTGATCGCATGTCCTGAGGTTCGATTGTCCGCTACGAATCTACAACTGCCGATTACCCACCCTAGCGCAATGTCAGGTCAGCCTGGCAACGGCCCCTGCCCGCCCGGCCCCCCGGAAATTTTTCTCGGCGTGCGGTTCGATCACCTAACCTCATAGATTGTGTGCTCAACGAGAACCGGTCCCGCCCATGCGCAACGCCTTGAAGTCATTGTTGTTTGTGACGCTGATTCTGCTCGCGCCGGGTGGTTCGGCGCTGTGGGCGGCGGACTTGCCGGCGCCGTCGGTGACCACCACGGTGCCGCTGCTGGAGGTCTCGCAAAGCGATCTGCAAGCGCTGCAGATGCGCCTCGACGGGTTGAAGCAGCAGATTTCCACCGCCAACAACTACAACCAGCTCGAAGGCCCGCAGGACCGGGTGCAGGCGTTCATCCTGGATGTCGATCGCTTAGCGGCGTCGTTGTTGCCGCAGCAGGCGCAACTGGCGGTGCAACTGGGTGTGCTCGGCGCGGCGCCGGATACGCAAATTGCCGCTGAACAAGCCGATATCGCCGAACAACGGGCGACACTCAGCGAGCAAAAGAACAAGGTCGACGCCACGCTGAAAAGTCTGGCCGCGCTCAAACAAAGCGCCGCCGACCTGATCACGCAAATTGCCGGTATTCGCCGCACGCTGCTCGAAAGCGAACTGACGCTGCGCACCGACAGCATTCTCAGTCCGGATTTCTGGTCGCCTTTGGTTTCGCCGGCGCCCGACGACCGCCAGCGGCTGACTTTTTTCATTGATCAGGTCAACAACACCTGGGCCACGGTCTGGGCACCCGGACAGCGGTTTTTCACCTGCGTGCTGGTGCTGTTGGCGCTGCTGTTCTGGACGCTCGGACGGCGTCTCGCCGAGCGCGCACTGACCTGGCTGTGCATCCACCGCATGCCGGAGGGCCGTCTGCGTCGCAGCGCGCTGGCGTTCGCCTCGGCACTGGCGACGTTGGGCACCACCGCCATCGCCTTGCACCTGCTGTTCTATGCGTGCACCCGCCACGCGCCGTTACCCCCGATGCTGTCGACGTTCTCCGAGGAGTTCGAAAAAGCCGTCTACGCCTGCGCCCTTATCACCGCCCTGAGCCGCGCGCTGCTGTCGACGCAACATCCGTCGTGGCGGCTGCCGGCGATTGCCGATGCCGTGGCACTGGCGCTGAAACCCTATCCGCGGATTCTCGCGGCCACCCTGCTGGTGCTGGTGACGCTGGTGCAAGTCTGCAACGCCACCGGCATGAGCAGCCAGATCGTGCTCGCCCAGCGCGGGGTGATCGCTATCGTGGTCATTGCGATTCTGGTGCCGTTGCTGATCCGCACCGGCAAGGTGCGCAAGGCGTTGCTCAGCGCCAATGACCCGGAGGCCGGCAGTACGTTCGCCGGGGTGATCTACAGCGTTGCCACGGTGTCGATGTGTCTCTCGGCGCTGGCCCTGCTCACCGGTTACGTGTCGCTGGCGCGGTTCATCACCTATGAACTGGTGTGGGCGTATATCGTGCTGTCGGGGTTCTATTTGCTGATCGAGGTGGTCAAGGACGCCTGCGAACACCTGTTCTCGCCGCGCTACCCGGCCGGCAAGACCATCAAGCAGACGCTGGGCATGGGCGACCGACGCCTGGAGCAAATCTCGACGGTGCTGTCCGGCGCCAGCCGCGCCGGGCTGTTGTTGCTGGCGGTGATCACCCTGTTCGTCGGCGGCATCGGCACCACGTTCGGCCAGTTGGCCAGTTGGCCACCAACATCATGGGCATTCTCGGCGGCGCCGGACTACGCAAGCTGAACATCGTGCCCGCTCATTTGCTCAACGCGGTGCTCGCCTTGCTGATCGGCATCTACTTGATCCGCGCCCTGCGGCGCTGGCTCGACAACGAGTTTCTGCCCAAGACCGACATGGACCCGGGCATGTGCGCATCGCTCAGCACGCTGTTTTCCAACATCGGTTATGCCGCGGTCATCCTGCTGACCCTGTCGTCACTGGGTGTGCGCTGGACCAACCTGGCGTGGATCGTCAGCGCCCTGTCGGTGGGGATCGGCTTCGGCCTGCAGGAGATCGTCAAGAACTTCGTCTCCGGGCTGATTCTGCTCACCGAGCGCCCGGTGAAAGTCGGCGACCTGATCAGCATCAGCGGCGTCGAGGGCGACATCCGCCGGATCAACGTACGCGCCACGGAAATCCAGCTCAGCGACCGCTCCATCGTCATCGTGCCCAACTCGCAGCTGATCTCGCAGAACCTGCGCAACGTCACCCTGGGCGGCAGTGCCCAAGGGGTGGCGAGCCTGGAGCTGATGTTCCCGCTGGACATCGACCCCGAACAGGTCAAGGAACTGCTGCTCAATACCTACCTGGAGAACGAGCACATCCTCGACAAACCGGCCGCGTACGTGCGCTTCAGCAAGCTCTCGCCGGACGGCATCACCCTGACGGTGACGGGTTATGTCGGCAGCCCGCGGATCGTTGGGGGGACCAAGAGCGATCTGCTGTTCGAGATTCTCAAGCGCCTGGGGGATGCGGGGATAGCGCTGGCAAAACCGGCCTCGAGCCCGTGATCCTGCAGGCTCGCTCGCACAATGTTCGTGCCGCTCATCAGACTTTCGCGTGCCACAAGACCTGTGGCAGCCGCAATGGGTGAGAAAATCACCCTTCAAGCTGCGCAAGGTTGATTTTCTTATTCCAGAAGCTGAACAAACATCCATTTTTTAATCTTTTATCGCTATTAAAGTCGCCCCCTATAATTGCGCGTCTGCACTCACTCATAAAAAGGGATGTTCCATGCAAAGACGCCTGTTACTGGCTGCACTGTTTGTCGCTGTCGCCGGGTGCGCCAGTCCTCCTGCCGTTTCCGTGCACACCAAAGAACCCGCCAGTTCGACCCTGCAAGGTGACGCCACGCGTCCGGCGCAGGCGCAGTGGATCCGCACCGAGTTGTATTTCTCGGTGGGCACGGTGGATGGCAAGGAAGGCGCGGTCAGCCCCGCGCGCTGGCGCGAGTTTCTCGACAAGGAAGTGACGTCGCGGTTTCCCGACGGTTTCACGGTGCTCGATGCGTATGGGCAGTGGCGCGATCATGGGGCGAAGGAGCCGGAGCGGTTGAGCACCAAGGTCATCGTGATCCTGCACGAGAACAACCCGCAGAACGCCGGCAACATCGAGGCAATTCGCCTGGCATACAAGCGCATCACCGGGGACTTGTCGGTCCTGCGTCTGTCGCAACCGGCCGACGTATCGTTCTAATCAGTGATCGCCCCCAGAGCTTGCCGAGGCGACGACGCCAGGCGGCTCAATCCCGCCAACAGCAGCGCCCCCACCAGTAACACCCCGAGCCCCAGACACGCGCCCCACCCCACCACCGTCACGCTGGAATACAGCATGTACAGGCACAGGCCGAAAAACAGCAGGGGCAACAGCGGATACAACGGCACCCGGACCGGTCTCGGCACTTCGGGGAAGCGCCGGCGCAGGATGATCAACGCCAGGCTGCTGAAGCTCAGGAACAGCCAGTACACCGGGGTCAGGTATTCGACCATGGTGTTGAAGCCGCTCTGGGTGAAACTGCCGAACAGCACCAGCAACAACGCCACTGCGCCCTCCGCCAGCAAGGCCTTGCGCGGCACGCCGTCGCGTTCGTGCCACTCGCCGAAGCGGCGCAACTGCGGCACGTCGCGGGCGGCGGCGTAGGTGGTGCGGGCGCCGACCAGCAAGGTCGAATTGATGGTGGCGATGGCCGCGATGCCGACCATCAGCAGAATCAGCAGCACCCCCGGCGCGCCGAACGCGCGGTTCAGCAACTCCACGGCCGGAGCGTTGCTCGCGGCCAGTCCGGCGAACCCCAGGCCACGGACAAACGCCCAGTTCAGCGCCAGATAGATCGCCATCAGCAGCGTCAGCGCACCGAGCATGGCGATGAAGATGCCGCGTCGACCGTCACGCACTTCCGCCGACAAGGTCGCCGCATCGCTCCAGCCGCCGAACGCGAGAAAGACGAAAATCATCGCCGCAGAAAATCCGGTCATGCCGGTGTTCTGCGGTGTGACCGACACGCTGGGCGGCGCCGCTTCGATCCCCTGCCACGCCAGCCACACGCCGGCGCTGGCGATGCTCAAAAAGCCCAGGGCCAACAGGCCCACCAACAAGCTCTGGGTGATGAAGCCGATGTGCTTGCCGCTGAGATTGAGAAGCACCAGCGCGGCGATCACCCCGCCGGCAAACAGCCCCGAGCCGTATCGACCGAGCGGCACCACGGCGTTGACGTAATCGGCAAACATGAACGCCGACAAGGCGATCCAGCCGGTGTGCATCACCGAGAAGCGCGACCAGGCGAACAGGAACCCCATGCGCTCGCCATACGCCGTGCGCAGAAAGTGATAGTCGCCGCCCGGATGCGGGAACGCCGTGGCCATTTCGGCGAAGCACAGGGCCCCGGCCATCGACGCCAGGCCGCCGAGCACCCAGACCCAGTAGAAATAGTCCGGCCCGACGTTCAGCGCCACGGTCGGTGCGGTCTTGAGGATGTCGGTGGTGATCACCATGCCCAGCGTGATCAACAGCGCCTGCGCCACCGGCAGATGGCGCCTGGGGCCGTTCGAGTGATTCATGGAGAGTCCCGCAGAAGGTCCGCCGTCCGTGGCGGTTCGGCTCAGAAACCGTAGGTGGCGCTGGCATAGTAATAGGCACCGTTGGTACCGATCGGCGACAGCACGTCATACGGCAGGTTGCCGCCGTAGTTGATCGCCGAGCCGGAGCGCTCCGGGTAGTTGTCGGTGAGGTTGTTGCCGCCCAGGGCCACGCTGAATTTCGGGGTGAAT
>Ga0157373_10002046_pt1 | contig 15279 bp, 13 predicted proteins | sample C65metaG_FD_113460 | JGI IMG/M metagenome (GOLD analysis project Ga0157373, IMG submission 113460) | Corn rhizosphere microbial communities from Kellogg Biological Station, Michigan, USA - C6-5 metaG | ecosystem: Host-associated > Plants > Roots > Rhizosphere > Soil | place: USA: Michigan... | reverse complement strand
GCAAGATTTTGAATGCGTTCAAAACTATTAATACTGGCACCTCCAAATTTAAACACCTTCATAGTCAATATTTCATTTAGGGTTGCAAAGTAAAATGAATTCCTAATGCCATTTAAATTTTTTATGCAACCAGGTGAGTTAAAAAGAAGCCAACAATCCTGCCGGTCTTTTCGGGAGAAATGTTCCGGCGTCTTCGAGTAAGCCCAAATTAATTAATTGACCTATTTTTGTTTCCTTTCAAAAATACTTAATACGGTATATGGTTAACAGGCAGGTGCTCACCTTGGATGAATTTACTATAAGAGAAATGCGGGCATTTCCTAAGGCGACCGGCGAACTTGCCGGGCTTTTAAGAGATATAGGACTTGCTGCAAAACGGGTAAACGTAGAGGTAAATAAAGCAGGCCTTGTTGATATTTTGGGTGATACAGGCGATGTGAATATACAGGGAGAAGAAGTGAAAAAGTTAGATGAATTTGCCAACGATCAGTTTACACGAGTATTACGACATGGAATAAGTTGTGCGGGTATTGCCAGCGAAGAACTGGATGATGTCGTTATTTTTGATAACGAGGTCAGTAGGGCTTCAAAATACATTTGTATGTTTGATCCGCTCGACGGCAGTACCAACATAGATGTAAATGTATCAATTGGAACAATTTTCAGCGTCTATCGCCGCGTGAGCCAAACGGGAACTGCATTAACCATCAAAGATTTTTTGCAGCCGGGTGTGCGGCAGGTTGCAGCAGGTTATATTATTTATGGTTCGTCCACCATCCTGGTATATGCTACAAAAAGAGGTGTTAATGGCTTTACATTAGATCCTTCCATAGGTGAGTTTTGCCTCAGCCACCCGGATATTCATTGCCCCGAAAATGGAAAAATATATTCTGTAAACCATGGCAACTTTTTTCTTTACACTGAAGAAGTGAAAAAATATATTGACATTTGCCAGCGAAAAAATAAATCTAACGGCGGACCTTACACGCAAAGATATATTGGAAGCATGGTGTCGGATATTCATCGCAATTTAATAAAAGGGGGAATTTTTATGTATCCCGTTACGCCAGCAAAGCCTAAGGGAAAGTTGCGCTTGTTATACGAGTGCAATCCGCTTGCCTATATTGTTGAGCGTGCCGGAGGGAAGGCTACCGATGGTAAGCAACGCATACTCGAAAAACAACCAACTGAATTGCATGAGCGAACGTCATTATATATTGGAAGCGCCGCGATGATGGCAGAATTGGAAGAATGTCTTGGAGTGAATATTTAGTGAATCGTGAATTGCGGTGGTCAATAGGTGGTTAGAAGACACTGGTGTAAAATAGAAAATTCGTATCATACAAAAACAAACACAATAAATGGAAGTAATTATTTCAGTTAAAGACCTTAAAAAGAATTACGGCAAGTTTGAAGCTGTAAAAGGAATTTCTTTTGATGTTTATGCGGGGGAGATTTTTGGTTTACTGGGCCCTAACGGTGCTGGCAAGTCGACAACTCTGGAGATTATAGAAACACTTCGTGATAAAACTTCGGGAAAAGTTATTGTTGATGGCTTGGATCTTGACAAATCGCCGGATAAAATAAAAAAAATTATTGGCGTGCAATTGCAAACGTCGGGGTTTTATCCAGGCCTGAATCTTCTTGAATTAATTGATCTTTTTTGCGGATTATACAATACCAGCACCGACTCAATGAGATTACTGGAAATGGTGAATCTGAAAGACAAGGCAAAGAATAAGTATAAAGAAATGAGTGGTGGACAGAAACAGCGGTTTTCAATTGCCACTACGTTAATTAACCAGCCAAAAATAATTTTTTTAGATGAGCCTACAACAGGCCTTGATCCGCAGGCGCGGCGTAACTTATGGGAACTCATAAAGCAAATAAGAGACAAAGGAACCACGGTAATAATTACCACGCATTATATGGATGAGGCCGAGCAACTTTGCGACCGCGTTGCCATTATGGATGAAGGAAAAATAATCGCACTTCAGTCTCCCGATAAATTAATTGATGACCTTGTTGAGTCCGGTTTTGAGCGGCCAAAGGTTACCAAGTCTGCCAATCTTGAAGATGTCTTTATTCATCTTACGGGAAAAGATTTCAGAGAAGATTAAGAAATAATAAAGCTGCAATTGCGTTACTTTGCCAAACTTAAATTTTTAAACAAACTCAATGAAAAAAATATTATTTGTTTTACCAATACTATTTTCAGTTTCCTATGCCCAAACCAAAAAACCTGTGAAGCAAGCAGTGGCAAAAAAACCTGTAGAAGTTACCAAACTTAGTACGTTGGACAGCCTCAGCTATGCAATGGGAGTTCAAACTGCCGAATATTACAAAGCCCAGGGTGCAGAAAATATAAACCCGGCTATGGTTAAGAAAGCTTACGAAGACGTTTATAATAACAAAACACTTTTAATAACACCAGAACAATGTAACATGACTATACAAACTAAATTACAGGAATTTATGATGGCAAAAACAAATGCTGAAAAAGCTGCAGGAGCAAAATTTTTAGAGGAAAATAAAAAGCGGCCCGGCGTAATTACATTACCGGACGGTTTGCAATATGAGATACTAACGCCAGGAACCGGAGCGATCCCGAAAGCAACAGATACTGTAAAAGCCAACTACATAGGAGCTTTGATTGATGGCAAAGAATTTGATAATTCCTACAAAAGGGGAGAACCACTTACAATACCTGTAGGCGGCGTTATTCGTGGCTGGACAGAAGCATTACAATTGATGCCGGTGGGAAGCAAATGGAAATTGTACATTCCGTCTGATTTAGGCTATGGAGATCGCGGAGCCGGTGGCGCAATACCAGGTGGCGCAGCCCTCGTATTTACAGTTGAGTTGCTGGATATCGTGCATAATAAATAAACTGTTTTATGGCAAGTGAAGAACATCATTTAAGCTATCCTATAGGCACGGAAGAAGAAGGGGTGACCTATAATGATCTGTATGGCGATGCGCTGAAATTTAAATTATTGAGCGATATAAAGATGCTTCCCGCCATGTTGGAATTCGCAATTCAGAACTTAAATGCTGAACAACTTGATACACCATACCGCCCCGGAGGGTGGACGGTTCATCAACTTATTCATCATATTGCCGACAGCCATATGAATGCCTATATTCGTTTTAAACTTGGATTAACAGAAGACAATCCTACTATAAAACCCTACGACCAGGAGGCATGGGCGTTGCTACCCGATACGAAAAATTTGCCGATCAACGTTTCACTCACATTACTGCATGCGTTACACAGGCGTTGGTATGAGTTAATGGATAATATGTCGGAAGACCAATGGCACCGTACGGTTTACCATCCCGAAAGAAAAAAAATGATGACCTTATGGGATTTATTAAAGACCTATTCCTGGCACGGTCTTCACCATACAGCACACATTACAAAACTCAGGGAACGGATGAAGTGGGATTAGAGCCTCCCAAACCCTCCAGGGAGGGGCTTAAAAAATTACCAAAAGAAGAAAAGAAAAATTATGAATTGGAAAACTTTATCTTCAGAATACATAACAAAACACAAATATTTTACTGCGAGAAAAGATAAATGCATCACTCCCGAAGGCAAAATAATTCCGGAATATTTTGTAGTAGAATTACCGAAAACAGCATGTGCGCTTGCTATTACTGAAGACGGTAATGTGGTGATGATAAAACAATACCGACACCCTGTTGAAGAGGTGTTGCTTGAATTACCGGGTGGATTTATTGATGAAAACGAACTACCTGAAATAGCGATGGCAAGGGAATTAATGGAAGAAACTGGTTACGAGTTTACATCTGTTGAAGAAGTGGGAATGGCTGCTGCCAATCCCGGGGTACTCAATAATTATACATGGTTTTATTTAGCCCGGGGCGGAAAGAAAACCGGTGTTCAAAGCTTAGATCCTAATGAAGATATTGAAGTAGTCACCATTCCTTTTGGAGAATTAAAAAAACTATTTCTTGATAATAAAATTGTTCAGTCGCTTCATACTAATTGTATCTTTTATGCGTTGAGAAAAATGGGAGAAATATAACAGGCAATAAGCAATTGGCAATTAAGCATTCAAATTTACTTCTCCCACAACAAACACACTGCCGCACACAATAATCAAATCTTTTTCGGATGCATTATCCAGGGCAGCTTTTAAAGCTTTGTTTACTTCATCGTGCGATGATCCTTTTAAATTAAATTTTTGTGCTCTTTGCAGTAACTCGGTTTCGGGTAAAGCCCGAGGTATTTGAGCCCTCGTAAAATAATACAAAGCTTCTTTTGGTAATATTTCCAACACCTTTTCAATCTCCTTATCTTTTACCATTCCAAAAACAATATGCAGCTTTTTAAAAGAGGTATTTTTTACCTGGTTAATTACTTGTTGTATTCCATCAACATTATGTGCCACATCTAAAACTATAGTTGGGGTCCTTTGTATAACCTCCCATCGGCCATGCAGGCCGGTACTATTTTTTACATGGCTTAATGCCAATTTAATATTTTCCTGTTGTAATGGAAACGTAGTTTTTAATGCATCAATAGCAGTCAGAACCGTTCGTAAATTTTTTGCCTGGTAGAGTCCGGTAAGATCAAGCTCAAAAATATTCGATTGTGTGCCAGCGTTAGGTTGAAGTTCAACCGTTAAAAATTCATTGATCGGAGTTGTTGCAACGATTTCATATTGCTCTTCTGCAAAAGTTATTGACGCATTTTTTTCTTTTGCTTTATCCGCAAAAATTGCTTTTGTTTCCGGAGTTGTTTCCCCTATAACTACCGGTATTCCATGTTTAATGATGCCGGCCTTTTCTCCTGCAATTTTCGAAAGTGTATCACCTAAAATATCCATATGATCAAATCCAATATTAGTAATGATCGAAACTTCGGGAGTGATGACGTTTGTGCTGTCAAGCCTGCCGCCAAGGCCCGTTTCGATTATAGCAATGTCCACCTTTTGATGGGCAAAATATTCAAGCGCCATTACAAAAGTGAGTTCAAAAAAAGAAGGATTTACCTCATCAGAAAAAGCTCTGGTCTTTTCCACAAAATCGATAACAAAATTCTGTGGAATCATTTTGCCATTCAGCTTGATTCTTTCGCGGAAATCCTTTAAATGAGGGGAAGTGTATAAGCCCGTTTTATAGCCATTATGCTGAAATACTGCAGCAAGCATATGGCTCGTTGAGCCTTTACCGTTAGTTCCTGCAATATGTATAGTTTTTATTTTCGTTTCCGGGTTTCCGAGATAATTACAGAGTGCAACCGTATTGTTTAAATCGGCCTTATATGCTTTAATGCCAATGCTGCTAAAGAGAGGAAGTTTGTTATACAGATAATGTATTGTTTGCTCGTAATTCATGGGGAGCAAATATAATTACCGATTGGGATAAATTACCGATATAAAAGTTTTCTGTTCTGGAATCCCGGTTAATGATTTGATTTTACTATAGCATACTTTAGATATACCTATTTTTCGTGTCCTCTCTCTGAACTAACTTTTAATTTCTGTCATATTTGCTTTCTGACTAATAATTGTATTTAAGCGAACACAAAGGGTTAGAACCAATGCGCATAAGCGAAATTTGGCATTGGCTTGCTAAGCTGAATGCAGAAATATCTCGGCAGGCAACTGAAAATAATCTTTTAGTCGTTGCGCCATCTTTAATGTTATGTCACGCCTTCCTGCAAGTACGGAAGAAACATGTCCCTTGGAACCTATTATGGGCTCGAGGTCTTTTGGCTTTATACCTCGTTCCTCCATTTTTAACTTAATAACTTCTATGGGATCAATTTCAGGCAACGGTATATTTTTATCCTCATAATCTTTAATCAAAACCAATAATAAAGCCAGTTCATGAGCTTCAGGCGTATTTTCTTTCGCGTGAAAAATAGATAAAGTTCTTTTGATCGCTTTTCTATATGCTGCTTCCGTCTTTAGTACTTTCCACTGCATGTTACTTATTTTTATAATTTAAAATGCTTGTATCAAATTCAATAGTTTCCACATCGATTCTATCATACTCTTTATGCGTACCGAACCATATAATGTAAGCTGCCAATTGATTAAAGTTTACAGAAACAATCAAACGAAAATCATTTCCCTTAATATTAAATATAACCCTGTTATTGGCTACAATGCTTGCGTTTCCATAAACAGATTTTAATTCATTGAAGTTGTGAAATTCCTGTTTTAAGAATTCGTTATACCATGTTAATAAAGGTACTCTAGTCGCCTTATATTTATCAGTATAATATAGTATCGACCTTTTTACTATTATATTCAAGGAATTAAAGATAGTTTAAAGTTTTCAAAATGAAAACTATCAAAAACTCTAAAGTTTTAGCTTTTCAAAACAAACACAAAAAGAATAGTGCCGCTTTCCACATCCTGCTGGCTTGGTGGAAACTTTAATTGTTTTGCTTTCTCTATGGCAATGCTTCGGAGAGAACTATTTGAAGTAGTGGTTCCACGTGCAATTCCTGCATCAATAACTTTTCCGCTGGCGTCAACTTTTATGTCGACATATACCTTGGCATTTTCATTAAAGTCATCCGTCATGTTTGGAAAATGGATGATCCTCCGCCCGGATAATCCGCGAACCACACTCACGCCACTTCTGCCACCAGGCGAATTCCCATAAGCATCAGGTTTGCCATCGGGACTACCCGCATCGCCGTTACCGGGTTTGTAACCCTGGTTCCTATATCCATTGTCTTCGGTGGCGCCATTGCCACCATTGCCGGTGCCTCCTTTGTACAAAGGAAGTTTAGGTTTTGGCGGTGCAGGATTTGGGTTTACGACCGGCGATGGATTTATTTTTTTAGTTGTTTTATTCGTGCTGGGTTTATTTATTTCTTTGGCATCTTCTTTTGGTTTTTCCACCTTGGTAACAGGAGCCGCTTCTTTGTCATCGTTATTTTCATCAGCCTGAACATTTCGAGTAGGCTCTTCCGTTACTTTCGCCGCTTTTTGGTGCGATGGCATGCTTTGGTTATCCGGCGCTCTGTCTCCTTTTACCAAAGGTTGTACATCGCCCATGCCTTCCTGTTCATTCCCAAGGTTTACATCAATTAAATCCTGCACCGGCACAGTTGGTGGAATCAATAAAGGCCATGTATAAAATATAGCAATGATCAGGAACAGGCCAACAATGCATAATGTATACAGTAATGCCTTCCTGTTTTTTTCAGCTTCGAAATGATGATTGATCGCTGTGCTTTGCACTTAAAATTATTTATTCAGGTTCAAATTTATGCCATTGTAAAAAAGTTCTGTTATTGTAAATGTTAAAAGATTGCGATTACACTCGTTTTCCAAATAATAAACTTCCTATTCTTACCATGTTACTTCCTTCTTCAATAGCTATTTTGTAATCGGCACTCATCCCCATACTAAGAACTGACCATTGACCATTTACCATTGGTAAAGTTGAGTACTTATCAAATAATGATTTCAGGAATCTAAATTCATTCCTTACTTTTTCCATGTCGTCTGTAAAAGATGCCATTCCCATTAAACCACAGACACGAATGTTTTGATAATTTGAGTAATTCGCGGCTAATAATTCGTGTAATTCATTTTCATCCAACCCAAATTTCGTTTCTTCTTTTGCAATATGAATTTGCAGCAGGCAATCTATTACCCGGTTGCATTTTTCTGCCTGCTTATTTATTTCTGTTAATAATTTTTTACTGTCAACGCCATGTATCAAAAAAACAAATGGGGCAATGTATTTTACTTTATTGGATTGAAGGTGGCCAATAAAATGCCAGCGGATATCTTTGTGAAGTTGTTCATATTTATCAATTAATTCCTGAACATAATTTTCTCCAAAGTCTCTTTGTCCGGAATTGTATAATTCAAGTATTTCTTCAGCCGGCTTTGTTTTGGAAACAGCAACAAGCGTTACGTTTTTGGCTTTTAATTCTTCAACAATGTTTTTATAAGATTCAAAATTTACGGGCATGAATAGACGAAGTTCAATAATGACCTGATTAATAATCCATCAAACGAAATAACAATATAGAATTTATCTCATTTCAAAATTCCACGACTGATAACAATACGCTGCACTTCACTCGTGCCTTCATATATCTGGGTAATCTTGGCATCACGCATCATTCTTTCAACATGGTATTCTTTTACATAACCATAACCGCCATGAATCTGAACAGCTTCTGTCGTCGCCCACATGGCAGTTTCGCTTGCAAATACTTTCGCCATTGCCGCACTTTCAGTGTAATCTTCTCCTTTATCTTTTTGCCATGCAGCCCTGAAACATAAAAGGCGTGCGGCTTCCACCCTTGTTGCCATATCTGCAATTTTAAACTGAATAACCTGGTGATTCTTAATTTGTGTACCGAAAGCTTTTCTTTCTTTGGAATAGGCGATGGATCTTTCCAGTGCTCCGGAGGCAAGACCTAATGCCTGGGATGCAATTCCAATTCTTCCTCCCGAGAGAGTCATCATGGCAAACTTAAAACCAAAGCCATCTTTCCCTATGCGATTTTCCTTCGGAACTTTTACATCCGTAAACGAAATACTGTGTGTATCACTTCCGCGAATTCCTAATTTATTTTCTTTGGCACCTACCGAAACACCGGGTGAGTTTTTTTCAACAATAAACACGTTTATCCCGCGGCTGCCTTTTGCAACATCAGTCTGTGCAAATACAAGATATACCGAAGCACTGCTGCCATTGGTGATCCAGTTTTTCACTCCGTTTATAATGTAGTGATCATCTTTCTCAACAGCCGTGGTTCTTTGTGAAGTAGCATCACTTCCGGCTTCTGGTTCGCTTAGTAAAAAAGCGCCGATATATAATTCGCCGTCTTTACGTCCCTGTGCCAGTGGAGTTAAATATTTTTTCTTCTGTTCTTCAGAGCCAAATGCTTCAACGCCATAACAAACCAGGCTGTTATTGACGCTCATACAAACACTGGTGCTTGCGTCCACTTTACTGATCTCTTCCATGGCCAGTACATAACTTATTGCATCTAAACCTGAGCCGCCATAATCAGGGCTGTTCATCATGCCCATAAAACCTAGTTCAGCCAATTTTATCACCTGTTCGCGGGGAAATTTTTGTTGCTCATCTCGTTCAATCACTCCCGGTAAGCATTCATTAATTGCAAAGTCTCTTGCGGCCTGTCGTATCATTTCCTGTTCTTCAGTTAACTTAAATTCCATAATAAAAATTTGTAATACAAAAATACGTTGAGCAAATGATAATTGAGTGATAACAGGACGACATATAATTCATAATTATTAACTCGTAATTCATTGTTACCTTTGCGCACTTTATGAAATATTTGAATGAAATACAGAAGCGCAGAACGTTTGCAATTATCTCTCACCCGGATGCGGGGAAGACCACACTTACTGAGAAATTTTTATTATTTGGAGGTGCGATTCAAACTGCAGGCGCGGTAAAAAGCAATAAGATTAAAAAACATGCTACCTCCGATTTTATGGACATAGAAAGGCAACGCGGTATTTCTGTTGCTACTTCGGTAATGAGCTTTGAATATAAAAATACGCTCGTTAATCTTTTGGATACTCCCGGTCACAAAGATTTTGCAGAGGATACTTATCGTACCCTAACGGCGGTTGACAGCGTGGTACTCGTAATTGATTGCGTTAAAGGAGTAGAGGAACAAACGAAGAGATTAATGGAAGTATGCCGTATGCGTGACACACCGGTTATTGTTTTTGTAAACAAACTGGATCGTGATGGCAAGAATCCTTTTGATCTCCTGGATGAAATTGAATCTGAATTAAAAATTCATTTACATCCATTAAGCTGGCCCATAAATATGGGCAGGGATTTTAAAGGGGTGTATAATTTATATGAAAAAAGCCTCTTATTATTTAATCCAAATCAAAAAGCTACGGAAGAAGATTATCTGCCATTGGAAAATTTGAATGATGATGTTTTGGTAAAAAGAATAGGAGAGAAGGACGCTGCACAATTGAGGGAAGATGTGGAATTAATAGAAGGCGTGTATGGCGAGTTTGATAAGGAACCCTATTTGAAGGGAAAAGTAGCTCCCGTTTTTTTTGGAAGCGCCATTAATAATTTTGGCGTTAAGGAATTGCTGGAAACATTTATTCAAATTGCGCCACTGCCCCAACACAGGGCCGTTACAACAAGAGTGGTAGAACCTGCCGAAGATAAGTTTAGCGGTTTCATATTTAAGATACACGCCAACCTCGACCCGAGGCACAGGGACAGGATCGCTTTCTTAAGAGTCTGCGCCGGTAAATTTGAGCGTAACAAATATTTTCATCATGTGCGTTTAGACAAGAACGTTAGATTTAGTAATCCTTACAGTTTTTTGGCAAGAGATAAAGATGTAATTGAATCTGCTTACCCAGGTGACGTGATTGGCTTATTTGATACAGGGAGTTTTAAAATTGGCGATACCCTTACTGAAGGCGAAAATTATTACTACACCGGAATTCCGTCGTTCTCGCCGGAAATATTTAAGGAGGTTGTTAATAAGGATCCGTTAAAAACCAAGCAGCTTGAAAAAGGCTTGCTACAACTTACCGATGAAGGAGTAGCTCAGTTGTTTACACAGTTTGGGGGAAATAAAAAAATTATTGGTTGTGTAGGAGAACTGCAGTTCGAAGTGATACAATATCGCTTGTTGAATGAATACAGTGCTTCCGTTCAGTTAAATTCGCTTCCGTTTTACAAAGCATGCTGGCTCACTTCAAAAAATCCAAAGAAGCTCGATGAGTTCATAAGATTTAAATCTTCCAATATTGCTGAGGATAAAGACGGTCATTTGGTTTACCTTGCGCAAAGCGAATGGTTTCTCAATACCGAGCGAACCAACAATCCTGAAATTGAATTTCATTTTACCAGCGAAATTCATAAATAACGTTTAATGATATTCGAAACAGAAAGGTTATATGTCACGAGGTGGCAACAGCATGATTTAATGGCATTGCATGAACTCTACAATGATCCCGCGCTCAGAGAATCTATTTTTCCAAAACTTACCTTAGAAGAAACAAGACAGATTTTTGAAAATCAATTAAATCTTTACAACACTTCATTTCCGTTCGGTCGGTATTTTATTGTTGAGAAGAGCAATGAAAAATTTATCGGCATTCTTCTTTTCAGGAAGGATAATAATAAGGAAGGAGTTGAGATAGGATATTCTTTAATTAAGAAAGAATGGAATAAGGGATACGCAACTGAGATTGTAAAAGAAAGCGTTGCCTGGTTATTTGAGCAGGACATATTTTTATCCATCTCTGCTATTACCGAGATGTATAACGAAAATTCAAAAAATGTTTTGTTGAAATGTGGGTTTCATCCTGGAGAAAACTTCATTGATAATGGCAAAGAGATGAATTTGTTTGGTATTTTAAAAGAGGATATTTCAGTATTACAATGATTACTTAAGCAAGGTTATTGTTCCTTTCCTGTTAACAATTCCACAAGCGGTTTTAGCCGTGATTACATAAACGAAAACATTTGAGTTTTGGGATTGTTGCTTATAAGTTCCATCCCAGCAAACATTCGGATCTGTTGTATGAAAAACCATATTACCAAACCTATTGTAAATTCTAAAATCAAGATCCTGCACAACACCCCAGTACTTTATTCCAAAGCAATCATTAATACCATCACCGTTAGGTGTAAACGAATTTGGCAACAGGTACAATGCATTCATATTAAAATCTGCCTTAACAGTTACCGTATCAGAATTAATACATCCATTATTGTCTTTACCAACTACCTTATATAAAGTTGTAGTGGAAGGTGAGGCAATTGGGTTTGCGATGTTGCTGTTGTTCAATCCTGTTGCCGGAGACCAGGTATAATTTATTGCACCGGTAGCGTTTAGCTGGCTTGAACCTATGGAGCATGACAAATCATTTGCACTTGTGGCATTCACATCGGGAAGTGGTAACACAGTTACAGTTGTTGAAAGGTTTCCGGTTTCATTACAGGTGTTTTCGTGTATGGTAACTGTGTATGTTGTTGTATTAGAAGGAGCCGCAAATGGATTACTGCTGTTTGGATTATCAAGCCCATCTGCCGGGGACCAAATGTAAGTATCTCCTCCTGAAGCTTGTAATTGCTTCGGCAATCCGGAACATACCGAACCATCCGGCGATACTGTGAATATAGCTGCGCTTCTTACACTAACTTTTATCGAGTCCTCGTAGTCACAGGAATAAATATCTTTTATTGCTACTTTATAAAGTGTAGTGGCTGCAGGCGAAGCCACAGGGTTTGAACTTATTGGATTATCAAGCGATGAAGCTGGTGACCATAAATAAGAAGTTCCTCCGTTAGCGAAGATTCTCACCGAAGTTTGACCGCAGATTATTGTGTCATTAGATTTTGTGATCACTGCTACGGGATCTATTCCAATCTTCACAGAATCCATTTTGGAGCAGCCGCCACTATTTGTAACCGTCACATAATAAGTTGTTGCTGCGGATGGAGTTGCTATTGGATTGGGAATCCCTGCATTGTTTAATGAGGATGCAGGCGACCAGGAATAAGTTGCTCCTCCCGAAGCAAGCAATTGCACAGAAGTATTTTTGCAAATACTCATATCCCTTGATTTTGAAATAACAGGAGGGGCGCTTGTAGATACTTTTATTGAGTCCCTTTTTGAACATCCTGCGGCGCTGGTAACTGTTACATAGTAAGTAGTAGTTGCCGCCGGCGTTGCAATTGGATTTGAAATGTTAGGATTGTCCAGGCTGGATGTTGGTGTCCACGAATAGGAAGTTCCCCCGTTTACTGAGAGTTGTACAGATGCATTATTGCAAATACCCGTGTCTTTTGATTTGGATATCGTGGGCAAATTATTCACGGCAACTTTTATGGAATCTTTTTTCGAACAACCAATTGCGTTAGTAACCGTTACGTAATAAAGAGTTGTTGTTAGCGGTGTGGCTACAGGGTTATTAATATTTGCATTGTTCAGTGAGGAAGATGGTGACCACGTATAGGAGGTGCCGCCGCCAGCAATCATTTGTATGCTTGAATTAAAACAAATGCTGGTATCATTTGATTTCGTTACAGCAGGAGCCGGAATCGTTGTGATCAACACCGAATCCGTTTTTGAACACCCTGCGGCATTCGTAACGATAACGTGATACCAGGTTGTTATACCAGGAGTTGCTATTGGATTTGAAATATTCGGGTTGTTTAATGTGGAGGCCGGTGTCCATGAATAAGTTGATCCTCCACCCGCATTTAGCTGAACCGCTGTGTTTTGACAAATACTGGTATCGTTTGATTTTGATATTACCGGAAAGTTATTTACCGAAATTTTTACAGAATCAGTTTTCGAACATCCTGCCGCGTTAGTTACCGTTACGTGATAAATAGTTGTCGTTAAAGGTGTAGCTACCGGATTTGGAATATTTGGATTACTTAAGGTTGATACCGGCGTCCACATATATGAACTGCCGCCGCCTGCCTGTAGCTGAACAGGGGAACTGCCGCACAAAGTTGTATCATTACTTTTTGTGATGTTTACCACCGACGTGGCAATTGATGTCGTGATGCTATCCTTACATCCATTTATATCCGTTACTACTAGTTTTACCAAATACATTCCCGAAGTAACATAGGCATGCGATGTATTTTGCAGGGCATCCGTCGTTCCATCTCCAAATGACCATTTCCATGAATTGATTGCTGAAGTATTGGTATAACCAAAACCATTAAAATTAAAACTGTTGCAGGACGTAGCGCTGGCTTTAATTCTTACGGAGTCTATATTTGGTTTAAATAAAATGGTATCGACAGGAATTTTGAGATTGAAGATATTGATACCGGCATCACCCGGCGTGGTACCGTAGGGGTTATTATTGTCTGGAATTATAACGCCGTTAATTCCACCGTTGTTATTCAATAAGATATTTGACGGGAGCGAACTGGTGTTTACCCACAGAACTCCTGCGCCTCCGCCGGCACCAGGACCTATTCTCGTACCGCCAGGCGGATTATATATGACCAGGTCACCACCTTTTCCTCCCGCTATATCTACAGTTGTAGGCTGGCTGATTGTTGAATTTTCAATTAATACCGAACCGCCACCACCACCACCGCCACTTCCATCATGACAAAGGTCAATGGGAGATAAGGAGCAGTTGGTAACATCTCCTCCTTTTGCAACAATCTTATACCCATTTGAGATTATGGTTGGAGAATTGATGATAATGATTCCGCCCCCATTCCCTCCATTCATTGGATCTCCTCCGGCATTATCGGTATGGCCTGAACCACCGCCACCGCCCATAAATATTTTGTTGACAGCATTGTTATAGGTTAGTGCCTTGCCACCCAGCCCGCGATTATCAGTAGCAGAACCACCACATGCGTCCAATTGGTAACCACCATATCCACCGGCGCCGCCGTTTGATCCGCCACCGCCTCCTGAATTGTTACCATTGCCACCTCCGCCTCCATTAGCAGGTGAGCCTTTGCCCCAGGCAATTGCATCGCCGATGCTGGTTATAGATTCTCCTTTATCTGCAGCACCTGCCGTGCCACGCGAATAGTAATAATCATTGTAATTACAATATAACGTTGTGGTATTTGGGTTGGGGCTTCTGCCACCCAAAAATCCTTTTCCTGACACATCGATATTCGCGTCTAAAGTGGTTGTATTGGCTACGTTTAGCACAAGAACACCGCCTATAGTTCCATTCCAAGGCAAACAGGTTAGTGTGTTAGAAACCACATAATTCTTAAAATAAGGAACCCTCACCAGTTGCACTTTTCCGTTCGGAATATCGTACTGCCTTTTTAAAACATTCAGTAAGGCAAGGGAATTTCCATTTTTTTGCTTTACAATGTTCATTTCGTAATTCCCTGAATTATTATAGTTAGTGATATTTCCAAATGATGAAGCGTCAGTCGAGTCGATCGTTGCTCCTTTCATCTGTATTATAAGAACTGTATCACCCGGGTTATACTTTGTTGCATCAGCAACCTTCAACTCATTTTTACAAATATCAAGCCCTAGTACGGCAGTATAGTCATTAATTATAGTGCTGTCAGCAGTATTTAAACAATCTCCGTATGCATTAACTTCATCTGTATTGAGCGGTCTGTTGTAGATTCTTACCTCGTCCATTACACCATTAAACCAATATGGATACTGAGCGTTGTTTAAATGGCCAAGAAAAAGATCGTAACTATTGGTGAACGTGGCCCCATTTGTAGGGCCGGAGCCGACTAATTGACAATTGACATAAATTTTTGCCGTTACTCCATCAGAAG
>Ga0157373_10002042_pt1 | contig 15299 bp, 9 predicted proteins | sample C65metaG_FD_113460 | JGI IMG/M metagenome (GOLD analysis project Ga0157373, IMG submission 113460) | Corn rhizosphere microbial communities from Kellogg Biological Station, Michigan, USA - C6-5 metaG | ecosystem: Host-associated > Plants > Roots > Rhizosphere > Soil | place: USA: Michigan... | reverse complement strand
TGGCCACCGGCAAAGTGCGCTGGAACTACCAGTTCACCCACCACGACCTGTGGGACATGGACGTTGGCAGCCAGCCAACCCTGCTCGACATGAAAACCGCCGACGGCGTGAAACCGGCGCTGATCGCTCCGACCAAACAGGGCAGCCTGTACGTCCTCGACCGTCGTGACGGCACGCCGATCATTCCGATCAAGGAAATCCCGGTCCCGCAAGGCGCCGTCAAAGGCGACCACACCGCACCGACCCAGGCCCGTTCGGACCTCAACCTGCTGGCCCCGGAACTGACCGAAAAAGCCATGTGGGGCGCGAGCCCGTTCGACCAGATGCTGTGCCGTATCCAGTTCAAGGAACTGCGTTACGAAGGCCAGTACACCCCGCCGTCGGAACAGGGAAGCCTGATCTACCCGGGTAACGTCGGCGTGTTCAACTGGGGCGGTGTTTCGGTCGACCCGGTTCGCCAGATGCTGTTCACCAGCCCGAACTACATGGCCTTCGTTTCGAAAATGGTGCCACGCGAGCAAGTCGCCGCCGGCAGCAAACGCGAAAGCGAAACCGCTGGCGTGCAACCGAACACCGGCGCGCCATACGCGGTGATCATGCACCCGTTCATGTCGCCATTCGGCGTACCGTGCCAGGCCCCGGCCTGGGGCTACGTTGCCGGTATCGACCTGACCACCGGCAAAGTCGTGTGGAAACGTAAAAACGGCACCAGCCGCGACAGTTCGCCCATCCCGATCGGCTTCACCCTCGGCGTCCCAAGCATGGGCGGTTCGATGGTCACGGCTGGCGGCGTCGGCTTCCTCAGCGGCACCCTCGACCAGTACCTGCGCGCGTACGACGTGAACAGCGGTAAAGAGCTGTGGAAATCGCGTCTGCCGGCGGGTGGTCAAGCGACCCCGATGACCTACACCGGTAAGGACGGCAAGCAATACGTGCTGCTGGTTGTCGGCGGTCACGGCTCGCTGGGCACCAAGATGGGCGATTACATCATTGCCTACAAACTGCCGGAATAAGCTTTAACGGCGGTAAATGAAAGGCGATGCCCCGCAAGGGACATCGCCTTTTTTTGTGCACACCCATTTTGAATCCACCGGAGAACCCTGTGGGAGCGAGCCTGCTCGCGAAGGCGTCAGCACATTCAACATCTACGGTGCCTGACACACCGCTTTCGCGAGCAGGCTCGCTCCCACAGGTTGAAAAGTGTTTGTCTGTGGGAAAGGTACTCGTCCTACAGACGTTGAAAGTGGCGCGGAGTTTTCCGACAAGTCGCGTCGGTTGTGCCTCGGAAATCGGCTGGATAGGCTCGGGGGGTCGCTGCAAATTCAGCGAACGGGCGTCGCGGCCCGACCTCTTAAGGCATAATCGCCCCGCTGACTAACGCACATAAGTGTCTGTCAGCTTGTTTTATGGCGGCTGTGCGCGGGATACCTTCGGGTATGCCGAAGTGCCTTGGGAGTCGGTCCGCGAACCCGCGTATAGCTGCCACCCTCGAATTGCTTCGCGGCAACTAGAGGGATGGCTCCACCATTCCCAAGGAGTCAAAAATGAAAAAGCCAACACCCAATCCACCCGAAACCGAAGACACCACCCCCTACGAATTCCCCGGCTCGAAGCGATTCCACGAAGCCGCCGAACGCGCCCTCGACCACTACCTCAAACCCAACGCCTTGACCCTGCGCTTTCACAAACCCAGCACCATGTTCCAGGTCGCCCCCGAACAGGACAGCGAAAGCCTGCTGGTCCACGCCTGCGAATCGCTGGCCCAGGCCAGCCTGATGACCAGCGACATCGCCGCCTACATCGACCTGCCGCAGCGGCGCACGATTCTGGCGATCCAGCAAATCATCATGCTCGCCGAACTGGCGGTGAACCGCGTGCTGGATAACCACGAAATCCCCGCAAATACCTGACAACTCACCTTGTGCGGGAGCTGCCGCAGCTCCTGCACAAGGTGAGCGTTAGCCCGGCCGATTCAAAAAGCTTTGCCTCCACTTTCTATCCGCTGCAATCGATCATTGATCAATTGCTCGGCGTGTTTGCGGGTCTCAAGCAACAAACTCTCATCCGTTGCGCTATAGATCACCTGATAACGCAGACCTGGGGTGTCGGAGGAGTATTCGCGGATAGTGAAGCCTTCGTATTTCGTATCGGTATATCTCATGGTTTGATTCCTTGAAGTCAGTAAATTGGCATGCGCCGTCCTGCCCAAGGGCGCCTGGTTAATCTCGGATCGACCGGGGCAATGTGTCTACTGTCAGAAATTACAGGGGTTCAAGACCGCTTCGAAATAAACCGCAATGAATTTTGATCTATGAGTTAACCGTCAGATTGAAGATGACTCCCGAGAGGCATCGCCTTTTTTTGTGCACGCCATTTCTGTACCAACCGGAGAACCCTGTGGGAGCGAGCTTGCTCGCGAAGGCGTCAGCACATTCAACATCTACGGTGCCTGACACACCGCTTTCGCGAGCAGGCTCGCTCCCACAGTTTGAGATGTGTTGGTCTGTGGGAAATATGCTTGCCCTACAGACGCTGGTGATTGCGCGGAGTTTTCCGACAAGTCGCGTCGGTTGTGCCTCGGAAATCGGCTGGATAGGCTCGTGGGGTCGCTGCAAATTCAGCGAACGGGCGTCGCGGCCCGAGCAGTTCATTCGATTTGATGCATAATCGCCAGCCCAAACTGAAGCGCTCAGGTGCTTGTTGTCTGGTTTGATGGTGGCTGTGCGCGGGATACCTCCGGGTATGCCGAGATTGCCGAATGGCTCGGTCCGCGAACCCGCGTACAGCTGCCACCCTCCGTCGCGTCGCGGTGATTGAGAGTGACAGCCCCACTTATCATTCGGAGCTTCACCATGAAAAAGCCAACACCCAATCCACCCGAAACCGAAGACACCACCCCCTACGAATTCCCCGGCTCGAAGCGCTTCCACGAAGCCGCCGAACGCGCGCTCGACCACTACCTCAAACCCAACGCCTTGACCTTGCGCTTTCACAAACCCAGCACCATGTTCCAGGTTGCTCCCGAACAGGACAGCGAAAGCCTGCTGGTCCACGCCTGCGAATCGCTGGCCCAGGCCAGCCTCATGACCAGCGACATCGCCGCTTACATCGACCTGCCGCAGCGGCGCACGATTCTGGCGATCCAGCAGATCATCATGCTCGCCGAACTGGCCGTGAACCGCGTGCTGGATAACCACGAAATCCGCCAATCCCCAACACACAGCTAACTCTCTGTGGGAGCGAGCCTGCTCGCGAAGGCGTCAGCGCATTCGGCAGTTGGGCTGACTGACACAGCGCTTTCGCGAGCAAGCCTGCCCCGCACTTGATCAACACTGTGCCTGCTATATAACTCCTATCAAGAAGGCTCATCGCGAACACGTATAAAAACCTGTCAGATATGACAGTTCACTGCCTTCACCCGCCCAATCAGACTTCCTTCTCCAACCAAAATCAGGCACAGGAAGCACCCCATGACCCATCCAAAGGCATCCCCAGCAGTTTGGGTAAACGGTATTCTCAACGTTAATTTAAAAGGCACCATTGGCGGTACGCCGGTTAATCTGACCAGCTTCGCGACAACCAGCATTTCCACCTCTTTCAACGAGCTCGGCGGTTACAATTTTTCTTTCGAAGATAACCACGGTTCATCGAGCCAACGAGCCATCTCCATCTCGCTTCGCAAGCTGCTGGATCCTGCAATCGCTGGCTACCTTGAAAATGTAGTGACCGAACGAGGTATTCAGCTTTATGACTATGAAGTGACATCCTCTTCCGACATTTCTGTAAGTCAACTCAATAGCGGCCTGTACTTATACTCCCTCGATAATTTGCAACTTTCCGGTAAGGCACGCCACGGTGATGAAACACGTGAACTCACCGGTAACGGATACTTTTTTCTCCAAGAGCTGACTTACCCTGTCTAACAAACAGGTCAGGATTTCACTCGTCAGGTTAAACGTGCGTCTGCCGCTCCATCACAGGTGTAGGGCAGACGCATGCCGACGTGAAATACCGAGTCGAACCCAAGCTCTACATCGACAGACCAATAACCCCCTATACATATATACCACCCGCCCCCCACTGCCCCTCGCCATGCTGGCCGCTCACCCTCAGCATGGAAAAAATGCCCATGAACCTCGCCACAACCCCCACCTCCGAAGAGGTCAAAAACGATCTCAACGCGATCGCCCATCACCTGTTCAATACATCAACCCCGCTGCTTCCCGAACAAAAACCGAGTACCGAACAGGCCTTTCTGAAACGCCTCGACGAACAACTGAAAACCTATCGCACCAGCTACCTGCAACGCAGCCGCGAGCTGTATCAGGCGCTGGAAAACAGCGATCTGCAGAGCGACGAAGGCAAACAACTGATCGCCACCCTGAAAGTCAGGCTGGCCACTCAACTGATCAACATGGATCAACGCGACCGGATCGACGATAAACCGGCGAAAACCTTCCTCAAATATGACGCAGGCTTCACCGCCATCGGCCACGAAGCCAGACAGGCCGTCACCGACCGCTTGCTGCACCCGCAAGCCGGCGAACTGCTGCAAAAACTCGATGCGGTGCCGGTGCTGCGTCCGGCCATGTACGCGCTGCAGTTCAGCTATCAAGACACCACCGTTGAGCTGGCTGGCGCCTTTGTGGTCACGGAAAAGGACACTCGCCGAGTCAAGGACCTGCTGACCGACCAGAGCATGGGTTTCGCCCTGCTGTTTACCCCCGCAAGAGGCATCGAATTCTTCAACTCCCTTGCTGATCTCGACAACCAACTGCGCACATTGCTGAACCAGGCCAGCGGTAGCAAGGAGTTCATGTCCATGCTGCCGACGCGCTATCACGCCGTCGGCGCAGCAGGGATCTGGCCGCTGCTGCTCGCGCCAATCGACAGCAGACCGTTGTTCGAACACACCTACGACGCGCTGATCGAAAAACGCACGCAGGATATCGAGCGCGCCTTGAGCTTCGCCGAAAACCCACAGCAAGACCCCAGGCAATTGCTCACCGCGCTGGACCACGCCATTGCCGCCGCCCTACCGGATCTCACGCCGCGTCTGGAATTACGCGCGCAAACCTTGTTCGAGCGCCACCTGCGCTACAGCGCACCGGACTGGTTTCGAAGCGCCAGCACCGCGCAAAAAGACGCACTGGCGCAGCATCTGCGCAACTACCAGCAGGCGCGGCAAGACCTGCTCGACTTGATGGAGCCGGCCGGCAGTCTGACGGCACTGGCCCGCCAACAATGGCTGGAGCGCCTGAGCGAAGACCTGGAAATCGACGACCTCGAGCCGGCAAAGTTAAGCCTTGCGACCGATCGCCGAGTGCCGGGCTACGGCGTTTATGTGCATCAATCCAGCCTGCTCGAGCTGTCCTTGCGCGGCCCGCACACCGGCGATGAATTACCGGGCTCGGAGTTTTTGAAGTACACCACCCTCACCTACGATGACGCGCCTTTGCCGCCAGCCTACGCGGACGTGACGCCGGCGTGGCTGATCAGGCAAGCCGTGGAGCTGCAGCCTCGGATTGACTTCAATCACTTGCAAAATGAGCTGCAGGCCAGGCCCGCAATCAAACCCGCCATTGAGCAGATGCTCGACAAACGTATCGTCGCCCTCGCTCACACGGCGGTGCTGCAAGGGCACTTGCTCGACAGTGACTTGCAACTGATCCAGCGCCTGCGTGACGGTAGCGATGCGCGCCTGCGCGCCGCCACCCTGTCGCTGCACGGCGCCCAGTTGCAGGATTTGTGGGTGTTGCGCCAGAACGATGACCGCGGCGCGCTCAAACGGTTGTTGCTGTGCACACCACAGGCGCCGCGAACGCAACAATTCCAGGCCTTCGACAGTGAGCGCGAATGCCAGACCCACCTGCTGGGCTGGGCCAAACACAGTGATGCCGCCGACAGCATGGCCGGCTACCTGATCAGCCGTGCGCCCATGCGCTTTCGCACAAAGCTGCGCCACGTATTGGCCGGGCTGAGTTTCAAACCTGAGGCGCTGGAGCATCAAAAGGTCACGTTCGCTCACACCGGCAGTCATCCCGATTGCCTGCGCACGATGGCTGAACATGTGCTCGCCACACGGATCGACGACTACGATTTCTGTACACCGCTGTGGTATCGCTCCACCACGGCTGCCAACCGCCGAAAGCTGACGACCCTGAGTGAAGACGCCGAAGGCGCCTTGCGCGCGTTCAACAAGCATGCCTTGTCGGGCAGCCGCTTTCCGGCGTTTGATGACTACGTGCACGAGCAAGCCAAAATCAGCTTGAACCGCTTGCTCAAGCGCACCACCAACGATGTCGATCCGGATACCGTCTGGGCTTACTCGCCGACCGCCATCGTGCGCTCGTGGACGCCAAAACCGCTGAACTACACCACGCTGTATCGCGATGGCTACGCCGACGGCGTCGGTTTTCTCGATGAAAAATTTTCCCGCTCGGCGCGTTTCAGAGGCCCGCAGGGCATCGACCTCAGCAACCTGACCGCACAGAATGTCGCGCGCTCGGTCACCGGTGTGTGGATCGGCCAGCGCTACATCGACAAGGTCAAGGCTGAACTGCAAAGTTCGACGAGCGAAGGCTATGACTTTCGGCGCAACACGACCCTGGCCATTACCCAGCGCCAGATGAAAAGCGCCGCGCTGGAATGCCAGTTGCAGGGCCATATCGCCAGCCATGATCTGCAATGGCTGGAGCAGAGTATCGACAGCATGGCTGAAACTTCCGGCGCCATGCGCACGACCTATCCACTCCACCGTTTGATGATCGACGGCGAATGGGTGATCGACGCGTGGCTGTTCAGCCATGGTGCCAACCCGGTTCTGCTCTACACCCCGGAGGCGCCCGACGGCGTCGCTTTCCGCGAAGCGCGGCTGTTCAATTACCTGCTTCAGCAACAGTCCGGCATGCTCGAATACCTGACGTTGCGCGTCGACGTCAGTGCCCGGACCCGGGTTCGCACATACCTTGAAAACATCAAGAAAGGGCTGCCCAAAGACCTCAATAAAACCACGCCCAGCCCTGCACGTTACGACTCGACCCGCGCGGTCGCGGCGGTCAGTGACCTGCGCACTGTCCTTTACGACATGAGGCTGCAACGTCGTATCGACGACGTTAACGCCACCACCACCAGCCGTGCCGAGATGATCGCCGGTCTGGTCTGGACCAGTGTCGAATGGATCGCCGCCATTGCCACGGCGCCGTTCCCGCTGCTGAGCCTGAGCACCGGCCTGTTACTGGCTTTCAAGGACGCCATGCTCGCCCTGCATGCGTACCGTCAGGGTGACCACGGTGAGGCGTTCCAGCATCTGCTCGGTTATCTGTTCAACAGTGCCGGCGCGGTGCTGACCGACCTGCGTCCGGCGCTGCGTTCGCTCAAGCCCGTGCGCCGGCCTGTGCGGCAGAGCCTCGTCAGTGCCAGCAACGAACAACGCGATGTCATGACCGTGATCGATCAAGTAGCACCTGGCCCCAAGCGGAATGAAATGAGTCCGGTGGTGTACAGAAATGAGCTGTTCTATATCGACAAAGATCCTGATTCCAGCGGTCGTTTTCTGCTTTACCGAGCCCATCCGGATTCCGGCGAACTCACCTCGAGCACCATCCTGACCGTGCGCAACGCAGACGGAAAGTTGGTGCGCAGTGGCGTGGCCGGCGGTGCGCTCGAGTACGAGGCCGTGCCAGAGACACCCGGCCCGGAAAAGGTCTATGGTGTGGAGTCCAAATACCATGATCGCATCGAAATGGTGATGAACCCGCAAATCCGGGAGATCATCCTCGAAAACAGTCAGGACTTCAGCGGCATCGATCCGCAAATTTACCTTGTCGGGTTTGTGGAAAGTCACGCCCCGGCGCGCACCGCTTACCTGAAGCAGGTCGAAAAGCTCAGCACCGACGCCACCGCGCATTTCGCCGAACTTGCCCCGTTGCCAGCCCGCGCCGAAGTTCCGCCAGTCGCCGACGACCTGTCGTTTGCCCAGTTACTGGCGAGCGACGCCGTCAAAGGAAAAAATCTGGTGATCGGCGCGCAGCCCGGCTCGATCGCCAGCAAACAGTTGCTGATCGAGGGTGTGGATGAACTCGTGAGCAACGGTTTCAAGCGACTTTACGTGGAATACCTGGCGGGCGATGTCTTCAAAATCAAGCTGGAAAAACTGAATAAGGGCGGAACCTGGAAACACATCGAAAAACATCTTAAAGCCGTCGACCTTGCGCTGGGGTATGAGAAAAAAGCGCCATTCTCTTATCTGGCACTGGTGCGTGCAGCGCGCGAAAAGGGTCTGAAAATCCATGCGCTGGATGCGTCGACCAGCTATCAACTGGAAGGAGTGATGGTACTGGACGACGTCTCGCCATTGACCCCTCGCAGCAACAGCATCAGGAATTTCTATTCGCACAAGACGCTGGCCGTCGATATCGCCGATGCGCCTGAGGAGCGCTGGGTGGTCCTCACCGAACAATCACGCATGAGCACCTTCGACAACACCCCCGGCCTGGCCGACCTGCACGCGGCTGTCGCCGTGCGCGTGGAAGATGTCGCACAGGATCAGGCGGCACGCATCAGCCTCGATTCAGCCGGGGCAATCCCCGGGGACTCGGCCGCCAAGGGCGATTATCGTGTGCAACGGCCGACGGCGTACAAGGCGCCTCAACCCGTCTCCCGGCCAGCATCGATTGCCCCTGCTGTCGAGCATTTCAGCGAATACGATATTCCACCCGCCATGCGTAACGATATCGCGAGGATGTTGCATCAGCCCAAAGCCATGGACTCACGCTATACCCCGACCGTACCGAAAGAACAACAGGCGCACGATGCGTTCATCGCCAACCGCAAGCGTCTGGAGAAAAAAGCCAGGGACACGTTTGCTCATTACACGCCCCCTGACGCTGCCACGCTCCCGACGCTCACCTCAGACATCAAGTTCGAGGAGTTTTTGCGGCTGGTGGCCGACGGCCGCTTGAACCTGCTGATCGGCGAGGCCCATAGCCACGTATCGAGCAAAGCGCTGCTGAAAAAGTACATGAAGGCGCTCAAGCAAGCCGGGTATGACACGCTCTACGTGGAACATCTGTTCACCGATTTGCACCAGGCCGATCTGGATACTTTTTTTCGGACACAGCGCATGCCGGACAGACTGAAGAATTACCTGCGCGTTCAGGACCGTGGCCAAATGCCCACTTATAAAGGTAACGATACCTACACAGAGGTCCTCCAGGCGGCGGCGAAGTACAACATCCGTATCAGGGCCCTCGATTGCACGGCGTCTTACCACCTCAAGGGTGTGTTTAACGAAGATATCTCGCGAAACGAGATGTTCAGCTATTTCGCCACCCAAGTGATCGAAGCCGACCAACTGGCACATGGGCCGCATAAGTGGGTAGCCCTTATCGGCAATGCTCACACTAACTACAACCTGGGTGTGCCGGGTCTGGCGGATACCCTCTCGGCGGTCAGTCTCCACGTACGCGACACCGCTCCGGAACTGGCCAGAGATATCCATCGCGGGACCTGGAGAGCGGTGGCCAGCGAGCGCGGAACCAATAGCCGGGCCTTGCGCAGCGATTTCCTGCTGGACGTGGCCGTCGCCGGCAAGAACAAACCAGCCCTGACGCCGGCCGTCGAGCGCAGCAAACTGACCCGGTCCGGGATGTTCATGATCGAAAACACGGATACGGGCGAGCTCCGTCTGGTGCATAAATCCAGGTCCGACGACATCGTTGAGACACCGATTCAGGTCAATGACCACGGCTTGTTTTTCATTGATCGCTGGGAGAAAAAAGATGAGCGTTTCAAATACCTGGGGACCTTGATCGATATGCTGGTCAGTGATTTGAGAATGACCGAGGTGAAATAAGCGTCAGGTGTAACTGCGCATTGCCAACAACCACCGGGCTGACTGCCCGGTGGTTTTTTATCGTCAATGCCACAGTTCTGCACCCTGCCGAAATAGCGCAGCCCATTGGGTGCGAGCGTGCTGCGGGCGGCGTTCCGCCGAACAACAGAGTTCGCCAGGTCCAGAGAAACCCTGTCAAAACCCTGAACACACAAGCAGAAACGTCTGCCCCCATTGAAACCACCCAAGGCCTGCCCCATCTAAGACCCATACTCCATTGCGCAGGTGCCCCATGAGCGACCAGCAAGAATTCCCGGAAAACCCCGACGACTACACCGAAGCCGAACACATCGAACACACCTCTTCCGGCAAAGGCCTCGCCCTGCCCGGCCAGAACCTGCCGGACAAGGTCTACATCATCCCGATCCACAATCGCCCGTTCTTCCCGGCCCAAGTCCTGCCGGTCATCGTCAATGAAGAGCCGTGGGCCGAGACCCTCGAACTGGTCAGCAAATCCGAACACCATTCCCTGGCCCTGTTCTTCATGGACACGCCCCAGGAAGACCCGCGCCACTTCGACACCGGCGCCCTGCCGCAATACGGCACCCTGGTCAAAGTCCACCACGCCAGCCGCGAGAACGGCAAACTGCAATTCGTCGCCCAAGGCCTGAGCCGAGTGCGCATCAAGACCTGGCTGAAACACCACCGCCCGCCGTATCTGGTGGAGGTCGAATACCCGCACCAGCCCACCGAGCCGACCGACGAGGTCAAGGCTTACGGCATGGCGCTGATCAACGCGATCAAAGAACTGCTGCCGCTCAACCCGCTGTACAGCGAAGAACTGAAGAACTACCTCAACCGCTTCAGCCCCAACGACCCGTCGCCGCTGACCGACTTCGCCGCCGCGCTGACCTCGGCCACCGGCCCCGAACTGCAAGAAGTGCTCGACTGCGTGCCGATGCTCAAGCGCATGGAAAAAGTCCTGCCGATGCTGCGTAAGGAAGTCGAAGTCGCGCGCCTGCAAAAAGAGATTTCGGCGGAAGTTAACCGCAAGATCGGCGAGCATCAGCGCGAGTTCTTCCTTAAAGAGCAACTCAAGGTCATCCAGCAGGAACTCGGCCTGACCAAGGACGACCGCAGCGCCGACCTTGAACAGTTCGAGCAACGCCTCGAAGGCAAAGTCTTGCCGGCGCAAGTGCAGAAGCGCCTCGAAGAGGAAATGAACAAGTTGTCGATCCTCGAGACCGGTTCGCCCGAGTACGCGGTCACCCGTAACTACCTCGACTGGGCGACCTCGGTGCCGTGGGGCGTTTACGGCGAGGACAAACTCGACCTCAAGCACGCGCGCAAAATACTCGACAAACACCACGCCGGCCTCGACGACATCAAGGATCGCATCCTCGAATTCCTCGCCGTCGGTGCTTATAAAGGCGAGATCAGCGGTTCCATCGTGTTGCTGGTCGGCCCGCCAGGCGTGGGTAAAACCAGCGTCGGTAAATCCATCGCTGAATCACTCGGCCGGCCGTTCTACCGCTTCAGCCTCGGCGGCATGCGTGATGAGGCCGAGATCAAGGGCCACCGCCGCACCTACATCGGCGCACAGCCGGGCAAACTGGTGCAGGCGTTGAAAGACGTCGAGGTGATGAACCCGGTGATCATGCTCGATGAAATCGACAAGATGGGCCAGAGCTACCAGGGCGATCCGGCCTCGGCGCTGCTGGAAACCCTCGACCCGGAGCAGAACGTCGAATTCCTCGACCACTACCTCGACCTGCGCATGGACCTGTCGAAAGTCCTCTTCGTGTGCACCGCCAACACTCTGGATTCGATCCCCGGCCCATTGCTCGACCGCATGGAAGTGATTCGCCTGTCGGGCTACATCACCGAAGAAAAAGTCGCCATCGCCAAGCGTCACCTGTGGCCAAAACTGCTGGAAAAGGCCGGCGTGTCCAAGGGCAGCCTGAGCATCAGCGACACCGCGCTCAAAGCCTTGATCGACGGTTACGCCCGTGAAGCCGGCGTGCGTCAGCTGGAAAAGCAAATGGGCAAACTGGTGCGCAAAGCGGTGATGAAGCTGATCGACGAGCCGAAAGCGGTGATCAAACTCGGGCCGAAAGACCTCGAAGCGTCACTCGGCCATCCCGTGTTTCGCAACGAACAAGTGCTGTCCGGTACTGGCGTGATTACCGGTCTGGCATGGACCAGCATGGGCGGCGCAACGTTGCCGATCGAAGCCACGCGGATTCACACGCTTAACCGTGGCTTCAAACTCACCGGACAACTGGGTGATGTGATGAAGGAGTCGGCGGAGATCGCCTACAGCTACGTCAGCTCGCACCTGAAACAATTCGGCGGCGACGCGAAGTTCTTCGACGAAGCCTTTGTCCACCTGCACGTACCGGAAGGCGCGACACCCAAGGACGGCCCGAGCGCCGGCGTGACCATGGCCAGCGCCCTGCTCTCGCTCGCACGCAATCAGCCGCCGAAGAAAGGTGTAGCGATGACCGGCGAATTGACCCTGACCGGGCATGTGCTGCCGATTGGCGGGGTGCGCGAGAAGGTGATTGCGGCGCGCCGGCAGAAGATTTTCGAGTTGATTCTGCCGGAGCCGAACCGGGGCAATTTTGAGGAATTGCCGGATTATCTGAAGGAAGGGATTACTGTGCATTTCGCGAAGAAGTTTGCCGATGTGGCGAAGATCCTGTTCTGACAAACAGCCCCTCACCCCAGCCCTCTCCCACAGGGAGAGGGAGCCGACCGAGTTGTCTTGCGCTATACATCGACCTGAAACACCGAGTCGATTATGGATTCAATGATCTATTTCAGGTCGGTGGACTTCTGGAATATCCCCCGGTCAGTCCCCTCTCCCTCTGGGAGAGGGTTAGGGTGAGGGCTTGGCGTTGTCACACTTTGTCTCATCTTCAGTTATGCTCGCCGTTCGTCGTAAACGCCGGAGCCTCTGACCTTATGTCCCCCACTCGCCTGTTTGTCCCCCTCGCCCTTTCGTTGCTGGCCGCCTGCGCCACACAACCGAAACACAACGTGACCGTGGAAAAACAAAGCGAATGCCCCGTACGGCTGACTAACGGGCAAAACCTCATCATCATGCTGCCAAGCAACCCGACCACCGGCTATCGCTGGGCCATTCAGGATTCGGCTGGCGGCGTATTGCGTGCACTCAGCCCCGAGGTCTATAGCAATCCGGAAGACGCCGGCGTCGTCGGCGCGGCGGGCGTATCGACCTGGCGCTTTCAAGCATTTGCCCCCGGCACCGGGCGTCTGCGCCTGACCTCGCAACAGCCATGGGCACCGGAAGTGCTGCCAGTGGAAACCTTTGACTGCGCCATTTCGGTGAACTGATCGTGGGTTGGCTGATTCTGGCGCTGATGGGCGCGGTGACGTTTCTCTACGGTGTCAGCACCCACGCGGCGTTACTGTGTCTGTTGGTCAAACCGTTGCCAGTGCTGGCGCTGCTCGGCTGGCTGCACGATGCGCCACCCAGCGACTATCGGCGCTGGATCAGTCTCGGCCTGATTTTCTCGTTGCTGGGTGATGTGTTGCTGGCATGGCCAGGCGATTTGTTTGTATTTGGACTTGGCGCATTTCTGATCGCACATCTGGCGTACCTGAAGGCTTATCTGAGCGACTGCAAGCGTTTGGCGGTGATGCCCTTGGTGCTCGCGCTCGGTGTTGGAGCGGTCTTACTGGGGATTCTGATTTCCAGCGGGTTAGGTCCGTTGCTGGTGCCGGTGATCGTGTACGGCACTGCGATCAGCGCGATGCTCTGGCGCGCGCTTGCTCGTCTCGGCACCGATGTGCCGAAACGCTCGGCGTTGCTGGCGGCGGGCGGTGCAGTGGCGTTTGTGTTCTCCGACAGCGTGATTGGCATTGACCGGTTTGTATCGCCATTTCACGCTGCACCGTATGTCATCATCCTCAGCTACTGGCTGGGCCAATGGGGCATCACTGCCTCGTCATTCGAAAGAGTGGAACAACTCAAGCGCACGCTATAAGCCAATAGTTGCCCTTTTATCTCGAAATATTATAAAAACCTGTCAACTCTGACAGTAGCTCATGATTTTTGTTCTCCCTAGTATTCGTTGGCGTTATCCAATCCCATGTAATACAAGGAAGAACTTCATGAGCTTTTTCAAAAGTAAAAACGCAACACTTTCCAACACTGCGGAACCTATCATTACCGTCAGTGCTGAAACACTTGCAACGGTGTCTGGCCGAGTGAAATTCGACAGCCAGATTGTGGAGTTCGATGCTGATCCGGCAAGTGATCAGATTGCACTGGTGACCCGTGCAAATTCTCAAGATTATTCGCATCGCAGTAAAAAAGGTCTGGTACTCGTATTTGATAAAACCATTAAATCGGGCAACTATCCTGTTACTGATCCAGGCTTCCCTTTCCATGATGCCTATTATTTTGAAACGGGTACCATCCCCGGCTTTACAACCTCGTTTCAATACACGGCAAAAAGCGGAACGTTCAATGTAGAGGTGATTGAGGCCACAGCCGAGAAACTGCATTACCAAATCGACTTTGATTTCAAGGGTGTCAACGAGCGTAGTCAGGAACTGAAAATCGCCGGCAAATCTACTTACATCGTATTACTGCAACCTCGGTAATCAGCGTTAAATAATGAATGACCAAGCTCGCCTAGCGAACCTGGTCATTCAGCCTTTCTAAACCCGCTTTCCCACGCTTTATCAGACAACCCAAGCATCCCCGCGCCCTTTTGGCTAAAATGCCGGCCTTTTCCACCGACACCGCCGGAACCGCCGTGAGCAAAGAACCCGATCGCATTTTCGCCAAGCCTTTGGCCCAGGTACCCGACTTCGCCTTCAACGAAGACGTGGTGCGGGTGTTCCCGGACATGATCAAGCGCTCGGTGCCGGGTTACCCGACCATCGTCGAAAACCTCGGTGTGCTCGCCGCGCAGTTCGCTCAGCCAAACAGCGTGCTCTACGACCTCGGCTCATCGCTGGGCGCTGTCACTCAAGCCCTGCGTCGCCACGTGCGCACCGACGGTTGCCGGGTAATCGCTGTGGATAACTCGGCAGCGATGGTTGAGCGCTGCCGCGAATACCTCAACGGTCAGGACTCGATGTTCCAGGAGTTGCTGCCGGTCGAAGTGATCGAAGGCGACATTCTCGCCCTCGACTTCCAGCCAGCCTCGGTGGTGGCGCTGAACTTCACCCTGCAATTCATCGCCCCCGATCAGCGCACGGCGTTGCTCTCGCGCATTCGCCAATCGCTGCTGCCGGGCGGCGCGCTGATCCTTTCGGAGAAGCTGCGCTTCAACGATGCCGAAGAACACGCGCTGCTCACCGATCTGCATGTCGCCTTCAAACGCGCCAACGGCTACAGCGAACTGGAAATCGCCCAGAAGCGCAGCGCCATCGAAAACGTCATGAAGCCCGACAGCCTCGAAGAACACCGCGAACGCCTGCTGGC
>Ga0157373_10002041_pt1 | contig 15301 bp, 16 predicted proteins | sample C65metaG_FD_113460 | JGI IMG/M metagenome (GOLD analysis project Ga0157373, IMG submission 113460) | Corn rhizosphere microbial communities from Kellogg Biological Station, Michigan, USA - C6-5 metaG | ecosystem: Host-associated > Plants > Roots > Rhizosphere > Soil | place: USA: Michigan... | reverse complement strand
TATCGGCGGCATAGGTGTACAACCATCCGTCACCCATCCTGCCTGTTTGCGGAGACCAAAAATTCATCCCCCATGGGCGGGCGATGGCCGGGTAGGTGTTACCCGTAGACAATTCATACTTGGAAGAAGTACCCACAAGCGTACTCACATAGTCGACCGGCGATGTCTTTTGCGCAAAGACCGTCGCGATCGATCCCATGGAAAGGGCAATGATGCCCAGGAAACGGCTGGAAAAATTCATAGTTTATCAGTTAATAAAAGCTTCATCCCGGGATTCATCTGAAAGCCGGGCTTACAAAAGCTAAATTAACATTTCTTTCAACTTCCGGAGGAACTGTAACAGCATCGTTCCATCTGCTAATTCGATTTTTTATTCTTCAGGGAGTGCAGGTAATCGCTAAATCCTGCTTCCGGTTTATTCTCCTTCAGATACTCCCTGGCAAGAAGTCCGATCATTTCCGGTGTACTCTGATTGCGGTACATACTTTCCAACAGCACTTCTTTCATTTGTTCATGACGCCCGAACTTATCCAGCAACAGGGCATACACACTATTCACAGCCGCATAATTGAAATCAAGGTATTTTTCAGCGCGAACAGTATATTTAAATGCTTCCTCATCTTTAAACAGCTGATCCAGCAGCTGGATATGGGTCACCAAAACCTCATGGTAAAAACTATAGTTAAACTTAGCCGCCCATTGCTCCGCAGAAATATCCGCATATTCCAGAGGTCGGTTGATACCAAACTCCTCCAGTCGTTTTACGATCTGACTGGCGTGCGGATACAATTCCTCAGGTTTCACCTGCTTACTTTCGAAGGGACGCTGAACGAATTTCTGGTACACTGGAACCAGCTCATCATAAGACCGTGTATTGATGTAATTGCGGATTGCAGCAGCATCAATTTTCTTACGATATCCCATAGGAAAGTTGGGCGGTTGCTGGGCATAACCCGAAAACCCAGAAAAAACCAGCGACAGGAAAGCAATGCAAACACTAAGTATTTTCATTTGAATGCGATTAACCGAAGGATAAATTTACCAATCGCAAATGCATTTTGCTAGTTAAATAATGTTAAACTAAACTTTGTGCGACCATCAGCTCATACGATCACTTTACTGGCATCACCATTCTTATACTGCAACTTGCTAAGAAACAATTCAGCCATGATCTCCGACCTATTGATGGCCTCGACACTCTTCTCCCCCTCAAAGTTGGCCTCTATTGTTTCCCTGAAAAGGAATAACCAACGCTCGAAATGCGCTTTCTCAATCTTCAAAGGTGCATGTCTGGCAAAAGGATTGCCTTTAAATCCCGCCACTCCAAATAGCACAGCATTCCAGAAAGCATACATCTTCTCCAGGTGGGGCAACCAATCGCTAATTACGGCGCCGAATACCGGGGCGAGAAGATCATCCTGCTGGATCTTTCCGTAGAAATCGTTTACAAAAAATTTAATGTCCGCAACATTAACAATATCATGCTTCGTTTTCATGTGACTTGTGTTCTGAGCAATGAATTTATACTTCCCAGGAAAAGGTTATTATCATTGAACTGATCGTTCCTGATCAGGTCACAAAGTTAGCAGCCTTAAGGTATTTCCAGTCAAAAAATAAGATCAGATCCTGCTTTTCTATGTATGTGTTGGAAAGATCATCCTAAATACACCCAGTTTGTTATCGATTTCGAAATCAATAGCAATGCAATTATCTTTTTCACTGCCACGCGAGCCTCCTCGGCCTCCATGTTTGAAAAGCAACGTCCCGGTAGCACTATATGGATGATAGCTAAAATCAAGGATCTCCAGGTCTGATGCCGCGGTGACACCTTGCTTCTGATATGGGCGCAGCATATTTTGCAGAAGTTTTACATGCTGCTTATCCTGAAGCACAAAATCCAGAAAGTCCACAAACAGCCTGTCATCGTACAAATTTTTTGTCTGCTCGGGAACACGAATTTTTAACTCTGAATTGTTCATAATGAAATGATCTCCTATCCTTACCGTCTGTTTCTAATCATCAATGATGGTCTATTAAAACCGATTCAAATCTCAATTGGTTTTAGATTTCCCAAAAATCTCGCCAAACCAATACCACATCCCTGCAGTAAAGGTAGAACCTTGAATTGTGCTGTTTACGTTAAGATGAAATAAGTGAAACAAAGACAAAACCTGAATGTTTAAAAGACACCTGAAAGCGATCTCTCCAATTCTGTATTTAATGGCCTAAAAAATAACACACCGTAAGACACTATGGCAAAGAAACAAACACCACCAAAGGAAGGCACGGAAGCTGCCATCGACAAAAAACTGACACCGCAGCCTGAGAACACCAAAACCGAAAAACTGGAGCCCCATACAGCCACGGCAACCGGTGCTCCAATGACAACCAATCATGGCGTAAAAATTAATGACGACCAGAACTCACTGAAAGCCGGCGAACGGGGCGCAACGCTGCTGGAGGACTTCATCCTTCGCGAAAAGATTACTCATTTTGACCATGAGCGTATTCCTGAGCGTATTGTTCATGCGAGAGGATCCGGCGCGCACGGTGTTTTCAAATTATATGAATCCCAATCGGCATTCACCAAAGCTGCTTTCCTGAACAATACTGCAGTGGAAACACCGGTATTTGTCCGGTTTTCTACTGTAGCTGGCTCCAGGGGATCTACAGACCTTGCAAGAGATGTACGGGGTTTTGCCGTAAAGTTTTATACAGAAGAAGGAAATTTTGACCTCGTTGGCAACAATATGCCTGTATTTTTTATCCAGGATGCCATCAAGTTTCCCGACCTGATCCACGCGGTAAAACCTGAACCGGACAATGAGATCCCGCAGGCAGCCTCTGCTCATGATACCTTCTGGGACTTCATCTCCCTCATGCCGGAATCAGCACATATGATCATGTGGGCAATGAGCGACCGTGCCCTGCCCAGGAGCTACCGCATGATGGAAGGCTTTGGGGTACATACCTTTCGCCTGATCAACGAGAAGAATGAATCTTTTTTTGTCAAATTTCACTGGAAGCCCCTACTCGGTGTACATTCCGTAGCATGGGATGAGGCACAGAACATTTCCGGTAAAGATCCCGATTTTCACCGCCGTGATTTATGGGATGCCATTGAAGCCGGAGCCTTTCCAGAATGGGAACTGGGACTGCAGATCGTGCCCGAAGCAGATGAGTTTAAATTCGATTTCGATCTCCTGGACCCTACAAAACTCATTCCCGAGGAGCTCGTTCCGGTGCAACGCGTTGGGAAGATGACGCTCAACCGTAACCCGGATAACTTCTTTGCAGAAACAGAACAGGTTGCCTTCCATGTTGGTCATATCGTCCCGGGGATAGACTTCAGCAATGATCCGTTAATGCAGGGCCGTCTGTTCTCTTATACGGATACACAACTGATCAGGCTCGGTGGGCCTAACTTTCACGAAATCCCCATCAACAGACCAATCATTCCGGTACATAACAACCAACGGGACGGACACATGCGCCAGACCATCAACAGAGGAAAGACCAGCTATAGCCCAAATACGCTTGGCAACAACGATCCGGCACAGGTCAAAGCTGCTGATGGTGGCTTCAGTTCCTATCAGGAGCGGATAGACGCCAAAAAGGTCAGAGCGAGGAGCAAGAGCTTCTTTGATCACTTCAGTCAGGCACGCCTTTTCTTTAATAGTCAATCTGACCCTGAGAAAAACCACATCATTGACGCATTAACCTTCGAACTCGGGAAGGTAAAGACAGTCGCCATCCGCGAACGGATGTTGGGGATATTGAGTCAGATTGAGGAGCCGCTGGCGAAACAGGTGGCCTACGGACTGGGCCTTTCCGTTCCGAAAGAACCGGAACAGCCAATGAATAAAAGTATCCCTGCCGATGGCGATCCTGCAGACTACCAACCGCTCATCGTAGAAAGCAAGCTGAAAAAATCTGAGGCACTAAGTATGGCCAATACGGTGAAGGATGGGATTAAAAGCAGAAAAATTGCTATCCTTGCAGCTGATGGCGTGGATTCATCTTCAATGAGCAGCCTGAAGTCCGGTTTAGAAGCAGCTGGCGCTGTGGTGGAAATTATTGCGCCGCGACTGGGGTTCATCAACGGTACCGCTGGCGATAAAATTAATGTTGACCAGAGTTTCCTTACGGCAGCATCGGTGCTGTTCGACGCAGTATATGTACCCGGAGGAAAAAATAGCGTAGCGGCAATCGCAGCGGAAGCCAATGCCATTCATTTCCTGAATGAAGCATTTAAACATTGTAAAGCCATAGCTGCGGATGAATCTGCATTGCCGGTGCTCAAGGCTACTTATTTTCATGATAAACTACCGAAAGATAAAAGCAGTGCCAGTCAAACGAAAGACGGCATCATCGTAGGGACAGATCCCGCTAAATTGGGAAAACAGTTTATTGAGGCCATTGCACAACACCGTTTTTGGGAACGGGAGCCTGCCCGTTTGGTCCCGGCTTAATACCTGAAACAACAACAGCTATATAACTGAAAACGGTCTGCACTGCTGCAGACCGTTTTTTATATCGTATTGAAAGAGTTGTATGCTTATTAACCGGCCTTCCTGCCTTCATGACTTTCGAGCAAGGCGATAGCAGTGGTATTTCCCTGCTGTGCAGCAAGATCAAAGACCGACAAGCCCCGGACATCCAGTACCGAGATATCAGCCCCTGCTTCAAGCAACTGCACGATCACATCATTTCTGCCAAACATCGCGGCGAACATCAGGGCCGTCCCTCCATTGCCATGCTGAGCATCCAGATTGGCACCATGGGAAATCAACAATTGTACAATTTCAACATTGCCTTTAAAAGCCGCCCCCATAAGCGCAGTATTGCCTCCGAAATCCGCTGCATCAATATCTGATCCATTTTCCAGGAGTAATTTTGCAGCGTCGTATTTACCATTATAACAGGCAATAATCAATGGGGTATATCCCTTTTCATCCCTGCTATTGAGGTCAGCATGTTGAGCGATCAGCTCCTTCAGCACCTCAGTTTCGCCAAGGCGTGCAGCGTGAATGGTCACTTTTGATAAATCAGTCATAACCGCGGGATTATTTCTCTAAACGCTGATGATAAGTCTCTATTTCTTTAAGGGCCTCAAGAATCCCTGTTCTCTGTCTTTGCAATAGTGCTATATGATCCGCATGGTCGGCATAGTCTTCCAAACAAGCGTCAAATTTTTCTATCGCTGCCTTTTCACCCGTTTCAATCGCACCAAGTACTGCAGAATATTCCTTGCTGCTTAGCCCTTGTTTGATGTCTATCCAGGCGCGGTGCAGAGTTCCCAGAATTCCTCCTTCTTCGTTATCTGAGTGACCGCCATGGACCGCAATATGATCCTTCAATTCTGTTGCATAAGCAGCACGCTGGGCCGCATATTTCTCAAATATGGCCCTTAACTCGGTACTTTCAGTAGTTTGAGCAGCATATTCATACCCTTCTTTACCATCATTGACGATATTTACCAATCCCTGAAGATCGGAGATGATTTCCTGATTTGTTTCCATAACATTTCTTTGTTTATAGAACGCCTCAGCGAAAAAAAGGTTTGTAATTTCTAAAGATCAGTGGATAATGGCGGACTGACCACTCCCTGGTAAGGAAGTGTGAAAGCAAAAGTAGAACCCACCCCTTCTTCACTTTCCACCCAGATCTTTCCCTCGTGATCATTGATGATTTTGGAAGCAATATACAAGCCCATTCCCAGTCCCGCGTGAGTGATGCTCACCTCCTTATTGCGGTAAAACTTATTAAAAACAGAAGTCATGTCTGTCTCAGACATACCAATTCCCTGATCGGTAACAGCAATCCTTACCCTCTGGTCTTCCAAAAGCTGGCAGTCGATGGAAATAGAAGTCTGTTCCGGCGAGTACTTGGCCGCATTACCCAGCAAGTTGGAAAACACCTGCTCCATTCTCAGCTTATCAATCCGAACCTCCACATCCGTGGAAAGAGAAATCGAAATCTGGTGATTGGGAATGATGTTTTTCATTACTGCTACCATTTCCGTAATGTAATCATTCAACCCAGTGTTGTCCATGGTATAGATCAGATGGCCATTTTCTATCTTGGATACATCCAGCAGTTGTTGTACCAGCATGGTAAGTTTATTGATCTGGTAGTCGATTTTCTCGACGTATCCCTTCAGGCGGTCACTACATTCATCTCTGGAAGCTTTCACCATCTGGATGTAGGCTTTAATGACGGTAATCGGTGTTTTCAGCTCGTGACTGGCTACGGCAATGAATTCATTTTTCTTCTCATCAATAAAACGCGACCGGCGGATTTCTTCTTCCTGTTCCCCGGCAATTTTGTTGAGATTTGAATTTCTCTTCTTCAGAGATTCATATGCATTGACAGGAGCATCGTTCATAAAAAAGAGCTGTAGTGCTGTAACCTTCGCTTTATCAACTCTTAATGACCGGGGAATGCCTATTTTCATTTCTACCTGATTGCCTTTCTCCCCCTTGATGACATTAAATTCAGGAACAAGCTTTTGCGCATAATAAAAGCCCTCATCATTGTTGGAAAGCTCAATACCATGATCATAGCTGATCAATGCCATCAGACTGTAACGCTGGTTTTGTTGCTGCAGGCCAACCTCAAGAACACCACTATCCGTATGTTCAATCACTGACCTCGCAATCTCAGAAACTGCAGTTGCAAACGTCGTCTGTGTGGCGATGGTCAACCCTAACTGTTCAGCCAGGCGCATGGACCTTTTATGAGCCAGGATAAGGTCCATTTCATTTTCCAGCGAGATTGAGATTACGTTTAGCATGCTATTTAATTTTGGCGATGATGATCGACATGTCGTCCGTTTTCCGGGCCTGATCCTTGTAAATTGCGGCAGCGAGAATGGTTTGGTCATGCTTATGAATTCTCGGGTATTTATTAAGATCCCATCTGGTTTTGATACCGTCAGAAGAAAGAATAACCCTATTGTACTCTGCGCCTGCATATTGCTGGTCGTTCATGCTTCCAGGAATATTATGGCCCACAATGCCATTATAAGACATGTGGTTTTTCAGTACCACAGGTCCCATGATCCGTGCGGCAATGTTTCCAATGCCGGCAGAAGTCCAAATCTTTGTCCGGTAGTCGAAGCACGTGATATTGATAACTGCGCCTCTGGTTTTCTTAATCGCTGGATGAATGTACCTCATTGTTTCCACAGGGCTGTAATCACGGCAAGTACGAAACGCCGTTGCTGCCTCATTTACGGCATGATTGGCTTCAGGACCATGGCCAAGGCCATCTGCAAGCATCATCTTCAGGTATTTATCAGTTTGTATGCATAGAAAGCCATCACCACTGGTTTTCTCTCCCGGTTTAGCCACAACTAAGGGATGTACCTCTACAATCTTTTTCTCGTTTACCTTGGCATTATGATAAATTCTACTCAATACAATTGTTCCCCATTCTGGCTGCGAATACAGGTCGAAGGTGTCAGATAACCGCTGAATACTGCCCAAACCATGGCCCAGTGTGTTCGTTGTAGAAACGCCGTCGATCAGCATTTTTTCTGGATTCAACATGCCAGGGCCATGATCTATGCTGATCACCTCTACATAGGGATTTCCATTGTTCTCTATCAGCCCCATCAGGATCTCACCACCATCGCCATATTTAAAAAGGTTCGATGTCATCTCAGCGATCACCAGGTCCAATGCATTGAGTTTGTCAATACCCATTCCTGCTTCCTCCGCCCTGCGATGGATCTCCTTTTTTAACAAAGAGAAATAACTGCGGTCGCTGGCCGCAAAGCTGATATGTGTTGCATCAACCATTTGCCCATTTTATAATAGTCACCACTGTACCCTCTCCAACCTTACTTTTAATATTAAATTCGTTCACAAGCCTCTTCGTACCGGGCAATCCCAGTCCGAGGCTCTTGCCAGTAGAATAGCCATCTTTCATCGCCAGATCAATGTCGGGAATACCTGGGCCCTGATCAGTAAAGGTCAGCCTGATGCCATTGTCACGGCCACGGCTCACCACCTCAATCAGGCAGTTTCCCCCATCTGCATAACGCAACATATTTCTGACCAGCTCACTTGCTGCCGTAATCAGACGCGTTTGATTCACCAGGCCCATTTTAATCTTCACCGCCATTTCCTTCACGCGGTTTCTGAAAAGAATAACGTCCTGCTCCCTGACAATCTTTACGGGATCCTTACTCAGAGACAGAATCATCGTCGTCCAGGTCTTCCTCCACGACTTCATCGATCATGGATTTGAGTAAGTTCATCCCCTTCTCTACATCCAGTGCCGTATGCACCCCTTTTAAAGGCAATCCAAGTTCAATGAGTGTAATGGCTACCGCAGGCTGCATGCCTACGACCACCGTTTCTGCATCAAGTATTTTTGACATACTGGCGATGTTGCCGATAATGCGCCCCATGAAAGAGTCTACAATAGATACCGCAGAAATATCGATAAGGACACCTTTGGCATTGGTTTTATTCACCATCTGTACCAAATCCGCCTCCAGTGTCAGCGCCAATCGGTCATAAAGGTCTACCTGAATGGTTACCAATAAAAAGGAACCCATTCTAAGAATAGGAATTCTATCCATAATATGAGCTTATTTTTGTACGGAATTTACTTTTCTCACTTCGAGTCTCATGGTTTTAAATGCATAAGCCAATGCACTTGCAAGGGAAGCCTTAGTAATGATACTAGACAAATCAATACCTAAGTGCACTACAGTCTGTGCAATCTCAGGCCTGATCCCGCTGATGATGCACTCGGCACCCATCAGACGTGTTGCGCTCACTGTTTTAATAAGGTGCTGTGCCACCAATGAGTCTACTGCCGGTACGCCTGAAATGTCCAGAATGGCGATGCTTGAGCCAGTATCAACAATTTCCTGCAATAGGTTTTCCATCACTACCTGTGTACGTGCGCTATCTAGCGTTCCAATGATAGGAAGCGCAAGGATACCATCCCATACACGGATCACAGGAGTTGAAATTTCGGTAATTTCATCCGTCTGTCTCAGAATCACTTCTTCCCTTCCTTTAATGAAGGTTTCAAAGGTAATCACACTCAGGTTATCCATCAGCCTGGTAATTTTCATTGACTCCTCAAAAAGAAGCTTAGAATCATCGCCAATCTCTTCCTGAAGTACATTTAACAATGCTTCCTTAAGTGTAAACACGAAATTACCAGTTTCACGTGGACTGAAGCCCTGACGCGCCCGGGTAATAGAGATACCACTCAGAATTTCAATCACAGAATTCCATTCTTCAGACATCAGGTCGTTAAACGATTCACCGGATAAATTGCTGACTAACGCGTCGATCAGCTCTTCAGACTGATACCTCAACTCCTCATTGGAGATCAGGTCCTCACGCAAGCCTTCGTCGGACAGTTGATTGTTCATCCATTTTTCAAGGATATTTTTCTTTTTGTTCTGTAGCAATTTATATGAATTAAGTGACATGGTGAATTGATATGCTTAAATTTCTATCCTGTATGAATTTTACAATTAGTGTTTTCCTGCGAAAGATAGATAATGTTTTCATCATTTACAATGTTCATGAAAACGATAAAACAAGTCAACAAAAAAAAACATCCAACACACTGCTGATCAAAATACCCATTAAGGAATTCACTTCTCAATAGATTATATCAGGGGAATCCCCTATAAAAAAGCCCTGAGCATTTGTTTCTCAGGGCTTTTAAAGAATAAATACATCTGGCGACTACTTTCCAAATGCTTGTTTCAGCTGTCCGGCAGCATATTGCTCCGCTTCCATCGCCTGCGGCACTACAGCCCCCATCCCAAAAAACTCATGGGTAACCCCATCATAATTTTTACTGTCGACCTTCACTCCCGCAGCCTTGAGCTTGTCTGCAAGGATCATCCCGTCACTCTGCAGGGGATCATAAGTTGCCGTTATCACAGTAACGGGTGGCAAGCCTTTCAGATTTGCTGCGACGAGGTTGATCCTCGGATCCTTGGCCTCTCCCATGTTATTAAGGTAGTTTTTCACAAACCACATCATCATCGGCTTATCCAGTGGCTTCGCCGCTGCGTTCTTTTTATACGAATCTGTATTCATATCAGCTCCGGCAACCGGATAAACAGCAAGGATGTGTTTCGGCATCATCACCTTTTTATCCCTGGCCATAATGGCCATATTCAGGGCCAGGTTTCCCCCTGCACTCTCCCCTGCTAACGCCACCATATTCGCATCTCCTTTTATACTGCCAGCATTATTCAACACCCATTCATAAGCTGCAAAAGAATCGTTATGGGCGACAGGGAATTTGTGCTCAGGTGCCAGGCGATAAGCTACCGACACCACCACCGCACCCACCTGATCGGCAAGTACTTTTGCTGAAGCGTCATATACGTCGATATTAGCAATGACAAATCCACCACCATGATAATAGACAATCACCGGGAAAGGCCCTTTAGCGGCCTTAGGTGTATAGATCCTCAAATGGATCTTCCCGCCTGAAACCTGAATATCTTTTCCCATAGTATCCACATTTATTACTGGCATTGCGATGTTGTTCTCCTTCATCAAGTCCATAACAGCATCAGTTGGTGTATGGTTTTTACGGGCCTCGACAGCTGTCAATTCAGGAATTGGCTTGTCCTTGTAGCTGGCTAGTTTTTCAATTACGGCCTGCATCTCTGGTTTCATATCCGGTGCCCAGGCCGGTACGGGCCCCATCGGTTGAATCCTGCCCGCTGTAACAGCCGAACTATCTGCTGTCATGCTGTCCATAGCTGTGCTGTCCGCCCCAGACGTGCTTTTTGAGTCGCCGCCGGTACAGGCAGCAAATACAGTGCTTAGCATCGCGACGTACGCGACATTTTTAAAAAATGTTGTTTTCATAGTGATATTTTTCATAGGTATCATACAGACAACCATTCTCAAAATTTTGTTTCGCAAAACATAGCCAATGAGCTGACTTTCAAACAACTTCAACGAATAAACAAAAAAGGTGTACTCAAAATGACTGACCCTGATCAAACCAATTGATTCCTGATCGCACCAGTAACCAAAAATTCTTGGGTTTACAATCGTTAAACTATTTGAAATAAATCATAAACAATTACAATACCCAGCGGTTGTAGGTTACACAGCGCATCAGACGCTAAAAACTTAAACTTGAATTACATATACCTATCAAAAACAACAACTATGGCAACTACAAAAACTGCTGCAGCAAAAGCGCCTGCAACAAAAAAAACAACCAGCACAAAAAAAACAGAAAGCAAAACCGGCAAAATGGAAAACTCAGAGTTTCATGAATTTTTCGTTGATGAACTGAAAGACATCTACTGGGCAGAAAAACATCTGGTCAAAGCACTGCCTAAAATGCAAAAAGCGGCGACAAGCCCTGAACTTGCAGAGGCTTTTGAAAAACACACGGAAGAAACAAATACCCACATTGCTACATTGGAGCAGATCTTCACACTTCTGGATGAAAAAGCACAGGCCAAGAAATGTGACGCAATGGAAGGTCTGCTGAAAGAGGCAGACAGCATCATTGAGGATACGGAAGCAGGCACACTGATCCGCGACGCCGGACTGATCCTGGCAGCACAGAAAGTAGAACACTATGAGATTGCCACTTACGGCACACTGGTAGTATTCGCTAAAAACATGGGCCATACCGATGTTGCAGAACTCCTGCAGTTTACCCTCGACAATGAGAAAGCAACTGATGTGGCGCTGACCGGGGTAGCGGAAAGCTTTGTCAATGAACAAGCCGCTGCAGAATAATAATGATCAAAATACTGCGGTATCCGTAAGTCTTATGTACTGGCTTAGGGATACCGCTTTTAATTTCCCCTGTAAAACTGAAAAACGAAAAAAATAACTGAAAAGCTTGGAAATAAATAGCAAATTGAGTTATGGCAGTACTAGAATTAAAAGTTCCTGATGATCAGCAGCGGCAACTTATGGCGCAACCCTTCCTGTTAAACAGGTTTCTGGATGCGCTGCTGAACCATCAGGAAGCGGGGACATCTGAGCCGAACGTGCGCAAACTGGCCCGGATGCTGGTTCAATATCATTATGCAGAGGGCATCTCTCCGGAGATTTCTGAAATTGAGGTGACGGACTGCAAATTCGATACCGACACCAACCGGGGGGAGTTTGTAGTAGTTTACCTTGTCAATTCGTACTTCAGCTGCTCAGCAGATGAAAAACAACATTTTTCCAATCACAGGATTAATTTTGAAATCAATGTTGATTATTCCACCGTTCAAATGATCTTTACAGATGTACCTACCAGAGATACGTTCGAAGAGTTTTAAAGATCAAGTAATAGCAATGCGCCAGATGGCTTCAATAGCTGATGGTGTCAATAGAGATATATACTAAATTACCGATGCAGATGTTTTGCTAAAAAGGGAGCGGTCATGCTTTCTTTAGCTTTCAGCAACATTTCAGGAGTGCCTGCGGCGACAATCTTTCCTCCATTCAGCCCAGCTGAAGGGCCAACATCGATGATCCAGTCGCTCTGCGCAAGCACTTCCATGTCATGCTCCACCACGACCACTGTATTTCCCGCTTCAACCAGGCCCTCCAGCTGTACCATCAACTTTTCTACATCAGAAGGATGTAGCCCTGTTGTCGGCTCGTCGAGGATATACAGGGTATCCCCATGCTGCGTGCGCTGCAGCTCCGTTGCAAGTTTTATTCGCTGTGCTTCCCCACCGGAGAGCTCTGTTGCAGACTGCCCAAGGCGTAGGTACCCTAACCCTACCTGCCTGATCACATTTAATGCATGATGAATCTGAGCGGCCTCCGCAAAAAACTCCCATGCTTCATCCACAGTCATGGCCAGGACTTCCGCAATATTTTTCTCCTGATAAAGTACTTCCAATGTTTGTGTATTGTACCGGGATCCCTGACAACTTGGGCATGGTGCGTATACACTGGGTAGGAACAACAATTCTACCATGACAAATCCTTCGCCCTCGCAATGAGCGCAACGGCCTTTAATCACATTGAAGGAAAACCTCCCTGCATCATACTTTCGCGATCTTGCCAATGGAGTTTGCGCAAAAAGCTTGCGGACGTGATCAAACAGCCCGGTGTAGGTAGCCAGGTTTGAACGAGGTGTACGACCGATAGGCTTCTGATCTACCACCACCAGCCTTTTGACGAGCTCCATGCCAGTAACAATGCGTCCACCGGATGTAGCTACAATCTCCTGTTCCAGCAAATCTTCTTCTGCCTCAGCACTTTTGTCCAGCGACAAACCCAGCTGTGCGGCAACCAATTCTACTAACACCTGACTCACGAGACTGCTTTTTCCTGATCCGGAAATCCCCGAAACACTGGTAAATACACCAATCGGAAATGAGACCTCAAGGTCCTGCAGGTTATTTCGGCTTACACCTGTAAGTTTCAGCCAGCCTTTAGGAATACGCGGTGTACTATGAATACCGGGACGGTCATCATAAATATATTTCCGCGTTAAAGACTGCGTTACCTGACGCAGTCCCTCAGGCGGACCGCTATACAGGATGTTACCGCCAGCTTCTCCTGCCACTGGTCCAACGTCAACAATCCAATCGGCCTTCCGGATAACGTCTACCTCATGTTCCACTACAAACAGAGAGTTACCTGATGCTTTCAACCGGTCGAGGGCCCTCAATAAGGCTTCTGTGTCCGCAGGGTGTAACCCTGCAGAGGGTTCATCCAATACATACACTACGCCGAACAGATTGGACCGTACCTGTGTAGCCAGTCGCAGACGCTGAAGTTCGCCAGGCGACAAAGTAGGGGTACTTCTTTCCAGCGTCAGGTAGCCTAAACCAAGATCCAGCATCACCTGCAACCTCGCCAGAAGATCCTCGGCAATACGTTGCGTGACTATAGTTTTCTCCGGATGCTCTTCCCCTTTCTTGCTTGCTGAACCTGAATAAGGCGCAAAAACACTTTCCAGCTCCGCGAGGGACAGCCGGCCCATCTCTGCAATATCAAGTCCCGCAAATTTCACCGCCAGTGATTTTTGCTGGAGCCTCTTCCCCAGACACACCGGGCAGTCACTGCTCAGCATGTATTGCGCAACCCGCTTTTTCATGAGCGCGCTCTGGGTATTTGCAAAGGTGTGCATGACATGTCTCCTGACACCACTGAACGTACCCATATAATCCGGCTGTTGTTTCCTGGCAATTGCCTGCTGTGTTTCCTTGAGGTTCAGGCCCGGATAAACGGGAAGTACAGGCTGCTCATCGGTAAATAAAATCCACTCTCGGGTTTCCTTAGGCAGGTCGCGCCAGGGGATGTCGACGTCATACCCCATACTGGTCAGGATGTCACGCTGATTTTGCCCTCCCCAGGCGGAAGGCCATGCGGCAATGGCGCGTTCCCGGATCGTCAGGGAATCATCGGGAACCATCGACGCCTCCGTGACCTCATATACACGGCCGAGGCCATGACACTCCGGGCAGGCTCCCTCAGGTGTATTTGCAGAGAATCCCTCAGCGTAAATGATCGGCTGCCCTTCAGGGTAATCGCCGGCACGAGAATATAACATGCGCAACAGATTGGCCAGCGTTGTGACACTGCCCACGGATGAGCGTGTACTTACCGCACCACGCTGCTGCTGTAAGGCAACTGCTGGTGGAAGACCTTCAATTTCATCCACTTCGGGAATGGCCATCTGATTGAACAGTCGCCGTGCATAAGGCGACACCGACTCCAGGTAACGACGCTGCGCCTCTGCATAAAGTGTCCCAAAAGCAAGCGATGATTTCCCGGAACCAGAAACGCCTGTAAAAACTACCAACGCATCTCTGGGGATTTCCAGATCCACCTCCTTGAGGTTATGCGTCCGGGCTCCTTTTACCTTAACAAAACCATTAAATTCCTGCTTTCTTTTACCACTCATGCTATTATATCGTAATTCTTCCGCCCGTCACCGGCAATGTGGCCCCGGAAATATAACTCGCCTCATCAGATGCCAAAAATACATAAGCAACGGCAACTTCTATAGGCTGTCCGGGTCTTCCCATTGGGGTATCTTTGCCAAAGTTCTCAGGCTCAGGCATCGTAGAAGGTATCAGTGGTGTCCAGACCGGTCCGGGTGCAACCGCATTCACCCGGATGCCCTTGCCTGCTTCGAGTAAAATCTGACTTAGATTGGCGGTAAAATTCTGTATTGCTCCTTTTGTAGCTGCATAGGGCAGCAGCAGCGGTGTTGGCGAATATGCATTCACAGAAGTGGTGTTGATGATGCTGCTTCCAGGCTTCAGATGGGGCTCAGCGGCTTTCGACAAGTAAAACATGGGGTGTATGTTGGT
>Ga0157373_10002037_pt1 | contig 15316 bp, 11 predicted proteins | sample C65metaG_FD_113460 | JGI IMG/M metagenome (GOLD analysis project Ga0157373, IMG submission 113460) | Corn rhizosphere microbial communities from Kellogg Biological Station, Michigan, USA - C6-5 metaG | ecosystem: Host-associated > Plants > Roots > Rhizosphere > Soil | place: USA: Michigan... | reverse complement strand
GAGTTCGGTGTGGAAGGGCGCAAAGCCGTGTCGACACCGGGGGATATCCTGCTGCATATCCGCGCCGAACAGATGGACCTGTGCTTCGAACTGGCCACCCACGTGATGGCGGCCCTGGGCGACAGCGTGAAGGTGGTGGATGAGGTCCAGGGTTTCCGCTATTTCGATATGCGCAGCATCATCGGCTTTGTCGACGGCACCGAGAACCCGGTGGGGCGCAAGGCCGTGGGGTTCACCATCGTCGGTGATGAAGACAACGAATTCCGAGGCGGCAGCTACGTACTGGTGCAGAAGTACCTGCATAACATGACCGCCTGGAACAGCCTGACAGTGGAGGCCCAAGAGAAGGTGATCGGGCGTACCAAGCTGTCGGATATCGAATTGGACGAAGAGACCAAGCCCAGCAATTCCCACAGCGCGCTGACGGTCATCACCGACAAGAACGGCGAGGAAGTGAAGATCCTGCGGGACAACATGCCTTTCGGCCGGCCGGGCGCAGGCGAGTTCGGCACCTACTTCATCGGCTATGCGCGCTCGCCGGAGCCTCTGGAATTGATGCTGGAAAACATGTTCGTCGGCCGTCCGGTCGGTAACTATGACCGCCTGCTGGACTTCAGCACGGCGGTCACCGGCGGCCTGTTTTTCGTGCCTTCGGCCGACCTTCTGGAGGAACTGGCCGAGCGCAAACTGTAGGCGCGAGCTTGCTCGCGAAGGTCGTCAACGATAACGCGGCGCCGCCCTTGTGTGCTTCGCGGGCAAGCTCGCGCCTACAGCAAGCCGGTGCTGACTGCCACGATCAGGAAGATCCCCAGCAACGCGCGATAGATTACGAACGGCCAGGTGGAGAACCGCTCCAGGAACTTCATCAGGCCCCAGATCGCAAAGAACGCCGAGATGCTCGCGACCACCAGGCCGAACAGCAAATGGGGCCAGGCATGGGCGGGCATATCGGCATGCAACAGCACCCACAGCTCCTTCAGGCCGGCGAGGGCGATGGCCGGTAGGCCGAGCAGGAACGAGAACCGCGCGGCCTCTTCACGCTTGAAGTTGAGGAACAGCGCGGCGGTGAGGGTGGAGCCGGAACGTGAGACGCCCGGAATCAGCGCACCAATCTGTGCAATGCCCACGATCAACGCATCCCGCAGGCGCATCTCACTAACCTCTCGGGTATGGCGTGCGCGCACTTCGGCCACCGCCAGCAGCACGGCCATGACCACGCAGGAAATGCCGATCACCATCAGCCCGCGCAACGGCGAGTTGCACGCATTCAGGGTCGAAGACAGCACCAGGCCGGCAATGCCGATAGGGATGGTCGCCAGCACAATCGCCACCGCCAGCTTGAACCAGCGGTCGTTGTAGTCACCTCGGCGTACCGCGCCGATGCTGCCGGTGGTCACTTGGCGCACATCGCGCCAGAAATAACTGACCACCGCCGCCAGCGCCGCCAATTGCATGGCCGCGGAAAACGCCGAGCCGGGGTCCTGCCAGCCGAGCAGGGCGGGTACTACGCGCATATGGGCGGTGGACGACACCGGCAGCAGCTCGGTAATGCCCTGGATCACGCCCAGGATGAAGATCTGCAGGTAATCCAGGGAGGCAAAACCTACATCCAGGCCGGCGGAACAGACGTTGCTCACAATACGTGTCCTTGAAAGAGGGGAGGCAATTTCGCGGAGTTTATTCGAAATGTTTCAGGGGGTTGGGGCAGGCAACACCTATTTGCAATCGGTTCAGCAAGTAGAAAGGTTGGCCGCTCTATTGGCCTGCTCCCAGGTTTTGTGAACAATGGCGCCCTGTGTTTTTTCACCGAGAGTCTCATGCCCGAAGTCACCGTCGAATTGATCCAGACCGGCCCGGAGCACGCCGAGCTGATCCGCAATCTTTACCAGTACTACGCCTATGAATCTTCTGACTGGGAACAGGAGGATGTCGAGGCCGATGGCCGTTTCTATATCCATGACGAACACCTGAGCCGTTACTGGCAGGACCCGCAATGGAGCGCCAACCTGCTGCTGGTGGATGGCTATATCGCTGGTTTCCTGTTGATCGAAGGCAGCGAGCTGCCGGGCATCGACGCCCTGGAGCTGGCCGACGTGTTCGTCCTCAAGCGCTATCGCCGCAAAGGCATCGGCCGCGCCATCGCCAGCCAGGTGCTGTGCAGCGGCGAAGCCGATTGGCTGGTGCGCTTCTATGATCAGGACGAAGTGTCCCAGGCGTTCTGGCGCACGGTGCTGGATAACCTGCCGCGTCCGGTGCAGACGATTGAGCTGGAGGATGACCCGCAGTTGGTGAGTTACCTGATTACGCGGGCGGCGTTGCACTGATTGACGCGCGCCGGCTCATCCCTGAAAGAGGCTTCGGCCTCTTTTTTTTGCCTGTGACTTAGCCATCAATGTTTTTATATGCTTAAAAAAACATTTACAAGGATGATGCTTGCTGTGAATATGTTCAGGCGAATTTAAAAAAACAAAAACATCCGCGGTACTGATTTCGATCAGGCCATAACAACAACGACCTAACACAGGCTTGAAGCCGGCTCCTGCCCCTGGCCGGTCTTTTCAGCGAAGGAGAACATCTCCCGTGAATCGCTTACTCAATGGAACGCTGTGCGTCACCCTTGCATTGGGCGCCGGCCTTGCGCAGGCCGAGACCGCCTTGCGTGTCGGCCTGAACGCCGATATCCGTAGCACCGAACCCGGCGTCAACCGTGACGAAAATACCGACACGGTGATGCTGCACATCGTCGAGGGCCTGGTGGCCCACCGTGAAGACGCTTCCGTCGGCCCGTTGCTGGCCCGCGAGGTCAAACGCTCTGACGACGGCATGACTTACACCTTCACATTGCGCGACAGGGTGCACTTCCAGAACGGTGCGACGCTGACCGCCCAGGACGTCAAGTGGACGTGGGAACGCTACCTCAACCCCAAGACCCAATGGCGCTGCCTGGCAGAGTTCGATGGCCGCGGTGGGGCGAAAATCACCGGCATCGACACCCCGGACCCCCTCACGGTTGTCTTCCATCTCGACCAGCCCAGCGGCCTGTTCCTGGCCTCGATGGCGCGCCCCGATTGTGGTGGCAGCGGCATCCTGCACCCCGACTCGCTGGCGGCGGACGGCAGCTGGAAAGCGCCGATTGGCACCGGCCCGTTCAGCCTCGGCGAATGGAAGCCCGGACAGTACGTAGTGCTGTCGCGCTTCAAGGACTACAGCCCGCGCGATGACGCCGGGCCGGACGGCTTTACCGGCAAGAAGACCGCCCTGGTCGACGCCGTGCGCTTCATGGTGATTCCCGATCCTTCGTCGGCCAAGGCCGCCTTGATGTCCAACAACATCGACCTGTTGCCCAACGTCAGCGCCAGCGACGCCCAAGAGCTGAAATCCACGTCGGGTGTGCAGATCTCGTTCAGCCCGATCATGGCCATCTGCGGCCTGCTGTTCCAGACCAACGACCCGCTGCTCAAGGATGTGCGCATCCGTCAGGCCATCGCCCATTCCCTCGACTACGGGCAGATGGTCACTGCGCTCTCCAACGGCACCTCCGAGCCGAACAACTCGGCGATCCCGCAAACCAGTCCGTTCTACAGCGCCACCGCCAAGCAGGGTTATCGCTATGACCCGCAGGAAGCCCAGCGCCTGTTGAAAGAGGCCGGCTACCACGGCCAGCCGATCAAGATGATCGTCAACAAACGCTATTCGCAAATGTTCGACATGGGCCTGCTCAGCCAGGCGATGGCCGTGGCCAGCGGCTTGAACATCCAGATGGAAACCCTGGAATGGGGCACCCAACTGGAACGCTACCAGAGTGGCAACTACCAGATGATGGCGTTCTCTTACTCCTCGCGCCTGGACCCGGCCACCAGCTTCGACTCGCTGATGGGCGACAAGACCAAGGAACCGCGCAAGGTCTGGGACAACCCACAGGCCCAGGCGGTGCTGCGTGACGCGGTGCGTGAGAGTGACACGGCCAAGCGCCAGGCGCTGTTCGACCAGTTGCACACCATGATGATCCACGACACGCCGATGGTGATCATCTACAACGGCACGGTCGCCGCAGCGCTGCGTGACAGCGTCAAGGGCTTCCATTCGTGGCCGGTGTCGTCGCCACGGCTGTGGGGCGTCAGCCTCGCGGCGCAATAACGGGGCCTCCAGCATGTTGCGTTTTATCCTGCAAAAACTGGCCATGGCGGTCCCCACCCTGTTGCTGATCTCAGTGATGGTGTTCGCGCTGATCCGTCTGATTCCGGGTGACCCGGCGCTGCTGATGCTCGGCGACATGGCCGACCCGCAAAGCCTGGCTGACATGCGCCACACCCTCGGCCTGGATCACTCGCTGGTGACGCAGTTTCTGATCTGGTTCAAGGCCGTGTTGAGCTTTGACCTGGGGTTTTCCATCAGCACCAAGCAGGCTGTGTTGCCGCTGATTCTCGACCGCTTCAGCGTCAGCGCGACCATCGTGCTGGTGGCTGTGCTGTTCGCCACGCTGATCGCGGTGCCCATTGGCCTGATTGCCGCGTGGAAACAGAACAGCGCGCTCGACCTGGGGCTGGTGTCCATCGCGACCTTGCTGCTGTCGATCCCCAGCTTCTGGCTCGGGTTGCTGTTGCTGCACGCGTTCGGCATCCAGCTCGGCTGGTTGCCGGTGGTGGGCTACGTCAGTTTCTCCCAGGCGCCGTGGCAAGCCATGAGCTACATGGTGCTGCCGGTGGTGACCTTGACCCTGGTGGAAGTCGGCGCGATCACCCGCATGGCGCGGGCCAGCACCATCGAAGTGCTGCGCCTGGAATACATCGCCCATGCCCGGGCCAAGGGCTTGTCGGAGCGCGCGGTGTTGTGGAAACACGCGTTGCCCAACGCCTTCGCGCCGACCTGGACCCTGGTGGGGCTGATTCTCGGCAACCTGCTGGGTGGCATCGCGGTACTCGAAACCGTGTTCACCCTGCCAGGCATCGGCCGGCTGATGGTGGACGCGATTTTCGCCCGCGATTATCCGGTGCTGCAGGGCTGCTTGCTGCTGATCACCTTTATCTACGTGCTGGTCAACCTGTGTGTGGATCTGCTCTATCCGCTGTTCGATCCAAGGGTGAAGTTATGAGTTCGACTATTGCCGTGCCCGTAGCGGCCAAGCGTCGGCGCGTGTGGGCGCCGGCCAACGCCTTGATCGGTGGCGGGCTGCTGGTGGTGTTGATTGCGCTGGCGTTGATGGGGCTGGTGTGGTCACCGTTCGACCCGCTGAAGATCGACTTGATGTCGCGCTTCCAGGCCCCGTCGGCTGCTCACTGGCTGGGCACCGACGAATTTGGCCGCGATGTGTTCAGCCGTCTGTTGATCGGCGCGCGCACCAGCTTGTGGGTGAGCCTGTTGACGGTCAGCGTTGCCGTGCTGGCAGGCACCTTGATTGGCATGCTTGCCGGTTACCTGCGCGGCTGGACTGACCGCGTGTTGATGATGTTCAACGACGCGCTGCTGGCTTTTCCCGGCATCCTCATGGCGCTGGGCATTATGGCGATCATCGGCGCAAGCAAGTACGGCATCGTGCTGGCCCTGGGCATCGCCTACACGCCGTCGGTGGTGCGCGTGGTGCGCGGCACCGTACTGTCCCTGCGTGAGCTGGAGTACATCGAAGCCTCGCGGGTGATCGGCAACTCCGAGCTGTACACCATGCTGCGCCACATCGCGCCGAACTGCCTGGCGCCATTGTGCGTGTTGGCCACCAGCATGTTCGGCTGGGCGCTGCTGTCGGAAAGCGCCCTGAGCTTCCTCGGCCTGGGCGTACCGCCGCCGGCGGCGACCTGGGGCAACATGCTTGCCAGCAGCCGGCCGTACATCGCTTCGGCACCCTGGCTGGGGGTGTTCCCCGGGCTGTTTATCTGCCTGACATTGCTGGCGATCAACCTGTTTGGCGACGCCCTGCGTGATCGTCTTGACCCCCGGATGAGGAAGTGAACATGTCCGCCAATCCTGTTTTGTTGAACGTCGAACACCTGAAGATCCGTGTGGGCGAACACGGCCCATTGGCGGTGGATGACCTGAGTTTCAGCATCGCGCCGGGTGAGATCGTGGCGCTGGTGGGGGAGTCCGGCAGCGGCAAGACCATGGCTGCCCGCGCGGCCATCGGCCTGCTGCCGTTGCCGATGCAAGTGTGCGGCGGACGTCTGGATTTCCAGGGGCGCGACCTGGCGAGTGTCAGCACTGAAGCGCTGCGTGCGATTCGCGGCGCCAGCATCGGCATGGTGTTCCAGGAACCGATGGTGTCGCTCAACCCGGCATTGAAAATCGGCCAACAGATGAGCGAAGCGCTCAAGCTGCACACCGACCTCGACCCTCCACAAATCCGCGAACGTTGCCTGACCATGTTGCGCCGTATCGGCATCAAGGCCGCCGAGCGCTGCCTGGAGTCCTATCCGCACCAATTCTCCGGTGGCATGCGCCAGCGCATCATGTTGGCCTCGGTGATGCTGCTGCGCCCGGCCTTGCTGATCGCCGACGAACCGACCACGGCCCTCGACTGCCTGGCGCAACTGGACGTGATCGAGTTGATGCTCGAACTGACCCGCGAGCAGGGCACCGCGATCCTGTTTATCAGCCATGACCTGTCGCTGGTAGCGCGGTACGCCCACAAGGTGGTGGTGATGCGTCACGGCAAGGCGGTGGAGCAGGGCAGCATCGAAGACATCCTGCTCGCGCCCAAGGCCGAGTACACCCGCCAGCTGTTGGAAGCGTTGCCGCGTCGGGGCGTGCTGGCGCCTTTGCCGGTCAGCAACGAGCCTTTGGTTGAAGTGGATCAGGTGTGCATCGAACACCCTGGGCCGACCACGTTCTGGGGCAAGCGTCAGCACACCCGCGTGGTGCATTCCGCCAGCCTGGTGATCGCCCCCGGCGAAACCCTGGCGCTGGTGGGCGGCAGCGGCTCGGGCAAGACCACCCTCGGGCGTTCCCTGGTGGGCCTGATCAAACCCTGTGCCGGCTCGATCCGCTTCAAAGGCGTGGACATCCTCAAGGCCGCCAACCGTACCCATCGCCTGCAATGCCAGATGATCTTCCAGGACCCCTATTCGTCCCTGAACCCGCGGATGAAAATCGGAGAAATCCTCGCCGAACCGTTGCGCCACGAACCTGGCCTGAATGCCGCCGAGCGCCGTGAACGGGTAACGCAAACCCTCAAGGACATCGGCCTGGGCGAGCAGTTTGTCGAGCGTTTCCCCCACCAGCTCTCCGGCGGCCAGCGCCAGCGCGTCGCCATTGGCCGGGCATTGGTGCGACACCCGCAACTGGTGATTGCCGACGAACCGATCTCGGCGCTGGACATGACTATCCAGAAACAGATCCTCGAACTGTTCGAACGTCTGCAGGCGCAGTACGGTTTTGCCTGCCTGTTCATTTCCCATGACCTGGCGGCGGTGGAGCGCATTGCCCATCGGGTTGCGGTGATGCATCAGGGCAATGTGGTGGAAGTGGGCGCGCGCGAGCAGATCTTCGATCACCCGCAGCACCCGTACACCCGGCAACTGCTGGCCGCCGCCAGCCCGCTGGAGCAACTGCCGGACGGTGGCTACCGAATACGACCGGCCATTTAAACCCCTGATTTCACCCGGCGCGCAGACCCTCACGTCTGCGCGATGGGGAATGTCGTGCCCAGAAAAACAATAAGACCTACTCACCCATAACGACTGCCAGGAGCCAAGAACATGCACAACAACACTCTCAACCTGATCTTGAAGGGCGTCGGCCTCATGAGCGGGGGGCTGCTGTGTGCCCCGGCCCAGGCTGACTTCATCAAGGACAGCAAGGCAGATCTGGACCTCAAGAACTACTACTTCAACCGCGATTACCGTGAAGACGCCGGGCAATCCAAGCGTGAGGAATGGGCCCAGGGATTTATCCTCAACCTCAAGTCTGGCTTTACCGAAGGCACCGTCGGCTTTGGTGTGGACGTGGTAGGCATGCTCGGCCTCAAGCTCGATTCCAGCCCGGACCGCTCCGGCTCCGGCCTGTTGTCCAGGGACAACGATGCCACGCCGGGCAAGCCGAGCTATTCCAAGCGCGCCCATGACGAGTATTCCAAGTACGGCGTGACCGGCAAGGTGCGCTTCGCCCAGAGCGAGCTGCGCAGCGGTTACCTGCTGCCGGACCTGCCGACCTTGCAGCCCAACACCAGCCGACTGTTCCCGCAGACCTTCCGGGGCACTCAGGTGACGTCCACGGACATCGCCGGGCTGGCGTTGATCGGCGGGCAGATCGACCAGACCAAGCAGCGCGAATCCACCGAATACGAAGACATGGGGCTGACCAGCCAGAGCGGTGCCTACAAAAGCACCGCCAAGAGTGATCGTTTCCGCTTTGCCGGTGGCGATTACAAGCTCACGCCGGGGATGACGTTGAGCTACCACTTTGCGCAGTTGGAGGATATCTACCAGCAGCATTTCGTAGGGTTGAAAAACAGCTTCGCCCTGGGCGGCGGCACGCTCAAGACGGATATCCGTTATTTCGATGCGGACAAGTCCGGTGCTGGCTTGGCGGGCAAGGTGGATAACCGTGCGCTGAGTACGCGGGCGATGTTCAGCTACAAGGGGCACAGTCTGGGTGGGGGGTATCAGGAGCAGTATGGGGACACCCCGTTTACTTATGTGGACGGGACCAATACCTATCTGTTTTCCGAGTATCAGTTGAGTAATTTCTCGCAGACCAATGAGCGGGTCTGGCATGCGCGCTATGACTTTGATTTTGCGGCGCTGGGTGTACCGGGGCTGACGTTTTCAACGCGTTGGGCCAAGGGTGATCAGGCGCAGGTGAAGGGGTTTGCGGGGGAGGGACGTGAGTGGGAGCGGGATATTGATTTGGGGTATGTGTTTCAGTCTGGAACGCTGAAAGGGGTGTCGTTGCGTTGGCGCAATGGGTTGAGCAAGGCTAACTATTTACGGGATATGAATGAGAACCGGGTGATTGTCGGTTATACCGTGGCGCTTTGGTAATGAAAGTGGGGGCGACGTGGTGTGAGTGTGGGAGCTGGCTTGCCTGCGATGGCGGTCTGTCGGTGTACATGTCCATTGCGACAGGGGTTGCGTGTGTGGTTAAGGTCTGGCCGGTTTCGAGCGTGCTTCGAGGCCGGGTCGGGCCCGTCAGGGGCATGGGCGCGCGCCCCTCATCCCTTGTTGCGTGCCACGCGCAACTTGCTCGCCACATCCAGGTGTCGATGCAGCAGCGTCGACGCCCATTCGTTATCGCCTTGCTCCAGGGCATCCAGAATCGCCAGGTGTTCACAGCACGAGACCTTGACCCTTTCCTGATTGTTCACGGTGTGGAACTCGGTCAGTCGACGCAACCGGTTCTGCTGCTGGATCGCCTGCAGGATGTAGCCGTTGCCCGATGCCGCCGCCAACAGTTCGTGGAATTCGGCGTTGTATTCGATAAAGCGTTGCCCATCGACTTTGCCTTCCAGCAGTTCCATCTGGCGTTCGCGGCAACGACGGAATTGTTCGGGGTTGATCTTGAAGGTCGGCTCCAGCAACCCGGCTGGCTCCAGCAGCATGCGGAAGCGGTAGCTCTCGAAGCGAGTCTGCGGGCTATTCAGCGTCGGCAGGAACTGCCAGCCGTGTCCGTGCTTGCGTTGCATCACGCCTTCGTCGGAAAGGCGCAACAGGCAGCGGCGCAGCACGCTTTTGCCGACCCCATAGCGGCGCAGCAGGTCGCTCTCGGAGATCTGGTCGGGCAGCACCTGGTTCAGACGGTCGTCGATCAGCCGCGTGTACAGCTCGTCCTCTTCGTTGTGCAGCTCGGTGAAGTGCTGCGCCAAGCCTTCGGTGGTTTCCAGCGGTACGCGATAGCCCTGTTGCGGCAGCGGCTCAATGGCTTTCTGTTCGGCCAGGTACGCCAGTGCGCTGCGGATGGGCGAGCGCGAGACGCCCAGGCGTTGGGCCAGTTCCACTTCCTTGAGGTGCAGACCGGGTTGCAGGTCGCCGCTGGCGATGGCGGCAAGGATCTGGCCGGCGACTTTGGTCTGCAGCGAGGTGAGTTGGGACATGGTGCGAGGTCGTTCCTGTGACAGGGGAGGCAAGGATACCCGGAAAAACTGAATTATAGGGGCCTCAAATACATCAGGTCCGCAGCGAATAAAACTTTATCTGCACTATTTGAAATATAAAAACATCATTGAGGACCCATCATGACCTACATCCCGCTGCCCAGAGCCTTGCCCCATGAGCGCGGCGTCGACCCGGCCGGCGTTGTTGACTTCCTCCAGGCCGTGACCGAGCAAGGCCTAGAGCTGCACAGTTTCCTGCTGTATCGCCAGGGTGCGGTGGTGGCCGAGGCGTACTGGCAGCCCTATTCGGCGCATCGCCTGCACATGCAGCATTCGGCCACCAAGAGCTGGACGGCCACGGCGATCGGCCTGTTGATCGACGACGGTCGCTTGAGCCTCGATGCCAAGGTGGTGAGCTTTTTTCCCGAGCTGTGCCCGCAACCCATCAGCGCCAACCTGGCGGCCATGACCGTGGAAGACCTGCTGACCATGCGCACCGGTCACACCCGTGGCATTTCTGGCGGCGATTGGCGCAACCTGCAAAGCAGCTGGGTCGAAGCCTTTCTCAATGAGCCGGTGGACGAGCCACCTGGGCAGTCGTTTATCTATAGCAGTGCGTCAAGTTTCATGTTGTCGGCCATCGTCACCCAGGTCACTGGGCAGACGATGCACGCGTTGTTGCAGGCGCGCGTCCTCGACTATCTGGGCCTCGATCACCTGGAGTGGGACCTGGCTCCCGGTGGGTTCAACTCTGGAGGCAATGGCTTGAGTTGCACCAGCGAAGATTCGTTGAAGTTTGGCGTGTTGCACCTCAACCACGGCCAATGGCAAGGGCGCCAGTTGCTGTCGCCAGAGTGGGTCAGTGAGGCCACGCGCAATCAGGTGCAGGACGTGTGGATGGGTGAGTTCGACGGCAAGCAGTACCTGCCGCGCGACAAGAACAAAGCCAATGAAGCCCAGCGTGAAGGCTATGGCTACCAATGGTGGATGACCGAACACGGCGGTTATTACGCCTCGGGCGTGTTCGGCCAGCAGTGCATGGTGCTGCCGGAACAGGACACGGTGATTGTCTTCACCTGCGGCCTGCGCCTGGGGGAAAAGCGCTTGCACGCGGCGCTGTGGCAGCACCTGTTCCCGGCGCTGGGGCGTACCGCCGTTGATGCCAATGCCAGCCAGGCGCAACTGGATGCGCTGATCGACGGCCTGCGCCTGCCTACGCTGCAGGGTTTGCAAAGCTCGCCCGCCAGCCGTGCACTGCAGGGCCGTTTCGCCATTGAACCGAATGAGGATGGCGTGCGCGAAGTGGCCTTCGATTTCCAGGCGGATTACTGCGATTTCACCCTGGTGGATCATCGCGGCACTCATCACGTGCGCGCCGGTTTCCGACAGCCGATCGAGACCCTCACCAGCCTCACCGGCAATTACTTGCACCACCAGTATCAGCCTGAACAGACCGCCGTGGTCGCGCAGGCCTGCTGGTCCACGGAAGGTGAGTTACGTATGGACTGGCGCTTCGTCGAAACCGCCTTTGGCGACCACGTTACCGGCCGCGTGCAAGACGGGCGCCTGCGTTTCGACCGGGGCGTCAACACCAACGCCGGTGCCCTGCAACGCCCGACCCTGATCGGCTCACGAATCCCGCTTTAAGGAGTACAACTGATGACCTCTTCCCTGTGGGCACCCTTTACCGCGATGCGCCCCTTCAACCGCCAACCGATGCTGTTCGACCGCGCCGCTGGCATGCACTACACCACCACCGAAGGGCGCGACGTGCTCGATGCGATGGCCGGGTTGTGGTGCGTCAATGCCGGGCATGGCCAGCCCCGTATCGTCGAGGCCATTCGCGAAGCGGCAGGGCGCCTGGACTTTGTGTCCTCGTTCAAGATGAGCCACCCGGCGGCGCTGATCCTGGCGGATCAGTTGGTCGCCAAAGCGCCGGCCAACCTGGACAAGGTGTTCTTTACCAACTCCGGTTCCGAGGCCGTGGACACCGCCTTGAAGATCGCGCGCGCCTATCATCAGGCCCGAGGCGATAGCCGGCGCACCAAGCTGATCGGCCGCGCCAAGGGTTACCACGGCATGGGGTTTGGCGGTCTGTCGGTGTCGGGCATCGGCCGGCAGAAGCGTGACTTCGGGCCGTTGCTCGGCGACGTGGCGCACTTGCCGCTGCCCTATGACGCTGGCTCGCGTTTCAGCCTCGGCCAGCCGGAGCAGGGCGCGCATTACGCGGATGCGTTGCTGCACTTACTGGAAGTACACGACCCGGCTACGGTGGCGGCAGTGATTGTCGAACCGGTCACCGGCTCGGGTGGGGTCTACGCGCCGCCCCTGGGCTACCTGCAAAAGCTGCGCGAGATCTGTGATCGGCACGGCCTGCTGTTGATCTTCGATGAAGTCATCACTGGCTTCGGCCGCGTGGGCCATGGGTTCGCCGCCGAGGCCTTTGGCGTCACCCCGGACTTGATGACCTTGGCCAAGGGCCTCACCAACGGCGCGGTGCCCATGGGCGGCGTGCTGGTCAGCGGCGCGGTGTACGAGGCGTTCATGCAAGGCCCGGAACAGGCCATCGAGCTGATGCACGGTTACACCTATTCGGCCCATCCACTGGCCTGCGCCGCCGGTTTGGCGACCCTGGAGGTGCACGAAGAGCTGGGCCTCAATGCGCATGTGCGGCAGATTGCGCCGTTGTGGCAGAACACCGCGCTGGCCTTGCGTGAGCAGGCGCTGGTGCTGGATGTGCGTGCCATCGGCCTGCTTTGCGCGGTCGAGCTCAAGCCCCGCGAGGGCGCCCCCGGAGCGCGGGCGGCAGAGGTGGCCCAGCGGTGTTTCGAGGCGGGCGTACTGGTGCGCGCCTCCGGCGAAAACATCGTGCTGTCGCCGCCACTCATCATCAACCAGGAACAGGTCGCGCAGGTGTTCAGCGCCTTGGGCAAGGCACTTGAGGCGACGCGATGAATCACCTGGATTTTTACATCGACGGGCAGTGGGTCAAGCCTCTCGGCGGCGACACCTTGCCGGTGGTCGACCCGACGACGGAGCGAACCGTCGCCACCATCAGCCTCGGCACCCTGGCCGACCTCGACCGCGCCGTCACCGCGGCCAGGCGGGCCTTCGACAGCTATGGGCAATGGACGCGCGAGCAACGCCTGGAACTGCTGGCGGCGATCATCGATGGCTATCGCCAGCACAGCGAAGCCCTGGCGCAATGCGTGCACCAGGAAATGGGCGCGCCGCTCTCGCTGGCGCGCAGTGCCCATGTGCCCGCGGGGTTGGGCCACTTGCAGCGTGCGTATGACGTGCTCAAGACGTATGCCTTCGAATATGCCCACGACAGCACCCTGATCAGCCGCGAACCGATAGGGGTGTGCGGCCTGATCACACCGTGGAACTGGCCACTCAACCAACTCACCTGCAAGCTCGCGCCGGCCCTGGCCGCGGGCTGCACGATGGTGCTCAAGCCCAGTGAAAAGGCGCCGCTGTCGGCGATGCTGCTGGCCGATATCCTGGACCATGCCGGGGTGCCCAAGGGCGTGTTCAACCTGGTCAATGGCGACGGTCCTACGATGGGCGACGGCATCGCCCGGCATGCCGGGATCGATATGGTCTCGTTTACCGGTTCCACCGGCGCGGGCATCGCTGTGGCCAAGGCGGCAGCGGACACGGTCAAGCGTGTCTCTCAGGAGCTGGGCGGCAAGTCGGCCAACCTGATTCTTGCCGATGCGGACCTGGACGCTGCCGTGCGACAAGGTGTGAGCAGCTGTTTTCGCAACAGCGGCCAGTCCTGCAATGCGCCGACGCGCCTGCTGGTGCCCCGGGCCTTGCAAGCGCGGGCGGTGGCGATCGCCCAGGAGATTGCCGCGCAGGTCTGCTTTGACGATAGCAATCCAGCGACTGCCATGGGCCCCCTGGCCAACCAGGCGCAGTTCGAACGGGTGCAGGCGCTGTTGGCGGCCGTGGACATCCCACCGGTATGCGGTGGTGCAGGGCGGCCGCAAGGCATCAACCGCGGCTTCTACGTGAGGCCCACGGTCTTTGCCGATGTCCACCCCGACCTGCCGATTGCCCGCGAAGAGGTGTTCGGGCCGGTGCTGGTGATCATTCCCTACGACAGCGAAGAACAGGCGATTGCCATCGCCAATGACAGCCCCTATGGCCTGTCGGGTTACGTCACGGCCGGCACGCTGGAAGGCGCGCGCAGGGTCGCCCGCCGTCTGCGCACGGGGATGGTCCATCTCAATGGCAGCAAGGCGGATAACGGCGCGCCCTTTGGCGGGTACAAGCAGTCCGGTAATGGCCGTGAGTGGGGGGTATTTGGCCTGGAGGACTATCTGGAAGTGAAATCGTTGTTTGGCTATCAGCCTAACCTGGGATAAACAGCGCCTGCTGCATCACCTGCGGCGGCTGCCCAAACGCCCTTAAAAACGCCTGACGCATGCGCTCGCGATCCCCAAACCCGGTTTCGCGGGCCACCACCTCAACCGGGTGGCGACTGGTCTCCATCATCGCCCGTGCGGCTTCTACCCGAAGGGACTCGATGGCCTTGGCCGGCGTTTGCCCGGTTTCTTCACGGAACACTCGGCTGAACTGGCGCGGACTCAGGCGGGCGACATCGGCCAGGGCTTCCACGGACAGATCGTGGGTCAGGTTCTCGCGGGCGTAGGCCAGGGCCAGTTGTACGCGGTCCGATTTCGGGTCCAGTTCCAACAGCGCCGACAACTGCGATTGCTCACTGCCACGCCGCTGGGCGATCACCAGCTTGCGCGCGATGCGGCGCGCCAGGTCGCTGCCCAAGTCGTTCTCCACCATGGCCAAGGCCAGGTCGACGCCGGCACTCATGCCGGCGCCGGTCCACACGTGGCCGTCGACGATAAACAGCTTGTCTTCTTCCAGGCGAATGTCCGGGTAGCGCTTGCGAAAGGCCGGGGCGTGAATCCAGTGGGTGGTGGTGCGCTTGCCTTCCAGCAGGCCGGCTTCGGCCAGCACGAAAATGCCCATGCACAATGAGGCGACGCGCCGCGACTGGGCCGAGGCGGCCTTGACCAGTTCCAGCAGGTTGGCTTCCGGCAGGCGGAATTCCAGGTAGCCGCTGACGATCAGGGTGTCGTAACCCTCCGGCCGGATCGGCGTGGTGTTCACCGAGAATCCTTGGGACGTCATCACCGCGCCGCCGCTCTCCGACACCAGGTGAAATTCATAGGCCGGCTCGCCGCGCAGCAGGTTCGCGCACTCGAACACCGAACCCAGGCTGAGGCTCAGGGATTGGAAGTTCGGGTAAACCATCAGCGCAACGCTGTGCAT